>Ga0182027_10000522_pt1 | contig 66553 bp, 57 predicted proteins | sample 712E1DmetaG_FD_121300 | JGI IMG/M metagenome (GOLD analysis project Ga0182027, IMG submission 121300) | Permafrost microbial communities from Stordalen Mire, Sweden - 712E1D metaG (Illumina Assembly) | ecosystem: Environmental > Terrestrial > Soil > Wetlands > Permafrost | place: Sweden...
CGATGGGCAGCTGCAGGACGCGGTGCTCGCATGAGACCCACCGACCTGGTACGTCTCGCCCTGTCTCGTCTTGGCACCGGCAAGTTGCGGACCGCCCTGACGATGCTCGGCATCATCATCGGCGTCGCCTCGGTCGTGGCCCTGGTCAGCGTCGCTGAAGGTGCCACCCAGGGCATCAGCAACCAGCTGCAGTCACTCGGCACGAACCTCCTGACCGTCAGCCCCGGCTTCAGTACAACCGGGGCGACGCGCGGGGCCATAGGCTCGGCCACCACCCTCACCCTCGACGACGCGACAGCGCTCTCCACGCTGAGCGATGTCCAGACGGTAGCCCCGGAGCTGACGACGAACAAGCTCGTCATCGCCGGGACCCAGAACGAAACGACGCGGCTCGTCGGCACGACGCCCGGCTACCTGTCCGTCTTCGCCTACCAAATATGGGTAGGCACGTTCCTCAGCCAGGCCGCCGTGGACGACAACCTGCGAGTGGCCGTGATCGGCGCGACGACGGCCACCAACCTGGACCTGACGACCAGCTCCATCGGCTCGACTATCGACGTCGGTGGGCTGCCGTTCCAGCTCATCGGGATCCTGCAACCGAAGGGCGGCACGACGACCGCAGACGATCAGGTCGTAATCCCGATCTCCACGGCTCATGAGCTCTTCATCGGCAGCGACAGCGTCTCGGCGATCGGCATCAGCGCCACGAGCCAGGATGCGATCAACACCGTCTCGGCCGAGATCACCACCACTCTCGACCAGCGCCATGGGATCACCAACGGCGTGGCCGACTTCACGATCGCGACCCAGGCCCAGCTGCTCGGCACCGTCAGTTCGGTGAGCGATGTCCTGACGCTGCTGCTGGCCGGGATCGCCTCGATCTCGCTGCTCGTCGGCGGGATCGGGATCATGAACATAATGCTCGTCTCGGTGCGCGAGAGGACGCGCGAGATCGGCATTCGCAAGGCCATCGGCGCCCGGGGCCGCGACATCCTGTCGCAGTTCCTCGTCGAGGCCCTGGCCCTCTCTCTCGCCGGCGGCGTCATCGGCATCGGGGTAGGGGTGGTGGCCTCCTTCGGCATCGGCACCTACGCCGGCTGGGGCTTCGTCTTCAACCCGGTGACCGTCCTGGTCGCGGTCGGCTTCAGTCTCATCGTCGGGATCGTCTTCGGCGTCTGGCCCGCCAGTCAGGCGGCCCGCCTCGATCCCGTAGTTGCTCTTCGGTACGAGTAGGCCTTCCAAAGGATGAAAGGATGCGACAGATGACGGTTTCAGTCCCACCGGCCAGGCCGGCGAGATCAGGGAAGCAGGATCGAACGACCATGCTGCTGCTGTTCGTGGCCGCTCTGATTGCGGTCGGCGGCATCGGCTTCGCTGTCGGCCACCTGACGGCTCCGAGCGCAACCGCGGCGGCGAACCCGAGTGGCGGCCGCTTCGGCGGCTTTGCACGGGCATCCCTGGCCCCCGGCCAGACCTTCAACGCAAGTGCTTTTGGCGGCGGCGCGGGTGGCCTCGGCGGCCTGGCCGGGGGTATCAGCGGGACGGTCCAGTCGATCAACGGCTCCACAATGACGATCCAGGAGGCCAACGGGACCACGGTGACGGTGGACCTCTCCGGGAACACGACGTATCACGGTGAGACTCCCGCCAGCCCGAGCGCTGTCACCGTGGGCACGAGTGTGACCGTCCAGATCGACACCAGTGCGTTGGCCAGCCAGACTCCGAATCCGAGTGCATCGGGAGCTCTCGGCGGGCGTACTCTGACCGCCAAGGACGTTCTGATCACTCAGCCGTAGGAGTCCAAGGTGCACCTGCTCGTCGTTGAAGACGACGCCCGCCTCAGCCGCCTCCTCAAGCGGCTCCTGAGCCAGGATCGGCACGTCGTCGAGACGGCCATGACGGCCGAAGAAGGGTTGGAGGTTGCCACCTCCAACCTGGAACTCGACGGGATCATCCTCGACGTCGGCCTGCCGGACAGGTCCGGTTTCGACGTGGCGCGAACCCTTCGCAAGAAGGGTTCGCAGGTGCCGATCCTTATGCTCACGGCTCGCGACTCGGTCAGCGATCGGGTCGAAGGGCTAGATGCCGGGGCGGACGACTATCTCGTTAAGCCATTTGCGTACGAGGAGCTGCTCGCCAGGCTGCGTGCGCTTGGCCGGCGGCCGCCTTCGCGGAAGTCGACGGCCCTGAGGGCCGGGCCGATCGAGCTCGACGAGACCACGCGACGGGTCACCGTTGCGGGCAAGCCAGTCGATCTCAGTCAGCGAGAGTTCTCCATCCTGGAATGCCTGCTGCGCCGGCCGGGACAGGTCCTGTCACGGGACCAGCTGCTCGACTATGCCTGGCCATACGGCGTGGCGCTCACGCCGAACACGGTCGAGGCCTACATTCATCTCCTGCGTGAGAAACTGGGCGCGGACGCGGCGACCAACGTCGAGACCGTCCGCGGCGTCGGCTACCGTCTTCGTGAGGCCTGACCCATGAGGGTCCCGCGCCCGGGTCTTCCCAGGCCGTGGCGCTGGAGGAGGGGCAGTACGACCCAGGCGTCGGATTCGGCGCCTGCCGGTCGGGTCGAGCCCGACGAAGACGCCAGGATCTTGCGTGGGACCCGTCTGCGGCTGATGGCCGTCAGCGGGGCTGTCACGCTCGTGATCCTCGTGGCCCTCGGCGTTGCCACGTACAACGTGGTGGCCGTTGCCCTGAACGCTTCGGACCAGAGTGCGTTCAAGACCTATACCGACAGGCACCTGATCGACCAGCCTTCTGCCACCGGGCCCGAGACCTCTGAGCTCGGCGGCGAAGGTGCGAACGTCTTCGAAATCGACGTCACTCCCGCCGGGGTGGTCCACGCACCGCGAGGCCAGACGCTTCCGGCGGGTCTGCCTGATCAGGCAAGCCTGAAGGCCGCCGCCGCCAGCAAGACCGGCACCGATGAGCGCTCGTTCACCGCTCCCGACGGGACGTCCTACTACATCATGTCGGTGCAGGCCGTCGGGCCCACCCCTGGAACGTGGCTGATCCAGTTCGTCCAGAACCGCACCGCGGAGGCTCGCCTTCTTCTGACGCTGTTCTGGATTCTGCTGGGCGGTGGGGCGGTCGCGCTCCTGGCCGCTCTCCTCGCGGGCTATCTCTACGCCGGCCGGGCTCTCGTCCCGATCCGCGCTTCGATGCAGCGCCGGCAGTCGGCCTTGCAGCGCCAGCGCGAGTTCGCGGCCAATGCCAGTCACGAGCTGAGGACGCCGCTGACCGTGATTGGCGCCAGCGTTGAAGACCTGAAACGCAACCGGCGCGCCAGGGTCCAGGACGTTGGGGAGGCGTTGGGCGACATCGAGGCCGAGGTCCATCACATGACCGCGCTGGTCGAGGACATGCTGCTTCTGGCCCGTACCGACTCTGGCGTCGTCCAGCTGGAGCGAGTGCCGCTCGACCTGGGCGACGTCGCCGCGGAGGCGGCGTCCATGCTGACGACGCTCGGACAGGAGCGGGGCGTGAAGGTGGTGCTGGATCCACTGCCGGCGCCGATCAGCGGCGACCCATTGCGCGTCCGCCAGCTGGTCACGATCCTTGTGGACAATGCCATCCGACACGGCGGCGCCGGGTCCACGGTGACGGTCTGGGTTCGTCCGGAAGGCGCGGGAGCGCTGCTGCAGGTCGACGACCAGGGCCCCGGGGTCAGGCCGCAGGATCTGCCACGGCTCTTCGATCGGTTCTGGCGCGCCGATGATGCTCCGGCCGGTGGAACCGGGTTGGGCCTGGCGATCGCCAAGTGGATCGTGGATCAGCACGGCGGAAGCATCGGCGCGTTCAACCGACCCGAGGGTGGTGCCAGCTTCTGGGCAAGGCTACCGAATGTGCCAGTTCATGGCGAGACGGCGGATGATGCGCCGTGGACGGCGGCGACCTTCGCCAGTGCGCCCGACGCGTTTGGTGCGCCCGATGCGTTTGGTGCGCCCGATGCGTTTGGTGCGCCCGAGGAGCTGGAAGACACCTCCAGCCTCGGCGCGCCTGGTGAGTCCGGAGTGCCCGGAGTGCCTGGCGAGCTCCCAGCACATCCCAATCTGCCCGTAGGTGAGGGGCCGAGCGGCCCCGTCGGGGTCTAGCCGAGCAGCAGACGGGCCTCCGCAACCAGGCCGACGACGATGATCGCGAGCCGCAGAACAGGCGCGGGCAATCTCCGCCCGACCCTCGCGCCCACCTGGCCGCCGACGATTGAGCCCGCGGCTATGAGCAGCGCCACTGCCCAGTGAACCGGGGCCACCAGGATGAAGAGAATCCCGGCGACGCCGTTGATCAGGGCGGCCAGCACGTTCTTTAGGCCGTTGAGGCGCTGGATGTCGTCTGGCACGAAGATCATCAGCAGGGCGATCATGATGACGCCCATGCCTGCCCCGAAGTAGCCGCCGTATATGGCCGTGCCGTAGAACATCAGCGCCAGTGACCACGACCGGTCCGACTCCGCGCGGCGGTGCGCGGCCAGAGCGTCGGATAGACGAGGCCCGGCCACCACGAGCACCAGGGCCACGGCGATCAGGACCGGGACGATGGCGGCAAACGCGCCCGGAAAGGCAAGCAACAGCACTGCGCCGGTCAGCCCTCCCGCGCCCGAAGCGACGCCCAGGCGGACGGCGCGCGGTCGCTGGCCGGCCAGCTCCCGCCGGTAGCCGAAGGCCCCACTGAGCGACCCCGGTACCAGTCCGACCGTGTTGGACACGTTGGCGTCGAGCGGGGCGTAGCCGAAGGCCAGCAAGGTGGGGAAAGTGATCAGCGAGCCCGAGCCGACGATGGTATTGATCGTGCCGGCGGCCAAGCCCGCAGCGAATATCGCCGAAGCCTCGAAGGGGGTCATGGGCAGGCGCTGGCGGCTCGGCTTCTCACTCGCGGATCGTAGCCGACCGGCCGTCACTGGGCCCGAGGCGCGCTGGCGGCCCCGATCTGGCTGGCGGGCGGTCCACTCCCAGGGTAGGCTGCATGGGCCGCCTCCGTTGGGGGGATGCGGCGTCAGGAGGAGACACTCGGAGTGGGCAATCGGCATCTGTCCGTTCGACTGTTCGCAGTCTTGCTCGCCGCGAGCGCGTTTGCCGGGTGCGGCACGAGCGTGTCAACGCCATTGCCGACCGCCACGGCTACCCCAACCGCCCGCCCGTCCCTGGCCGCGGCCCCGTCACTTGTTCCATCGCCGACCGTTGGCGAACTTGCCACGGACGCAACGATCGATGCCGGCGACGAGTCGAACGCGAGTGAGACCCCGGCGATCGGCTTTACACCGGGTCCGAGGGGTGCGCCGGTTCCGACCATTTCGGGGGCGCCGATGGCCCGCCTGCCGGGCGAGCCCGACCCGGTCCTCACGCCCGGTTCGCTCAACCCGAGCGTCACCCAGGCGAATATCGGCTCCACCCTCTGCAAATCGGGGTGGACGGCGACTATCCGGCCGCCGACCTCGTACACGAACTCTCTCAAGAAGTCCCAGATCGCGCAGTACGGCTACAAGGACACGTCACTCGCCCTGTACGAAGAGGATCACCTGATCTCGCTCGAGCTCGGCGGCGATCCGACCGACCCGGGGAACCTCTGGCCGGAGCCCTACGCGATTTCGCTGCCAGATGGGCGATCAGTCGGAGCGCACGTGAAGGACGCGTTCGAGACGAAGCTCAAGAATGAGGTCTGCAAGGGCACGATCACGCTGGCCAAAGCCCAGGCCGAGATCGGCGATCACTGGGTCCATTTCGCCGTCGGAATCCCGTAGCGGAAGAAGGCCGCAGTCCTGGCCGGCGGACGGCCGCAGGCACCATGCCTCGACCCGTCGCCGAAGGGCTCGTCAGCCGTAGAAGTCGACTACGACTCGCGTGCGGCCGCCAGTTACCCAGATTCCCACCCCAGCCCGGTGGAAGTATGGATCCATGATGTTGTAGTAGTGCGCGCACCGGCACCAGGCCTCGTCCTGGAAGTAGATCTCGATCGAGATCATCCCGCTCTGGCCCGAGTTGCTCGGAGAGGCGATGTTCTCGCCCCAGGAACCTCCGGGATAGCCGCCGCCGGCCATCCTCGAGTGCGTGGTCGTGCCGTTGAGATAGTGAGTCAGAACGCCCAGGTCGGCCAGTGCCTTGGCGTAGGGCCGTGACACCTTGTTGGCGATGCCATCGTCGAACACGAGTGCGCTCCTGGCCGGAAGGGTGTGGTGGGTCTGGGTGGAGCATTCTCCAGCCGACGTCACCCAGCCGCCGGTTCGGGTGCAGTTCATAAGGCTCAGGTAATAGAGCTCGGACTCATGCCACGGCGCGCTCGACGAGGCGACGCCACCCGTTAGCGGAATCTTCGTAGTGGTGTACTTGATGGCGGCTGCCCGCGGCCTGGCGATCGTGAACGTGGAGCTTGCAGTGGCCGCCATGCCCAAACCGCCTGTCGACCGAGCCGACGCCGCGACCCTGACCGAGACCGTTGCGCCCACCGGGAACGAGTACCTCGGTGTGAACACCAGGATGGTGTCGCCGGAGGTCCAGGAAGTCGAGCCCGACACGGCTCGGCCGTTCGCCTTTACCGACAGGGCGGCGGCTGCCGACTTCTCGTCCATCGCGAGCGAGAACTGGACCGAAATCGGCTGGTTCGTGTCGCGGGTAACTGACCCGGCCTGCGGCGTTACCTTTACGACGGACGGGGTTTGAAGCGTCAGGACTGTAAGGGGGGCGACCGGCTGGAGTGTCGCGCCAGCGGAGTCGGTCCCGCCGTTGGCCATGCCGACGACGTACGCGGTATTCGTCGCAAGCGCCTGCTTGGGCGTCAGGGTGAACACCTGGGATGCAACGTCCGTCGGATCGTCGCCGACGATCGAGAAGGCCACGGGCGGGCTGATGTCCAGGCGCATGAGGACGGTGGCAAGCTTGACCGGTCGAGTGAAGGTGATCTGGAAAGCGGTGCTCGGCGAAGCCCGGTCAGCGACAGTCTTCGTCGCGATGATCGTGCCGGCCGTCGGGGCGCCCGATTGGAACGACGAGTGTATCGGCGTCGCCAGGCTCAGTCCTTCCTGATCGGTCGCGGCTGCGGAGATGTCGATCACGTATTGCGTGTACGGCGTCCAATGTGGTTGCGGCGCGAGGGACAGAACCTGCCCGGTAGCGTCCCAGAGGAATGCGACGTCGGTGCTGGGCGTGATCGTCAGGGCCGACTCGACCGTACTCTCGTTCATCGGCTTGGTGAATTGAACCTGGAACGGCACGTCGAGAGGCAGACTGCTGTCCGCTCGGTGAGCGGCGGCCTGTGGCGCGAGGGGAGCGAAGGTCGGCAGGGTCTGGCCGGCCACAGGCTTCGCGGGCAGGCCGACGAGGAGGCCGGCCACCACCAGCGCCACCGCACTGGACACCATCGCGACCTGCACGAGAGCGGATCGATGGATCTTCGACGCGGCGCGCGAGATGCCGCGCACTGGGAGGGCGAGCGCTTTGGCCAGGTTCGTCCGCAATGTGCCGGTCTCCTGTGGGGGAAGCGCAGTCCCAGAGCGGATAGGCCCAGGCAGGGTACCACCGCCTCGTCAAAGCAGGCAACCACTGCCGGCAGCCACACAAAGCAGGCAACTCAACGCCGCCGGGAGGCCGATCGTCGGGCCGTACCTGAAAGCCGGGCTCCGGCGAGAGGGCCTGGGTGGCCCGTAGCGCATGGACTGTGATCGCGAGGTCGTCGCTCTGCAGGGGACCTTCGCGCTGCCGGCTCGTCGCAGACAACGATCGGCGATCTCGGGGCTGCGGTGCCGCTCGTCGCCGTGAAGCGTGGCGCTTGTGGAAGTTGGGGTGGCCTACGGGGGTCGAACCCGTAACCTGCGGATCCACAGTCCGCTGCTCTGCCGGTTGAGCTAAGGCCACCGTCGGGGTCCCTGGCGCCATATCCCGCTGGGTTGCGCCGGCAAAGTGGGGCGACCGGGAGTATAGCGGCTGCGAGCCGGCCGGTTGCAGGCATGCGTCTGTTCAGGCCCGGGGCCACACGGCTGGCCGCTGGTGCGGGGCTGTTCGGGCCAGGCCCTGACACTGACAGCCATGCGGAGGCGCGAGTGGGCGTCTTCCGACTTACTCGTCGTCGCCTCCGCCCCTGCCCAGACAGCGGTCGCAACCCTCCGGCATGGAGTGGTACCACCTGACGCAGAGAGGGGGACCTCAGGGAGGGTTATGGGGCGACCACTCCACGCATAGTGTCGGGGCGTCAACCAGTTGGGATCAGGTCGCCGAACATGCTGGGCAACGCAACACGATCCGCCTCCGCCCCACACGATTCGCTGCACAGGCGGCGAATCGCCGGTGCCTCTCTGCTGCTTGCCGCCGCGGCAATCGTTCTCACCGCGAGTACGGCCTTCGCCTGGGACGGTGGGGCCTTCAGCCCCGCCGATGAGCAACTGCTCTTCACCCTCACCAACCAGGACCGTGCCTCGGCCGGGCTGAACGCCCTCGTCAACGACTCCTACCTCCACAAGGAGGCCGAGTGGCGGGCCAAGGACATGGGCGATAACAACTACTTCTCGCACAACATTCCACCCACCGGCGCCATGGTCTTCAGCTACATGACGGCCGACGGCTACTGCTACAAGGTTGCCGGAGAGAACATCGGCCTCAGCACGTACCCCGACGACGTCGCCACCAGCAACATCGAGGCCGGCTTCATGGGTTCCCCGACTCACCGGGCCAACATCCTCGGCAAGTGGACGGACATGGGCGTGGGCGCGTACAAGGCGGCCACCGGCGACAAGCTCTACGTCGTCCTATTCTCGATCCCGTGCGGGGCGGCGACGGCACCGCCCGCAGCCACTCCGAAGCCGACTCCGAAGCCGACTCCGAAGCCGACTCCGAAGCCGACTCCGAAGCCGACTCCGAAGCCGACTCCGACCGCGAGCCCCACCGGCACGCCTTCGCCCAGTCCGACCGCAACCGACGTTTCGATGGGGGCTCCCAGCCCGACGCTGCTGGAGCCAACCGTGGCGGCCACCGCGACCGTCGCCCCGAGCTCCAGCCCGTCGAGCGCGCCGAGCCAGACCGTGGCGATCACCAACCAAGCTGGGGTCGAGCCGGCGAGCCTGCGGGTCTACCAGAAGCCCGTCTCGCAGGGCCTGATCGACTCTCTCTTCCACTCTCTCTTCGGCGGCCTGTTCGGCTGGTAACAGCGTCACGGTTGAGCCCGCCGGGTGGACTTCCGCGTAGCCGGATGGACATCGCGTGCGCGGATTGGCAAGAGCCCGCCCTTCGTCCGGCCGATTGACTACACTGCCGACGTGTCAGCCCAGCAGCCGCTATTCACATCATCCGAGCCTCGGGCAGCCGAGTCTATGCATGGGCAGGTCGGCGGCGATGGCACGATCCTCGAAGCTCGCAACGTAACCAAGCGATACCGGCTTGGCAACCGCGACGTGGATGCCCTCCGAGGCGTCTCCCTTCGCGTCCGCCGTGGCGAGTTCGTGGCGTTGATGGGACCGTCCGGCTCGGGCAAGAGCACGCTCCTTCAGCTTCTCGGAGGACTGGACCGGCCGACAGGCGGCGAAGTGGTCCTCGACGGCGAGGTCGTCAGCAAGTTGAGCGATGCCCAGGCCACGCGCCTCCGCCGTGAGAAGACGGGCTTTGTCTTCCAGTTCTTCAACCTGATACCGCTTCTGGACGTGTACGAGAACGTGGCCCTGCCGTTCACCATCGCAGGCATCGATCCGCGGCATGGCGACGCTGCCGCCCGTGTTCATGACATGCTGGATCTCCTGGACCTGCTCGGTCGCGAGCACAACCGGCCCGACCAGCTCTCCGGGGGCGAGCAGCAGCGCGTCGCGCTGGCTCGAGCTCTGGTAAGCCGGCCGGCGATCCTGCTGGCCGACGAGCCGACCGGCAACCTCGACTACTCGACGGGCGGGGAGATCCTCGAGGAGCTGTGGCGATCCTGTGACCAGCGCGGCCAGACGATCGTCCTCGTCACGCATGATGCCCGCGCGGCCGCTCAAGCCGATCGAGTTCTGGTGGTGGGCGACGGTCGAATCCGCGACGAGATTGTGCTCGGACGGAGGGTCAACCGCGACGCAGCTCCGCTGATCGCCCGCCTCGCGCAACTGGGCCTCTAGCCGGTGCGACGTCTGTCGTCGTTGGCCTGGCGAAGCCTCGGCGCGCGCAAGGTGCGCAGCTTCCTGACAACAGCGGGCATCGCGCTTGGGGTCGCCGTTCTCTTCGCCTCGCTCTCGTCCGGGGCAACGATGGATGCGGCCGTGGACAGGGCTGCCGCAGACGAGATTGGCCACGCCGACCTGCGGGTCCAGGCACTCGAGGAACGTGGTCTCAGCCAGACTACCGTCGATATCATCGCCGGGGCGCCAGGCGTAGCCGTCGTCGCCCCGGCCCTGGAGCGCAGCACATACCTGGCTGCCAGGCCCAGCCAGACTCCATTGGCCAAGTTGCCGCCGCCCGTCACCGTTCTTGGCATCGACCCGGTGCGCGAAGCGCAGTTGCACGACATGCCTCTGGCAGCCGGCCGAGCGCTGTCAGCCGGAGACGGGCAATCCGCCGTGATCACGCAGACCCTCGCCGACCAGGAGAGCCTCCGGGTGGGTGACTCGATCGCGCTGAACGGCAGCGTGGCCGCCGGACCGCAGGCCTATCAGATCGTGGGAATACTCGCAGGCGACGGGCCGGTCCCGGAAGCCGCGGGCCGGCTCGTCCTCATGCCGCTGGCCTCCGCGCAGACCCTCTTCGGAACGACGGGAGTGACCCGCGTAGACGTGGGAGTGTCCGCCGGAACGTCGGTCGACGTCGTCATTGGCGAGCTCAGCGTGAGCATCGAAACGGAACCTTACCTGCTCCAGCGGGCTTCGGATCTCGCGGCCTCGCTGCGGAGCGAGATGGCCGACTTCAGAAGCGCCCTTCTACTCGTGGCGGCGGTCGTCCTCTTCGCGGGCGCGTTCCTGATCTTCAACACCCTATCGATGACCGTCGCCGAGCGGACCCGCGAAGTTGGGCTGCTGCGCGCGGCAGGCGCTACTCGGTCGCAGGTCATGGGCCTGATCTTGCTCCAGGCCCTTGCCCTGGGGGTGATAGGCGCCGCGATCGGTGTCGCCGTGGGCTTCGGACTGGCCGCGCTCACGCTGTCGTGGGTTGGGTCGGCCGGCCCGATCGCCCTCGCTGCGCCCGCACTCTCGGTCGGCTCCATCGCCATGGCTTTCGCTATCGGCGTCATGGTCACCCTCGCCGCTGCGCTTGAGCCCGCCTGGCGGGCCGGTCGGATCACACCGGTGGATGCCCTGCGTCGAGATTCGACGGCCTCAGCTGCCGGGGCGGCTCGCCTCCGGTGGCTGATCGTTGTATTCGGTGCCCTGGCCGTGTCGGCGCTCGCCGTCTGGCCCGCCGGGCAGGGTGGTGAGAATCCCGGGGTGGCTTCTCTGGCCTCCGGCGGCGGTTCCGGAACGTGGGGGCCGCTCGTCATCTACGGTCTGCTGCTCGTCACGGTGCTGCTGGTGCCGCCCATTCTCGGGCCGCTGGTGAGACTGGCCGGGCTCCCGTTCCGCATATTCCGCAACGAGGAGAGGCTCGCTCGCAGCTCTCTGTCGCGCGACCGCAGCCGCACAGCGCTCACCGCCGGCGCGTTCGTCGTCGCGCTGGCGATGGTGGTGGCCTTGGGGACCGCGGCCCAGGACGTGCGCAAGATCGGATCGAGCTGGCTGACCGAGACGATCCCCGGGAGTGAGCTGCTCACCTCGATTCGGCCCATCGCGCTGACGGATCCGATTCGAGACCAGCTGGCTGAAATGCCGGGCGTTCGGTCCATCTCGCCGATCGGGATCTTCGGTGTGCCGTACATCTACCCCTCGCCGGTCGGTGGCCCAAGTCAGACATCGACCGTGCTCCAGGAAGCGGCCGCCATAGTCGGCCGTGATTACCTCGCGGATGGCCGCCTGAACTTCGTCGCCGGCGATCGAACCTCAGCTTTGACGGCGCTCGACTCGGGCGGCTCGGTGATCGTGCCGCAGTCGCTGGCTGACACGGCGGGGATCCACCTCGGTGATTCGCTGGCCTTCGCGACGGGCCCGTCGCTCACCCAGCTCCGCGTCGTCGGGATCGTGGCCCATTCGATACCGACCGGCTCCCAGGAAGCGATTCTCGTGGGCTGGTCGGATGCGCTGACTCAATTCGGGGTTGTCGGGGCCGACTTCTACGCGGTCCGGTATGTGGCCGGCCAGGAGTCGGCGTCGCGAACTGCTCTCGATGCGGCGGCCACCAGCTACGCGCTGGAACCCACCGAGCTGGATCGTGTGTCCGGCACGGTTGGCGACGCTCTCGACCGTATCTTCCGGCTGCTCGATGCCCTGGCCCTGGTCGCGGTCCTGGTCGCCGGCCTCGGCATGGTCAACACCCTGTCGATGAGCGTCCTCGAGCGCGTCCGTGAGATCGGCGTGCTGAGAGCGACGGGTATGACCAGTCGCCAGGTCTGGGGCATGGTCGTGATCGAGGCGGGCGTCCTCGGACTCGTGGGTTCGATTGTCGGAGCGGCGGTTGGGCTGCTGGTCGGCGCCCTGCTCGTCGCCTGGTCGAGTAGTGGCTTTGGGCTCGGCTTCGATCCACCCTGGCCATCGATCGCCCTTGCCGTCTGCTTCGGCGTCCTGATCAGCATCCTTGCGTCGATCTACCCGGCCAGACTGGCCAGCCGGCTGTCGATCGTCAGGGCCCTCCAGCACGAGTAGCGGGCCGAAGGGCCCGTTTCCGCACGCCCGCTCGCGCCGGTTGCCCCGTTTGCTACACTCGGCCCATCCGGAGCAGGAGCAGAGTCCCCGGTTGTGCCCGCGCCGCAGCCCGCGCCGCATAAGGATCAACGACGCATGCTCGCGACCCACCAGCTGAACCGTCTCCCCGCCGCCGAGCGCGGCATAACGATCGCCGACTTCCTGGTCCCGATTCGAGTCGGCGAGCGAATGAGCGCCCGGCTCCGCCATGTCGCCTTGATCTGTGTCGGTGCGGCATTCATCGCGCTGACCGCGAACCTGGCAGTCTGGCTTCCCGACAACCCCATCCCGATCACCGGACAGACTCTTGCGGTGCTGGTCGTCGGCTGCGCTCTCGGTCTCCGCCGTGGTGCGATGTCGGTTGCGCTGTACTTGATCCTCGGGCTCTTCCTGCCCGTCTACGCCGGTCAGTCCCACGGCCTGAGCACGATCTTAAGCATCGGCTCGAGCGGCGTCGTGCTGGGAGCACCGGGTGGCTACCTCGTCGGCTTCTTCTTCGCCGGGGCGCTGGTCGGGTGGCTGGCGGAAATGGGCTGGGACCGCCATGTCAGTGGCGCCGTGGGTGCGATGATCCTCGGCGAGGTGGTGATCTATGCGATCGCCGTGCCCTGGCTCGCGATCGCGACCCATCTTTCGCCGCAGGTCGCCATCGAAGAGGGTTTCCTGCCGTTCCTTGTCGGCGACACGATCAAGCTCGCAATCGCGGCTGGGATATTCCCGGTCGCCTGGTGGCTGGTCGGTCGAAGAGCCGACGACCGCTAGCCGGGCGGCACACGCCGGCCCGGGCTTCCCGTGTCGTGCAGGTCGGAGTGCGCCCGCTAGGGTGCTCGGATCGGTCCCCGCTTGCGCTCGCCGACGGCCCGGTGGCTCAGGAGCGTCGTTAGAACGTCGACCACTCGTCCGCGGCGAACTCGCCGATGCCGAACAGCCTCAGGCAGGGCTCGAGGCCTTCGATCGTGACCGGGACGAGGTCGCGCTTCCAGGTCTCGCGAGTGCAGCGCACCTTGATCTCCAGCGCACGTTTGCCCTCGATCGCGCAAACCTCGTCGCCGCAGATGCGATAGCCGAGCTTCTCCGATACGCGAGCGGAGGCGACGTTGCCGTCGATGTAGCCGGACTCGGCGGCATCCGCGCCAAGGCCGTCGAAGGCCAGGGCCAGAATCGCGGCCCGAGCTTCGGTTCCAAGTCCCTGGCCCTGGAACTCGCGTCCCAGCCAGCTGCCCGAGTACACGACGTGCCGGATGGCGAAGTCCCGGGCCATCACTTCCTGCAGGCCGATTGCCCGACCGTTCTCTGTGACGGCTAAGCCAAGCGACCATGCGGTGGGACTCCACCGACCACGCTCGCTCCACCAGTGCAGCAGGAACTGCCGCTCGAAAGCCGGGGAGGGGAGCTTGTGCCACGGCAACATGAAGACGGTGCGGTCCGCGTCGACTATCCCGGCCCGGGCGACCCGAGCCAGCTCCAGGAGATCTTCGTCCGTCGGCAGACGCAGCTCCAGGCGCGGCGTCCTAAGACGCAGATCGAAGATCGGCCAGGGGTGTCCCGACATGCGCGTAGGGTAGCCGATGGGCCAGGCGGGAGAAGGGCGGCCATGCCATCGAAGCTGGCCTTCGGGCTCCTGGATTGCGGTTCACGCTAGGCCGACTTGCGGTGCCGAACCGGCTCGGCGCCAGCCCCGGGCTCGCCCGTGACGACGGCTGCCGGTGCCGTGGCGCTCCTGCTGCGATGGGTTCTGCTCTTCGCCTGAGCCAGGGACTCCGGTGCAGCACCCGTCCGCGCGGCCTTCGCCGCGGCGACGCTCGCCTGCAGGGCGGCCATCAGATCGGTGACTCCCGCCGCCGGGGCCACCGCCGGTTCGACCATTTCGGAGCCAGCGGCTTTGGCTTCGATGATCGCCAGCAGGGCCTCGCGATACTCGTCGTGATAGGCCGCCGGTTCGAACTCATGCGTCATTGCCTCGACGAGCTGCTCGGCCATGGCCCGCTCGGCCGGTTTGAAGGTCGCGTCTGCTTCCGGCAGCGACAGTTCTCCGAGTGAACGGATTTCGTCGGGCCAATGGAGCGTGGACAACAACATGGTCGAAGCGAACGGGTCGAGGGCGGCCAGCTGCTCGCGGTCCTTCAGCACGACCTTGGCAATGGCCCGGAGGCCGCGCTCCGCCAGAACGGACTTCAGCAGGTAGAAGGCCTTGCGCGCGATTGGCTCGGGCTCCAGGTAGTAGGCAGCCTTGACGAAGCGAGTCGTCTCACGGCCCGAGTCGATTGGGACGAACTGCTCGATCTCGATGGAGCGGACGGTATCGAGCGGCACGGCCGCGAGGTCCTCGTCCGTAACCACCACGTAGTGGCCGGGCGCGATCTCGTAGCCGCGGACGGTGTCGCTCCGCTCGATATACGCATCGTCCGTCGGGCAATAGGTCTTCATCTGAATTCGACCGTGGCAGTCGGCGTGCAACAGGTTGAAGCTGACGCCTCTCGACTCCGTGGCCAGGTATAGCTTTACCGGAATCGTCACCAGCCCAAACTGGATAGCGCCCTTCCACATCGAACGCGCCATTGGATCGCTCCTCGCACCGCGTCGCCTTCATGATGGGTCCGCGAGGCGCGAGCATAGCGCGCACTCCAGCGGCGCCCCGTCCGGTGCGCCAGGTGTCCCGCAGGGCGGCCGGAACCGCTCCGAATGGGCGATCGTCCCCAAGCGGCCGGGCTCAACGCGGGCGGAGTTCGGCCTCCGCCTCGGTCGAGCGGGCCAGGATGCCGTCGCGGAGACGATCGAGGCCCGCGTAGACCTCTCTGGCGCTGGTGCCGATGGACGTGAGCGTGAGCTTGAGAGCGCGTAGGGTTTCAAGCTGCTCGCGGACGCCCTTGAGGGCCTCTGCCACGGCGGCCGCGTCCAACTCCACATCGTGGTCGCGCAGCGTCTGGAGGGCGAGCAACCTGGCGAGCCGCACCGCGGCCTCGAGAGTCGCGGCATCGGCCGCCGCCGGGTCCACGACACAGTAGACGTCACCGGCCCGGATATCGAATGGGGCGATGCCGGCCGGGGCGTGGGCTGGGGTGAAAACGACCAGGGCGACGGCCGCATCGCGGTTCGCCTTGGCTTCGCTTAGCTCGTCTCGCATCGCCCGGCCGGAAACGTAGCGGTCCTTGCACTCAACGACGACCCGCAGCTCGGCCCCGGCCGTGGCCTCGGCGTTCAGCGTGAGGACGAAGTCGCCCTTCTTCGAGCCCATCAGGGTGCCGGCCGCGGTGGCGGTTCCCTCGAGGATGTCGCCCGAGCCACGAGCCAGCTCCCCGAGCAGGGCCTCCACGACGTCCTCGAAGTCCGCGCCCTTCGCCGAACCCTTCGCTCGCTCCGATGCCCGGGCGGCGCCGGCAGCCTCGAGCGCCGCCAGCTTCTCACCGATGGTCTTGAACCCCTCTGCCATCTCGGTCCGGAACTGGTGGAGCGGCGAGCCGAGCCGGGTGGGATCGAGAAGCTGGGCAAGCCGCGACGCGTCGCCGTCGAAGTAGGTGCCCAGCAGTACCTTCATCCGGCCGATGGCGCTGTCGCGCTTCGTCGAAGAGTTCGTCCACGAAACCGCGCAGCTGACCCTTGTCGCCAAGGAACCTCTCCAACGTGCGCGGCAGTCGGCCCTCGCCGTCGGCGAAGTTCTGTCTCAGGACCGAGTCAAGCGCGGTGGCTGCGCGTTCGTTTGCGGCTTCCGTCTGCCGCAGCAGCCCCTGGAATTCGGCCCGGACCGCATCGACGTTCACCGTGACGCCGACGCTCTGGATCGCCGTGAGGCCGACCCGCAGGGCTCGCTCCATCAGCGCCGCGTGCTCCTCGGCCGGTCGTTCGGCGAGGAAGGCCGCCAGCGCCGAGTCGTCGATGACCAGATGCTCGACCACGATCCGATCGGGCTCGACGCGGACGCTCGCCTGACGGCTTTGCGATGAGTGAAGTGGTACCAGCCTGGCGGTTTCCATGCGACAAGTGTGGGCCAGGCCTGTGACAGCTTCGATGGCACGCCTCGACGTGATCGGGGGCGAGTTGGGCCCGGCGTCAACGACTCTCTTCGTGCTGGCCACTCCCTGAATCGTCACCCGTCGACTGACGAGGCGGAAGGCGACGTGGCGGGCGAGGCAGGTGCTCTCTCGGCGGCGGAGATCGTCGCGCCAGAAGACGCGAGCGGGCACGACAAGTCCCCGCGGCCGTCACGGCGCCGCTGCCGCACTCGGCCCATCGCGGTTCCTCGAGCCGAGCCAGGTGTGGCTGAACTCGTACCTTCACGTAAACGGTAATGTTGCGATAGAATGCCCTCATGCCAGAGGCGAGAGAACTAGAGCCCGCGGAAGTGCGGCTGCTCCGGATCCATGAAGCTGCGGCCGAGGTCGGACTGACGCCTCGTTCGGTGCGCTACTACGAGGAGTTGGGCCTGCTGAGGCCTGCCGCGCGATCAGAGGGCGACTATCGGCTCTTCGACGAGACGGACGTGGAGCGACTCCGCTTCATCAAGGGTCTTCGCGACGACGCCGGGTTCTCGCTCGCCGAGATCGCCCAACTGCTCGAGGACGAGGCAGCGCGCGAGCGCGGCCATGCCGCCTACCATGCGACAACCGATGCGGCCGAGCGAGCGAAAATCCTGCGCGACCGGCTGGTTCGCTTCGACCACCAGATCGAGATGCTTCGCGGCAAGATCAGTCGACTGGAAACCATGGTGAGCGAGACCGAGGGCCGAAGGTCCCGGACGAGGGCGAAGATCGAGGGCCTCGGAGCGAGCGAAGGGTGAGGAACCCCATCCGCCACCTGGTGGATCCCTTCGACTCGAGCTACCGCTGGTGGGTCCTGGTCGTGACGAGCATCGGTGCCCTGATGGCCTCTTTGACCGGCGGCACGCTGATCATCGCCCTGCCCGAGATCCTGCGCGACCTCCACACGGACATCTTCAGCCTGCTCTGGATCGTCGTCGGCTACACCCTCGTTGCCACCGTCCTGGTCCTCAACGCCGGCCGCATCGCCGACATGGTCGGGCGGGCACGTTCATACACGCTTGGTTTCGTCATCTTCACGGCTGCGTCGGTCATGTGCGCCCTTGCACCCGACGCCACCCAGTTGATCGCCTGGCGCCTCGTCCAGGGCGTCGGCGGCGCGCTGCTGATGGCCAATGCCACCGCTCTGGTCACCGACGCGTTCCCCAGGATCGAGCTCGGCCGGGCGCTCGGTATCAATGCCATGGTGATCGGGGCGGGCGCGATCCTGGGCCCGATCCTGGGTGGCTGGCTGACCGGCTTCGGCTGGCGGACCATCTTCTGGTTCAACGTCCCGATCGGGCTCATCGGGGTCGTGGCAGCGGGCCTCATCCTGGTCGAACAAGTCCCGCACGACCAGCGTGTCGAGATCGACTGGGTCGGCTCAGTTCTGTACTTCGTCGGACTTATGGGACTGATGATGGCTCTGGCGTTCGGCGGCGTGTACGGGTGGACGACATGGCGGGTCGTCGGCGGTTTCCTCGCCTTCATCCTGGCAGCGCCGGCCTTCCTGTGGATCGAGGCACATCACCACGCCCCGCTGCTCGATCTGTCGCTCTTCCGCGATCGACTATTCGCCATGGGCAACCTGGCCGGATTTCTCAATGCGATCGCCCGGAACGGAGTGCTGTTCCTGCTGGTCTTCTACCTCCAGGGCGCCCGGGGCGAAGACCCTGTGACGGCCGGACTCATGCTCGCGCCGCTAGCTATCGGACTGATCGTGCTGTCCCCAATCAGCGGCGTACTGGCCGATCGCTACGGCTCGCGCGTGCTGGCCACGGCCGGGATGGTCATCACGGGCCTGGGCCTGGCCGGGCTGATGACGCTTCAGACCGACACGCCCTACTGGCAGCTGGCCCTCTGGCAACTCGTCGTGGGAGCGGGTTCGGGCATCTTCAACTCGCCGAACACGAGTGCCGTGATGGGCGTGGTTCCGCCGAACAAACGAGGCGTCGGGGCGGGCACGCGGATGATGCTGACGCAGTCCGGGTTCGTGGTCTCGATCGCGCTGGCAATCGGGCTGGTCTCGGCCTCGATGGACCCGAAGGTTCTGGTGGCAGTGTTCTCGGGCACGCAGATCGGCGGCAGTGGGATCAGCCTGGCGCCGTTCATGAACGCCCTCCACCTGGCCTTCCTTGCCGGAGTCGTCGCCAGCGCTCTCGGGGCGGTGGCGTCGCTGATGCGCGGCCAGCACCGGTCCTATGAGACCGTCGACGGCCGGCCAGCCCTGGATCGCGAGGGCGCCCGGTGATCGTCAGCGGCCGCGTCCGGTTTGCTGCCGCCGGCCGAGCCCTCCGCCACCGCAACTTCCGCTTCTTCTTCTTCGGCCAGCTGATCTCGGTCACCGGGACGTGGATGCAGACGGTGGCCCAGGGTTGGCTGCTGGTAACGCTGGTTGGGTCGAATCAGGCGATCGTCTACCTGGGCCTGCTGGGCGCGGTGCAGTTCCTGCCGGTCCTGGTCCTGGGCCTGTTCGGCGGCATCATCGCCGACATCTGGCCCAAGCGAATGACCGTGATCGGAACCCAGACTGCGGCCGCCGTCCTGGCGCTCGTTCTTGGCGGGCTCGTGTACTTTCACGCCGTCCAGGTCTGGCACGTCTTCGTGCTGGCATTCCTGCTCGGCCTTGTGAACACGGTCGACATGCCCACACGCCAGTCGTTCGTCGTCGAGATGGTTGGCTCGGAGGACGTCGCCAATGCCGTGGCCCTCAACTCGGCCGTCTTCAACGGGGCGCGCATCGTTGGGCCCGCCATCGGCGGAGTCCTGATCGCGGTCCTGGGAACCGCGCTCTGCTTCATCCTCAACGGGCTCAGCTACGGTGCCGTAGTCATCGGTCTGCTGGCGATGCGCGACACGGAACTCCTTCCGGCGGCTCGACTGGCGATGCCAAAGACCCTTTCGGCGGTCGGTTCGAACCTTGGAGAAGGGTTGCGCTACGTCTGGCGCACCCCTCTCGTCCTCCTGGCAATCACGGTCATTGGCTTTGTCTCCACCTTCGGCATGAACTTCAACGTCGTCCTGCCGGTGATGGCCGCCGGAGCCCTGAACGCCGGACCGACGGGTTTCGGCGTCCTGTACGCCTCGATGGGAGCGGGGGCACTGGTAGCCGCGGTGTCGGTTGCCATGCTGGAGAGGCCGCGACTCAGGATCCTCGTCGGCGGCGGCATGGTGCTCGGGATAGCCGAGTTCGTACTTGCGGCTACGAACTCGTTCCCGATCGCGCTCGTCGCCGTCTTCTTCTGCGGTGCGGGCGCGATCGCGGCGACAGTCAGCGCCAACTCGTTGATCCAGATCACCGTCCCGGGCCCACTCCGGGGCCGGGTCATGAGCGTCTATACCACCGTCTTCTCCGGCTCGACGCCGATCGGGAACGGGTTGACCGGTGGCGTCGGCGGCTTGTGGGGAACGCCGGCCGCTCTCGTGATGAACGGCGCGATTGCCTTCGGGGCGGAGGCGGTCGCGGCAGTGGCCGTGCTGCGTGGCTTCGTTCGAGTCGGCGGGGGTGGAGGCAGTGGGTCGGCTGACCCGTCACCGGCGGCCGAGAAAAGGGCGGCGGGCCTGGCATCATCGGTCGATTAGTGGCCACCCGGCAGCTAGTCGGGGCCAGGTCCCAGTTCGAACGAGTAGGCGAGAAGGTCGACTCCCGGCACCGGCGCGAAGTCGCGGTCGGGACGGCGTTTGAAGCCCATTCCTTCGTAGAGCCGGATCGCGCTCGGCATCCATGAGCCCGTATGCAGGACGAGGCGCTTCCGGCCGTCGGCGCGGGCCCGATCCAGGCAGGCCTGCGTAAGCGCTTGCCCGAGGCCGTGTCGCTGCCAGGCTGGATCGACCGCCAGCATCCGCATCCCCGCCTCGCCCTCGTGTAGCTCCTCGGAATACGGGTCGTCGGGACCGCGCACGTAGGTCGCGCCGCCCAGAAGCTCTCCGCCAGGTCCGGCCGCGACGAGCACGCAGGAGACCCGGGCACGGGTGGCCACGTCGCGGAGCTGGCGATCGTATGTGTCCTGGCTTGGCAACCGGCCGGACGTACCGTGGTATGCCGCGACCGTCAGCTCGCCGAGGGGCCCGTACTCCTCCGGTCGAACGGGGCGGATCAGGAACTTCGTCTCGCTAACGCTCACAACGGCAGCGTAACTCCGGCGGCGCAACGGCTGCCTTCCGGCGGTGCAGGGTCATGACGATCGCCCGCCCGCCGGGTCGTGCCGGGGGTCTGGGCGGCGATCATCAATCAATACTGACGACGCCAGTATTGTTAAGGTCCGACCGGCCCAGTCCGATCGGGACCAACGGCACCCTGCTCAAACAGTTAGTACCTATAGATTTGATCCATCGATTTCAAGAGGTCTGGCGCCCCGGAGGACCTGGGTCGCAGACCGGCAGCGAAAGGTGCGGGGAACAACGGTGGTCAGCAAGGATCGTGGAATCTTCCTACTTCGGGTTGGACTTGGACTTGGCTTCCTGTTCGCAGGGTTGGACAAGTTCTTCATGTGGGCGAGCGGCACGCCGTTCACCTCGGCCGCCTATCTCAAGTTCGGCACGACCGGTGCCTGGCTCGGCAGCGCGGCGACTGCCATCGTCAATCCGACGCACGGCTTCTGGGTCTCTCTGGCCGGCAACACCAGCCTCGTCTCGGTCGTCGACACACTCGTCGTCTTTGGTGAGTGCGCTATCGGCATCGCACTGATCCTCGGCCTGGCGACGCGCTTTGCGGGCGTGATGGGCACGCTCCTCATGGTCCTGCTCTATGTCTCGAACTGGAGCTTCGCCAACGGGCCGTTCAATGAGCAGTTCATGTACGGACTTGGCGCCGTCGCCATCGTCATGACGGGCGCGGGTGCATACGCCCTGGACACGGTCGTGGCCAAGCTCTCCATCGCCAACAGGATCCCGGCCGTCAAGTACGCGCTCGGGTAGGTCTCCCGGGAAGGCAAGCGCGGGGAGAGTCTCGTCCCAAATTCTTCCCTGCACCGAGACGGCGGGCCGCGAGGCTCGCCGTCTCTTCATGTCCGGCGGTCACCGGACGCGTCCCCCATGCGTCTGCAAGATGTCACCTATGGCGAAACTCACGACGCCGGTGACAATTGACAGCGAACTGGGGGAGTGACGAGCCATGAAGTCAATCGCTCCGGGCGGCCGCGGACGGGCGCGGCGGCCGGGACGGCTCAAGAACCTTGCGGTCGGACTCGCGATAGGAGGTCTTGCTGCCGGATGCAGCGTGGCCGGGCTCTCTCCGTCGCCAACGGCTGGAACCCCACCCTCCTCATTGCCGAGCGTGACGACTCCGCTGCCGGCGACACCAAACCCGACGCCGACGACGATCCGAAGCGTTGGGACGGCGCCGGCGGGCGCGTGGAGCGGCATCAGTTGGATCTCGGCCGGAGCGGCATTTCCGCAGACTCCCGCTCCGACTACAACCAGCGGCTACGCTCAGGTCTATGTCTTCGGCTGGAGTCGAGGCTATGTGGGCTTCCGGACGGCGACCGATCCGAGCTCAACTACGGACGTGCCAACCGCTGCGTTGGTCTCCACGTCATCGGCAGATGGGCTCCATTGGACGGCCGGTCGGTCGATGGACGTGGAAGGCCTGATGAAGGACGCCGTCTATGTCACCCAGGTGGTCGAAGGCCCGTCCGGTCTGCTCGCCATCGGCCATTACCCGCCGGCGACCTGCGGCGGTCCCCCAACAGTGGTTGCGCTGTGGACTTCGACCGACGGCTTGACCTGGGCTCGAGTCCAGCTGACGGCGGAGTTCGGCTCGGCCAGCGTCTACACGGTCGACGGGGGTTCGATCGGGTATGTCGCCTCCGGCGCACTCAAGGACGGCGTTACGCAGGCGGTGTGGGTGTCGACCGACGGCGGGTCCTGGCGCCAGGTCCCGCTTCCGAAGGCGACGTTCGGCCAGGTCGTCGTGGATGGGGCCACCGGCTTCGCGGCCGGCTACGTCGTGTCGGGCGCCGTGCTCGGCGATGAGGGCTGCGGCGGGCCCAGCCTGCTCACTCCGTCGCTGTGGTGGTCGGCGAATGGAACCAATTGGACTCGAAGCAAGTTGACTGGCGCCACGCCCGCCACTGACGCCTGGATGGCCGTGCGCCGGATCAGCGATCACGCCCTGATGGCGATCGCCACGGAGTGGGATGCAACCACTCAGCTGAGTACGCAGCTGGTCTGGGCGACGGCCGACGGCCGGACCTGGAAACTCGTCGCCTCGCCCTCGAGCCTGCTTGGTGGCGGCGTCATCACCAACGGACAGCGTGGACTCGTGGTCGCAGCGCCGTCCGACAACTCCGGTCCGCCCATCGTCGCGACGGTCGGCGACGATCTGACCGTAACTACGCTGAGTCAAACCGGCGATGGCCCGGTGGCGTCGGATCAGTCAACCGGCTGGGTGGCGGCGCTCGGTCCGACCGGAGTCGTGATCCTCAGCTCCGACGGCCTCGACCTCTGGCTGGGAGTTCCGACCGCGTCCTGATCCGACGGGCCGCCAGAAGCCGCACTGCACCGGCCCGGCCACCACCTGGGGCCGTCTAGAACGGATGGTCTAATCGCGACCGGGCCCGTATACTGGGCGCCTCGTGGCTGTGTTGATCCAACCTCGCCCTGGAGCCGGCGATCCGCTCGATCTCTTCGCGCCGCCTGTCGCGGAGTGGTTTCGCTCGGCCTTCGCGGCACCGACGCTGGCACAGACCGGCGGTTGGGCGAGCATCGCGGCCGGGCGTCACACGCTGATCCACGCCCCGACCGGCAGTGGCAAGACACTCGCGGCGTTCCTGTGGGCCCTCGACCGGCTCGCGCGTGACCCGCGGCCGAGGACTCCGACCGTGCGCGTCCTGTACATATCGCCGCTCAAGGCCCTCATCTACGACGTCGAACGAAACTTGCGGACCCCGCTGGCCGGCATCCGACCTGCGGCCGGTCGACTCGGGGTGGCGATGCTACCGATCGAGGTCGGTGTCCGGACGGGCGACACGCCGTCCGACGAACGGCGACGGCTAGTGCGAAACCCACCGGACATATTGATCACGACGCCCGAGTCCCTCTACCTGATCCTGACGAGCCAGGCGGCCGAGGTCCTGCGGGGAGTGGAGTATGTGATCGTGGACGAGGTCCACGCCCTGGCGGGAACCAAGCGAGGCGCCCACCTCTCGTTGAGCCTGGAGCGGCTGGAGAAGCTCGCCGCCCGACCGCCTCAGCGGATCGGGCTGTCGGCAACGCAGCGCCCCGTCGAGACGATCGCCCGCTTCCTTGGCGGAGTCGGGCCCGGCCGGGCAGGGGAGTCGCGCGACGTCGAGATCGTAGACGCCGGTTCGCGCAAGCCTCTCGAGCTCTCGGTCCGCGTTCCCGTCGAGGACATGACCAGGCTCGGCGAGCTGCGGCCCGATGACGCGTCCGGTGGCCAGTTCGAGAACCCTGAAGCCCGCCACAGCATCTGGCCGGCGATCCATCCGCGGATCCTCGAGCTGATCCGCGAGCACCACTCCACGATCATCTTCTGCAACTCGCGCCGCCTTGCCGAGCGGCTTGCCAACAAGCTCAACGAGCTGGCCGGCGAAGAACTGGTGCGGGCCCATCACGGATCGCTCGCCCGCGAGCAGCGGGTCCAGATCGAGGAGGCGCTCAAAGCTGGCCGGCTCCCTGCCATCGTCGCGACCAGCTCGCTCGAGCTCGGGATTGACATGGGCGCCGTCGACCTGGTGATTCAGGTAGAGAGCCCCGCCAGCGTTGCCACCGGTCTGCAACGGATCGGTCGGGCAGGACACCACGTCGGCGAACCAAGCCGTGGCGTCTTCTTTCCGAAGTACCGCGGCGACCTGCTCGAGACGGCCGTCGTCACGGCGCGGATGCACGAGGGCGCGATCGAGGAGACTAAGCTGCCTCGAAACCCGCTCGACGTGCTGGCCCAGCAGATCGTGGCGATGACGGTGCGCGAAGCCTGGACGGCCGACGAGCTGTTCGAGACGGTCCGGCGCGCGGCACCCTACGAGTACCTGACACGCGACGCGTTCGAGGCCGTACTCGGCATGCTGGCCGGAGCGTATCCCTCCGACGAGTTCGCCCAGCTCAAGGCGCGCGTCGTTTGGGATCGCGCGACGGGTATCGTCGAGGGCCGGCGCGACGCGCGGACGGTTGCCATCACCAGCGGCGGGACGATCCCGGACCGCGGGCTGTACCCGGTCTTCCTGGTCGGCGAGGTCGGCACGCCGGGACGGCGCGTAGGCGAGCTCGACGAGGAGATGGTCTACGAGAGTCGGGTCGGCGAGGTGATCGCGCTCGGAGCGACGAGCTGGCGGATCGAAGAGATAAGGCCCGACCGCGTAACCGTCTCGCCGGCGCCGGGCGTACCGGGCAAGATTCCGTTCTGGCACGGCGACGGGCTCGGCCGCCCGATCGAACTCGGGCGGGCGCTGGGGGCATTCGTCCGCGAGCTCGAAGGCGACCTCGGTCGCGGCGAGCGCGGCCGCGAGCGAGCCCGACGGCGACTGCTCGAGCATCACGACCTCGACGAACTGGCGGCCGACAACGTCCTGGGCTACCTGTCCGACGAGCGGGAGATGGCCGGTGCGCTTCCGACGGACAGGCGGATCGTGATAGAGCGCTTCCGCGACGAGCTGGGCGACTGGCGGGTGGTCGTGCTGACGCCGTTCGGGGGCCGGGTCCATGCGCCCTGGGCACTGGCCATCGAGTCGCGCCTGGATGAGAGGCTCGGCCCAGGGGCCCAGACGATGTGGTCGGACGATGGCATCGCCATCCGGCTGCCGGAAAGCGAGACCCTCGGCGACTTCGGCAGCGGCGCCTTCCTCGGCGGCGTCGAGGCACGGCTCGGGGGCGGACTCCGCGACTTGCTCTTCCCTTCAGTCGAGGAGGTCGAGGATCTGGTCGTGGGGCGGCTCGGGTCGTCGGCGATGTTTGCGGCGCGATTCCGTGAGAACGCGGCCAGGGCGCTGCTGCTGCCGCGGCGCCGGCCCGGTTCTCGGACCCCGCTCTGGCAGCAGCGGCAACGTTCGGCGGGTCTGCTCGCCGTAGCCAGCCGATACGGCTCGTTTCCGATCATCGTCGAAACCTATCGCGAGTGCCTGGCCGACCTGTTCGACCTGACCGCGCTGCGCGAGGTCCTTGGCGGAGTGGCGCGCCGCGAGATCGAAGTCCGAGACGTCGAAACGGTTTCGGCATCGCCGTTCGCCGGCTCGCTCCTCTTCGACTACCTGGCCGCCTACATGTACGAAGGCGACGCCCCGCTGGCGGAGCGGCGGGCCGGGGCGCTGGCGCTCGACCGCGACTTGCTACGCGACTTGCTGGGTCAGGAGGAGCTGCGCGACCTGATCGACCCGGGAGCCCTGGCCGACCTGGAGCTGGCCTTGCAGGCGCTCAGCCCGGACCGGGCGGCTCGCTCCGTCGACGCGGTGCACGATCTGATGCGCCGGCTCGGTGATCTGAGCGTGGAGGAAATCGCGGCCCGGATCACGGAGCCCGAAGCGGCAGACGAGTGGCTGGCCGCACTCGAGGGATCGCGACGGGCGGTCGCACTGCGGATCGCGGGCGGTGTCCGCTGGGTCGCCATCGAGGATTCGAGTCGATATCGCGACGCCATGGGCATCGCTCTGCCGGTCGGCGTTCCCGCGGCTTTCCTGGCACCGGTCGACGACGCGCTGGGCGGCCTGGTGGCCCGGTGGGCCCGAAGCCACGGCCCATTTCACTCAGTCGAGGTGGCGCGGCGCTGGGCGTTGCCGTCAGCTCGGGTCGATGAGGCCCTGGAAAGGATGCTCGAGGCGGGTGCGATCCTCCGCGGCGAATTCCGGCCGAGCGGAACGGAACGGGAATGGTGCGATCCGGATGTGCTGAGGCAGCTTCGACGCCGCTCGCTGGCCCGGCTTCGGCGGGAGATCGAACCCGTGGAGGGGACGGCACTTGCCCGGTTCCTGCCCGCCTGGCAGGGCGTCCTACCGGTCGCGGATGGGGCGGCGACGCTGCCGGGCGAGGCGGCGCTGGAGCGGCTCGCGGAGGTGATCGATCAACTGGTTGGCTTTCCGGTGCCGGCCTCTGTGCTGGAACGCGACGTTCTGCGCGCCCGGGTTCCCGGCTACCAGGCGCGCCTGCTCGACGAACTGGGCGCTCTAGGGGAAGTGGCCTGGATGGGGGCGGGTCGCCTGGGTCGCGACGACGGGCGAATCGTGCTCTATCGACCCGGCCGAGGGGCGGTTTTGCGGGAGGCCGCCGCCGATGGGTCGGCCCGTCCGTCCAGCGAGCTTCACGACCGACTGCGCGAGCGCTTGCGGGAGCGCGGTGCATCCTTCTATCGAGATCTGGGGCCCGCGGCCGGCTCGGCTTCCGAGCGCGAGGTCCTCGACGCGTTGTGGGATCTCGTGTGGGCCGGTGACGTGACCAACGACACGTTCGCGCCGCTTCGCGCGCTGCGCTGGCGGCGACCTTCGAGCGAGCGACGGCCTCGACCGGGGCGACTGGCGTTGGGTCCGCCGGAGGCGGTTGGCCGCTGGTCGCTCGTGGAGGGACGCGGGGTCGCCCGTCGCGCGGCCGGGGCCCGTGGCGCAACGACCGGCGCGGCCGGGGCAGCGGACGGCGCCGCGAGCGCGACACAGCATCTCCACGCCCTCGCGACGGCCCTGCTCGAGCGCTACGGCGTCCTGACCCGCGAAGCAGTGGCCGCCGAGGAAGTGGCCGGTGGCTTCAGTGCGGTCTACCCCGTGCTTCGGGTCATGGAGGAGTCGGGCAGGATCCGGCGAGGCTACTTCGTCGAGGGGCTGGGGGCTGCGCAATTCGCGCTGCCCGGAGCGGCCGATCGATTGCGGGCGATGCGGGAGACGTGGGACGGTGGCGCAAGTGGCCCGGCCGCAGCTGGCGGCGCGGCCGCGGCCGGCGCCGCGCCCAGGCCAGCCGACGGAGCCGTGCCCAGGGCAGGCGCTGGCGCCCGACCCGTTGCGCATCTCCTCGCTGCCGCCGACCCGGCCAACCCGTACGGTGCGGCTCTCGCCTGGCCGCGCCGCGGCGACACAGACCGCCGGCCACTACCGCGAGCCGCCGGCGCATATGCGGTCCTCGTCGACGGCCTCGCGGTTCTGTACCTGGAGCGAGGTGGCCACTCCCTCCAGACTCTGCCCGCATCCGAGGATCAGGCCGTGGCCACGATCGCCTTCGCCGCTCTCCGGACCCTCGTCGACGATGGCCGGCTTCGTGAACTGGTCGTGAGCCGCGTCGACGGTGTCCCGGTGGCGGGCTCAAAGTGGCGGGCCGCGCTCGAGGCGGCCGGTTTCAAGGCCGGATATCGGGGCCACGTTCTAAGGCCGGAGACGCGGCGGGTCGTCGCCGCCGGCCGCGGTCTTTCGCCAGCGACTGCCGCCGACGGCTACTGGCGCCGTTGGGGGTCCGACTCGGCCGATTCTTCGCGGTTTCGGCCGCGTCGCTAGTCGCGTGGCGAGCCGCCACCCCGCACCTGAGCTACCAACTGCCGCCGCAGTCCACGCCGCAGGGCCCGTGGGCCCGTCGATCAGGCGCCAAACCCGAAGAACGCCCGAACGCGAGCGCGCATGACGCGTCGGAGCGTCTCGGCCGTTCGCCCTGGGCTACGCCGCCAGTGCAGGCGCCACAGCCTTGCCGACTCCACACCGGCGCGCGTGGCACCTGGCCACGTCGAGGGGATCAGCCAGCGGAACGACTCCGGGTGATGCCACGCCCACGGAACGATGGCCCAGATGAAGACCAGGTAGTCGACTCGGAGCGGACGCTGGAACGAGAACAGGACCTGGAGCTGGACGAGCGTCTGTGGCAGCGTGAGGGCGGTGAGCACGAGGGCGAGGATCAACCACAGCAGGCCCCAAAGACGCCCGCGCGGCGACATGATCGGCCAGAAGACGGCCGGCACCCACTTGACGGTGGTAGCCACCATCCAGAGCAGTCCGGCCAATACCGGTCCGGAGAACTGCGCGCCAAATAGCAGCAGGGCAAGCGGCAGGTTGATGTTGCCGGTATCGAGGTTTGCGGCCAGCGGGAAGGCAAGTAGTACGAGCAGGACGGCTGTTGTCATCGGCCGGCGCTTGTAGGCCCAGTGGATGCTCCAGACCAGAGCGATGATCGTGGCGCCGCGCCAGGCGAACCATGCCACGTCCCAGGGCAGGATGGCCCACGGCACGAAGAGAGGCAGCATCCAGGGCGCATACACGTACGGCATGAACGGACCCAGAGGGTGATATGGGTCACCGCCGCTGAGCCACAATCGACCTGCCGCCCAGTAGGCGCGAGCGTCGGCTCCGGCCGCGTCGCCACGGATTATCAGGCCGGCCAGCAGGAAGCCACTCACCAGGCCGAGGATGAGGATCATCGTCAGGCGCCGCGGGTCCCGGATGCGATTGACCTCGCGCCGGAGAGCGCGGCGAAAGACACCTGCGCGGCGCCTGGTGGGTCGATCCACCCTGGCCACGGCCGGAAGACTCGCCATTCGCTCGGAGACGCGCCTGACACGAACGGAACCGGACCCCTCGGTCGGTTTCGGGGCGGAGGGCTTTCCTGCTGCAGGGGCGTCGCGATCGCAGAAGGTCATGAGATCAGGCGGGCTGATGGGCAGGCCGAACCGGCCTGGAGTGGGGCAGGGGATCGGCGAGCGGCAGTACGACGTCGCGTACCCGCATGACCGCCTCCAACTGCGAATGAGTCGGAAGGATGATGCGAGTCAAGATGCGGACGTGCAAGTGGTCGCCCGTGGCGCTCGATTGCCGGTGCGCTCCGCGGCGTCGATCTCCGGCGGACTCAGGCCGGCTAGCGCAGGTAGGCCTTGCCGCAGGTATCGCACAACGCATAGACGGCCCGGGCATTTCGGGCAAAGCCGGCCTCGTGGAGCAGGCCGGGGCAGGCCCTGGTCGGGCATTTCCAGACCCAACGACGGCTTTCTCCGGGCAGGGCGATGGACTCGGCCTTCACTTTGTCCGCCAGGCCCTCGTGGCCGGCGAGGGCTCGCGCGAGGCTGGCGACCCGCTCCGCCTCGCTCTCGCTCGAGTACGGGTAGTTCTGGGCGATATTCGAAGACACGCTGACACTCCCCGGTGGCCCGCGCTCGGGTCGTTCTCCAAACCGCACCGGTGGCAGGGGCGATGTGAGCGCGGCGAGCCACCGGCAACCCGAGTATAGACCTCGCCACATCTCCGGCCGGACGAGCTCACTGCCGGCTCGGACCACATACGACGGAGATACCTCGCCTTGACCGGCGGCGTCACGGCACGGCAATCGTGCTTCGGACCGGCGTGATCCATCGGTCGCAACCGCTAGGCTATGGCCCGATGAACCGCTCCATCGTTTCGATGCTCCTGGCGACGTTCGTGCTGCGCGTGAGCACGGCGGTCACGGGCATCATGCTCGTGTTCCTCGTCGACGAGATGACACGTCACCGGGGCACCGGGCCCGGAGAGATCTCGCTCCTCACTGGCGGGTTCTACACCACCGAGCTGGCCGGGGCCATCGTCTTCGGCGTGCTGGCCGATCGCTACGGCCGCAAGGTGATCATGCTGCTCGGTCCGATCTTTGGCGGCGTCGCCGTCTTCATGACGGGCCTCGCCACGCACCTGCCGGTGCTGTTCGTGACGCGCCTGCTCGAGGGCAGTTCCACCGCAGCTTCCATTCCTTCGACTCTCGGTTTCATCGCCGCCGAGACCGCCGACGACGAAGGGCTCCGCGGTCGAGTGGTTTCTCTTTTCGAGTTCGTGTCTCTCGGGGGAATGCTCGCGGTTGGGCCCGCCCTCGGGGCCGTCCTGTGGGACGCCCTCGGGCGGCGGGCGTTCTTCCTCAACTGCGTCTTCTATGCCATCGCCCTTTGCCTGTACGCGTACGGCGTTCATGAGGTGCCGCGACGTCGCCGGGCCGATATCGCCGCGCCCGTGGCCCCGGCCCGCTTGGGTGGCGGGGTGTCGCGCTTCTGGAGGATCGCGACCAGTCGCAAGGTCCTGCTGTTTGCCCCGACGTGGCTGGCCATCAACGCCATTCTCGGACTCTGGGCTCTTCACGCCCCACTTCTGCTGAGAGGCAACATTCGCGATCCGAGCCAGTTCCTGATGCAGGGCGTCTCGCCCACGACCATCGGTTTCGGTGAAGCCGTTCTGGCCGTCATCTTCGGAGCTGGCCTTCTGTTCTGGGGGACTGTCTACGCTCGTTTCCGGCGAACCACCATGATGCTCCTTGGCGTCTGTGCCTTCGTCGTGATCACCCTCGACATCCTGGCGATCAACCATCTCGGAGGGACGTCCAGGGTCTTGCTCGTCTCTCTCGGCGGGCTTGCCGCGATCGCGCTGTTCGTGCTCTCGTGCGCCACTCCGGCCGCGCTTGGCCTCCTGGCCGACGTCAGCGAGGGGTTCGAGAACGATCGAAGCGCGATCATGGGCCTCTATTCGGTCTTCCTCGGCGTGGGCCAGGTCATTGGAGCGGCTATCGGCGGCGTCGCGGCCTCATGGAAGGGCATAGACGGGCTGGTCGTTGCGACCGGTGGTCTTCTGGCGGTCGGCCTGATCGCCTTGCTGAACCTCCGGGTGCACGAGGGCGCGATCTTCGATGGGACCGGCCATGGAGGCGCGCCGTCGTCCTTCCGCGACGCGATCCGAACTACTCTTTCGGTGGGCCCGGGGAGGTCTCAGCGACCAATTCCCCCTGCAGCCGAGGATGAGCTATGACCGTCGCCATCGTCGCGGACTCGGGTTCCGATCTGGCACCGTGGCAGCTGCTCGAATCCGGTATCCGGCAGGTGCCGCTGTCGGTCTCCTTCGGCGAGCAGACCTACCTGTCGCCGGACGAGATGACGCCGGAGGCGTTCTGGGAGAAGCTCCGCGCCGCTGACAGCCCCTTTGCCCATACCGCGGCTCCGAGCGTCGGGCTGTTCAGACAGGCATTCGAGAAGGCGTTTGCCGAGGGGCACGAGGCGGTCGTGTGCGTCTGCCTGTCCGAGGATCTCTCGGCGACGGTCAAGCATGCGCGGATGGCGAGCGAGATGCTGCCGGACAGGCCCATCTTCGTCGTCGACTCCAGGTTGGCCTCGATAGCTGTCGGCTGCCTCGCCCTGCGTGGCGCGGCTCTGGCGAAGTCAGGGATCGGCGCCGAGGAGATCTGCCGACGGCTGGTCGCGCTGCGAGCGAGCGTCGATCTCTACCTGGGGCTGGACACGCTCGAATACCTGCGCAAGGGCGGCCGAATCAGCCACGCTAAGGCGGCCATCGGCGGCCTTCTCTCGATCAAGCCGATCGTCACGGTGAAAGAGGGCCTGGTGGTCGTCGCCGACCAGCCCCGAACCCGCTCGAAGGCGACGGAGCGCGTCCTCGAGCTCATAACTGCCCGGCCCGCGTCCGAGCTCTACCTGCTGTACTCGCCACCGACGGACATCGATGCGTTCCGCGAAGCCGTGCTCGCTCGTATGCCCGAGCCGGCCCCGAAAGTGGTCACTGCCCAGATCATCGGTCCGGTCATTGGAGCCCACGTTGGGCCCGGCGCCTACGGCGGCATCATGGTTCGGGAAGCCTGACCCAGCCTAAGGCCAGCGGTCGCTCGTACTCTCGATTCGTTCGGTGGATCGACAGCCCAGGTGTCGGAACGTTAGGCCAAACAGCCTGAGTGCCGATGACATCGGTAATTCCCGGCCCGTTGGCAGGAGGGCTATACTCGACCCCAAGTGGAACCTGCGGCGCCGCTTTCCGGGATCAATCGGAAGGCCGCCGCCACATCGTCGGGATCGTCCTGGGTGCGGGGTGCCGCTCGCCGGCAGAGTCGAGTCGGCAGTGCGGAATGCTCCTGCCTTGGCGGTAACGGCTTTGGAGGGTATCCGGCCGATGGCGACCGAGCAGAAGATCGCTCCTGCGATCAACGCATGGGATGTCGCCCAGCAGCAGTTCGATCTGGCTGCCGAGCATCTCAACCTCTCACCGGGACTTCGCAAGATCCTGCGCGAGCCCAGACGCGAGCTCACCGTCCACTTCCCCGTGAAGATGGACGACGGCTCGGTCCAGGTCTTCACGGGCTATCGAGTCCAGCACAACCTCAGCCGCGGGCCGGCCAAGGGCGGCATCCGGTACCACCAGGACGTGAGCCTCGACGAGGTCAAGGCCCTGGCCATGTGGATGACCTGGAAGTGCGCGGTCGTCGGCATCCCATACGGCGGGGGCAAGGGCGGCGTCATCGTCGACCCCAAGAAGCTGAGCCAGCGTGAGCTCGAGGGCTTGACCCGGCGCTTCGCGACGGAGATCAGCATCATCATCGGCCCGGAGAAGGACATCCCGGCCCCCGACGTCAACACCAACTCCCAGACCATGGCCTGGATCATGGACACGTACTCGATGCACGTCGGGTACACCGTGCCGGCCGTCGTCACGGGCAAGCCCATCCCGCTCGGCGGTTCGGAAGGCCGCAACGAGGCCACAGCCCAGGGTGCGGTCTACACCCTCGAAGATGCCGCCCGCCATCTCGGCATGGAACTGCCCAAGTGCCGCGTCGCTGTTCAGGGCTTCGGCAATGCCGGCGCCATCGCCGCCCAGCTGTTGCATGCCCAGGGCTCGAAGATCGTCGCCGTCAGTGACTCGACCGGCGGGATCTACCGGCCGGAAGGCTTCGACCCGAATGCGGTTCTCGCCTGGAAGCAGGAGCACCACAGCGTCCGCGGCTTCCCGGGCACAAAGGACATCACCAACGAAGAGCTGCTCGAGCTCGACTGCGACGTCCTCATCCCCGCCGCGCTGGAGAACCAGATCACGGCCGAGAACGCAGGCCGGATCAAGGCTCGGCTGATCGGCGAGGCCGCCAACGGCCCGACCACTCCTGAGGCGGACGCGATCCTGTATGCGAACGGCAAGTTCGTGATCCCCGACATTCTCTGCAATGCCGGTGGCGTCACGGTCAGCTACTTCGAGTGGGTCCAGGACCTCGACCGCGACTTCTGGACCATCGACCAGGTCAACGCGAAGCTTCGGACGATCATGACCAAGGCTTTTGCGAGCACCCTCGCCATGAGCCTCAAGCAAAAGGTCAACATGCGGACGGCGGCCTACATGCTCGCGGTTCAGCGGGTGGCCGACGCTACGTCCGTCCGCGGTCTGTACCCGTAAATCGGTCTCACAGCTAATCCCCTGGCGGCCCCGGCGCACCCCCTCGCGTCGGGGCCGCACGCGCTTCACGCGCATCGACAGACCACGACCGTCGGCGACCGTCCCGACGCATCCGGGGTGCTACGATCGGTCGGCCAGAATCTGCCGCTTGCCGCCCCGGCAGTCGGGCCTCGCGGACACGGAGCTGCTCGGGATAGGAGCATCAATGCTCGACCATGAAGAGAAGTTCCTGTTCAAGGAAGAAACCCTTCACCTGGCCAATGCCCTGGCCGAGCCGGGCGTCCTGGACAATGTGGAAGACCTCCTGACCGACGTCATCACCAGCCCTCGATTCGACTCCGAGGTGTTCACCCTCGAGCGGTCGCTACAGGTGATGCTCGGCGCCCGAGCGGGCGCCACGCTCGTGGGTCTCCTGACGGTGACGCCGGAGGTCTTCGACGAGACGGCCGAGGTGAGAATCCCGCCCGAGGTCCAGGAGCGGATGGTGGCCTGGCGGGCTCGCTTCGGCCTGGCCATCGACAACGCCCTGAATTACCTGAACAACCCAGATGGCATCCAGGGCCACAATTTCTCGACGCAGGTCGCCCATGCCGACGAACGCCAGGTTCTGCAGGGCCGGCTGACGTTGGTCCGGTACAACAACGAGCCTCAGTTCTTCCTGGCCGACGCCGGGGTCTTCCTCGGGCTCGTCGTCGATATCCTGGAGCGGCTTGGTCCCTATCTGGGCACCGACACGGTAGACGCAGAGACCCTCAGCCGGCTGCGCGACGCGGTCCAGCTCGTCGAACGCAAGACCACGCCGAGAGACTGACCGCGGCGCGGCGCGGGGACCGACCGCGTGCGGGGCCCGTCCACGGTCGGCTCAGCAGCGCCCGCTGTCGGCGCAGATTCGAAACCCCGTCGGTAGGGGCCAGGGCGTCCGCTCGACTGCCTGCAGATGGAGGCGAGCCGGTCCATCGACGGCGCTCGCGGTCCATCCCCCGGCCGGCCAGAGCACGACCGCGCAGGCGACCAGAACTGCGGCCGTCACCAGCCCGGCGACCGTCGGGAGTCTCATGCCTCGACGACCGCGTTGCGGCGTCGCCCTCGCCCGGCGAGACGGCGCCCCACCCAGAAGATCCCGAACAGGATCAGGGCCCCGAGGGCGAGTGGCAGAACCACCACCACGACCCACACCGCCATCGTGGCCAGTCCCTGGCCGATCCGCACGAGCGCCGCGCCGGCCTGATCGACCTGGCTGGCGAGCGTCCAATCCTCGGTTGCCTGTGCTGTAACGGTGGCGGTCGGCAGCTGGAACGTGACCGTGAGCGTGCTCATCGCCGCCTGGTTCGCGAGGTGGTCTCGCTCGGCGGTGAGTTCCTCGATCTGGCCCTGCGTATCGCTGAGCTGGGCCTCGACCGCCAGCACGTCCGCGATGGCGGTGGCCCGAGTCATGATCGACTGCAGGGCCGTCTCCGTCGCGTCGAGGTTGGCAAGCCGGGCGTTCAGATCGATCACCTGTGACGTGACATCAGTCGCGCCAGTCTGCTCCGAGATGACCCTCGTGCCGATCTTGTGGAGGGCAGTCAGCGCGTCGTCCCACCTGGCGGCCGGAACCCGATAGGTGACAGACGCGGTCGCATCGGTGCCGGTCCCGGACTGACTCGACTGATCCACGGTGCCGCCCAGGCGCGTGATCGCGGTCTTGGCCTGGCTCAGGGCGGCGTTCAAGTCGTTGACCTCCAGGTCGAGCTGGCCCGTCTTGACGATCTGGGATGCGTCGACGGCGGCCACGACCTGGCTCTGTCCGCTGGTCTGGCCCTGGTCTGTGGACACACCCGGCACGCCAACGCCGGCGAACGCACCGGTTCCACTTCCGTCAGCGGAGAGATTGGCAGGGGCGGGCGGGGCGGCGGTCGCGGCCCCCAGCTGTTTGTCGGCCAGCGCGGCTCGGGGAGGGTTCGATTGCGTGGCGCCGGTCGGAGGGCCGCCGACCACGTAGCCGCCGCCGATCAGCGCCACAATCGCGGCGAGGGCCAGGCCTCCGACGACTCGACCACGGCCGTCGAATCGGGCGGAGAGAGTCCGGCCCAAAGACCGGTGCGCGCCGGGGGGCGGATCGGCCGCTTCGCCGGGCTCGAGGTTGGCGTCGGTCACGTCGATGTCGTTGTCGGCCACGTTACCGCCCTCCGCGTAAGGGTCGCTGCCGAGAGATCGGCTACGCAACGCAGACGCCGGGGTGGCCGCGGCAGTTCCCCGTGGGTAAGTGGCTCCGGTCGCAACGCGGCGTCCTCGGCGGCGAACGTCCGGGGCAGCAGCGACCCTCTAGGGCAGCGGCTCGTTGTCGATGAGGCGGACGGCACCGAAGCGGACGGCCATGGAGAGCAGCGCCGGGCCATCGACGTGGTCCAGCTCCCGAAGGGTGTCCGGGTCGGCACAGCTCACGTACTCGGGCGCCGCCAGCGGCTCCGACGCGAGCACGTCCCGCATCGCAGCGCGGAGCGCCTCGCCGTCCCGCTCACCGGCCGTGTGCCGGCCGCGGGCGGTCAGCAGGGCGCGTCGCAGAACCGGGGCGGCCGCCCGCCCCTCCGGCGTGAGCCGCACGTTGCGCGAGCTCAGGGCCAGCCCGTCGGGCTCGCGCACTATCGGGCAGGCCACGATCTCCGTGTCGATTCCCAGGTCGAGGGCCATGCGCCGGATCACGAGCAGCTGTTGGGCATCCTTCTGCCCGAAGTAGGCACGCTCCGCCCCGGCGAGTCCGAGCAGGATCGCCACGACCGTAGTCACGCCCTCGAAGTGACCCGGTCGCGCCCCACCTTCGAGCGGCTCCGTCAGCTCGCCGACGCGGACGGAGGTCTGGAAGCCGGCAGGATAGATCTCCTCGACCGATGGCCCGAACACCAGGTCGGCGCCGGCAGCGCCGCAGGCGGCGAGGTCGGCGGCTTCGTCCCGCGGGTACTTCTGGAAGTCGGCGATCTCGTTGAACTGGCGGGGGTTGACGAAGACCGTGACCAAGACCGTCGCGCTATCGGCACGGGCCCGGTCGATCAGAGAAATGTGGCCAGCGTGCACCGCGCCCATTGTCGGGACCAGGCCGATCGGTCGGGCGGCGCCGACCAGTGCGGCTCGAAGCTCCGCCCGCGTCCGCACGACCCTGGGTGGCATCGGGTCGGCCAACCTGCTAGAGGTCCCTGTCGAGCGGGATGCCACGACTGGTATCGACCATCTCCCGCCGGTCGAGCGGGGTACGGGCCAGGATCTCGTCGAGCACGGCCCGATCCATTGGAGTGCTCTCGGCCGGCCCGGGAAAGGCCCCGGCAATGACGTCGGCCCGATATGTCTCGGCGGCCGACCTGATGATGGAGTGAAGCTCGGCATAGTGACGGGCGTGCCTGGGTGTGAACTCGGCGCTCATCCCGAGGAGGTCCGTCACGACCTGGACCTGACCCGAGCACCCGGCCCCGGCGCCGATGCCGATCGTCGGTACGTGAAGCCGTTCGGTTATGGCGGCCGCCAGTTCCTCGGGCACGAGCTCCAGGACCATCGCGAAGGCCCCGGCTCCCTGCACGGCCAGGGCATCGGCGAGGAGCTCGCGGCCGGCTTCCCGCGTTTTGCCCTGGACTCGGTGCCCGCCGAGCTGATGTATCGACTGCGGCGTCAGGCCGATGTGGCCCATGACCGGGATGCCGGCTCGGACGATCGTCTCGATCGTCCGAGCGCTTCGCTCGCCCCCCTCAAGCTTGACTGCACCGGCGCCGCCCTCCCGCATCAGGATGCCCGCGTTCTCAAGGCTCGCCTCTGGGGTGACGCCATAGGAGAGGAACGGCATGTCGGCCACTACGAGGGCTCGTTGGGTGCCGCGGACGACGGCTTTGGTGTGGTGGAGCATCTCCGCCATCGTGACTCGAACTGTGCTGTCGTAGCCGAGCATGACCTGTCCCAGCGAGTCGCCGACGAGCAGCATTGGGATGCCCGCCTCGTCGAGGATGCGGGCCGTGGGGTAGTCGTACGCAGTCAGCACGGCGATACGTTCGCCCGCGGCGTGGAGGCGGGCAATCGAGGCGATCGTCAATCGGGCCGCCTCCCGCGGCGAGGGTGCCTGGCTCACCGACCGATCTCCGGTCGTTCGACAGCTTCCGTGGTCGCCATCTGACCGTCGGCCGGGGTGCTCGCGGCGGCCAGACGAACGAGGACGCGATCGAGGAGGAGTTCGGCGACCTCGCGCTTGGACAGCACCGGCAGCTCCTCGGGCGGCGCGTCGATTGCGTAGATGGTCACTCTGTTCGTGTCCGTGCCGAAGCCGGAGCCGGGCTCTGCGACGTCATTGGCAACCAGGACATCGACGCCCTTGGCTCGGAGCTTCTCTCGGACTCGGTCGAATGAGCCGATCTCTGCCGCGAAGCCCACTAGGATGGGTCGTCTGATGCCGGGAACTCGAACGTTGGCCCCGACGCGTTCGGCCGTGTCTGCCAGCAGATCCGGTGTGGGGTCCAATTCGAGAGTCAGCCCGGCCGACCGGGCGATCTTCGTTGCGGACGGGGAACGCGGCCTAAAGTCGGCCACGGCCGCCGCCATGAAGAGCGCGTCGAAAAGTGGCCCGGTGGCCGGGGTGAGGGCGCGCAATGCGGCCCCCATCTCTGCGGCAGTCTCCGCTCGGATGACCCGGGCCCGGGCGGGCGCCTCCACCGAGACGTGACCCAGGACCAACGTCACGGCGGCGCCACGATCCAGGGCAGCCTCGGCGATCGCGATCCCCATCTTGCCCGTCGAGCGATTGCCGACGAAGCGGACCGGGTCGATCGGCTCGGCGGTGCCTCCGGCGGTGACCACGACGTGGCGACCGGCCAGGTCGTTCCGAGAAGGGGCCGGCTCGGCGCTCAGCGCCCCGACGGTGGCGTCGACGATCCGTTCCAGGGCAGCCAGCCGGCCTCGGCCAACCATTCCGGAAGCGAGCACGCCCGACTCAGGCTCGACGATTCGGTAGCCGAATTCGCGAAGACGGGCAACGTTGGCCTGAGTGGCCGGATGCGCGTACATTCCGCCGTCCATGGCCGGGGCGACGACAACGGGCACCGCCGTGGCCAGACATGCGGCTGTCACGGGGTCGCCTGCGAGGCCGCCGGCCATCGCCCCCAGCCAGTGTGCTGTGGCCGGTGCCACAACGATCGCCTCGACGTCGTTGGCAGCACCGATGTGCCCGATCCGCCCGTTGGCCCCGAGCGACAGAACGTCCGCGTCGACCGGATGGCCGCTCAGCGTCTCGAGCGTGAGCGTGCCTACGAACTCGACCGCCGAGGGCGTCATCAGCACCCTGACGTCGGCGCCTTCTCGCTGGAGCAGGCGCATCAGTTCGACCGACTTGTACGCCGCGATTGACCCGGTGATGCCCAGCGCGATCCGGCGGTTCTGCAGGCGCTTCATCGGCTCTCTCATCGCCCGACTTCCGAAATGATGTGGATCGATCCGGCGGCGCTGCCGGTCCAGCGAACGGCGGCGTCACCCGGAACCTCCGGTTCGCCACTCGCCAAAGCCCACAGGAGAGCCAGACCTTTGAGCGTCAGTTCCGGGTCGATTGCGTCGACCCCGGGCAGGGTTCGCAACCATGGCTCGGCGGAAAGTCCGCCGGTCAGGATCACCTGGACGGTCGTGGGGTCCGCCTTCTCAGCGTGGGCAAGCTCGGCCCGGATCCTCTCAAGCAGTCCCATAGTCAGGGCCCGGTAGCCAATGATGATGCCCGACTGCATGGCCGAGATCGTGTCCGTGCCGATGGCCTTCTCAGGCTCCTTGAGCTCAATCCGGGGCAGTCGGGCGGTACGGGAGGCCAGCGCCTCCAAGCCGAGCTCCAGGCCGGGCGCGATGGCCCCGCCGACGTACGCACCGTCACGGGAGACGCAGTCGAAGGTCGTGGCCGTGCCGAAGTCGATGACGACTGCCGGAGTGCCGTACAGGCGTGCCACGGCCAGGCTGTTGACCAGCCTGTCGGCGCCGACCTCGGTTGGGCGCTGGACTCGAATCGGCATCGGCACGTTGCCTGCCCCGGCTTCCAGCAGCGGCACTCCGCGGCGCTCGGCCACGGCCGCAGTCGCCCCCGTCAACATCGGCACTACCGAGGCCACGCAGATGCCGGTGACGTCGGCGAGCGAGGCATCGTCGAGGCGGAGGAGACTGTCCAGGAGAACCTCGAGCTCGTCGGGCGTGCTGCTCGCTCGCGTCGCCGCCCGTCGAGCGGACATGATCGCCTCACCCTGGACGAGGCCCAGGGTGACATTGGTGTTGCCGATGTCGAGCGCGAGCAGCATGGACCGATGATAGCGCGCCGTAACCCCGACCCCGGCACCGACCGATGGATGCGACGGTGCCTTGTCTCCGGCTGCGCCGCTGAGGTACGATCCACAGGTCCGTCACCGCCGTCCCCAATCGTCACCCGCGCTGCCCCGGAGGAGTGGTGTCGTCCGTGCCGCCTGCGAAGTTCTTCGTGAATCGCGGCATCGTCTCGAGCCGGGCCGACCTGCTCAACGTTCTCCGACCTCTTGAGAAGCAGACCGTCGCCTATCGGTACTACCGGGGCCACGAGTTGATCCAACACGGGTTGGGCTGGGTAGAACGGATCGTGGCGAATGAGCCGGAGACGTCGACCTTCTTCACCCCGCTCTCGATCTGCCTGAACGTCGATTCGTTCGAGCACCTCGAGTTCGAGACCCGCCCAGACCAGCTCGTCACATATCGCTTGGTTCAGGGGGACGAGACGGTCGCTATCGATTTCGCGCCCGGTGGGACGGCGGCGAGTGATCCGTCCGAGCCCCGTCAGCTCGAGTTCGATACGTCCGGCTACGTCCAGATGGAGTTGCTCGGCCCCGATTCTGTCGAGGACGAGTGAGGGAGTCTGACAGGGCGATCCGCTGACGGATTCGGCGCGACGATATCGACTGCGAGAGGGCGTGGTGGGGCCCCGTGGAGACGCGGCCAGGAGGAAGCGCGCCCGGGCTCGACGTCAGGGCGTCCCGGATGGGGGCAGCGACCAGGTGAAACCTCAGGAGGAGAGATCGTTGGATGCAGTCATGGGCCCGATCGCCCGCCACTCTCGTCGGCTACCTCATGTTCACGCTCATCAAGGACGTGAACGTTGCCGACGTCGAGGATGGCCTGCCGGCACTCCTGACGATAATTCTGATGCCCCTCACGTACGACATCACCGTCGGCATAGGCGCCGGCAACTGTCATTCATGCGAGATGGGCCGCCGTCTCTCCCAGCGCGGGCGGTCGGGCGCGAGTCGACCCGGGTCCCTCCTAGTGCGAACTGGACGGCGCAGATCCCGCGGGCCCAGCACGCGGGCGGCCCTGGACTCGCCATCCGTTAGCATTCCCTAGATGTACGAACGCACAGCTCTACCTCGCGGACCGCGCGTCATCACGTCGCGCCTCCCCGGAGCGCGTTCCGTCTCCATCGCCGCTTACGTCCTCGCCGGCTCGCGCCTCGAGTCGACCGACGAGGCTGGAGCGGCTCATTTCATGGAGCACATCACCTTCAAGGGGACGGCCGCGTATCCCACCACCCGGGCGGTTTCGGAGGCCGTCGAGGGGGTCGGCGGTAGTTTCAACGCCGCCACCGACCGCGAGTCGACCGTCTACTGGGTCCGGGTGCCCCTACGCGAGTCGGCGCGAGGTATGGACGTTCTAGGCGAGCTGATCGTCCGGCCTCAGCTTCGCAGCCAGGAGATCGAGTCGGAGCGCACCGTCATCGTCGAGGAGATCCGCTCGTATCTCGACGACCCGGGCGAGCACGTCCACACCCTCTTCGACCTGGCCATGTTCGGCGACACGCCTCTCGGTCGCGAGATCGCAGGCAGTGAGGAGAGCGTCCGAGCGTTGCCGGAGGCGAACCTTCGAGCCTTCTGGGCGTCCTCGTATCGGCCGGGCAACGTGGTCGTCTCAGCGGCTGGCGACATCTCCCACGCCGAGGTTGTCGCGCTCGTCGAGCGTGCTTTCGGAACCGGTGAGGCCAATCGTTCGACCTTCGAGCCTGCGCCGGCCCTGCCCGCGGGCGACCGAGTCATGGCCGTCCGACGCGACACGACCCAGGCCCAGATCTGTCTGGGCGTGCCCGGCTTGAGGCGGGACGACCCCGAGGCCTGGACGCTCGAGGTTCTGAACGCCATCCTCGGCGATGGCATGAGCAGCCGTCTGTTCCAATCCGTCCGCGAGGACAAGGGCCTCGCCTACGACGTCAGCTCGTATGTGGTCGACTACGCCGACGCGGGCGCATTCGTCGTCTCGGCCGGTGTTGATCCCGACAGGATCGCACCCGCGGTGGCCGCGATCCTCGACGAGATGGCTCGCCTTCGGGACGAGGTCGTGCCACCGGACGAGCTGGCCCTCTCGAAGCGTTACCTGGCGGGCCGCCTCGAATTGCGCATGGAGGAGACGCGCAACGTGGCCTCGTGGCTGGGTGGGCAGGAAGCGCTGCACGAGCGAGTCCTGACTCTCGAGGGAGCCCTGTCCGAGCTGGAGGCTGTGACGAGCGAAGCAGTCCACGCCCTCGCTTGCCGACTGATCCGCGACGAGGGCCTGCGGCTCGCCGTGGTGGCGCCGCCGCGGCGCGGTCGCCGTCTTGATTCTCTTCTGAGACTCCCGGGGGGCGCGACATGAAGTTCGGCTTGGGGTGGCACCGACGAAGCGAAGCCAAGTCCCTCGCGGTTCCGGCCAGTCGGCTGCAGGCTAAGAAGGGCGCCTGGACGGGTGTGACGCGTTCTGGTCGCATGGAGCCCGACCGGCGGCTCTCGCCGGACGCGCTCGACGAGCCGGCCGAGGTACTGGTCCGAATTGCACCCGAGGCGCTCGAGGACGACAAGGACCTCGGCGGCGGAGCCGACGCGTTGTTCGAGGAGCAGGCCCAGCCCGAGCAGCCAGCCGAGGCCGCGGAGGCCGAGGTCGCCGCGGTGGCTGCGCCCGAGCCCGAGGAGCCAGCCGAAATCGCGGAGGCCGAAGTCGCCGAGCCCGAGCAGCCAGCCGAGGTTGCGTCCGAAGCAGTGGCCGACGCCGCCGGCATAGATCGGGGAGCCGCCCCGAACGTCTCCGGTGAGGCTGGCGAGCAGTCGACGGCGTTCGCCGAGGAGGATTTGCCCCTGGCGGACGCCTTCGTCCCCACGATCGAGCTCGAGGCGCAGGCGGAGCCGTACCGCCCCGTCGCACCGCCCCCGGCCGACGATCTTTCGCTACAGATCCGATTGGCCCGCATTCACCTGAAGACGGGCTCTTTGACCACGGCCCGGGCCGAGCTCGAGACGCTTGCCAGCCGAGACGGCCTTGACACTGCCGCGCTCCTTGACCTGGCCGAGGTGCGGTGGCGAACAGGCGATCTCGCTGGCGCCGGCGATGCCGCGATCGCGTATCTCGCCGACGGAGGTACCGGGGCGCTCGGCTTTGTTATTGCGGCCGAAGCAGCCGCAATGGCCAACCGGCAAGCCGATGCGAGGCGCCATACGGAGGAGGCCCTGGCGCGCGATTTGTCCGACCTCGATCCGGTCTTCGCCGGAATGACACGTAGGGCAATGTGGCCACCAAGCGTCTGGTCCGTGGCGGCGACCGCGGGTTCAGCAGATGCACCGGCTGCCGCCGCCGAAGTCGCCCCCGGAGCTCCAGCCGGGGCGCTCGCGGAGACTGCAGAGTGGGTCGGAGAGCTCCCCGAGGCGGCGCCGGTCTCTGCCCTCGACAGCGGCACCACCACCACGAATACCGTGGGTGGGCCGCGCAATGGTGTCGAGCTGGCGGGCGCCGATGCCGGGAACAACTTGAATGAGCCGATCGCAGGCTCGTCGGCCATCACGGCCGAATCGCCCTTCGCACAGGCCCCCGTGGCAGACGGGACCAAGAACGTCGTCGAGGCGGGCTCTGAAGTGGCGGCGGGTCGGTCTCGCCTGGAAGCCAACGACGCGATCATCGCGGCCCTCCATTTCGGTGTCGCGATCCGGCTCGCGCCCGAGCTGGCCGGCGACGTCCTGGTTGCCATCGGCGAACGGCAGGATCTGCCGCTCCAGCTCGTCCGGGGCGACGCCCTGCGACTGCTCGGCCTGGAGAGCGACGCCGGGAAGGCATACGTGTCACTGGCCAACGCTCTCGGTTCCTCGGTGTCGGCAGAGTCCGAGGCCGCGCCAGGAGTGGCCGCCGAGCCCGGGCTCACCGCCGAACCCGCCGAAGGGCCGCCTCCTTCACCGGGACCCGCCGGCGGGGAGGGAGACCGGAGCTAAACTCCCCATCGCATCAACAATCCATCAGGGGTACCCACGCAGTGATCGAGCGCACTCTCGTTCTGGTGAAGCCCGACGGCGTCCAGCGTCTGCTGGCGGGCCGAATCATTGCCCGCTACGAAGAGCGCGGCCTCAAGATCGTTGGGCTAAAGCTGATCCACGTCGATCGCGACCTGGCCGAGCGCCACTACGCCGTCCATCGGGGCAAGCCGTTCTTCGAGGGGCTCGTCGCCTTTATCACGTCCGGTCCGCTCGTTGCGCTGGTCCTCGAAGGGCCCGACTCGATCGCACTCGCTCGAACGATGAACGGCGCCACGCGACCGAGCGAGGCGGCCCCAGGGACGATCCGGGGCGACTTCGCGGTCGAGATGGGGCAGAACCTGGTCCACGCTTCAGACAGCCTCGAGAGCGCAGCGACCGAGCTTTCTATCTGGTTTCGCCCCGACGAGCTGCTTTCCTACGACCGAGAGATCGATCGCTGGGTCACGGGGCCAACGGCCAACTGAGGCCCGACGTCGCAGACGCCTCAGGCGCCCGCCGGCCGACCGGCCGCGTCACTGGCCGTTTACGCGGGTGGGAGGGGGCAAGTTTGTGGGCATCGGGCTGGGTGACGGCGCGACCGACCCGCTCGGGGCGGCCGAGCTCGAAGGAGAGGCGGTAGCCGGAGGAGCCAGGGTCGGCAACGGCGTCGCCGTGAAGGCGGGCGTCGGTGGCGGGACGGGCGTCGGCGTCGCGTGGGCGGCCGCGTCCAGCGGAATTCCGAACTGAGACGCGTGGGCCGCGCCGAGCTGGCCAGACGCAAGGGCGACCGCGAAAGCGGCCCCGACGACCACCACCAGGCTCGTTTCCAGGGTTCGATTGGCGCGCCAGGTTAGTGCCAGGCGTCGGCGAAAGCCAGGCGTGCCGGGGGATGCGTCTGTCTGTATCTGGTCGGGTGCCGGGATCTGCGCCGAAGCAGAGACGGCGGCGCTATCGGCCGGCTCTTCCGTGTGCGGTGCCGCAGCTGTTGTCGACGGAATCGGCTGCGCCAGCGCGGCCGCTCGAGAGCGGCGCCGCTTCGGTGTAGCAGGCACGGACTCTGGCCCGGCAGCCACATCCCCGGCCCGCGGTGCGACCAGTTCGGCCTCTGCGCCGCCGGCGTCGGGGATCCTGGCTGAGATCGGAGATGTGTCGGGCGTGGCCGCCGCGGTCCTCGGCGGATGGGACGGACCGCCGACCCAGTGTGGCCGCTCGCTTCGGGCCGTGCTTACGTCGTCGGTCGGGGCGAGCAGGCCTACCCCCAGCAGCCGGCCGTAGCAGGCGATAGAGAGGATCATCGTCACGACGAAGAGGAACTGCAGCTGACCTGGGAGGGCCAGCCGGAGAAGGGTGGCCCTCGCCTCGTAAACGGCTCCTCCAGGCCAACCGAGAGTGGCGACGGCAATGACCACCAACGTCAGACCCAGCAGTGGCGTGCGACGCAGCCAGCCTCGTAACCGGCCCAGGTGCGACGTCGCGAAGGCGCGAGAAGTCGCGGCCGCCCAGGCCACCAGTGCGGTCTTGGCGGCGACGAAGACGAGGAGCCACAGGCGGGCAGGTTCGGCCGCGGCGTCACTGCGCGAGGCCAGGGCGAGCAGCACGAAGCCCGAATCGGCCACGATCGAGTAGGCGGCGACCTCTTCGAGTTCGTCGTGCACGAGCGCCGCAAGCGACCCCAGGACCAGGGTCGCCACCGCGACCGTCTGCACGACCCCGACCGCGGCATTCAGCCAGTCGCTGCGGGTCCCGAACGTCGTCGCGCTCCAGCTGATCGCCAGGAGCCCAACGCCGGCCGGTATCCAGACGAGGAGCAGCGCGGGCGCGAGCGGCGCTGCGACGTGGCCCAACCGCGCTGCAGGCACGTGGAACGGGACGGCGCCGCTGCGGACCGCCAGGGCGATTCCCAGGCTCAAGAAAGCCACCACGAAAACCGGGCCGTCACTGGCAGCGTTCCAGGCCGGTCGGAGCACCGTGACGGCGGCGAGCAGGAGGGCTGCCGCCACGACCGCGATCGTCCGGATCTCGGCCAGTCGCCCACTCGCCTCGTCGGCCCGGAGAGTGGAACGGACGATGACGATAGCTCCGGCGGTCGCCGATGCGGCGCCGGCCACGAGGGCGACGCCGGCATCCACGGCCGTGGTTGCCACTGCCAGTCCGCCGAAGGCGACGAGTGCCGCGGGCGCGAGTCGATCGGGCCAGCCCGAAGCCATTGCCACCAGACACGCTAGCAGCGCCGATCCGGCTGCACAGGCGAGGAATCGGCCGGCGTACTCGCTTCCGACCAGGTCTACGTCCCCGATCGAAACGCGCGTTGTCGAACCAATGAGGAGGGCAGCCCCCAGAGCGGCAAGCAGACAGATCGGGCCAGCCCAACGGCCGATTCGGCCAGGCTGCCTCTCGGCCAGGCCAAGCACGGCGCCGCCCCCGCAGGCGACCAGGAACGCGAGCAGGCTCATCGTCTGGGCTCGCGCGGATGGAGCCGTCGGGCGCGGGTGGGTGAGCCGGTCGCCGCCGCACGGGGTTCAAGTCCGGCAGCGGCTTCTTCCTCGACTGAGGGCGCCTGACCTGGTCGCGAGGCCGGAGCGGCCTGGCGCGTCTTCCGACGCGACGTGGAGGCCTGGGATCGGGCACGACCTGGGTGAGCCGCGGCCGACTCGAGTGGGACAGGCGCGTCGGCGGGCCGCCGCCCGCCCTCCTCGAGACCAGTCTCGTCGGTTGCCTCGCCGGCGGCCGCATCTGCCATCCCGGCGACCGGATGCCGTTTCGTCGCGGGCGCCAGGCTCGGAGACATGAGCAGGCTCGTGGCCCCGACGATGCCGACGAGAAGGACCGTCAGCGCGATCTGCTGTAACGCCGAGGCGGGGCCGACCCAAGCCTCGAGCAGCAACGAGATCCCCAGCGCAAGGACTGCGGCACCGGAACCGACTCGCAGGACGTCCCGTCCGACCAAGGGCACCACCGCCAGCGCGAGGAGCGAGACCCCGGCAGCCTGGGCCGCGACGGGGCCAGCCAGTGGCTTCACCGGTACGACGAACCAGCCCACCGCGAAGGCCGCAGCTGCCGCCGCCAGCTCGGCTGCGACGCCGATCCCGGAGCCCTCGCTGACGATCGACTGCGCCCGTGCCGAGGCCGCAAGCAGGTACGCGGCCAACAACGCGCCCACGATCCGGAAAGTCACCGCCAGCACCGTCGGCTCGGGCGATGACGCAAGGGGCGCAGCCACCATGGCGACGACCAGCCCCAGGGCGACGACTCGGCCATCGCCGGCCCCGGCGGCGACGATTCCGCCAGCCACAGTTGAGAGGGCCGCTACGAAGGCCAGCTGAATCATGAGGCTCGACGTGCGGCGACCCTGGGGTCGCGCTGCCCGATCATGAAGCCGTCGACGGGGCCGTAGATCCGGTCGATACGGCCGTCTGGTTGGCCTGTGATGTCAGCTGAGTGCCGCTGACGTAGACGTGACCGCCGTGGATGTCGACGGTGTCGCCGCCGGTGGCGATGACGCGTTTGATTACCAGAGAGATGACCAGTGTGAGCAGGGGCGTCTCGAGCAGCTCGAACACGCAACCGAGCGTTCTGCGGTTCACAAGGTCGGGAGTATAGGGGCTGTGCTATCGTCCTGCCCCGTGGAACTCCCCAAGCGACTCGGCTGGATCAAGAGCGGTCGCTTCATCAGGCTGCTGTCCACTTCTATTGCCCTCGTGGTTCTCGCGGGCCTGCTCTACAACGCCGCATTCGTGGACCGGCTCCCGCCGACTTACACGATACGGGTCAGCACCACGGCCCCGGGCGGCCTGGCCATGACGCTCACGTCGATCGACGTCTCCTTCAGCGAGGCGGTCGAGCACAACACCGCCCAGAACGCCTTCTCGATAACCCCGAAGGTCAACGGAACATTCCACTGGCAGGGCCTGAAGTTGATCTTCACGCCGTCCGCCAAGCTGCCGCTCTCGACGAAATTCCACGTCCACATGGCGGCCGGCGTAAAGGACCTCGATGGCAACTCGCAGAACGGTACGGCTGATGTCACGTTCACGACGGTGGGCGCGCCTACCGTCGTCTCAGTCTCGCCTGCCACCGGCGCCCAATCAGTCGCCGTGGGGACGTCAATCCAGATCACCTTCGATCGGTACATGGACACGCAGGAGGTGCTTGCGGGACTGACGCTGCAGCCGGACACCAGCTATCAGGCATCCTGGAACGGCGTTGTCCTGACTCTCATCCCGACGAAGCCGCTGCAATATGGGACTACCTACACCGTGACGATCGGCGACCCGGCGGTGGACACCGACGGCACGAACCTCCCGGAATACTCCACGAGCTTCAAGACCGTGGACGTTGGTCTCAAGGTCGCCGCTCTGGTTCCTGCGCCTAACGTGGCCGGAGTGAGTGTCGACAGCCAGATAGCCGTTATCTTCGACGCGCCCATAGACCCGACCTCGATCGCCGACGCGTTCACCATCACCCCGCCCGTCGCTGGCACGACGAGCGCGATCTCACTGCCCGACGACACCGGCCCGTCCAGCAGTCCGACGGCGACTTCCGTCAGCTCCGGGGCCAATGTGCTCGTCTTCACGCCCCAGAGCCCCCTGGCGGCCCACACTACCTACTCGGTCACGATGAGCTCGGCCGTCAAGCGGACCGACGGTCAGGTTGCCTCGGCCCAGACCTGGTCTTTCACGACGGGCGAACCGCAGGCCAACGCTCTCAACCAGATTGCCTTCATCTCGGATCGGGGTGGCGTCGACAATGTCTGGCTGATGAACCCCGACGGGTCCAATCAGCGTGAGGTCACGTCCGAACTCGTGCCGGTCAGCGGCTACGACATCAGTGGCGATGGCACGACCATTGCCTACGCGGTCGGTGGCGTCGTCAAGAAGATGTCTCTGAGCGGCGAGAATCTCACGACACTCACCTCGGGGGGCAACTTCGAGTATGCACCCACGATCACGCCAGATGGGACGGGCCTCGTCGTCGGGAGGCGCGACAGCAGCGGGACGGATCTTGGCTACTGGCTCTATCCCCTCATCAGCGGCGCCGGCTCGGGCCAGCTCACTCCCGACGGGGCCCCGGGCCTTGGCAGCGTGAAGCTCGCCAGCGATGACCTGACCGGGCAGCCGGGGATGCCATCCTGGGCCCCGCGGGCGGCCTTCACTTCCGACGGCACAACGATGCTCCTGGTCCGCGGCGCGGACAACTTCGTGGAACTCGTGGACATGACAGGCGCGAAGAAACCCACGACGCTCAGTCTGCAGGCGAACTCGCGGCCCGTCTGGGTCCAGTCCGACGGCGCCTTCTACCTGGCCGCCTCCAACGACAACGGCCTTACGTGGGCATGCTGGCGCGTCACGCCGGCGGGCATGGTAACCCAGGTCGGACCGGGAACGAGTGACATCGCCTCGAACGGCAGCGGTTTGGCGCTTGTCATTCAGGGCGCCGACGGCGCCAACCACCTGTCCTACTGGGCTCTGGGCAGCGGGTCGCCGATGCCACTAACAGACGATCCGGCTTTCAGCGAGATGGCGCCGTCATTCTCGCCGGATGGATCTGTCGTGGTGTTCGGGCGGGTGCAAGCCCAGACGCCCACCACTTCGGCCGGCATCTGGATTGTGAATGCGGATGGGTCCGGGTTGGCGAACCTTTCGACTGACGGTTCCTACGCTCGCTGGGTCCCATAGCCGGCGTCGAGTTGCTCCGTTCTCGTTTCCTGTTCGTCCTGCTCGTCGCCGGCGGCCGTCGCGGGCCAAACGTCCCGAGCCGTCGGGAACAACCGCCCGGCTTCCGTGGCAGGGTATGCATATCCTCGGGTCGTTCCGCAGATTGACCCTTACTTCGGGCCGTTGATACACTCCGCCCGGCCCGAGTATTCATCTCACAGCCAGAATCGGACCTGACCCCGGAAGCGCATCGTCCCGCCGCGCTCCCCGTGCCGCAAGAGAAGGAGCCGCTCGCCCCCCATGGACCCAAGTCTGCTCCAGTGGTTCATCCCGATCGCGGGACTGCTCGCGGTAGGGTTCGCGATCTACCTCGCTCGTGACGTCCTGTCCCGCGATACCGGGACCAAAGAGATGATGGACGTCTGCGTGACGATCAACGAAGGCGCGGTCGCGTTCATCAAGCGCCAGTACTCAACGATCGCGGGGCTCGCCGTAGTCGGCGCGGTCGTCATCTTCGTCATCATCTCGCTGGTCGAAACGGCCAACGTCGCCGACACCGGAACTTACGGCGTCGCATTGGGTCTCCGGACGGGCGGAGCATTCCTCGTAGGTGCGGCCTGTTCGATGGCCTGCGGCATCATCGGCATGCTCGTGAGCGTAAGGGCGAACGTTCGAGTCGCCTCTGCCGCCCGCCGCAGCCTGGTCGAGGCCGTCCAGGTGGCCATGCGCGGCGGCGCCGTTTCCGGCTTCCTGGTCGTCGCGCTCTCGCTGCTCGGCGTGTGGAGCATCTTTGCCGTGAACGGCGGTCTGGCCGGCGGCGAGAGCACCCACGACGCGCCGTTCCTGATCGTCGGCTACGGCTTCGGCGCCAGCTTCGTGGCCCTGTTCGCCCAGCTGGGCGGCGGCATCTACACGAAGGCCGCTGATGTGGGCTCCGACCTGGTCGGCAAGATCGAGGCGGGAATACCCGAAGACGACCCGCGCAACGCGGCCGTCATCGCGGACCTCGTCGGTGACAACGTGGGCGACTGCGCCGGACGTGGCGCCGACCTCTTCGAGTCCACGGCTGCCGAGAACATCGGCGCCATGATCCTGGGCGTCGGCGTCTACGCCCTGGCCGTGGCCAACAACTGGCCGAACCCGACCGCGTGGATCTTCTTCCCGCTCGTCGTCCGAGCCTTCGGTCTCGTCTCCACCATCGTCGCGATGTTCTTCATCCGCGGCAAGGAGACCGAGAACCCGATGAACATCCTGAACCGCGGCTACTGGGTTACGACCATCTTGAGCGCCGCGTCGCTCGCCCTCGTCACCAACGTGATGATGAACACGAACGGCGCGAACGGCGACAACGGCATCCCGACCTGGATCTACTTCTTCGGCTGCGGCGTGGTCGGGCTGGCCACCAGCGTCGCCTTCGTCTACATCACCCAGTACTACACGGCGGGCAGCTACAGGCCGGTCCGGGAGATCGCCGAGGCGTCCAAGACGGGCCCGGCGACCAACATCATCTCGGGCGTCGCCGTCGGCTTCGAAACGACCGCCGTCACCGCTATCACGATCGGCATCGCCCTGCTCGCCAGCAACTGGCTCGGCGCTCATTCGGGACTGGGCAGTGTCGGTGGCGTCTTCGGCACCGCCGTCGCGACCATGGGCATGCTCATGACCTGCGCCTACGTCCTGGCAATGGACACCTTCGGCCCCATCACCGACAACGCCGGTGGCATCGCCGAGTTCAGCCGCGCCGAGGCCGGGGCGCGCGAAATCACCGACCGCCTGGATGCGGTCGGCAACACCACCAAGACTCTGACCAAGGGCTACGCCATCGCGTCGGCTTCCCTCGCCGCCTTCCTGCTTTTCAGCGCCTACATCGACAAGGTCAACCTGATCCTCCAGCGCCAGATCGACGCGGGCACCCGGACCGTTCAACAGGGCCTCATGACCTCGGTCAACCTGGAGGACGTCAACGTCTTCGTGGCGGCGTTGATCGCTGCGATGCTCGTCTACTTCTTCAGCTCACTGGCGATCCGTGCCGTCGGCACGACCGCACAGGCGATCATCGTCGAAGTCCGCCGCCAGTTCCGTGAGATCCCCGGGATCATGGATTACACCGGCCGGCCGGATTACGCCCGAGTCGTCGACATAACGACTCGGGCCGCTCTCCGCGAGATGATGCTGCCCGGCATCGTCGCCGTGGCCACTCCGATCATCGTCGGCCTTCTGCTCGGCTACCAGGCCGTTGCGGGCTTGCTGATGGTCGGGACGATAGCGGGGGTCCTTCTCGCCACCGTGCTCAACAACGGCGGCGGAGCGTGGGACAACGCAAAGAAGTACATCGAGTCGGGTCACCTGCTCGATGCCGACGGCAACGTGCTTGGCAAGAAGACCCCGGCCCATGCCGCTGCGGTGGTCGGTGACACGGTCGGCGACCCCTTCAAGGACACCGCCGGTCCCTCGCTCCACGTCCTGGTAAAGCTTCTGGCTACCATCACACTGGTAATGGCCCCGCTCTTCATCCGCTGAGGGAGACCCGCCCGGTGGGCCGGCGGTCTTTCGACCGCCGGCCCACCAACATGTTGGGGCCGCACCGCTCCATTCGACAGTCATTCTCACGAGCACTGAACCCCGAGGAGACGCCCCATGGATCTCTCCATTCAGGCCCTTGTGATGGGCCTGACCCAGGGGCTGACTGAGTTCCTGCCGATCTCCAGTTCCGGCCACCTGGTCCTCTTGCCGTGGCTCTTCGGGTGGAAAGATCCCTTCATCGATTCGCTGGCCTACACGGTTGTGCTCCACATGGGCACACTGCTGGCCCTGATCGTCTTCTTCTGGCGTGACTGGCTGAGACTCATCCCGGCCGGCCTGGCAACCATCCGCGATCGCTCGTTCGCACGCGATCGCGACCGCAGGATGGCCTGGCTCATCGTCGTCGCAACGATCCCGGCGGTGATCGTGGGCCCGCTCCTGAACGACACTCTCGAGTCGGCGGTCCGGGCGCCGGCCCTCGTGGCGCTCATGCTTTGTGTCGGCGCGGCGATTCTCTGGCTGGCCGATCGCTGGGGGAGCCGGCAGCGCGAGATGGACTCGCTGACTTTCGGCGGAGCTCTGGGCATCGGCATCGCCCAGGTAGTCGCCCTGGTTCCGGGCATCAGCCGCTCCGGCGTCAGCATCTCGGCAGGCCTCTTCCAGGGCCTCACCCGCGAGGCGGCGGCTCGCTTCAGCTTTCTCATGGCGACGCCCGTGGCAGCCGGTGCAGGCGTCTGGGAGGCTCGTAAGCTGCTCACCCCGGAGGCAGGCGTGACTCCCGAGGCCAACCTCATCGTGATCGGCTTCGTGGCTGCCGCGATCTCCGGCCTGGTGGCGATCCGCTTCATGCTCGAGTTTCTGCGGCGCCAGCCGCTGACCGTCTTCATCGCCTATCGCGTCGTCGCCGCGATCCTGGTGTTCGTCGTTCTGCTCTCGCCGCACGGCGCCTGAGAAAGGGCAGGCCGTCCCCATGGAGGTAATGAAGCAGCTTCGTCAGCGCGAGATACGGGACCTGCTGACACTGCACTCCATCCGTACCCAGCAGGAGCTCGCCGCTGCACTCCGCGAGCGTGGCTTTCGGGCCACTCAAGCCACCATCAGCCGCGACGTCGCCGAGCTGGGGCTCGTCAAATCCCACCGCGGCGGTGTCCAGTCGTACGTCGTTCCCGCCCGGGCGAGCGAGGCAGAGAGCACCGGGGAGGAGCGCCTGCGAGCGCTCCTGGGCGATCTGCCGGTGGAGATTCGAGAGGCCGGGCTGATGCTCGTGCTGAAGACGCTGCCGGGTTCGGCTCATGCCATCGCCGCGGCCCTGGATCGAGCGCGCTGGACCGAGGTTGTGGGCAGCATCGCCGGCGACGACACGGTCTTCGTCGCCTTTGGCGACCGCGCGTCGATGCAACGGGCCCACAGCAGGCTCACCGGTCTGGGCCGCTAGAGATCCTCCGGCGCCGGGCGCTCCTGCCCGGGTCGGGAAGGGTGGCCTCGTCGCCTTCCACGATCCTCGGTGCGATCCGCCGACGCCGCAGACGCGGACCGGCCCCGGCTTCCGAGGAGGAGAAGGGAGGCTTCGGAAGGCGGGGCCGGTTGAAATGCTCTGGTAGTGGCGATGATGCTCAGGCGGCCAACTGTCCGCCAGCCGTCATTGGTCCCTCCCCGCCAGGGACCTCCGTTCCGGTTCAAACGGGGTCGACACCCGGCCGAACCCACCGGGAAGGGGCGCCGATGACACGGCCGAGCGACCATCGGCCGCGCCCGGCCCGTTCTCTCTTTGACACGCGCAATGGCGGCGGCTAGCATACGCGCCGGCCGAACTTCAGGACGTCGACGGTAGTGCGCCCTGAAGTTCTTTTCCTTATCCCGGACCGCGAGGTGCCGGAGCTTCGCCGGTCAGTGCCGGCCGGATCAGAACGGGGGCCTCCCGCGGTGAACAACAAGACCCAGTACATCTCCGAAGAGGGGCTGACAAAGCTTCGAGCCGACCTCGAAGAGCTGGTCAACGTCCGTCGCCAGGAGATCGCGCAGCGTATCCACGACGCTAAAGAACATGGCGATCTTGCCGAGAACGCCGAGTACGAAGACGCCAAGAACGAGCAAGCTTTCGTCGAGGGGCAAATCCAGCGTCTCGAGGCGCTGATCAAGAACGCCACGATCATCGAGGGCCAGCACGGTACCGACCACGTCCAGATCGGTTCGACGGTGAAGGTCGAAGGCACCGACGGAAAGGAAGTCTTCACCATCGTCGGCTCGACCGAAGCCAGTCCGCGCGAAGGCAGGATCTCCAACGAGTCGCCCGTCGGCCGAGCTCTTCTCGGCAGGCACAAGGGCGACTCCGTCGTCGTCCACGTCCCGGCCGGCGACTTCTCCTACAAGATCCTCGACATCAGCTAGCCGCCCACCGTGTACTGGGCCGACGAGCTGGCGAGCGCGGTCTCGGGGCCGCAGGTCGTCAACGACTCCAAGTCGCCTTCGGGGACGGTTCACGTCGGCTCCCTGCGTGGCGTCGTTCTCCACGACGCGATCAACCGAGCCCTCCTGGGCGCCGGGTTGCAGTCGAGATTCCTCTACGGCGTCGACGACATGGACGCCATGGACTCGCAAGCCCTGCTTACTCCCGATGCCGTCGATCGGTATATGGGCGTGCCGCTCTCACGTGTCCCGGCCCCGGAGGGCAGCAGTGCAGCCAACTATGCCCGCCACTTCGTCGGCGAGATCTTCTTCCGTACCTTCGAACCGTTGGGCATCAAGCCCGAGTTCTACTGGGTCAGCGAGCTCTATTCCGCCGGCCGAATGGATCCCTACGTCAAGCTGGCCCTCGATCGAGCCGACCGCGTGCGCTCTATCTACCTGCGCGTCAGCCACGTCGAGCGCACCAGCAGCTGGCTCCCGATCCAGGTCGTCTGTCAGAACTGCGGCCGGATCGGTACGACCCACGCCACCGACTGGGACGGCTCGACGGTGGCGTACGTGTGCAAGCCGGACCTGGTTTCGTGGGCGAAGGGATGCGGTCACGAAGGTCGCGTTTCGCCGTTGGGCGGCGCGGCCAAGCTGCCCTGGAATCTCGAGTGGGCCGCCAAGTGGGGACTGCTGGGTGTGACGATCGAGGGCTGCGGCAAGGATCTGGCTACGGCCGGAGGCTCGCGCGACCGCTCCGATGCCATCAGCCGCGAGGTCTTCGAAGTCGAGCCGCCGCGCAACGTCACCTACGAGTTCCTGAACGTCGGTGGCCGCAAGATGTCGACGTCAAAGGGCCAGGGCGTCGCGGCTCACGCGATCGCCGAGGTCCTGCCGCCGGAGCAACTCCGTTTCCTGTTTCTTCGGCCACGCCCCAACCAGGTGATCGATTTCGACCCCGAGGGCGAAACCATCCCGCGCCTCTTCGACGAGTTCGACCGGATCGCCGCCGCCACCGCCGGGCGCGAGGTCAAGGGCGAGCTGCCGGCGGATCACGAGCGGCTGTTTGCCTATTCGCTGCTGGGGCCGACGCCGGACGTGGCGGCAGCAGCCGCCGCGTTTCGCCCGGCATTCGCTCATCTGGCGCTGCTGCTGCAGATCCCCGGCGTGGACATCGCGGAGCGAATGCAGGCTGAGAAGGGCGGGCCGCTGACCGAGTTCGAGGTGGGCGTGCTGGCCGAACGCACGGCGGCTGCCCGGGCCTGGCTGGATTCCTACGCGCCCGAACGCGCCCGTCTCGTCATCCAGCGCGACGCGGTGCCGGCGGAGGTCGGTGCACTCGACGAGGGCCAGCGCGGCTACCTCGTCTCCCTGGCAACGGCGGCGGCCGCGGAGAAGCCCGGCTCGGGCGACGCCTGGCAGTCGTTGATCTTCCGCGTCGCCTCGGAGTCGGCGCTCGCGCCCGGCCGGGCCTTTGGCGCCATCTACGCCGCGTTCCTGGGCCGCACCAACGGCCCGCGCGCCGGCTGGCTGCTCGCCAGCCTGGAGCCGGCATTCGTGGTCGAGCGGCTGCGGGCTGCCGCCGGGTAATCCCGCGAGGCAGTCGGAGAGCCTGCCGGCAGACGTCAGGTCGGCGTAGGCCCGATCTCCCGGCTGAGCCCAAACATCTGCCGGGCGCTCCCCGAGTCGGCCGGCCTACCGTGCGCGGCCCGATGGGTGCCCGCGCATCGGCTCTCGCTCTGCGCCGTGCCTCGTGCCCCGGGCCGGGTAAACTCAGCTGCAGGCGAGCGGCGCGGGCCGCCGCAGGATCACCAGGGAGTAAGCGACTCATGAGCGTCGGGCTGGCCAGGCTGCGCGAGGAGCCGGATCGAATCCGGCAGGGCGCGATCGACAAGGGCGAGGATCCGTCGGTCGTCGATGCCGCGCTGGCTCTCGAAGGCAAGCGTCGTCAGCTCCTGGGCGATTCGGACCGTCTCAAGGCCCAGCGAAACGTCGCCTCGAAGCTCATCGGCGAAGCCATCCGAGGCGGCGCCGCGCCGAACGGCCCCGAGGTCGCTGCGCTGCGGCAGGCCTCTACGGACGCCGGCGCCCGGATCGGGAGGCTCGACACGGAGCTGGCAGCGGCCGAGTCCCAGCTCGAGGAGTTGCTGCTGCGCATTCCGAACCCGGCCGACCCGGACGTCCCGGTCGGCGACGCCTCTGCCAATCGGACCGTCCGCACCTGGGGAGAGCTGCTGCCGAAGGACGCCACGGCCGACGGTGGAGCCTGGACGCGCCGCCCCCACTGGGAAGTCGCCGCCGGCCTCCGGATGATCGACCTCGAGCGCGGAGCCAAGATCACGGGCTCGGGATTCCCCGTCTACACGGGCCAGGGTTCCCGGCTGCAGCGCGCCCTGATCGACTTCATGCTGGACGTCCACACCTCCGAGCACGGCATGACCGAGATCTGGCCCCCGGCCCTGGTCAACGCCGCATCGGCCCGAGGCACCGGCCAGATCCCGGACAAAGAGGATCTGATGTACGTCGTGCCGCGCGACGAGCTGTACCTCGTGCCGACAGCCGAGGTTCCGGTCACGAACCTCCACCGCGACGAGATCTTCGAGGCCGACCAGCTGCCGGTTCGCTACGCGGCGTACTCACCGTGCTTCCGCCGCGAAGCCGGCGCTGCCGGCAAGGACACTCGCGGCATCCTGCGCGTTCACCAGTTCGACAAGGTCGAGATGGTCTTCTTCGAAAAGCCCGACGCGTCGGCCGAAGCGCTCGAATGGCTGACCGGCCGAGCCGAGGTGATCCTCCAGCGGCTCGGCCTGGCATACCGCGTCTTGCTGATGGCAACGGGGGACATGGGCTTCGTCCAGGCCAAGAAGTATGACCTGGAAGTGTGGGCACCCGGTGTCGAGCGCTGGCTGGAGGTCAGCTCATGCTCGAACTTCCGCGACTACCAGGCCCGCCGGATGGCCATCCGTTATCGCCCCGAACCAGGCGCGAAACCGGAGCTGGTCCACACACTCAACGGCTCCGGGCTCGCCCTTGCCCGGACTGTGGCCGCGATTCTCGAGACGTACCAGCAGCCCGACGGCAGCCTCGTCGTCCCGGAGGCGCTGCGGCCGTACATGAAGGCCGACCGCATCATGGCTTAGGTCGTCTGCAAGGCCGGGCGGCTCGCGCATCGGGGGCGTTTTCTGTCAGGATTGGATTGCCGGACAGCTGTCTCGTATCTTGGAGAGCGTTAGCAGCCAAATGGCAACGGAGGATCGGTTGGCAAGGCTCGGGGGTCGACGCGCTCGTTCGGGCATCCTGGCATGCGTCGCCGTGCTGGCGGCGCTGGCCGCCGCCGGCTGCGTTGGCAGCAGCGCAACCGCGCAGGTCATCTACTTGACGCCGCCCCCCGGACCCGTCACGCCACTCCCGTCCGGGGTCACGCCCGCTCCGACGATCGCGCTTCCGACACCGGTGATCGACAGCGTCGTCATCTCTTCCAACGCCCCCGACAACAGCTGGACGGTGACCTTCAAGAAGCCCGTCGTGTCCGGCATTTCGGACGCTGCGGCGACTGCGATGAACAACGCGATCACCGACGCGGTCAATGGCTTCGTCAGCGCCTTCACCGGGGGCGGTCTCCCGGCCGTAGCCAGTGGCGAGGGCCCGAGCACGCTTGAGGGCGACTTCAGCATCGCCCTCGACTCGCCCACGCTGGTAAGCCTCCGCTTCACCATGGTCACTTTCGTGACCGGCGCGGCCCACCCCGCCGAGACGCCGGGAAGCCTCAACTTCGTGGTCTCGAGCGGCGCGAAGATCAACCTGACCGACCTCTTCACGAGTCCTGTTGCGGCCGTGTCGACGCTGTCCCTCATGGCGCATACTCAGCTGTCGGCTTCGCTCGGGACAGACCTCACCTGGAGCGGATCGGCGCCCTCGATGACTTTCTTCGAGAAGGGCTGGGCCATGACGCCGGCCGGTCTGGAATTCACATGGGCCCAGGGGGACATCGCCAGCGAGGCGGCGGGAATGCCATCCGTGACACTGGCCTGGCCCGCTATCAAGTCGATCATCTTGACGTCCAGCCCCGCCGGGGAACTCGTCAAGTAGGCGGCCTGCGAGCGCGTGAACTCGAGCTGAACCGTGGCTCAGCGCCGCGTGTGATGGCCTCGTAACGACGGCTGGCGCCGCGGCTGAGCAGGACCAGGAGGAATCGCGGGATGGAGCTGGACGGCGCGGTCGTAATCGTGACGGGGGCCTCGTCGGGTATCGGTGCGGCCACCGCCCGACTCGCGGCGGCACGTGGGGCAAAGGTGGTCCTGGCCGCCCGGCGCTCCGGTCGGATCGCCGACCTGGCCAACGAGCTGCCGGGCGCGCTGGCGTTGACGACCGACCTGCGGGACCCGGGCCAGGTCGTCCGGATGGTGAGCGCGACCCTGGATCGCTTCGGTCGCGTGGACGTGCTCGTCAACAACGCCGGTCAGGGCCTACACGTGCCTGTGGAGGAGATCCGGCTCGATGACCTGCGCGGCATCACCGAGCTCAACTTCTTCGCCCCGCTTCTCGCGATGCAGGCGGTGATCCCCTCGATGCGGAGGCAGGGCGGCGGCGCCATAGTGAACGTCAGCTCCATGACCTCGCGGATGGTGCTCCCCGGTGTGGGCGGATACTCGGCCACGAAGGCGGCGCTGAACATGCTCTCGGGGGTCGCCCGCCGCGAGCTCGCGCCCGACGGCATCGTCGTGTCGCTCGTCTATCCGTCGGTGACCGCGACGGAGTTCCATCAGTCTCTTGCCGCGGGCGGCCGCGTCGGCGGCGATTCGTGGTCGGTCAAGGCTCATTCGGCGGAGTTGGTGGCCGAAGCGATCGTCGGCGTCATCCGGTCCGGGGAGGAGGAGGTCCTGCTGACGCAGGATTGGAGCGGGGCCGCGAATCGGCCGGACACCGGCCTAGCGCGGTAGATCCGGGCGTCCTCTGCCCGCCGTCCGGAGCTTCGACCGATCCCGCGCCGTCTCAGCGAGGCTTCGTCGTGGACGGCGCGCGGGAGCCCCCGCGCGCGATCGCCGGCTGCGCCGTCGTCGCCGGCCGCGCCGTCGTCGCCGGCCGCGCCGGCCGATCCACCTCGTAGCCGTGGATGTAACGCCGTCCGCGCAGCCAGGATGCGGCCGCGGCGCCGAGCGACAGCACGACACAGACCGAGAATGCTATCTGCAACCCGTCGTGGAACGGGGCGGCGAGAAGCTGCGGGAAGAACGAATTCGCGAGGAGCGTGGAGCGGGCGGCGCTGGGAAGCGCTGCGAGGACGGATCCCGGGATGAGGGTCGCCATCGGATTGTAGCCCAGGAATGCCGCGAAGAGCGCGCCGACCGGCGGGACGCCTGAGATCTGGGTCGCGATGCCCGATGGGATGCCCGCTGCGGTGAGCCGACCGTACAGTGCGCCGGGCAGGCTCGAGGAGAGACCCGCGACGACGAGCGAGAAGATGAGCGTCAGGCTCAGGCTGGAGGCGACATTCTGGAATGTCGCGCGCATGCCCGACGATGCGCCGCGGTGCTCGGGCGGCACGGCGTTCATGATCGACGCCGTGTTGGGCGAGGCGAAAGCGCCCATGCCGATCCCCAGCATCAGGAGGAGCAGCGCGAAGGGAGCGTAGGCGAAGTCGACCGGGAGAGCCAGGAAGCCGACGAAGGCGGCCGCCGTGATCAGCATGCCCCCGGTCGAGAAGTAGCGAGCGCCGTATCGATCGGACAGCGCGCCGCTCAGCGGTCCGGCGATCAGGAAGCCGGCCGTCATCGGCAGCATGTACACGGCCGCCCACAGCGGCGTGACCTCAAAGGAGTAGCCGTGGAGCGGCAGCCAGATCCCCTGCAGCCAGACGATGAGGACCAGCTGCAGGCCTCCGCGCGCGAGGGACGATAGAAAGCCAGCGATGTTGCCGGCCGCGAACATCCGGATGCGGAAGAGCTCGAGGCGGAACATCGGATCGGGCACGCGCCCCTCGACGATGATGAAGACCAGCAAGAGAGCGAGCCCGCCGAGGATCTCGCCGATGACCGTGGGGTTGCCCCAGCCCATGCTCGATCCGCCGTAGGGCTGGATGGCGTACGTGAAGCCGACGAGGACTAACGTGAGCCCGACGGCGAAGAGGACGTTGCCCGGGATGTCGAGCCGTTGATGCGCCCGGATCGTCGCCGTCTCATGGAGCATGAGATACGCCCATACCGTCCCGAAGAGCCCGAACGGCACGCTCACCAGGAAGACGGCGTGCCAGTCGACAGTGGCCAGCGCGCCACCCAGCAGCAGCCCGCCGAAGGTCCCCGCGAGCATGCCGATCTGATTCATACTCATCGCCAGGCCGCGCTGGTCGGGCGGGAAGGCATCGGTCAGGATGGCCGCCGAGTTCGCAAAGAGGAAGGCGCCACCAACGCCCTGAACGAGCCGGAATACGATGAGCTCCAGGGCAGCAGTGTTGCCCTGCCCCTGGACGAAGAAGCACAGGATCGACCCGGCCGTGAAGACCGCGAAGCCGGCGTTGTAGAGGCGAACGCGGCCGTACATGTCGGAGATCCGTCCTGCGCTGACCAGCAGCGTCGCCGTCACGAGCGTGTAGCCCATGAGCGTCCAGAGCAGGTAGTCCGACTCGCCCGGGCCGAGCGGATCGACGCCCAGGCCGCGGAAGATCGCCGGCAGCGCAATCATCACCACGCTACCGTTCAGCCCGGCCATGAGAACGCCGAGCGTCGTGTTGGAGAGCGCGATCCAGCGGTAGTCGATGTGGGCGAGGCGGCGTGGACGCGGGGTCGACGTCATCTGGTGGCCTCGGCCTCGGCCTCGGCCTCGGCGTCATCGGCGGAGCTTTGGCCGGGCGGTCCCGCGACAACGCGCTCCAGCAACTCTGCGAGCATGGCCTGGGCGGCGGGCTCGAGCGCAAGGAGCCGCGCGGCGACTTCGCTGTCGCGCAGCACGACCGCTCCTTCGACCGCCTTCTGTCCGGCCGGCGCCAGCCGAACGAGCGTCACGCGTCGGTCGGTCGGGCAGGGCAGGCGCTCTACCAGGCCGGCGCGCTCAAGGCGATCGACCAGGTTGGTGATCGTTGAGCGCGGGACTCCGAGCTCGTCGCCGTAGTGGCTGATCGGGACTTCGCCCTGTCGGGCCAGGACGCGCACGGCGTAAAGATCTGCCAGCGAGATCCCGTGTCGGGCCGCGAGTTCGCGTTGGACGGGCTCGGCGAGTGCCACAGCCCGCAGGTAAGCGAGCAGCACGCGGCGCCCGTTCGGTTCGAGGGCCATGTCCCGTACTCCCATCTCAAGGATAGTCCGAGATATGGGAGTATTCTATCACCGGGAACGAACCTGCCGGGAACGAACCTGCCGGGAACGGGGCGCGCCAGCGTGGTTTTCCAGGATTGGATACGCTCCGCCAGTTCAATCAGATCCGCCGACAAGGACGGGTGAATGGCCGAGAGCAACACGGAGAGGGTCGGCGCAGTAACCGCCGCGGGCGGCTCGACCGCCGGGGGCGGTTTAGCGGCCGCGGGCGGCTCGCCGGCTGGGAAGGTAGGCGGTCGGCCCGGTTCGCGGAAGCACGACCCGAACTACAAGTGGGTTGCGCTGTCGAACACGACGCTCGGAGTCCTGATGTCGGCGATCGACGGTTCGATCGTCATCATCTCCCTGCCCGCGATCTTCAACGGCATCAAGCTGAACCCGCTCGACCCGGGGAGTACGAGCTATCTCCTGTGGATCATGATGGGCTACCTGCTCGTGACCGCGGTGCTCGTGGTGGCGTTCGGCCGCCTCGGCGACATGTTCGGGCGCGTCCGAATGTACAACGCGGGCTTCGTCATCTTCACCGTCGGATCGCTGCTTCTCGCGTTGACGCCGTTCACGGGGCCCGCCGGGGCGATCTGGATCATCGGCATGCGCCTCGTGCAGGGAGTAGGCGGCGCATTCCTGTTCGCCAACTCGCAGGCCATCCTGACCGACGCCTTTCCGCCCGAGCAGCGCGGCCTGGCCTTCGGCGTCAACGGGATCTCCTTCCTCGCCGGCCAGTTCGTCGGGCTCGTGGTGGGAGGCATCCTGGCCGCCATCAACTGGCGCCTGGTGTTCTTCGTCAGCGTGCCCGTCGGGCTGGTCGGCACGATCTGGGCATACATGCGCCTCGAGGAGCTGGGCACCGTCACCCACGCGAAGATCGACTGGCCGGGCAACCTCACGTTCGCCGTCGGCCTGACCGCGCTCCTGATCGGGATCACCTACGGCATCCAGCCCTACGGCGGCCAGACGATGGGCTGGACCAACCCCTTCGTGATCGGCATGATCGGTGGCGGCCTCGCGATGCTTCTGCTGTTCGTATGGGTCGAGCGTCATGTTGCGGAGCCGCTGTTCGACCTTGGTCTCTTCCGGATCCGAGCATTTGCCGCGGGGAACCTGGCGGGATTCCTGTCCGCACTCGGGCGAGGCGGGCTCTCGTTCGTGCTCGTCATCTGGCTCCAGGGGATCTGGCTGCCGCTGCACGGGTACGACTACGCCGATACGCCGCTGTGGGCCGGCATCTACATGCTCCCGCTGACCCTCGGTTCGCTGATCTTCGGTCCGGTCTCAGGCTTCCTGTCGGACCGCTTCGGCGCCCGACCATTCGCCACCGGCGGCATGCTCATCGCGACCGTCTCATTCCTGGGCCTGATCCTGCTGCCGGTGAACTTCCCGTACTGGGCGTTCGGAGGCCTGCTGCTCGTGAGCGGCATCGGGGGCGGCCTGTTCTTCTCGCCCAACATGGCGGGCATCATGAACAGCGTGCCGGCGCGCCAGCGCGGCGCGGCAGCTGGCATGCGGGCCACGTTCCAGAATTCGGCCACCGTCGTGTCGATCGGCGTCTTCTTCTCGCTGATGATCGCCGGTCTATCGAACTCGCTCCCGGGTACCCTCGAACGCGGACTGACGGCCCACGCCGTCCCGCCCGCGACCGCAGCTCAGATCTCGCATCTGCCGCCCGTCGCGAGCCTCTTCGCGGCTCTGCTCGGCTTCAATCCCATGGCCTCGCTATTGCCCGCCCAGGTCCTTCACGCTCTCCCCGCGTCTCAGGCCGCCATTCTCACCAGCAAGGAGTTCTTTCCCGGGCTGATCTCGGCCCCATTCGGGCAGGGACTTGCGATCGTGTTCGTGGCGGCGGCCCTCATGGCCGTCGTTGCCGCCTGGGCATCCTGGATCCGAGGCGGTCTCTACATTCACGACGAGTCGGCGGCGGAGCGGCGGCCCGTACAGGCGCCCCCGGCAACTGAGCCTCGCGAGGCGACGAAGCCCTGAGGGACTTCGCGGGATGAAGCAACGAGACGGTCGCCCCGGTCGGTCCCCAGGCGCAAGCCGGGCATCGGGGATAGCCACGGCCGAACCGATACCGACGCTGCGCGGAGTTCGGAGCGGAGATCGCGGCTAGACTGAGGGTGGCCAAGCTGCGGAGAGGTGGCAGAGCGGTCTATTGCGGCGGTCTTGAAGGCAGCCCCGTTGCCCCGAATCACTCAGACAGGGCTCTTCCACGCCGCATCTGGGCCGTGTGACTCCACTTCTGACCCGACTTCTGGCACCGTCCGAAGGGCATTTGGCGAGCCCAATGTGTGCCTATCGGTCGCGTCGAGCCGCTAGTGCATACGCGAAGAAGTAGGCGTCAAGTGACTCGCCGTTGGAGGCGTAGTTGTTGTCACCGACAAGGAAGTCGCAGACGACTTCGCGGGCGCGGGCGATCTCCCGCAACCGCGGGCCCCGCCAGCGCTCGTCGGTGAGTGTCAGGTCGAAGAGTTCCAACGCCCGTTCCAGTGCGCCTTGCAGGCGCACGTCGTCGCGCTGCGCCTTTGCCCGAATGGCCCTGCCCACGTCGCTTCCGACGTTGCCGAGTTGCTCATCGAGTGTTAGCGTGTGCCAGCGCCCGGCAGCGAGATTGGCGTGGAGAACTTGTTCAGCCACGTTCAGCTCCTGACCAGGCGACCAACGATTGCCACGATCTTCTCCTGCGCGGCTGCTTCCTCGACGCCACGCGATCGATTGCCCTGCTTTGGTCGAATGTTGATCATCGAGTCGAACTCGATCCAGTCGCTCTTGCCGTATTGCGACGGGTAGAGATTGATGCCCCACAAGTCGACCTGGCTCGATCCGAGCCCCAGCAGGGCGGCCTCCTCGTCGGCATGCATTTCACCGCCGATGGCCATGATGCCCAGCCCGACGTCGACGACAGCCTTCACGAGGTAGCCGAATCCAGACTCCGCGAGCTCTCGGAGATGGTCGAGTGTCACAGACTCGCGGATCACTTCCATGTCGTCTGGCGGCATCTCTACTCCTTCGAGGCCACTATAGCGTTGGCGCGTCCGACAACTTCCACGCATTGGTGGGAGCCCAAGGGGGTATTTCGCGAGCGAGATCGCGACCGGGGGATGCTCAAGCGCGACGGCAAGGTAGTGGCCCGCGTTCCCGCCAAGACCGAGGAGCTGTGCTGAGAACGCCTGCGAGCCGCCGAGCGGGGAGAGATTCCGATCCTGATACCGGCCGAACGGACGCCCACTCTTGCCAGTTATGCGGAGAAGTGGGTAGAGCGCCAGAGCGGTGCTCGGGGCGGTCCGATCAAAGACAACACGGCTATCGGTTATGAGCAGAAGATCCGACTCTATATCGTGCCTCATTTCGGGCACGAAACGAGGGTGGACCAGATCACCCCTAAGGCGGTGACGGACTTCTTTGCCAAGTTCCGCAAGGATGGGCTGTCGAACAGTTCGATCGCCAATGTGCGCAATGTGCTGGGCGGCACCCTGGGCGCGGCTCGGCTTGAGGGGCACAGCACCGAGAACGCGGCCAAGGGCCACAACGTGGGCGAAGCGGGGTCGGGGTTCAATGTCGTTGGCTTCAGCGACGACTTAGCCCGGAAGATCCTCGACGCAGTGCGCGACTCCGACTTCCGCGACGCCGTCGCCCTGCTGCTCTACTGCCCGATGCGCGAGGGAGAGCTGCTGCGCCTGGACTGGAACAACGTCTTCATGAACGAGCGGCGCCTGACCGTGGTGGCCACCGATACCCGCGTCCTGGCCCCCGCCGGCTCCGGGCACTACGCCACCCGCGGCGTGGGCACGCCCAAGACCAAATCCGGCAAGCGCGATGTGCCGACCCCGCCCGAGGCCGAGCGCCTGCTGCGCCGACGCTATGTCGACATGGGCTTCCCCAAGGCTGGCCTGGTCTTCCCGTCAGCGAAGGATCAGGCTACGCCGGTGAGCCCTCGTGTTCTATCAAGCGACTTCAAGGCGCGGATGACCACGGCCGGCTTGCCGGTAACCAAGATCCAGGAGCTTCGGCGCATCGCCATCAGCCTGCTCCTCGCCAAGGGGTCCGAGCTGGGTGTAGTGGCCCAGATCGCCGGGCACTCCAACGCCAACATCACCCGCCGCTTATACCGGCATGTCCTGGACGATAGGGCTTATGCTGCGGCGGCAACGCTCACGTTCTTCGGCTCGAAAAGTGCCGGACAGACGCCCGCTGGAACGCCCCGAAAGAGTCCCGGAAACGGGATAGTGTCCACCTGGGCACAATCGAGCGAAAACGAGCGTGAAACCACCGCGGAGAGGTGGCAGAGCGGTCTATTGCGGCGGTGTTGAAAGCTGACTCCTTTGGCCCGATTCACGCTCAAATGGGGCGTTCGACGACCCGCATATGCCATTTGACCCCCAGTTTGACCCCACTTCTGGCGCCGGCATCGGACCGAAGCGCGGTCCAGTCGGCGGGTCTGCCGGGCCGCTGGCTAGACCGCGCGAAACTGTGTCAACTGGCACGCACTAAATCGCACAACACAATATCCTTGTCCGCATGGTGATCCAGAAGCCGGGCCGCGGTCGCCCGTCCCGACAGTTCATCCTCGATCAGGTCGATCTCGGCATGCGCGACCTCGCGCGCACGGGCGGGCTTCCAGCGCCCGTCGA
>Ga0182027_10000523_pt1 | contig 66533 bp, 52 predicted proteins | sample 712E1DmetaG_FD_121300 | JGI IMG/M metagenome (GOLD analysis project Ga0182027, IMG submission 121300) | Permafrost microbial communities from Stordalen Mire, Sweden - 712E1D metaG (Illumina Assembly) | ecosystem: Environmental > Terrestrial > Soil > Wetlands > Permafrost | place: Sweden...
ATCCTTTTTATCGATGAACTCCATACGGTCGTCGGCGCCGGGGCGGCGGAAGGCGCCGTCGATGCCGCCAATCTGCTCAAGCCGATGCTCGCCCGCGGAGAACTGCGCTGTGTCGGTGCGACGACTCTCAATGAATATAAGAAATACATCGAGAAGGACGCGGCTCTGGAACGCCGTTTCCAGACGGTCTATGTCGATCAGCCTTCCGTGGAAGACGCCATCGCCATTTTGCGGGGGTTGAAAGAACGCTATGAAGTCCATCACGGGGTGCGCATCAAGGATAGCGCGCTGATTGCCGCGGCCGTCCTTTCCAATCGCTACATCACGTCGCGTTTTCTGCCGGATAAGGCCATCGATCTTGTGGACGAGGCCGCCAGCCGATTGCGCATGGAGATCGATTCCCTGCCGGTGGAGCTGGACGTGATTGAGCGGCGCTTGCGCCAGCTGGAAATGGAACGGCAGGCGATCGTTAAATCGTCATCCCCGGCGGGTTCTGGCCGGGGACCCATGGATTCCCCGCCAATGACCGCGGGGAATGACGATTTAGGGCGTATTGAAAAAGAAATCGCCGATCTTCAGGAGAATGCGAAAGGCCTGCGCGCCCACTGGCAGCAGGAAAAAGAAATCATTGCCTCGATCCGGAAGGCCAAGCAACAGCTGGAAGATCTGAAAACCGCCGAGCAACAGGCCGAACGCTCGGGCGACCTGGCCGGGGCTTCCGAGATCCGCTACGGAAAGATTCCTCTGACTCAAAAAACACTCGATGATTTCAATACGAAGCTGTCGGGGATCCAGAAAGACCACCGGATGCTTAAAGAAGAAGTGGGCGAAGAAGATATCGCTCAGGTGGTCTCCAAGTGGACCGGGATCCCGGTTTCCAAGATGCTGGAAGGGGAGATGCAGAAGCTCCTCAAAATTGAAGAACGTCTTCATTCGCGCGTGATCGGCCAGGACGAGGCGATCGACGCGGTGGCCAACGCCATCCGCCGTTCGAGATCGGGTTTGTCTGATCCGAACCGTCCGATCGGGAGTTTCATCTTCCTCGGTCCCACAGGAGTGGGGAAGACCGAACTCGCCAAAGCCCTGGCCCAGGATCTTTTCGATGACGAACACGCGATGGTGCGCATCGACATGTCCGAATATATGGAAAAGCACGCGGTGGCCAGGCTCCTCGGGGCTCCCCCCGGGTATGTGGGTTTTGAAGAGGGAGGGCAACTCACCGAAGCGGTCCGGCGCCGGCCTTATTCCGTGATCCTCTTTGACGAAATTGAGAAAGCCGCCCAGGAAGTTTTTAATGTCTTTCTGCAGATTCTGGATGACGGCCGCCTGACCGACGGGCAGGGACGAACGGTCGATTTCCGCAATACCATCATCATCATGACATCGAATATCGGGTCGAACTGGATCCAGGAAGAAAAAGACGACAACGAGATCAAAAAACGCGTCCAGGAAGCGCTGCGCGCCCATTTCCGCCCAGAATTCCTGAACCGCATCGACGAGGTGGTGATCTTCAAGCGGTTGAACGATGACCAGCTGTCCCGCATCATCGACATCCAGCTCGCCCAGGTGGCTAAACGCCTGGAAGATAAAAAAATCCGCCTGGAGCTGACGGCCGCCGCGAAAGCCGCCATCGCGAAAGACGGGTATGACCCCAGTTTCGGTGCGCGTCCACTCAAACGGGCCCTCCAGCGGTTGGTGCTCGATCCCTTGTCGAAGTTGGTGATCGCCGGGGAGGTCCGCGAAGGGGCGATCGTCAAGGTTGACGCTTCGAAAAAGGGCGGCCATGCCCTTGTTTTTTCAGCCGATTCGAGATAAAACTGTTAGTGAATGAATAAAGCAGCCTATGCGGTTATCGTGATCTCGGGCCTCCAGGGCGTTTCCGGCTTCTGTTGGGCGGGGCAGAGCAAGCACCATCCGTGGTTTTCTCACGGGTCGTCATCCCCCGCGGCCACTGGCGGGGGAACCATAGATTCTCAGAAGACCCGTTCAAGAATGACAAGAACCATGGATCCCCGGCCAGCGACCGCCGGGGATGACGTTAAGGATCAAGTCGCGGGAAATGACGGAAGCGGTCGTCAGGTCGTGCAACAGGCTTTACGCTACAGGGGAACTCACTACAAGTTTGGAGGGACCACCAAGCGCGGACTGGATTGTTCCGGTCTTGTGTCGCGCGTCTGGGACGACTTGAAGCTCAAAAAAATCCCGCGGGTCAGTTCAGCGCTCTACAACTCGGGAAAACCCGTGCACCTCAACGATCTCCGCCCAGGAGACCTCGTCTTTTTCAAGAACACCTATAAGCACGGAATTTCACACGTCGGCGTCTATGCAGGCAATAACAAATTCGTCCACGCCGCCAACCACCGGAAAGGCGTCACCATTACCCGCCTTTCCGACCCCTACTACCAGCTGCATTACGCGGGAGCTCGGCGCCTGTACTGATAGGGCGCACAGCGGTGCGCCCCTACATTTCTATTTCTTCTTCGCTAATTCTTCGTCGATCGCTGTCTTGAACGCGTCAAACGGCTGGGCGCCTGAGAGCGGTTTCCCGTTGATGAAGAAGTGCGGTGTGCCGCGCACGCCATAGCGCTGCCCGTCCGCGATGTCGGCATCGATCCGGGCTAAGGTTTTATGTTCGGCCAGGCATTTGTTGAATTTCTTCGCGTTCAGACCGATGTCCTTGGCGAAGGTCTGTATGTCGGCGTCTTCCAGCGACTGGCTGGGGAACAGTTTGTCGTGCATTTCCCAGAATTTTCCCTGCTCTTTGGCGCACATGACGGCTTCCGCGGCAGGTTTGGCCCGGTTATGGAAAGGCAAGGGATACTGCCGCTCGACTAATTTGACCTTGTCGGGATAAGCCGTTTCCACCTGCTTGAGGGTGTCCTGGGAACGCTTGCAGAATGGACATTGGAAGTCCGTAAACTCCACGATCGTTACGGGAGCGGTCTTCGGCCCTCGGAAGGGATCATCGACCGCGTAGGTGACATCAATCTTCGGGGTTTCCGGCTTGGCAAAAAGCAGTTCGACAGGATTTTTCTGGGACAGCTGCTGATAAAGAGAGTTTTCGGCCACGGACCGTTTCTGCCCAAGCAGGTACTGTCGCGCCTGGTCTTTGAATTTCGCCAGCTGTGCCTCGGTCAGCGGTACGGTGCTCCCCTGCGTCGCGAACCGGGGCGCGAGCTGATCGACTTCCTGCTGGGTCGGCGGCGTCATCTTCCCGTCGATTTCTTTCGCCTGCCAGGCCTGGCGGCTGAGTCCCGCCTCCTTGGCGGCCTGATCAAAAAGAATGCCCTTCACCTTCTGATCAACCCAATTCTTCTTCAGCTGATAAAGGCTGTTTTCAGCCTCGTAAAGGCTCATGCCTAAATCTTTCGTTAATTCGTCCTCTGTCAGAATGGTCGAGCCAATTTTGGCGACCGGAGTGGTGGCTTTGGCGGCATCCTGGGCAAGCGAGGGAAGAGTTCTGAAGCTGATGATGAAAGCGAGCAGGAACAGGGGCAATCGGTTGAGTTTCATGAGTCCTCCTAAAGATCGATGTCACGGACCTGACATCGGCATTATAGTAAAATGGTTCTGCTGTGGTTGCATCTTCAACAAACGAACACGTCGCTCGCCAATCGCTCCTGGCCAAAACGGCCAGTCGGCGGCTCGCTCTCTTATCGTCCGATGATAAGAAACGGATTCTTCTGGCGATGGCGGCCGCGATTGACCATGCCGGCCAGGATATTCTTTTCCGCAACGAAATCGATGTGGAAGCGGCTCGGGAGGCCGGCTTGAGCGATTCGTTGATCAACCGTCTTGTTCTCACGGAAACATCCCTGAAAAGCATCTCTCGGGGCGTGCGCGACATTGCCGAACAGCCGGATCCGGTGGGGGAACGGATGGAGTCGTGGACACGCCCCAGCGGGCTCCGAATTGACAAAATCCGTGTTCCGCTCGGCGTCATCGCCATGATCTATGAATCCCGGCCGAACGTGACCGCCGACGCGGCGGCGCTCTGCCTGAAGTCCGGGAACGCGGTCCTTCTTCGCGGTGGCTCGGAAGCGATCAATTCCAACCGCGCTCTGGTGTCCGCGATCTCCAGGGCCCTGCATGCCTCCGGCGCTCCGGAGGGATCCGTTCAGCTGCTGGAAGATACCAATCGCGAAAGCGTGATGGAACTGATCCGCATGAACCAGCTGGTCGATCTGGTGATCGCCCGAGGGTCCGAAGAGATGATCAATCACATCATGAAAAATGCCACCGTCCCGGTGTTGGGCCACGGCAAAGGCGTCTGCCATGTCTATGTTGACGACAAGGCCAATTTGTCCATGGCTGAGAAAATCGCCTTTAACGCGAAGGTTCAGCGCCCCGGCGTCTGCAACGCGATGGAGACCCTGCTCGTCCATCGGAGCGTGGCGTCAGAGTTTCTCCCGAAAATCGCCCAGGTCTACGAAGCCGCGAAAGTGGAGATTCGCGGGGACGAGGCGGTTCTCCGGGCTGTTCCCTCAGCCTTGCCGGCGACCGAAGAGGACTGGCGGACCGAGTACCTGGATTTGATCGTTTCCATCCGCGTGGTGGACTCGCTCGATCAGGCGATTGAGCATGTGAATCGCTATGGATCGGGACATTCGGACAGCATCATCACCGAGGATCCGGCCCATGCGGAACGTTTCCTCCGGGAAGTCGATTCTTCCGCCGTCCTGCATAACGCGTCGACCCGTCTTCATGATGGGAGCGTTTTCGGTCTGGGCGCCGAGATCGGTATTTCAACGCGTAAATTCCATGCCCGAGGAACCATGGGCGCCCGCGAGCTGACGAGCACCAAGTACGTTGTTTACGGAACAGGGCAAATCCGGGACTGATGAAGATCGCCCTGTTAGGTGGAACGTTTAACCCCGTTCATTACGGTCATCTCCTGATCGCGCAGACCGCGCTGGATTCGTATTCTCTCGACAAGGTCGTGTTTGTTCCCGCCGGCCGGCCCCCGCATAAAAAATCTCCGAGAACCTCCGCTCAAGATCGCCTGGCGATGCTGCGCCTGGCCGTCCGCGGCCATCCGGTGTTTGCGGTCAGTGACTGGGAGATCCGCCAGGACCGCGTTGTGTATACGTGGGAAACGCTGGAGCATTTCCATCACGTCTGGCCGAAAGCCTCCCTCTATTTCATTATCGGTTCTGATGCGTTCAGGACGCTCCCAAAATGGCGGGAGTCCAAATACCTTCGAAGTCTGTGCCGATTCATCGCGATGGCGCGTATCGATCCATTTTCGAGCACGGACATCCGCCGCCGAGTGCGGCAAGGCCTCTCCATCCGATACCGGGTTCCTGAGGGAGTGGCGCGCTATATCCAGGAGCGGCGGATCTACCGCCGGCCGCAATGAACTATGTGGACCGCTTCATCCTGGCCGGATGCGCGGGGCTGTCCCTGCTGACGATGGGATTGACCTGGCAGAGCCCGGTGGCACGAGCGCTCATGGAAGAGAAGCGTTTTCGGGGGTTGGTCATCGGTGCCGACTATGAAGATAACGCGCGGCATTCGGACACGATGATGGTCGTTTCCTACGATCCGAAGACGCGTTTTCTGGATGTTCTTTCGATCCCGCGCGACACGATGATTTCGGACCCGTCCCGGCCATCGATCCGGCGGATGAATGAGATTTTCGCCTATGAATTCAAGCATACGGGGAAGGATTTTACGATCGCGTCCCTCGCGGTCAAGAGCCAGATTGAAACGCTCCTCTCCTCCGGGACCGTCTCAGGCCTGCCTGCCGGCAGGCCGGGATTTGAGATCCCCTATTTTTTTACCGTCGATTACGGCGGTTTCCGGTCCCTGATCGATGCGATCGGCGGTGTCTACGTGAAAGTCACCGAGCCCATGAATTATGACGATAATTGGGGGCATCTCCACATTCATTTTGAGCCCGGAACCTATCTTCTCGACGGGAGGAAGGCGCTCGAATTCGTCCGTTTCCGCGGGAGAAGCGCGGATCAGGGGCGTGTGCGCCGGCAGCAGATCTTCGTGCGCGAGCTCCTGAAGCGGCTCAAGAATCCGGCGCTGCTCTGGCGTTTGCCGCACTATACTCAGGCGCTTCTGGCGGGCTTCCATACAAATTTATCCCTGCCGGACATGGCGTCTCTGCTTCTCGAGGGCCGCCGCGTGCAGTGGAAGAACATCCGGCTGATGTCTTTGCCGGGGGCTCCGGTCGGCATGCTCTGGAAAATGAATCCGGATACCACGCAAAAAATTGTGGCCATGATGCAGTCTTCGGGGTCGACCCGCGCGGAGCTGGAATCTCTGGCCGGCGGTGCGGCCTGGCGCGGCCGGGCGACGGTGGAGGTCTGGAACGCTTCGAACCGGGCGCAGGCGGCCCGGTGGGCGATGGCCCTGCTCCGCAAGAAAGGTTTTGATGTCGTCAAAATCGGGGATTTTTCCTCGCGTCAGAACCAGACCTTGATTGTGGACCGTTCCGGAGATGTTCGGGCGGCCCAGGCGGTGGCCGATGCGCTGAAAGATGGGGCCGTCGGCGAAGTGGTCAGCCGGCCAGAACCCTCCCTGCATGTGGATGTGTCCGTCATCCTCGGCAATGATTACCTGGTTCCCGATAAAAAATGGCCTTGGTAAAACGCGATTTTCGAAAACTGGCCAGGGCGGCGGCTGCGGCGGCGGATGACAAAAAGGCCGAAGACGTGATCATTCTGGACGTCCGTCGTGAAAGCGATGTGGCGGATTATATGGTGATTGCCGGCGCTCAATCCTCCACACAGTTGACGGCTTTGTCCGAGGCGGTCCAGGGCGCCCTTCATCTGCTGGGCGTCAAATCCCTGCATCGCGAAGGGCGGGCCAGGGACCGCTGGGTCGCCCTCGATTACGGCGGGCTGGTGGTCCATATTCTTTTGATGCAGGCGAGGGATTTCTATCGCCTGGAAAACTTATGGGAAAATGCAAAGCCCGTGAAATGGGAGTCCAAATGATCCTGGATGAACTACGGTCTCATCTGGATGAGACGCTTCGCCCTTGGGCCGAGGCCCATGGACTTGGACGCCTTCCGGTGTACGCCCTGGAGGAACCGCCCGCGGGTATCGAGGCCGATGTGGCCTGCAATCTTGCGCTGCTTCTGGCCAAGCCCCTCAGGAAATCTCCGCGCGCGCTGGCCGAGGAGCTGCGGAAAATCCTGGAAGGAACCGTCCCGAACGTCAGCGAGATTTCGATGGCCGGCGCGGGGTTTTTGAATTTCCGTTGGTCGCTTGAGCGTCTTCAGGGGGAACTTCGGACCCTTCTTCTGGACACGGCCCGCTATGGAAGGCTTTCCGAGGCCGCTTCCGAACGAATCCTGATCGAATTCGTTTCCGCCAATCCCACCGGACCACTGCATGTGGGGCACGGCCGGGGCGCCGCTCTCGGAGATTCTCTGGCCCTGATCCTTTCGCATCTCGGCTATCCGGTCACGCGCGAGTATTACATCAATGACGCGGGCAATCAGGTCCAGCTTCTGGGGGAATCCCTTCTCTCCCGCGCGCTCGAACTGGAGGGGAAACCTTCCGTCATGCCGGAGCAGGGATATCAGGGAGACTATGTTCGTGACATGGCCGGGGAATTCATCCGGCTCATGTCTCCGTATCAACGCACGCTCGAGAACGCCATCGCCTTCGCCCTGGAACGGATGCAGAAAAATATCGAACAGGATCTCGCTGCCTTCGGGGTCCGTTTTGATTCCTGGTTCAGTGAAGCCGGCGTCGTTCGCAAAGGCCTGGTTGAAAAGCATATCGAAGTGCTGAAAGCAAAAGGGTTCGTGCAGGAGTACGACGGAGCCGTCTGGTTTATCGCGCCCAAACCGTCATCCCCCGCGGTTGTAGGCGGGGGAACCATGGATCCCCGGCCAGAGGCTGCCGGGGATGACGCTTTTGTTGATAAAAACCGCGTTTTAAAGCGCAAGGACGGGCGCTGGACTTATTTCGCCACCGATATCGCCTACCACGCGGACAAATATGAGCGGGGATTCCAGCGTTTGATCGACGTCTGGGGGGCCGATCACCACGGGTATGTGCCGCGCGTGAAGGGATCCATGCAGGCTCTTGGGTATGACCCGGAGCGGCTGCACATCATTTTAAACCAGCTCGTGTCTTTGACGCGCAACGGCGTTCCCGTCGCCATGTCCAAGCGATCAGGAGAGTTCGTGACGCTCCGGGATGTCGTGGATGAAGTCGGCCGGGACGCCTGCCGGTTTTTCTTCGCTCTCCGAGGACCCAATTCAGCGCTTGATTTCGATCTCGAGCTGGCCAAAAAGCAGTCCGTCGATAATCCCGTCTATTACCTGCAGTACGCTCACGCGCGAATCTGCTCGATCTTCCGGCAGGCCGGACGGGAACCGGGGCCGTATGATTTTTCACCGTTGAAGGAAAAAGAAGAACGGGACCTCATGAAGCGTCTGTCCCTTTTCCCTCAGGTTCTCCGGGTGTGTTCTCAGGAAGACTCGCCGCATCCTTTAGCGAATTATCTGCTTCTTCTGGCGCGACAATTCCACCACTTCTATGACCATCACCGGGTGTTGGGGGAGGATGCGCGCCTGACTCAGGCGCGACTCGGGCTGATCGAGGCCGTTCGCAGATTGCTGAAGCTGGGGTTAGGCCTGCTCGGGGTCAGTGCGCCTGAGTCGATGTAGGGGCGCACCGCCTGTGCGCCCGCGGTTATAGAAGCCGGCTGAAGCCGCTGAACGGCGGCCGGCCGACGGGCCTCATTTCAACGGTGACGAGGGTGACGTGAGAATCACGGTTCCCTTTCCGCAAGTCCATGATAAAGTTCTGCATCGTTGGATCGGGAGCTTCGACCTCCAGCTCCAGAAATGCGTTCGCCGAAAGGCCGTCGCGCACTTTCAGCCATCCTTTAAGACCGTAATTTCTGGCCTGCTGTTCGGCGTAAACATGGTAGGACCCTTCAAAAACGCGACCTTTCACCATGATATGGGCCCGGACTCTTGGCTCTTTATCCAGGAACTCTTTAAAATACAGCCCGAGCTTTTTCAGATACGGGTCTAGAAATGAAGACATGGCGCGCTTCCTTTGGTTAACTAAACCTCTTATAATAGGTTAACAGTGTTCGAATGACGTCGTTACCTCGTAATTCTTCTACAACAAAACGGGCGGGCGATCAAGAGAATCTTATTATGCCATTTTCCGACTGGACGGTATATGCCTCAAAAGCGTTATCCGGTGCGGCACTTTCGCGGGAGGAGGCGCGCCGCGTTCTGGAAGCGTGTCCTGGCGAAACTCCTTTTCTCGTCGCGGCCGCCGCTGAAGTGCGGCAGGCCTATTTCGGCCACCGGGTGCGGCTCAACTACCTGCTGAACGCGAAAAGCGGACTATGCCCGGAAGATTGTCATTACTGTTCCCAATCAAAAATCTCCTCCGCGCCGGTCGAAAAATATTCCTGGCTGTCGGTTGAGGATACCGTTAAGATGGCGGAACGCGCGGTGGCGGTGCATGCCGGTCGCTTCTGCATGGTGGCTTCCGGGAGAGGTCCGACGGATCAGGAGCTGGATAAAGTCGTGGCTTCTGTGAAAGCGGTTCGCGTACGTTATCCTAAACTCGAGATCTGCTGCTGTCTGGGGCTCCTTGCGGAGGGGCAGGCGGATAAGCTCAAAGCCGCCGGCGTCGACGCCGTGAACCATAATCTCAATACGAGCGAACGATATTACGAAGAGATCTGTGAGTCCCATACGTACTCCCACCGGGTGGAGACCGTCAAGAAAGTCCAGCAGGCCGGGTTGTCCGCCTGCTCGGGGGCTCTGGTCGGGATGGGGGAAACGGAAGACGATATCCTTGACCTGGCTTACGCGCTGCGCGAGCTCGACGTGGAATCCCTTCCCGTCAATTTCCTGATGCCGATCCCGGGGACGCCGCTCGAGGGGCATTATCATCTGACTCCGACCCGGTGCCTGAATGTCCTCTGCCTGTTCCGGTTTTTGAATCCGAAAGCCTCGTTGCGCATTTCCGGCGGACGGGAGATCCATCTGCGGTCCCTGCAATCGATGGGCCTGTATGTGGCCAATTCCATTTTCATCGGGGACTATGTGACCACGAAGGGCCAAACGGCCGAGGTCGACCTGCAGATGATTCAGGATTTGGGATTTGAAATTGAGGGGGATGCAGGGGCCGACCTTGTGTCGGCCCGAAATGGAATTGAAATGGGAACGTCATCGCGGGCCGGCACGAGGCCGGCCCCTACGGTCCAATTGAAATGAAAACCGTCCTCATCACCGGAGCTTCCCGCGGCATCGGTCGCGAACTGGCTCTGGCTTTCGCGAAAGCAGGCTATGCCGTTGGCGTGAACTGCCAGAAGGAACAAGCGAAAGCCGAAGCGGTCGTCCAGGACATCTACGAGGCCGGACATAAAGAAGCGGAAGTCTTTGTTTGCGATGTGCGGGACTCGCTCAAAGTCCGCCAGATGATGGACTCCATGGTGGTCCGCTGGGGTCATCTGGATGTCCTCGTCAATAACGCCGGGATCACGCGCGACCGCACCCTCCTCAAAATGACCAACGGCGAATGGAGCGATGTGATCGACGTGAACCTCTCCGGGGCCTTCTGGTGCCTGCGCGAAGCCGCGCGGCTCATGGCCAAGGAAGGACGCGGAGCCATCGTCAATATCGCTTCCCTCATGGCGATCAAGCCGGGATTCGGTAACGCTAACTATGCCGCTTCAAAAGCCGGGCTGATCGCGCTCACCAAAGCCGCGGCGAAAGAACTGGGGCGTTTTCATATTACGGTGAATGCCATCCTCCCCGGCTTTCACGAAACGGAAATGGCTTCGGGACTGTCGGCGGAGCATAAGAAAAAAGTCATCGCGGACCATGTGATCGGGCGCAGCACGCGTATCGAGGACCTTTGCCGGATGGTTCTGGAAGTCACGCAGAACCCGAGCGTTTCCGGCCAGGTGTTTAACGTCGATTCACGAGTGGTGTGATGGGCGGACGGGTTGTCGTAACCGGGTTTGGGGTTGCCAGCCCGCTGGGGTGGGGGATTGAGGATAATTGGAAGAATCTCGTAGGGGCCGGCCTTGTGCCGGCCCGCCATGGCGAATCCATTTCAATAAAATATCCCCCAATGTCATTTCGGGCCGGCACAAGGCCGGCCCCTACGGGTTTGGACCGCGCCCGGGAATTGTTCCTGTTCGCCGCCACCGAGGCTCTCACTGACGCCGGCCTCTGGGATGGACAATCACTTCAGACGGTCGACCCCTCCCGCGTTGGCTGCACGGTCAGTGCCTCCAAACCTTTCTTCGACTCCCCCGGGCTTCGCGTCACGCCTCCCGAGGTCATCAATGATGATGTTTCCAACCGCTTCGGATTGCGCGGAGAACGCCGGAACGTGATCGCGGCCTGCGCGACAGGCGCTTGCTCGATCGCTCTGGGGGCGTCCTGGATCGAACAGGGCCTTTGCGACATCGTGCTGGCCGGATCGGTCGAGCCATACCCGCATCCGCTGATCCAGTCCGGATTCCGGCGGATGGGTGTGACCAGCGCGGAAGACGTCACGCGTCCTTTCGACCTGCGGCGCTCCGGGTTTACATTCGGAGAGGGCGCCGGCGTCGTTGTTCTGGAATCGGGAACGTCTGCCCGCCGCCGCCGCGCTTCGACGCGTGGACGGCTCAGCGGTTGGGCCCTGGGGTCGGACTCTCATAGTGCCGTGGCTTTTAATTCCAACGGCGCGCGGATCGCTGATGTGATCGGCCGGGCCCTCGCGCGCGGCGGCCTTTCCGCCATGAAGATTGACCATGTTAACGCGCACGGGACTGGCACGCGTTTGAACGACTGGATCGAAACCCAGGCGCTGATCAAGGCGTTCGGACCCCGGGCTGGACGCTTGATGATTTCCGCCACCAAAGCAAGTACCGGGCATCTCCTGGGGGCTTCCGGTTCCGTTGAATTTGTCTTCACCCTTCTCGCTGTGCGTCATCAATTTGTTCCTCCCACGGCGAGCTTGGAAACCCCTGATCCTGAATGCCCGCTCGATTACACGCCGAAGACGGGACATGCGGCCCATTTTGAACATGCGCTCTCCCTATCGTTTGGATTCGGTGGACCTATCGGGGCGCTCGTGGTGAGCAGCCAATGATGAACAAGACCCTATCGTCATCCCCTGCGGTCACTGGCAGGGGACCCATGGGTTCCCCGCCAGAACCCGCGGGGAATGACGTCAAACGTTTTTTACGCACGGTGACAGAAACGCAAGGGACCCACTTGACCATCGATGGCTGCTCCCTTCTCAATTTTTCGTCCAACAATTACCTGGGACTGGCGCGGCATCCTCAGGTTCTTGAAGGGGTCAAACAGGTCCTGGAGCACTGGGGGGCCGGCGCGACATCTTCACGGCTCATCAGCGGAACTTCCGTGATCCATCAGGACCTCGAAAGCGCGCTGGCCGCCTATGTCCGGCGCGAGGCGGCGCTCCTCTTTCCTTCAGGCTATATGGCGAATCTGGGTGTCATGACCTCCCTGGCGGGTCCGGGCGATGCGGTGGTGCTTGACAGACTCTGCCATGCGTCCCTGGTGGATGCGGTGCGTCTTTCCGGCGCGCGGCTTTTTGTGTATCGCCATGCCGACCCCGAAGATGCGGACCGGGTTCTCGGCCGGGCCGCCCCTTACCGTCGACGCCTCCTGGTGTCGGAAAGCCTTTTTTCAATGGACGGCGATTTCGCGCCTCTCGAAGCGCTCGGCACCGTCGCCCGGCGGCACGGCGCCTTGTCGATTGTGGATGACGCCCACGCGTTGGGTCTCTGGGAGACCCGGACCGAGGGATGGACTGTCATCATCGGGACGCTCTCCAAATCTCTTGGCGCTCAAGGCGGTTTTGTCGCGGCCTCCCGCGACGTCATCGATCTTTTCGTCAATAAAGCGCGGTCGTTTATTTTTACGACCGGTTTGTCGCCCCTCTGCGTCGCGGCGGCGCAGGCGGCCTTAAGTCTGATTCAGGAAGACGTCCAGGCGCGTGAGGGCGTGAAGAGATTGTCCGCGCGGCTGCGCGACGGTTTAAAAATTCTCGGCTTTGATACGTTGGTTTCGCAAAGCCATATCGTTCCCATCCGGCTGGGGGGGGCGGACAACGCTCTGGCCTGCGCCGACCATCTGCGGCAGGCGGGAATATTCGCGCCGGCCATTCGTCCGCCCACGGTTCACGCCGGACAATGCCGGTTGCGCTTTAGTGTCACAGCGGAGCACTCAGAAGCGGATATTGATTCATTGCTTAAAGCCATGTCCACCCTCATCCCTCGACCCCTTCTCCCTTAAGTATGGAGAAGGGGAGGTAAATACCCTCTCCCTACTTAAGGGAGAGGGTGGCGAAGCCGGGTGAGGGTGCATAAGGAGTTTATATGAATAAAGGAATTTTCATTACAGGAACCGATACCGGAGTGGGGAAAACAGTGATCGCCTGCGGAGTGGCCCGATTGCTCAAATCCTGGGGGGTCAACGTGGGAGTGATGAAGCCGGTCGCCGCCGGCGACCAGGACGATGCGAAGCGGCTTCTGAAAGCGGCCCAAATCAAGGAAGACCTGCATCTCGTAAACCCTCAATTTTTTAAAGCGGCACTGGCCCCCAGCGTGGCCGCGGCGCTGGAGGGACGGCAGGTGAGATTCGAGATGATTTATAAAGCCTACTGGCAACTCAGCAAGAAATACGACGTCATGGTGGTGGAAGGCGCGGGCGGCGTAAAAGTTCCTCTCGGCGAAAACACGTATGTGCTGGATTTGATCGAAGCCCTTCGCCTGCCGGCCCTTGTTGTCAGTCGGGACGTGTTGGGGACGCTCAATCACACCTTGCTGACTCTGGACGCGCTCGCGGCAGGAAAAGTCCCTGTGGTCGGCGTCCTTTTCAATGGGGGATCCAGGAAAACGCCGGCCGAGAAAACCAATCCTGAAGCGCTCCAGGACCACACGACCGTCCAAATCCTGGGTTCTCTTCGCAAACAAAGCGTCGTGGGCCCCGACGTGATCGCGCGCGCTCTCGCCCGACTGCCGCTTCTGGTGAAGGCCTTAAAGCGACTATGACGTTAAACGCCTGGGATAAAAAATATCTCTGGCATCCATTCACTCAGCAGGCCGAATGGGTGGAACGCGAGCCGATCCTCATCCAATCCGGCCGCGGCGTCTGGCTCAAGGACCAGCGCGGGCGCCGGTTTATCGATGGAGTGTCGTCTCTCTGGGTCAACGTCTTTGGCCATCAGAAAAAGGAACTCAACCGGGCGATTATCCGTCAGCTGAACAAGATCGCTCACAGCACCTTCCTCGGCCTCACACACGAACCCGCTATCCGGCTCGCCAAAAAGCTGATCGAGATCGCTCCTTCCGGGCTCACGCGCGTGTTTTATTCCGATAACGGTTCTACCTCCGTGGAAGTGGCCGTCAAGATGGCTTACCAATATTGGCAGCTGTCCGGCCGTCCGAAGAAGACCCGCTTCGTCTCGATGAAGGAAGGCTACCATGGCGACACACTCGGCTCAGTGTCCGTGGGGGGGATCGATCTTTTTCATGAGAGATTCAGGGAGTTGTTGTTTAAGGGGTGGCAGGTGAAACCACCCTCACCCCCAACCCCCTCTCCCTTAAGTATGGAGAGGGGGCAAGGAAAAGTTCATTCCCTTCTCCCTACTCAAGGGAGAAGGTTAAGGGATGAGGGTGAGATAGAATCTGTTTTACGGAAACATCATAAAGAGATCGCCGCCGTCGTGATGGAGCCTCTCGTCCAGGGCGCCTCCGGCATGCTTTTGATGCCCAAAGGGTACCTTGCCCACGTCGCCAAACTTTGCCAGAAGTACCAGGCACTTCTGATTGTGGATGAAGTGGCGACCGGGTTCGGCCGTACGGGAACGATGTTCGCCTGCGAGCAGGAGAAGGTCTCTCCGGACTTTCTCTGTGTCGCCAAGAGCATTACTGGAGGCTATCTGCCGCTAGCGGCGACCTTGACGACGGAGCGCGTCTATCGGGCGTACCTTGGCCGCTATGATGAATTTAAGACCTTCTTTCATGGCCACACCTATACCGCCAATCCGCTTGCCTGCGCGGCGGCGCTGGCCAATCTGGAACTTTACCGGAAGGAAAATCTACTCAAAAACGTTCGCGCACGTACCCGCCAGCTCGCCGAGGGCTTGTCGTCACTACAGGGACGCCCCCGCATAAAGGAAATCCGCCAGATCGGTCTGATGGCGGCAATCGAACTGAAGGGGTATCCACCGGGGCGACGGATGGGTCTGAAGGTTTGCGATGCCGCCTTCGAAAGAGGCGTATGGTTGCGGCCCTTGGGTGATGTGATAGTCATCATGCCGCCCTTGGCCATCACGAAACAGGAATTAGCCTTTCTCATTGACGTCGTGAGGAAATCCGTTATACTCGCCACAGGATGATTCGATGGCTCAAAAATATCCTGCTCGACCCGGACTTTAACCGCAAGCGCAAATTTCTTCAGCGGGTTTCGCTCTTCCAGGGCATTTCCCGGCGGGAATTCGGGCACCTCTTCCAGGCGCTGATGTCTCGTGCCTATGCGCCTGGCGAAATCCTCTTCCATGAAGGCGACGTCGGCCGGGCGCTTTTTATTCTCGTCTCCGGCCATGTGGAAATCACCCGCGCGACGGCCAAGGGAGATACCGCCCGTATTGCTGTCTTGAATCCCGGTGATTATTTCGGCGAAATGTCGCTTCTGGACGAACGGCCGCGAACGGCCACGGCCGCCGCGACGGAGCCGGTTCAGGTCTATCTCCTCTATAAGACGGAGCTCGAGAAACTGGTCAAGGATGTGCCCCACATCGGAGCCGCCATCATGACGCATCTGGCCATGCTCCTGGCCGCGCGGCTGAGAGCGATGACGGAAACGGCTCCCCTCTCCCTCGCTTCCACCGTCAAAGCCAGAAAAGCGATATGAATCTCAGCGGACGGACCCTGTTCCCTCTGGTGGTCCTGGTGGCCGTTTCCTATTTTCTTTTCCGTATTCACGAAATCCTCCTGCCCTTTATCCTGGCCGGCGCGTTGGCCTATTTCGTGAGCCCGCTCGTGCGATTCTTCGAAGTGCGGGGACTGCGTCGTGAACCGGTCGTGATTTTGCTCTACATTCTTTTTGTCGGCACTTTCGCGTATCTTTTCTATAAGTTGGCCTGGGTGGCCGCGTTCGAAGCCCAGGATGCCGCGCGCAATATGCCGGTCTACATCCAGGAAGGGGGCAAAGCGCTCGCGCGTCTGCGCGGACATGTGAATTCCGCTTGCTTCAATTATGTGGCGGAGCACGGCAAAGCCTGGCCCCAGGCCATCCTGAGCCGTATGCCTTCTTTTGCGCTCGGAATGTTCCCGGTCCTTGAGGTCGTGTTCCTGGTTCCTTTCATCGGATTTTTTTTCGTTCGCGAAGGCCCGCACTGGCGGGACGCCATTGTCAGCTGGGTGCCCTCGCGCTATGTCGAGATGCTGCTGAACCTCCTGTTTGAGCTGGACAATTCTCTGGGACGGTATGTCCGGGGGATCCTGCTGGAAGCCTTTTGCGTCGGGTGCATTGCCCTTTTCGGATTTTGGGCGATCGGCCTGGGGTATTCTCTCCAGATTGCCGTTGTGGTCGGAATTGCCAATGTCATTCCCTATGTCGGGCCGTTCGTGGGATTTCTGCTGGGCGGAGGGGTGGCTCTCTTTCAATGGGGCAGCATCTTTGGACTGGCGAAAGTCCTGGCGGTCTGCGTGGCGGTGCGCTTTATTGAAGACTGGTTTATTCAGCCCACCGTGATGCAGAAAGCCGTGCATCTGCACCCGGTCCTGATCGTCTTGGCCCTCATGTCCGGCACCGAACTCTTCGGCTTCTGGGGTCTCCTCTTCGCCGTTCCCGTCGCCTGCATGATCAAAGTGCTCCTCGAAGTCTTCTGGCCCTGGTACCGTTCGCAGTACGGATTTATCTCCCCGGCGCCGCTCCCCGAAATCAACCGCATTCCTCTCGTCTAACGGCAGCGAAGAGCAATTCTCTCTCCCTGGCTTATGCCTGGTGCAGGATTTCGAAAAGATTGCGGTTGTAGGTCGTATCGCGTACGTCCCTGAGTTCCGGTGATGGGTTATAGGAGTCGACGCCGGCCACAGCCGATTCTCGCGCGGCACTTTGCGTGACCAGTCGACCGGCCTCGGTCATCCGCTGTCTCCGGCCGAAAAGAAGGATGGCCGCGGTGGCAAGGATATTAATGATTTGGTGAAATTGGGCTAGGCCCTGCACATCAATCTGGCCGAGCGCCGCAGCGGTGGTTAAGACTGTCATCAGCAGGACCTCAGGACTGAACGCATTGGTTCTCAAATACCAGGGCTTAGATGGGTCCTTGTCCCAGAAGAGTTGAGCCAAATGGAACGCCCAGAAAATCCCGATCCCGACCACCAGCGCCGCGACGATCGGAGACAGGCCAAGCGTGGACACGAGAAACGGTTTGACATGGTTCAGAAGGAGAATTGTTTCGACTTTATGCGCCAGGAGGACGCCCCAGGCGACGCTGAGAAATGCTCCCATCCCAGGCAGCCCTGCCAACCAGTTGGCCCCGGTTGAGTCTGGCCACGAGGACGCAATGATCCGGAGCAGTTCCGAACGGAGGCGTTCTCTCGGTGAGCCGATCCTGAAGTTCAATGTCCCTTCAACTTCTTCAGGCTTATATACAGCGCGATTATCTCTCATTAGCCCTCCATTAAGAGCTAGAAAGCTGCTATTCGAGCCTCCCATGCGGTAGCCGATGCGGCCGCTGCCGAGGGTGCCGCCAAACACTTTGTCGCGTCCCATCCCCTCATGGGACCATTGAAGCCGTAGATCCTGCGGAGCCTGAATATGGGCGACCTTTAAGGCTTCGTCCATGCGAAGGCCGATAAACATGGCCACCACCTCAGGGAGCTTGACATCGGGAGAAGCCAGGCGATGAAGATTGAATTGGTCGGCCAGCCGCTCAATGTCCGAATCCATAATATAGACGGCAATGTCCTTGCCGGCCTGGGTCTGGTCGTTCCAGTTTGCCTGCGCCACTTTCATCGACTGCCTGAGCTTGTGAGCCAGTCCGAGTTCCTGGAGTATGGGCAGGATGATTTTTAGGACTTGTTCGGCATCCTGGTTCTGCAGGCTGACATGGAACTTCCACCCCTGAAGGATCTCTTTGGGATCAGGATTAACTTCGTCTTTAGGGAAATGAATTTCCCCCGTTGCCATGCGTCGGGTGATCTCCGCATCGTAGAGCCATCCGAATACGGGACTGTAGTCCCGGGTATACCCCAGATCGGTCATAGCACGCTGAATCGGATCCAGGCCTGCCGCGGGCTGTTCCGACGGTATCGATATCAGGCGCGTTGATGTCGTGAAAAGTGTCGTTCTATCGCCGGGCGGTTCCGGAACTCCGTGACGTTGGAGGTAGTCCTGGATGATCGCGTCTGACAATTCGAGATTTTCCCATGGGACCCACCGCTGGTTGGTCCACACATCAAATAACCAGTCGCCCTCCGGTCCTCTGTCCCGAACCTTGTAGACAATGAAACCTCCCTGACTGTCCGGTTGCTGGAACAGCATTCCTGGACCAGGGGTATTCAGCAGCACTGGTTTTATCACGGGATTTTGGAACAAGCCGCTGTTCACATCCGTTATGTCCTGAAAATCAACTTTCCCGTTGCGTGCGATGGCGACGCCGCCCCGGCGGCGCGCGGCGGAGATCACATGCGTGTTAGGCATGGATTTGGGGATGGAATGCCACTCTTCCGGGTTTTTGGACAAGTGGGTGTGTCCCACAATGAGGACGCCGTTTGGCTGACCGACTGTCTTCAGGAAGTTGGACACATCGGCCTGGGTATAAATCAAGCCTCTCCACATATCTTCAAAGCCGGGTTGACCGCGGGCCGGCTGGGCGTCATACCAATCGACTGGCCGGCTCCAAGTGGCTTGAACAAGGCGAGGGTCCTGCTGGTCACGGAAAACGTCTTCAATGGGGATGTTGTCCATCTGATCAAGGCCAACGTCCCGGATCGGGCCGGCATGGATATCCGCATAGCCGTCGCCGATTCCGAAGAGGGGGCTCCGCTGAATGGCGGCTTGGTAGAGGTCGACATATTCCTGCCCGTATTCCTGCAGCAGCAAATCCCGGAGAATCCACCCTTGGGGTTCTCCGCCTTTTCTCGTGCCAACCTCCAGATATTCATGATCCGCCGGTTCAAAATAGAAGTTCTGAGGAAAGCAGATTTTTAAATGCATGATCAACTGCAGCTCGGCGAGAGACGGAATCATATCGCGGAAATCACCATGTTCCGGATGAACCGCATCTCCAACGATCTTGAACACCGCCTCTCCGGCCTCGAGTTTTTCGAGGAGCGTCTTGCCGCCTGGTTCGCTGCGGTGCATCAAGGCTTTCCGTATGTATTCGGCATGGCCGTGGGTATCCGTGATGATGACCGTTTCCTTGATTCGAGGAGCTCTCTTCGCTGTGAGGTCCACATGCTGGCCGATCTGATAGCCCCCGTTTTCCACCCGGCCTGCTTCAATCGCCTGCAGGTAGCGGTGCGCTTGCTCGATAGCCGCCGCCGGCGCCAACAGACGATCCCTGTCCGGATGGTCCGCGCGCCTGAAATGATTGAACTTTTGGTGAACCATCTGCAGAAATTTAGACGCAAAATCCGGGGAGGCCTGACTCAAACCTGAGACGAATTGATCGAGGTAATTCCAAATACCGCCGTTTCTATAGAGATCATTGAAGGCTCGGAATTCGCTATGTATTTCGTTGATGATCTGACCTTGGAACCAGTCCTTAAATCGTGAGGCTTCCAAATCGTGGTAGATGGGACGAACCATTTCAAAGAACTGAAAGCCTTCCGCTGGCTGAGCCTGCGCCAATGAGGCGATATCCGGGAATTGTTTCTCGAAGGCAGTCCACCACGGAGCGTAGAAGGTCATCACGTCATTCCTTTGCAGCTGACCCATAAAAGTTTCAAATTGCGCTAAGCCAATGAGTGATTGTCTGGAAAGATAGAGCGCAGCTTGTTTCGCACGGGCGAGGCGAAGGGCCTGATCGATCCGCTTCAATGCTCCAACGACGGACGGATCATTCTGGGAAGGTCCTTCCATCGCGCGGGCCAGACGATTCCTTTCGCTCGATCCCCAGCTGATCCATTCCGGCGTAACGGTACTGGGAGAGAGATCATTCAGTTTCTTAATCACTCCCTCCGCTTCCGCTAACATCTGCGATATTCCTGCGGCCGCCGCGATGGCAAGGGTCAATCGATCGAATGCGTCCTTTACCCGTGAATCTTCCTGGATCCCTAGATCGTTGCACCACACTGCCCATCCCGCCTTTAACTCCTCCCATTTTTTCACTTGATCCGGATTCACCTCGGCGGCCGGCGTCGCGCGGGCCGAATCGGTCCAGCGTCCGAGAGAAGATGTCGCCGCGGAAACGGCGGCCGCAAGGATTGCTTCATGCAGAGTGTTCAGTTCAGCCTCATAGTCGGCCCGCTGTCGAAATTCTACCGGCTGGATATCGGCCCGGATGGCGCTCAGGCTGGTATTACATTGACTGATCGCGGCAATGCCATGATCGGTGTGAAGTTTGTCCTGCAGCTCTCCCACTTCGCCCTGGAGGACGCGCAAACGTTGCACAAAGGGGAGGATGACATGCTCTTCCCGCAACAGCGCGACCTGAACATGTCCAACCAGTTCCGAAAGATCTTCATCGTCTCCCAATGGGAGCAGTTCTATCTTGCCGCCGATTTTTGTTGATGATTGCCGCCAGATGTCGATCTTATTCTGGGTCAGTGAAATGATTTGAGTCTCATCGATTTGTGCCAGCACATCGTATAGCTGTAACGAAAAGCTTAAGCCGAAGTAAGCGCGCCTGACATTTTCGTTCTCCTGAAGCAGGTTGACCTTGTTGGCCATCCACTTGTGCAGGTCTTGATTGCGATCCGCGATAAATCCGGTCGTCAGTTCGCTGTTCGCCGAATGCGTAAACCACGTGACCCACAGCAAATTCCTCATTTCCGCGATGTCTTTCAGTGCTTGGGCATTGCGATCGGCTTCTGTGGCGGGCATGGGATAGATTTCACCGCTGGGCGGCAAGACCTCGGGGGTGTGGCGCTGGCGTGGCGCCCGTGCGGCGGGAGCCTGAGCGGCAACAGCGGGTTTCTCGGCCAGGAAGCGGGGTTGCGTGTGTTCGACTGTGCGGCCGGACGAAGCGGGCAGCGTTAGCTGCTGAGCTTTCTGTTGGAGAACCTGAACTTGTTGATCGGCATAGGCCCGGGCGGCGGCCTGGCGGTCAGCCTCCGTGGCGGGCATGGGAATAGCTTGAGCTGAGGGGCGTTGCCCTTGCTGAGCCAGGTCCAGTTTCTGTTGAGCGAGCGCCCGGCGCTGGACGGCTCGAGCTGCCACTTCCGGTGCCACCGCGGGAACCGCGGCTTCTACGGCACGACCAATGACGTCAAAGGCGAAAGTGGCGGGAGTCAATGCGGCCACAGGTGCCGGGGTCTGCCATTCCTGAATTAACTGAGCGACAAAAGCGTCTTTGCGTTCCTGCTCGGTGCGATCGGCTTCTGTGGCGGGCATGGGATAGATTTTACCGCTGGGCGGCAAGACCTCGGGGGTGCGGCGCTGGCGTGGAGTCCGAGCGGCGGGAACCTGAGGGATGGCGGCGGGTTTCTCGGCCAGGAAGCGGGGCTGTGTGTGTTCGACTGTGCGGCCGGACGGAGCAGGCAGCGCCGGCTGTTGAGCTCTTTGTTGGAGTTCTTGAACTTGCTGATCGGCAAAGGCGCGGGCGGCAGCCTGGCGGTCAGCCTCGGTAGCGGGCATGGGAATAGCTTGAGCCGAGGTGCCTTGGCCTTGCTGGGCCAGGTCCAGTTTCTGTTGAGCGAGCGCCCGGCGCTGGGCGGCTCGATCCGCCACTTCCGGGGCCATCGCGGGAACCGCGGCTCCCACGGCTCGGCCTATAACTTCCACAGCATAGTTCACCGGCGTCAGAGCAGGAGTGCGAGGTGGGGACTGCCATTCCTGTATTTTTTGAGCGACATACGCGTCTTTGCGCTCTTCTTCCTCAAGCAGAAAGATCAAAAAGGGAAAGCTGCGGTAAAAGGCCAGTGCTGCCCGTTCAATTTCAGCTTGGAGGGATTCCATCTGTTCCAGGACCGTGCCGAAAAGCGGAGCTGCCGCGGCTGGCGGGCCAGTTTCTGTTACGGGTCCGCTCGCCGGGGCTCCGATACGGATGTCATTCAAGGTTTTCATAACATCTTGAGCTTCGCGGAGCAGTCGGATTCTTTCCTGACTCAAGGTGCCGATTTCCCGGGCAGGGTCTCTCGGTCCGGCAAGAGCCCGGCGCACGCGGGAAACCAGTCGGAGTACAGATCCCCAGACTTTATTTCCCGGTTGTAATTCCTGCCGGGCGGCGGCGAGTTCATCTTCAGCCTGCAGAAGCGCCGCGCCGCTGAGTCGCTGGTCCACCTCGGCCAGGCGGTTTTCCGCTTCCTGGGTGCGATAAGAAAGTTGCTCCAGCGCATATTCAACGAATCGCCGTTCATAGGCGTCGGCCTTGTTCTGGTCAATGGAGGGGGACTCCGCGCGTGCTCGGGCCAGAAGATCCCGGTGACGTCCGCGGCCGCCGGATCGATATTCTTGAATGAGATCGCGGAGTTCAGGAGCGCTCATCCGGTTCAGCTCGGTCGTGTGAAACTCCGTCAGCCCAGTATGGTGATTGGCGAAAGTTCCACTGGCGGCCTGCTCGTAGGAGGCGATGATGTGGGCTTCCGGCTGTGTGAAATGCCGTGTGATCCATCCGATTTCACGCTGTTCGTGGAAAAGGGCTTCCTTCCTCGCATTTTCCGACGAGCGGCTGTTCAGGACAATAACGTAGGTTCCTGCCGTCTCCGTTTCAAATTGATAACCGCCTTCCCGTTCAAACCCCTCGCCAAAATCCGCTTCGATGACGAACGCATGGATGGTCTGTCCCATGAAATCGTACGGCAGGGGGCTGCCCCTCCGGGAAAGATCCTCAAATTCCGGTTGTCTCTGACGAAATTGCTGCCGCAAGGCTTCATTGGTGGGGTCTGACCCTTCTTGACTGGGCCGGACGCGACGCAACGATCCCGAAGGGCCCGATGCCGATGTGGGGGGAGGCGCGATCGGACCAGCCTCGGGGGAAACCGCGCCGGGAGTGCTGTATCCCAGGTCCTGCGTATGCGTATTAAGATAGGAATTGCGGCGTTGCCGATATGCCCGCTGCGCCGAAGCCAGGCGCGCGTTGGCCTCCTTGTAATTGGCGATGGCATCTTCGAGCGTCTTGATCGCGTCGGCCTTCTCCTTCGGGGACGTTGCCAGCGCCAGTTCGTGACGTGCGTCGTGAAGTGCTGTTTCCGCATGGAAATGCCGGCTGCGTGCTTCAACAAGGGCTGCCTCCGCCATTGAGAGAACAACATCAGCCTCCCGGCGCTTTTCAGCGCGCAGCGACGTTGCCGGCTCTGCGGGCTGGCGCGCCTGCCACCAGGTTTTGACTTTCGGCCAGAGATAGCGCGTGGCCAGCCATAAGCCGGCGATCAGCACGATCGCACCGATCACAACCTCGATGGTTGTCGCGTTATGATAAATCCAGGCCTGTGTCTGGTCCCACCACGATATGTTCGGCAAGTGCGGCAACTGAATGTGAAAGTGCGGGATCTCCAATGTAGGAGTTGGTGGGGTGGTTGGCGCTTGGATAATAGTCACTTGCTCGTGGGCCGCCCTCAGCCGCTCAATGAGAACATTGGGATCCACGTTGTCGGGGATTTGCGCTGTGAAGCTATCCCCGGGTTTATATATGCCACCGTGATACCCGAGCTTGTCTTGAATAAAGCCCGAAATTTGATGAGGCCAATCGTAGATGTGATTAGGGCCAAGTGCTTTTTCGCCAAAAGATTTCATCAGGCGCACGGCGATCTGGCCAACGGTATTTGTGGCTCCTTCCGAGGGCGCCGTGATTGTCGCGGTGACGGTCCGGGCGGCCAGGTTCACCGTGTAATCCTGAGCATGAGCCAGCACCGAGGTCAGCAGGAGTCCGACCGGTCCCATCACCCACGGCCGCGCCAGTTTGCGAATGAACGACGCCGGCGCGCCGCCCCTCTGCCCGCGGGGGAGTCGGCCCGTTTCCAGACGAGTCAGATCACTGCGCATTTCCTCGATTGTTTGATATCGGTCGGTCGCATCGGGACGGATTGCTCTCTGAATGATACGCGCCATGCCCGCCACCCCAGGGTCAGCGTCATGCAGATATGGGGTCAAGTCAAATCCATCTTCCGGACTAGCCAAGGCAACTTGCAGGGTAATGCCCAGAGCATAAATGTCTGATCTTAACCCGTAAGGTTCACTCCGAGTCCTGACCGCTTCCGGGATGAAACCAGGGGTGCCCGCCGGATCATACGTCCCTGTATGGGTCACTGTTCCATAATCCGTTATAACGGCGCGGTCGGGGCCGAGGCGGATATTCGAGGGTTTGATATCACGGTGCACCAGTTCTTTCTGGTGAATCGATTCCAAGGTCTCGAGAATTTGATTGGCGACATGGACCAGGATTGGCCGCCGCTCCTTTGCGTCGGTCTCGTGCGCTCTCCAGGCCTTAATGACGCTTTCAAGTGAGGGGCCATCGACATAGTCTTCCGCCACGACAATGCTTGTTCGTCCGTTTTTTATTTCTTCCGCGCGGAGAATGCCCGGCTGACCCCCTAGTTCTCTCAGGATGTCAACCTCCCGGTAGAGGCTAAGCAATCCAGGCCGATGGAAGGGGTCTTTAAGAGCGACCAGGCGATTCCCGTTTTCGCGGTCTTCCGCCAAATAGACGGCGCAGTCAGCGCCGCTACCAAGATATCCAATGACATTAAATCGAGAGAGAGAGGGAATCGGCCGTCGTGCGGGAGCGTCAGAGAGGGGATACACCCAGGAAGGCACGAGTGCAACGATCCCCTTGCGCTGGCGATTTCCAGCGTCAGTCACCGTAGATTTTTCTGTACCAGACGCCGCGCTCTGACCTGGGAAAAGCTCTCGATATAGTTCGTCAGGTGACGGGATCTGTAACTTGGCTCGTCCTTGAGGGAGAGCTTGTCCAGAGCGGTCTTCGCCATTGATGTCCTTTTGCCAGAATGAAGCAAGATAATGGTTCCATATAACCGGCAACGCCTCTTCTGTCGCGGCATCATTCTGGCCCTGAACCCATTTTTCAAGGAGAGTCTGCCTTAGCGCCATCAATTCCTTCGCGTCGCCCACGTACAAATAGGGGAGAAACAGGGCGGCAAAATATTTGGGATCCCCGGTTTCAACGCCCCGTGAGGGAATAAAGTGAGATCCGCTCATGACATAAGATGCGTTATCATCCCGGTCAACAATGACGTGTCGGCCTGCCAAAGAGGGATCTCTGTCAACAATCTCCTGCGCAAGCTTCAAGATATCATCACGAGTGAGAACGGGACCATCATCAATGCCCCAATATAGGATGCTCAAGTCGAGGTCGCTGGGATGGTCCGTCCGATATTTGAGGCCCGCATTTCCCCGAAGAACGCTGCCCCTGGGTGTCAGTGCTATACGCACCTGTGGGCCATATTTCTGTTGAAGTTTCGCTTGTAAGGCAGTCCCGAGAGTAACGCATGCGTTCCTCAAACGGACGGAATCTTCGGAAGGATTTGTCTCGAGGACTTGGCGGAAGATGTCCCCTAATAGGCCACTTTTGCTTATGGCGGGGTCCGTTTCAGAACTTTGTGCGTTACCAGCGCCAGGTGCCGGTCCGATCAGAATCAATTCTTCTGCTGCATCTGTCCCATGAACGAGCGGATCTCCCTTTGCTTTAAAAGATTCCTTGGAAATCTCCGTTCCTGCCTGGCTGGTTATATCGAGATTCAGGATGAATTCGGAGGTTGCGGGTTTGCCGATGAAGACCGTGCGAACTTCTTGGGGACCTGTGATCTCCGCCAGGATTCCGGTCGGGGCTAATCCTCTTCGGATGAGAGACAGGCTTTTATCGCGTTCCGCGCCATGGTAGTAAATGAGCACGTTGGCCGCGACAACCAGGTCGGCATCCTGTAACCCGGCGGCGGATAAATCAAATCCTCCTTCCCTGAACGAGAGGTGCAGACCGGATGGGATGGATTCCGAATGGAGCCGTTCTTGTGCCTGTGCGACGTGGTTGGGGTCCTTGTCGACGCCGATGAGAGTGACATCGCTAAAACCGGCTTGATGGAGCTGCTTGCCAAGGTCAAAAGTGGTAGGGGCGCCTCCCCAGCCGATGCCGACATCTACGACTTTAAGCGGACGATCTAGTGGGTGCATTTTGAGGAGTTGCGCTACGATGGCTTCATGAGCAAGTTTCAATCGTCCCTCTATCGTCTTTCCGGGTGTGGCTTTAGAAGGATCGGGCAGAACGGAGACCAGTTCGGCAATTCGATCGCGAAGAGGCCTTAGAATGTCATCGGAAACTTTGTTTTCCGCATAGCGTGTTTCTGCTCGCCGGTAGGAATCAATAGCATCATTGAGCCGTCCCTCGTACATGGCTGCTGTACCTTCTTGTATGTGCTCGTCTGCGTAGGGGACAAGCCCCAGGGGTTTCGGGTCCGGCGTCTCAATATTAATGGATATCGTTTCCTCTTCAGGGGACGAAGCGGGCTGTCTCCCCTCGGTCGAATTGATGCCTCCTGGTGACGACTCGTTCGGGGCGAACAGAGGAACAGACAAGCCAAACAGTCCTGCTAAGGAGGTGGCATGCGGGAGAATGGTAGAGCGTTGAAGGCCGAGCTGGTGCATTATTCGGGGCAGCATATGGGAGAGGTCCGCGCCGAAATTCCATGCCAGCCAGATGATGGCCCCGGCGGCAAGAGCCAGGAACAGCGTGATCCCCCAGAATGACTTCTGCTGGGCAGAGGAATATTGTGTCTGCGATCGTAACAGGCGCAAGACAATAAACATGAGTCCGCCGGCGAGCGCTGCAGATACGAAGACCGAGATCCCGGGCGACATCAGTTCAGGAGGCATCGAGCGTTGAATGGTCGACAATGCATTCCCCGCCGCTTCGCCGACCGACGGCGTCGCGGAATAGCCGCTGACGCCGAAAATGAACATCAGCGAAAGGAAGGGGAACCACCCCCGCCAGCGCGAGCGTTTGGATGAGGTCCGGCTTTTCGGGTGGTCTTCCGAATAAGGTCGAGGGCGAAATGCCGATTTGCTTGCGTTTTTCCAGACGCCGAGATCCCCAAACAATGTCGGGACGAGGACGATGGCGGTTAAGAAAATGATCATTCCAGAGAGAGTTGTCATAGAGTCTGTCTTGTTGATCGTGGATTCATTCGCAGGATGGGCCGACAGCCCCAAGATCGGCAGGAAGAAAAGAAACAATCTTTTCAATGCAGGAATAACTTTCCGGCCTATCGAGGTGCCCCGCCCTCCGGCAAGCTGGGTGGGAGCGGACTTGCTAGAAGCTGGTTTCTCGGCGCTGTTGAAAATGGAGCGATCCGTAAGTATTGCGAGTGCCTTGCGAGCCGCTTGTCGGACAATTTCGGGTTCCGTGTCTTCAGTGAATCGTTCCAGGACGGTGCGTAATTCAGCGAAACCAAGCGCACCCAGAGCTTCGATCGCATCGACACGGACAAAATTGTTGGGGTCGAGCGTGGCTGCGCGCTGCAGCAGCAGAAATTCGTCAACGTCAATGCCCTCTTGTTGGAGTGCGCGCAAGACATCTTGAATTTTCTGACGTCGGGTGGAAATCTCTTCACCGCCCAGTTCTTTGACCAGAGCGGCTCTGTCATTCTGCAGGGTGCTTACTGAGCGATTCTGCTGCGCAATCCTCATCCGGAGCGCATCATCTCCCAGTTCATTTTCTAATCGAGCCCTCTGCCATGGGGGGAAAAGGGACAGAAACGCTTTCCCAAGTTGCCCGAGATTTCTATTCTTTGCTGCCGGCTGGGGCGTGCGCAGACCGACGCGCTCCAATAGGCCGGCAACCCTTGTGAAACCGAGTCGTGTTGGCAGACCGCGGCGGATTGTCCCCATGGCGCGCGTTACAAATCTTTCCACAGGCGCTACGACAAGGCCTTTGTCGCCAGGATCAAGACTGTTTAATGTGTTTTGTTCCCGATAGGACCAGAGTTTCATCACCGCCGGCGGTAAACTCAGCCATTGATTTTGTTCCAGGCCATGCTTCCGCGCCACCTGGTGTAGGAGGGAGTTTCGGTCTGCCAGTTCCGTGGCGATGTCTTCTTCGGTCTGCAGCTGGCCATTGAGCCGTTTCACGTAGAGGTCATGATCGGCGTCGGTTAGTTTTTCGACGGTCGGGGTGATGACAAGGTAGCTGACATTCTTCTCGCGCAGAAGATTGGTGAGCTGAACAGTGTGGAAGCCGCCCGCGACGAGCACCTTTACCGGCTCATGCAATGCCAGCGTATTCTCAAGCATCGGTTTGTTGCGCATCAGCGCCATGACGTAGAAATCGATGGAGGAGGAGATGAGGCGGCGGATTTTGGTTTCGTCGAATGTAGGGGCCGGCCTTGTGCCGGCCCGCAATGAAGATGCGTCCGATGGAGATGGGAAGGAATTCGATGGATCGGTATTTCGGGCCGGCACAAGGCCGGCCCCTACGAGGGATTTCGTTAACGCCACAAATTGATTCACTCTCGGGGCGAAGTCCCGCACTTCGTATTCGGTGGCCTGCAGGTCGGAGAGGCGAAGGAGAAGGTCAAGGTCGTGCCGGACCTGCACCAGATCCCTGGCCTGGGGATCATTTTGAGCGATGTTATGCTCGACGCGAAAGGCCAGCTCTTTGGCTTCGTGAGTGACCCGGTCCATCCCCATGGTTTGGGCGGTATGGATGTATTCCATGTATTGGGCCAGCACGGGGGGAACAGCCATGAAGAGCTGTTTCTTATAAATCAGTTCACGCAGGTACAGGTAGTACGTGCCCGTGCCTTCTTTTTTGACGAGAAGTTTCAGGTCGGCCTTTTCCTGACTGGTGAGCCCGCCTTGGATCTGGGTCATCAATTCACTGGTCGCCGAACGGACCTCCTCCATCGTGCCAAAACGGGAGTTCGAGGCAAAGGACGCCAAAGTGGGGAAATCACGTTTAACATCAATTGTAGGGGCCGGCCTTGTGCCGGCCCACGATTGAATTAAATTCGATTGATCGGTATTTCGGGCCGGCACAAGGCCGGCCCCTACGTGATCCATCAACATCCCGATGAATTCATGCGTCGATATTTCGCCTTTGTCATAGGCTTCCATCCGTTTGTGAAAATCCCAGAGGGCTTTATTTTTGCGGAAGACGTATCGGGGGAGTTGGTCAATATCGGATTTGAGGGATTTGAGGGTGGATACGAGTTCAGAACGGTCCTGCCAGGTCTTCCGGAATAGATCCCGGTGCACGGTGTAATACTTTTCATTTTCAGCGCCCACCAGGAGGTTTGGCTGGCCGTGCTTGATGGCGAAATATTCGGCGCCGGTGAGTTCGCCTTCGCGCATGAGGTAGTCGGCGGCGGCCAGCTTGATTTTCTCATCGGGGAACAAGGCCAGGACCGAAGAGTCCACGCGGCCGGAGGCGCCCTCAACGGCCAGCGCGAACGGAATTGTAGGGGCCGGCCTTGTGCCGGCCCGCGATTGGATCGAATTTGATTGATTGGAATTTCGGGCCGGCACAAGGCCGGCCCCTACAGGTAATTTATCGGACAGAAAATCCAAAATCCCCGCGATGTTCTTTTGTACTCCGTAATGGGTGTGAAGATCTTGAATCAAGATGACCAGGGGGCCTGTTGGTGCGTTGTAATAATCAGCAATTCGCCCCAGCTGTCCTGGCGGAATGAGCTGGAACTGCGGGAGATCAGATGCTACGGCAAAAATATCCGGAGCGGTCAGCGCGGCGTCCAGTACGCCGCCGGAAGTCCAGACCAGGCAGAATGAAATCAGCAGGCTGAGTGATTTTTTAAGCATTTTGACGGGGGGAATTGCCCCTCCCAGGTTACTTGAATAAGTATAAAAGACCTCTGTTACAAGTGTATTTCCTCTGTATTACAGTGGTGTTAATTTTAGGCCCATGGGATTTTTGCCAAAAGACCTCTAGAAATAGAGGTCTTTAGACTTTCGGAAATGCCCGATCGAGGGAGAGCGGTGGTGGGAGCTTCGTGAGCCTGAATGTCGTCAGAGACAGAACCAGGAGCCCGACGTCCAGGATAAACGTATACCGGGGAGAAAGAATATCCGACCCGAAACAGCCGCAGGATGAGAGATCGATACCTCTAAGAAAAGCCGCGGAAATAACCGTCAGAAATGAGGCAAATAGAAGCGTAGAAAGCAGAGCGGCCTGTCGGCTATACAGACCGGCGAGCAGGAAAAGGCCCGTCCACATTTCCACATACGGCAAACCGATCGCGAGCGGTGTCAGGAGCGAGGGGGGAAACAATTTGTACGTTTCGAGCACCGCCGCGAATTCCGCCGATGGGCCGACGGCTTTCATAAATCCCGCGTACAGAAGCACGCTCCCAATGGCGAGGCGGGAAAAAAGAATGACGAGATCGTTGGCTCTGATTCTCATTGCCGAAGCGCCTTTTCGATGGCCCGCGCCCCATCGGTCACAACGACCGATCCCACCAGCCGGTCATCGCCGATAAAAAAGGTCGGTGTCGAGGTGATCTGGTGCGCCTGTGCTTCCTGGGAATCCGCTTCTATAATTTTCAAGGGGGAAGGATCCGCATAGCAGGCCTGGAATTTCTGAATATCCAGATGAACTTCCTCGGCGATGGCCATAAAGCTCGTGGCGGGGTCCTGAAGTTTCGCCCAGGACAGTTGCGTCTCAAAGAGTCGGTCATGATAGGGCCAGAAATGATCCTGACTTGCCGCGCATTCGGCGGCATGCGCCGAGGTCATGGCATTCTCGTGGATTCGGGGCAACGGATAGTATTTATAGATCAGACGGATTTTACCCTTGTAGAGTTCAAGATATTTGTGCACCGTCGGATCCACGCTGGCACAACTGGGGCATTGAAAATCCGAATATTCTACGATGGTCACCTTCGCGCGCGGATCGCCTGTTTGACGGGATTTGGGAGTTGCCAGAATCGGGCCCCAGTTTGTCTGCTTGATGGCATACACCGCCAGCAGCGGGCAAGCGAAGAGCAATGTCGCCAGGAGAAATCGGTGAATATTCACGCTTATATAAAACAATATTTCAGGGGTTTCAGGGTACCCCTTGTAAAATAAGCCTTGAAACGTTCTTAAATCAAGGTAAAACTACGTTGCTTATGAGCAAACCCCTTTCCCGTGCCGAGGTCGGGTTGGAAGCCGTTCACCAGTTTGCCCTGGAGACGCGCCTCAAGCGGGCCATCGAAAAGGAAGAGTTCAAGCTTTTCTATCAGCCGATGGTCGATCTGATCACCGGGCGGATGGTGGGGATGGAAGCGTTGCTCCGCTGGGAAGTGTCCGATCTCGGCATGATGCCGCCGTCCGAATTCATTCCCGTGGCGGAAGAAACCGGGCTCATCGTGCCGCTGGGAGAATGGGTCCTGAAGACCGCCTGCGCCCAGAACAAACGCTGGCAGAACGCCGGACATCCGCCGCTGTCCGTTTCAGTCAATCTGAGCGGCCGTCAGTTCCATCACCAGAACCTGGTTGAAAAGGTGGCCGCGGCACTGCGGGATGCCTCCCTGGATCCCCAGTGGCTCGACCTGGAAATCACGGAAACCTACGCCATGCAGGATGCGGATTTTACCCTCGCCATCTTGAAATCCATGAAGCAGATGGGCGTCCGCATTTCCATCGACGATTTCGGCACCGGTTATTCGAGCCTCAGCCATCTGAAGATTTTTCCGATCGATACGCTCAAAATCGACCGGTCCTTCGTCAAGGACCTGGCGAGCAATCCCAAGGAAGAGGCCATCGTTTCGGCGATTATCGTGCTCGCCCACAGCCTCGGGATGGATGTCGTGGCCGAAGGGGTTGAACTGGTTGAGGAACTGAAAATTCTTCGTAAGCACCACTGCGATAAGATGCAGGGATACCTCTTCAGCCGGCCGATTTGCGTAACGGATTTTGAGGCGTTGCTCTCCTCCGGTAAAACTCTATAGAATCCTGGTGTAACGTCCCGCTAACTAACACTATGCCTACGCCCTTGCGCCTGCTCATTGTTGAGGATTCGGAGGATGACACCAACCTTCTCCTGCATGCCTTGAAGAAGGGGGGGTATGACCCGATTCAGTATGAGCGGGTCGACAACGGTCCCTCCATGGAGGTCGCGCTGGCCCGCCAGAAATGGGACATCGTCGTCGCGGATCACAGCATGCCGCGCTTCAGCGCGACCGCCGCCCTTGATCTCCTCAAAGATAACGGTTTCGATATTCCCTTTTTCATCGTCTCCGGAAGTATTGACGAGGATGTCGCCGCCCAGGCGATGAAAGCCGGGGCGCAGGATTACGTCATGAAAAATAACCTTACGCGCCTGTGTCCGGCCATTGACCGGGAGCTGCGCGAGGTCCAGGTCCGGCGGGAACGCGAGCGCGCGGAAGCCACCGTCGAGCATCAGGCGCATTATGACCTCCTGACCAATCTTCCCAACCGGACGACCTTCCGTGACCGCCTGACGGTGGCGCTCGCCCAGGCGGGACGCAACCGGAAGATGCTGGCCGTTCTTTTTGTCGATCTCGACCGGTTTAAAACGATTGTGGATTCCCTCGGGCACATGATCGGTGACCAGCTTCTGCGCAGCGTCGCCGAGCGGCTGGGCGCGAGCCTGGAAGCCGGCGACACCCTGGCAAGGCTCGGCGGAGACGAATTCGTGATTCTCCTTCCCCAGATCAACCGGGCCGATCGCGCCGTCCGTGTCGCACAAAGGATCCTGGAAGCACTCAAACCTCCCTTTCATTTCGATCATCACGAACTGCATGTGACGATGAGCATCGGGATCACGCTCTATCCCTATGATGGAGAAGATGCGGACACCCTGCTGAAGAACGCGGACACCGCCCTCTACCGCGCCAAGGAGCAGGGCCGGAATAATTATCAGCTGTATACGCCGGCGATGAATGCCCGCGCCTTTGAGCGGCTGGCACTGGAAAACAGCCTGCGGAAAGCCGTCGAGCGCGAGGAGTTTTCCCTCTATTACCAGCCCCAGGTGGATATGCGGTCGGGCACGATTATCGGTACCGAGGGAGTTTTGCGCTGGCAGCACCCGGACCTGGGGATCGTCTATCCTTCGGAATTTATTTCGATCGCCGAAGAAACGGGACTCATCATGCAGCTGGGGGAATGGGTGATCCGCACGGCCTGCACCCATAATATGGCCTGGCAAAAAGCGGGGCTTGCGCCGATGACGGTCGCCGTGAATTTGTCCGCCAGGCAGTTCCAGCAACAGGACCTTGTCGAGATCGTCGCGCGGATCCTCAAGGAAACCGGCCTCAATCCTCGATGGCTCGAGATGGAAATCACCGAAGGCATCGCCATGCAGAACGCCGATTACACCAATGTTCTGTTGCGGGGTTTGAAGGAGATGGGTGTTCGTGTCGCGCTCGATGATTTTGGCACGGGCTATTCCTCGCTGAGCTATCTGAAAAAATTCCCGATTGACACTTTGAAAATCGATCAATCGTTCGTCCGCGACTTGAACACCGATCCGAACGACGCGGCGATCGCCAACGCGGTCATCGTTCTCGCGCACAGCTTGAAGCTTAAAGTGGTGGCGGAGGGGGTGGAAACCCTTGAGCAGCAGGCCTTCCTTCGCGATCATCAGTGTGATGCGTATCAGGGATTTCTCTTCAGCTGTGCCTTGCCCGCCGATTCGCTCGAAACGCTCGTTCGTAAGCATCTGCAGAAAATCGCGTAACGCCACCCTCACCCCCCGACCCCCTCTCCCTTGAGTATGGAGAGGGGGCGATGCAGAATATTTTTTGTAACCCTCTCCCTACTCAAGGGAGAGGGTGGTCCCCCAGACGTTCCGGGGGGCCGGGTGAGGGTGGTAACAGAATTACTTTTCCGTTGATTTTTCGGTATGTTCATGGTAAACGCTGGCCATGCAGGTACAGCGTAAAACCGCGGCATTCCTTCTTCCGGGGATGTTCCTCTTCTTTGGCCTTACCATTCTTCTTTTTTATCTGCCCGGGCAGTATCCTCTTATAGGGCTTCTCTTTTTCACCTTTGTTCTCTCTACGGCCGTGTTGATTTCTCTCGAGATGGCAGCCGTCTTCGGCGTCCTGGTCACGCTTATTGAGCTCGGCGGCGTCGGAATTGTCCAGGGACAGAACAAAGCCTGGATGGCCGGTCAGATCGTGCTCCTCTGGGCGGGGGTATTCCTGGCCCAGCGGTTCGCGACGCGCGATCTCGAGGACGAACGGAGATCCAATGAGATTATTCAGGAGCGCCAGCAGATGATGCTGAATCTCCAGAAGGAAAAGGAGAGCCTTGAGAAACGTCTTGTCGAGCTTGATAATCAGGCTTCCCTTCGACGCTATCTCTATGACGCCGTTCAGCAGCTCGCCAGCCTTCTCGACCCCGTGATGGTCCGCCAGAGACTGATGGAGTTTGTCCGCTCCATTATCGGCAAAGGGACGATTCACTATTTTGCCGGCACCTCCCCGCGCGATCCGATGGACCGATGGCTGATGGAACGAAAACTTTCCCTGCTCGTTACCGATCTGGCGCAGGACAGCCGGTTTAAGACCGTGCGCGCGGGCAATGAGGTCCGCTCCGTACTGGCGGCGCCGATTGTGGTTGAGCGTCAGATGGTGGGGCTCATCCGGCTGAACGGCTTCGAGCCGCAGATGTATACGGTGGGTGATTTGCGTATCCTTGAAGCGCTTTCCCTGATGGCTTCCCTGGCGCTGGAAAACCTGCAGCTCCTGGCCAGACTCCACGAAGGGGCTGTTCACGATAACTTGACCGGGCTCTATACGCGCAAGTTTTTCGACGAGCGCGTCGGAGAGGAAATCCTGCGCGCCGGACGCTTTCAAACGGAATTTTGTCTCTTGATGATGGATATCGATCACTTCAAACGCTACAACGACACCTACGGCCATGCGGCGGGAGACCAGGTGCTGGTGCGGTTTTCCCAGGTGCTTGGGCGCCTCGTGCGGCCGGTGGACCTTCTGGCGCGCTACGGCGGGGAGGAATTTGTTCTCATACTTCCTCAAGTGTCTCTCGGCCAGGCGCGGGAGATGGCCGAAAACATCCGTCAGACGATCGCGGCCGAGGTGTTTCAGTTCGGTCAGGACGCCAGCATGCGGGAGTCCGTTACGGTCTCTATCGGGATCTCCAATTTTCCGAATGAGGCCACGATCGCCAGCCAGCTTCTGCGCGTCGCGGACTACCGACTGTATCAGGCTAAAGAAGGCGGAAGGAACCGGGTGGTCGGATAATGGTGAGCGGAGTCGAACCATGAGCGGATTGTGCACGCTGCTGTTTACGCTCGCTCTGGTGGTTTCTCTGGCGCTCGTATACGGCGCCGGGATGACCGGCTGGATCTTCGGCTGTTTTGCGCTTCTCAGCGGATGGGTCGCGATCCTGATTCTGAAGGCGGCGGATCCGGGGGTGGCCGCCGTTCAGGTCCTGTCGGGCACGGTGACGATGGCGCTCGCGCTCCGATGGGTTTTCCACCACCAGCGCTGGGGCAAACGCATCGCCCAGGATCGTCAGGAAGCGGAAGAAAAACAGCAGCAGGTCCGGGGTGTTGTGGATGATTTGAAAGCACGGATCGCTGTTAAAGTAACGGAGGTCGACAAAGGGCTCAAGCAATATGAGCTGGTCAAGCGCCTGGCCGAGGCGGTCTCCTGGGAAGAAATGTCTCCCAGCCTCGACAAGGCGCTCAAGCATTTTTTCCGGTCGGATGGCTGGGCGCTCTATCTCACCGACGAAAAAGGAGACATTCAGATCGTTCAGCGTCGCGGCGTCACGCCGGACCCGCGGGACGAAGACATGGCGAAGAAGGAACCCTTTCTGCATACCTTTGTGCCGCAGGCCGGGACGGATGAAGGCCGCAGTGTCTGGGCCCTTGGGATTCCGCTCTGGCGGCTGCATGAACGCATCGGTCTTCTCATTGTCCGGATTACGGAAATGGCGGCGGACCAGCAGGGCGCGCTCATCGCGGAAGCCAACACCTTCGCCGTCCAGCTGATCTTCGCCATGGCGAAGGCGAAACTTTATCGTGAGCTGGACAAACGGTCTCGGACCGATGGACTCACCGGGCTGTCTAGGCGAGGGCCTTTTGAAGAGCGTCTCCGCGAAGAGGTGGCCCGCGCCCGTTCCTTCCGCACCACCTTTTCCATCCTCATGATTGACATCGACCACTTCAAGAATCTGAACGATACCTTCGGGCACCAGGTCGGTGATGAAGTCTTAAAGACCGTCTCTCAGCGCCTGCATGAAGGGCTTTACGAAACCGACGTCATTGCCCGCTACGGCGGTGAGGAGTTCGTCTGTCTTCTGCCGCGATCCCAGCCGGCGGGTCTCAAAGTGAAGGCGGATCGGATCCGCGAGCGCGTGGGGTCGGAAGCGTTTGTGATCGGACTGGAAGCGGTGAACGTAACCATTTCGATCGGGATCGCGCATTTTCCGCATGACGGCGATTCTCCGGAAGCGGTCCTGGCCGCCGCTGATCGCGCGATGTATGCCGCCAAGGCGGCGGGACGCAATTGCGTGATGGAGGCTGCCTCGGTGCCATGACAACTTACCTTTTCTGGTTCATCATCCTTCTCGTGATTGGATTCACTCTCACCAACGGATTCCTCGACGGCGGCGGCATTCTTTCCACGGTCATCGCGACGCGAGCCATGAATCCCTTTCCAGCCCTGGTCCTGGTGGCCTCCTGTGAGGCGGTGGGGCTTTTTGTACTGGGCCACGCGGTGGCCCGCACGGTGGGAGTGCGGCTCCTGGCTTTCCCGGCGGGGGCTTCTCCTGAAAAAATTCTCTGGGTTCTGGCCTGCGCGCTCCTTGGCGCGCTGGGCTGGAATGTCCTTATGTGGAGGCTCAGTTTACCGACTTCCAGCAGCCATTCCATGATCGGTGGTCTCCTGGGAGCTTCCCTCATGGGGTTCGGCCTCTCCTCGATCCGCCTGCGTGTGGCGGCGACCGTTCTGATCTTGCTGGGCGTCGGGCCCTGGTTGTCAGCCGCGAGCAGCTTTATCCTGGTTAAGGCCCTTAATGGATTCGGCCAGTGGGTTGTCCCCTCGGTTAATAGCATCCTCCATAAGATCCACGGCGCGGTTTCCGGAGGCCTTGCCCTGGCGCATGGAAGCATGGATGGGCAGAAGAGTCTGGCCATGATGTGGCTGGCGATGGCTTCGTTTTCAGAGGGAGCGTCCAGGCTGCAGATCGCGGCTCCCTTCCTGTGCTCGGGGGCGCTGACATTAGGAGTGATTCTGGGTTCCAACCGGACCATGCGAACGCTGGGCCGCGGGCTTTATCCGATGCAGAGTCACCAGGGGCTTTGCGCGGAAACGGCCGCGATGGTGGTCGTCGGCGCCAGTTCGCTCGTGGGTTGGCCGATGGCGACGAGTCACGCCATGTCAAGCGCGGTCCTCGGTGCGGGCGCGGCGGTCCGGCCTAAAGGAATTCGCTGGGGCACGGCATCTGAAATCGCTCTGGCCTGGATCTTCACAATCCCCGCGGCCGGACTTATGGCGGCGTTTCTCTTCCGGTTTCTTCAGAAAGGTTTCCATGTGGTTCCATAAGCGCTATGACTTTTTCGGTCTCCTGCTGGAACAGGCCCGTGTGACGGAAGAGGGTCTCAAGCTGCTGGTTGAATTCGCGCAAAACCCCAGCGAAAATTTAGGGGTTCAGGTGGACCAGGCGGAAAAGCGCGCTGATGAAGTTCGACGCCGGCTGATCGATGCTCTCAATCGTACCTTTGTCACCCCGCTCGACCGCGAAGACATTTTCTCGCTTTCTCGGGCGGTGGACGATATGGTGGACTATGCCAAGAGCACCGTTGAGGAAATGGTTCTCTTTCAGGTACACCCCAATCGTCATCTGCAGGACATGGCCACGGTTCTCTTTGAGGGAGCTCAGCATATCACCCGGGCGATCGCCTCTCTGGCGCATATGCCGGGCGATATCCAGGGCCATATCATCCTGGCCAAGAAGTCTGAAAATAAGATGGAACACCTTTACCGGGAAGCTCTCGCGGAACTGTTCAAGACCCCGGATGTCGTGACCATCATCAAAATGCGTGAAATTTACCGCCATCTGAGCAACGCCGCCGACCGCGGTGACGAAGCGGCGGACATCCTCTCCGACATCCTCGTCAAAAATACCTGAGATTCCAAAACGCGGCCGTATCAAAAAGGGTCAAAAATCTGAGGTGTCCCGCTCGTCGAGACGATGGGCAGTCTCTAGATGAAGCGAAATCTACTCTTTAAAATATGATGGCTCATCAATATGAGCTCTTCGGGCAATTAAAAATGAGCCCTCCAGTTAACCTCCCTGTAACATAAATCCGCTAAATTTATTCTACGCGTATACACGCGCGTACGGTAAAACATGTCAAAATGCATTTTCCGCATCACTGCTTTTTTCTTGGTTCCCTGCCTGATCGCAGATCCAACCCTCGCGGCCGCCCTGTCCCAGCAATCGATGTTAGAACACTCTATAAAATCCTTAATTTGCGAAGACTGTTTCGGTAGTGAAGCATTAGCCGCCCGTGTTTGCCTCGATGCTCGGATTATTCCTGCTTCAATCACTAACGGTCTTCATTCTCTGTTCACCGAAATCAGATCCGTACGCAGACCTGTCAGGATTTTGCGGTTTCCGGACGTTCCCTCTGGGGGTAATATTGCTTCTGGATTCACGGAAGTAGAACGCCAGGCCGTGCTGGAAAGAGCCACTCCTGTGGCAGAAGAGACCACAATCCTTTTACGCCATGCGGTGCTGCGGTCGTTGGGTCACAAACTCAAAGTGCCCTGGGATCCTGCGAGTCAGGATGAAAAGACATACATCCAACGATTAAAAGCAACGATTCGAATCAAATTCGCCGATCATTATGAACGAGGGTTCTTAATCCCTGATGGTAGCGTGGAAAATCGGATAGGCGCAGAGAAGTCGGATGCCGATTACGCGATAGCAGCCATCGATCACATGATGTCTACGCCGATCATGAGCTTCGCCAACGTAGGATATGTTTATGCCATTCAAGATCAGGACAAATATATGATCGAAGAAGGTAATGCAGACGGGATATTTCTTCTTCAAGACCTGCTTTCGGAGATCTCATCACGGGAGGCCTCTGAAGCACTTATCGAAATTCTCTGGCATGCATATCTTGAGGCGGTAACGCCGCGTGGAAGCGACATGCAAGGCGCGTTAGCGATCCATAACGCGATTATTGAACGCTTTCAGAGGTCGCTGGAATCCAACCCCAAAGCGACGCGAACGTTTATCCGATCGTTCATCAATGATCGTGTGCCGCTGCACGATGAATGGTCGTCACTCGAAAGTTCCGAACCACGGCCGAGGCGCGTGTCGGCATTTAATCGGGAGGCAAAAATTAGAAAAGAGATCAGAGGGACATATCCCGATACCAAAAGAAAGGATGAGACGCATGTTATCTTCATTGGTGAGACCGATTATTCTAGACAGGCACATCTACAATCAGCACCTCTACCATCAGATTCTCTTAGCAGGTATGCGATGGCCCGGATCAATGAATTAACCGACTTCTTAATCCTGGATTGGACCATAGAACAATTTACGACCTGGGATCTCATGAGGGAGGCCGTTGAGTTGGCGAATGCGGTTTATGCGAGCACTTGGATTCCTCTGACTACAAACACAATATATGCCACGCAACCGATGAAAGTTCTCGGGGAGCTTCTTAAAAATGCGGTGAGCGCATACAGCGAGGCCGAAAAAAGCGGCCCTATTCGACTTTTAGTGGGGAGGAATAGTCGATCGTGGATTATTGAAATTGCTGACAACGGTATCGGGTTCACTCATAAGCTCGGCAAGATTTCTGAATTAAGCCGCTCCGGCTGGAAAGCTAGAGGCCATATCGGGGGACAGGCGCATGGGTTTGCCTTATCTCGATTGGTGGTAAAAATTTACGGCGGCACCCTCGATGTGATTCGTGGAGATGGGAAAGAACAATTTAAAACAACCATACGCCTAACTATTCCCATCGATGAATTGCAGGTCAGTTTTAGTTCTCCAGAAAAGAGAAAGAAGGCGCTCCTCCAGCGCAGCTCGTAATACTCGCTTCCTTTTGTGTTTTCCATCCTTTACCGGTCTACATCGGCCTAACGCAACCCTTCAGGGTGTGCCGAATTGGAAGATTAAAAATACGATTTCTTTGTCGGATAAAGTCATTTCCGTTAAGCTCCAGGCGTGGCCCTTGACTAATTAACTGACTAGTGTTATAACTAGTCAGGAGGTTATCATGGATTCATGGCAAGTACAGGACGCGAAGGCGCGCTTCAGTGAATTTCTTGAGGCCAGTCTCAAGAAGGGTCCGCAGGTCGTTACCCGGCGCGGCGTGGAAGCCGCGGTGCTTTTGCCGGTAGATGAATGGCGGCGGCTCCAGCGGGCCGCTCGTCCCGGCCTCAAAGAACTTCTTTTGTCGGATGAGTCGCGTTTTGACGACGTGCCGCCCGCGCGGGGCTCCCAGCGGCGGCGGCCCGTGCCGCGTTTCAGATAGGCATGTATCTTCTGGATACGAACGTCATCTCCGAACTTCGTAAGGGCCGCCCTCATGGGGGGGTTGTCTCGTGGCTTGAAAGCAAAGATGGGGCTGACCTGTTCGTTTCAGCTGTGACGCTGGGCGAGTTGCAGGCAGGCGTGGAGCTCACGCGCAAACAGGATGCTCAGAAAGCCGATCAAATCGAGAGGTGGATTGACAAAGTCGCTCAGTCTTTCCAGGTACTTTCGATGGACGCTCCCGCTTTTCGCGAATGGGGAAAACTAATGAGCGGACAACCCGATTCGATGATGGAAGATGCCATGATCGCCGCAACAGCTCGAGTCCATCGCCTCAAAGTCGTTACGCGAAACATCAAAGATTTCCAGAGATTCGACGTCTCCGTAATCAATCCATTTTCCTAGTATAAGCTCATAAAACGAATCTAAACGACGCAGAAATGGCTCTCCCTTTCAGTCGGTGGACAGGTTGACTGGCAGGTCGGGGATTGCTATGATTTTAACGATAATTATGACTAGAACCGCTGGCTGTTGGAACAACCGCCCGCGGTTTATTCATCTATAGCCCGCCACTAAGTCTTTGGCGGGTCCGCCAATACGTAGTGGCGGAGAGGAAGGAAATAATGAGCTTATCGCTTTTACAGACCGTCAAAGTTGGCGCTTATGTGATGAAACACCGGATTTTGGGAACTAAACGCTACCCCTTGGTTCTCATGCTCGAACCACTTTTTCGCTGCAACCTGGAATGTGCCGGCTGCGGTAAGATCCAGTTCCCCGAAGACATTCTCAAAAAGCGCCTTACTGTTGATGAGTGCATCCAGGCCGCGGAAGAGTGCGGTGTCCCGGTGGTCTCGATCCCGGGCGGAGAGCCGCTGATCCATCCTGAGATGCCTCAGATCGTCGCGGAGCTGGTGAAACGTAAGAAATTCGTCTACCTTTGCACCAATGCCCTGCTGCTCGAAAAGCGCCTGCATGAATTCACCCCTTCCCCTTATCTGTCGCTCAGCATCCATCTGGACGGGCTGGAAAGCACGCACGATCGTATGGTCTGCCGGGAAGGGGTCTTCAAAATCGCGGTCAGCGCGATCAAGGCCGCTAAAGCGAAAGGGTTCCGCGTCACGACCAATACGACAGTTTTCGAAGGGGGAAAACCGGAAGAGTTCCACAAGTTTTTTGACTTCCTGATGGACGAGCTGGAGACGGACGGCATCATGGTCTCGCCCGGTTATGCGTATCAGAAAGCGCCGGACCAGGACCATTTTCTGCGCCGGGAACGCACCAAGGAACTTTTCCGCGAGATTCTGCAGCCCTCGGCGGACAAGGTGAGTCCGGAGCGCCAGAAGCGCTGGCAGTTCAACCATTCCTCGTTCTTTCTGGACTTTTTGACCGGGGACAAGGATTACCAGTGCACGCCCTGGGGCAACCCGACCCGCAACGTTTTCGGCTGGCAGAAGCCCTGTTACCTGATGTCGGACGGGTATGTCAAAACGTTCAAGGAACTCATTGAAACGACGGATTGGGACCAGTACGGTGTCGGGCGCGATCCGCGCTGCGCGGACTGCATGGTCCATTGCGGCTACGAGCCGACGGCTGTTCTCGACTCCACCGCGAACTTCAAGAACATGTGGAAGTCGTTTATGGACACGCTGGGATGGTCCAAGCTTCAGAAGAAAAGTCCCGGGACGCTTCCGTCCCGAATTCCTCCTGCTCCTCCCGAGAAGAAAGAAGAAGAACGCGAAGTGGTAGGAGCTGGTCGGAATTAGGGGGCAACGCCGTCATTCCGGCGAAAGCCGGAACCCAGTCGATGGTGTTCTGGACCCCGGCTTGCGCCGGGGTGACGACAATAAACTATGGTTAGAAAAGTCGTATCGGAAATCGTTTCCTATGTGAACGGCGACCTCCTCGAGCGGAACGCCGCTAAATTCATTCCCGGCCTTTCCCGAAAAGAACTTTTCAAGAAACCGCGGCACTGGCACAAAATTTTCCCTTCCGCTGATCCCATCTATCACGGGGAAGAAGAACCCACGACCTGGAACCTGCGCCAGGCGATCGACCACGCGCAGCGCTGGCTTCTCCAGAAGCAGCATCCCCAGGAGGGCTACTGGCTGGCGGACCTGCGGGCGGACACGACGCTGGAATCGGACATGATCATGCTGTACATCCTGCTCGGATGGCAGGACCGCCCCGCCGTGCGCGAGAAAATACGGCGCCTGGCGACTTATATTCTTCACGCTCAGAACGCCGATGGTGGCTGGCCCATCTATCGCAACGGACCCAGCGAAATCTCGGCGACTTTCAAAGGGTATTGGGCGCTGAAGCTGGCCGGGTATCCTCCCGACGATGAACACCTGGCGCGTGCCCGGGAGCGTCTCTTCACCCTGGGAGGCATCCACAAGATTAATTCCTACAGCAAATTTTATCTGGCTCTTTTCGGTCTCTACGATTGGGCGGGCGTGCCGGCCATTCCGCCGGAGCTGATGTTCTTCCCGAAATGGTTCTACTTCAACATCTACGAGATGTCTTCCTGGACGCGCGGCATCGTCATCCCGCTGTCGATTGTCTGGGCGAAGCGCCCTCGGCTCACTCTGCCGGACAATGGCGCCATCGATGAACTTTTTCCTTCGGGAACGCCGGGATGGGTCCCGGTCGGGGGAGAGCACCTGATTCCCCCGGAAGGGTTCCTTTCCTGGAGGCGCTTCTTCCTGGAAGTGGACGCGTTCATGAAAGATTTTGAAGGCCGGGGCCCTTATTTTCTGCGTGGCTGGGCCCTTAAAAAAGCCGAGCGCTGGATGCTCGAGCACAACGATCATTCCGAGGGGTTGGCCGCGATTTTCCCCGCCATGCTCAACACCATTATCGCGCTCCGCGCCCTGGGCCATTCCGATCATCACCCGGTGCTGCAGAAAAATCTGAAAGAACTGGAAACGTTCTTCATCGATCGCGGGGAAAACGGCATAGAGGTCCAGCCCTGCCGTTCACCCGTCTGGGACACGGCCATTTCGATGCTGGCTCTGGCGGAGTCCGGTCTTCGCGGTGACCATCCCGCCCTGGTTCGCGCCACGCGCTGGATCCTTGATCGCGAAATCAAAATTGCCGGGGACTGGCGGATCAAGAACACCACCGGGCCCATCGGCGGCTGGGCGTTCGAGTTTGAAAACGCGTGGTATCCGGATATCGACGACACCGCCATGGTGCTCCTGGCGCTTCGCCGCGTGAAACTGGAAGGACCGCTGGCTCAGGCCCGCGAGAAGGCCTTCCTGCGCGGATTGAACTGGCTCCTCTCCATGCAGAGCTCGGATGGGGGATGGGCGGCCTTTGATGTCGACAATGCCAAATGGATCTTCACCCAGATCCCCTTTGCCGATCATAACGCCATGATCGATCCTCCGACGACGGACATCACCGCGCGTGTGCTGGAAGTCCTCGGGCTGGTCGGCTACGACAAGACGTATCCCTGTGTCCGTAGGGCGATCCAATTTCTAAAACGGGACCAGGAAGCGGACGGCTCCTGGTACGGCCGGTGGGGCGTCAACTATATTTACGGCACCTGGCAGGCCATCCGGGGGCTCACCTGCATCGGTGAAAGTCCGTCAGAACCTTATGTTCAGAACGCGCTGGCGTGGCTGCGCAGCGTACAGCAGCCGGACGGCGGGTGGGGGGAGCGCTGCGACACTTATGATGACCCAGGCCTCAAGGGAAAGGGTCCGAGTACCCCGAGCCAGACGGCCTGGGCGCTGATGGCGTTTCTTTCCTGCGGGATGATGGAAGATCCCGCCGTCGAACGCGGGATGCGGTATCTGCTGGCGACCCAGCGCCCGGATGGGACCTGGGATGAAGATGAATTTACCGGCACCGGTTTTCCCAAGGTGTTTTATCTGGAATATACCTATTACCGGCACTACTTCACGCTCCTCGCTCTGGGGATGTTTCAGCGGCTCTATCGGCAAAATCGCGCACGACTCCGTCAAAATTCAGGCGTGGCCGCGCGCCGCGGGAACAATTCTGCCTCTCTCTCCGAAATAGTTTAAAATCTCACTCATGCAAGCCTTGGTTACCGGGGGAACTGGCTTCATCGGAAGCCATGTTGTCCGTCAGCTCCTCAAACAGAAAATCAATGTCCGTTGTCTGGTCCGCGAAGGGTCCCGCCGATCCAACCTGGATGGTCTCGGGGTGTCCTATGTCATCGGCGATCTCCGGGATGCCCATTCTCTTAAAGTGGCCCTGATGGATTGTCGGATGCTTTTTCATGTCGCCGCGGATTACCGGCTCTGGGCTCCGGATCCCGCGGAAATGAACCGGGTCAATATCGAAGGGACACGAGCCCTTTTTCAGGCGGCCGGTGACGCCGGACTTGAGAAAATCGTCTATACGTCGAGCGTGGCCGCCGTCGGACGTCCACCCTCACCCCCAGCCCCTCTCCCTCATGAGGGAGACCGGGCGCACCACAATCCCTATAGCGCGCCCAGTCCCGGTTCGTTACGGGAGGGTGGCCGAAGGCCGGGTGAGGGTTTCGAAGAATTGGATCCCACTCCCGACCAATTAATCGGGCCGTATAAGCAGTCGAAGTTCGCGTCAGATATTCTCGCCCGCGACTTCGCGAAACAGGGACTGCCTCTTGTGATCGTCAATCCCGCCGCCCCGATCGGCGCTCAGGACGTCAAGCCCACGCCGACGGGAAAGATGATCGTGGATTTTCTGAACGGCCGGATGCCGGGTTATGTGGATACGGGAATGAACTTTATTGACGTCGAAGACGTCGCGGCCGGGCATTGGCTGGCGGCCGAAAAAGGGCGCATCGGGGAACGGTACATTCTCGGGAACAAGAATATGACGCTGAAAGACTTCCTGGAGAGTCTGGCTCAAATCTCAGGTCGTCGGGCTCCAAGATTCCGGATTCCCTACGCACTGGCCTGGCTGGCGGGCGCGGTCAGCACCGGACTTTCTTCTGTGACCCGCCGCGAGCCGGCGATTCCGCTCGATGGGGTCCGTATGGCGCACGCGCCTATGTATTATGACGCCTCCAAAGCGGTCAGGGAATTAGGATTGCCGCAGACGCCGATTGAAACTGCCATTGAGAAGGCCGTGCGATGGTTTCGGGAGCATGGGTACGTCCGCCACTAAGCCGATCGGCCTTATCATCCCGACCCGCTGGGAAGCCGCCGAGGTCTTCCGCCGCTTCGCCTTCCGGAAAATATCCGCGGCCCTTTACAAGGCCGATATCCATGGGCGACCGGTATGGCTTTGTCTTTCCGGGGTCGGCCGTGAGGCCGCGCGGCTCGCGGCGGCACGCCTTGTGGCTGAGGGAGCGGGAGAGCTGGTCTCCATGGGATTCTGCGGCGCCCTCGTTTCCGAACTTCATGTCGGGGATCTCGTGACGGACCGCCTCGCGGCCGTCGCCATGCCGGTCAGAAACGCCGAGGAGCGTCAGGCGCTTACCGAGCGGGCGAATGCGATCGCCGTCGACATGGAAACCCAGGCGATCATCGAGGAGGGGACCCGGCGCGGCGTTCCTATCCATATCCTCCGTGTGGTGAGTGATGAATGTCAGGACGATCTGACGCCATTATTCGGAAGCGATAATCGATTCTCGGCATGGAAAATGGCTCTTCGTCTCCTCCATCCCGCCCTCTGGCCGCTGGCTTTCCGGTTACGCCGTCATAGCCTGATGGCCCGGGTGCGGCTGGCGGAAGAACTCGAGCGATTCTCTCAGGCATGACGACTCGGCGTAGTCTCTGGAAGTTGTTTCTTCTCATCATTCCTTTCGGGGTTCTGTACCGGTCCACGGCCGCCAGCCAGTTCAGCTATGACGGGGTTCTGTATGCCCTGGATGTGGAATATGGGACGACCGCGCAGCTCTTTCATCCCGGGCATCTACTTTACTCGTTTCTCCTCAAGCGGCTCTACCAGCTCGTCTCGCTTTTCGGATATTCCGGTCGCGCCATTTTTCTCATGCAGAGCGCGAATGCCTGGATCGGCGCTCTCGCGGTGGCCCTCTTCGCCGTGACACTCGCCCGCCGTTTTGGGACCACCCGTGGATTTCTGGTCGCCAGCCTTTTTGGATTGAGCCAGGTGTTCTGGGGAGAGTCGATTGATCCTGGCTGCTACGCGCTGACGGGGCTGGCGGCCGTTTGCCTTCTGAATGTTCTTCTGCGTGCCCGGGAGAGCAACGCCTGGCGGGTCGGGCTCCTCCATGGGGTCCTGATTCTGATTCATCAACTGCTTATTCTCGTGATCCCTGCATTTTGGGTGGCCATCCGATTCGGAGATCCGCCGCGCGTCCGCAGAGGCGTCCACTATACGACGGGGGTTCTTATGGGCGCGGGCATTCCCTATGCCTGCGTGGCCGCGCTCTTTCATCCGGGGCCGTTCTCCGAAAGGCTGTTCTGGTTCCTCATTCCGGCGGGAACGCCGACTTCCATGGGGGTCCTGGATAATTCCTGGTGGAACTGGAATGGTCTCGCCAATGTCAGACCTTTCTGCGAGACCTTTGTGCAAGGGTTTCTGGCTCAAGTTCCTTGGGGAACAATGGCCGTCGGCCTCCTGGTCATTTATCTTCTGGCCGGAAGTTATCGCCAATTCATGAAGCGCTCAGCCCTTTGTCCGGATCTGGCCGTCTCCTGGATGTGGGTCATTCCGGTGGGTCTTTTCTTATTTTTCTTTAATCACGCCATACGCTTTCAAGTCCTGCTCCTGCCGCCGGTTCTTTGTCTGCTGGCGGCCCTGTCCACGAAATTTCATTTTAAGGGGGGGGCGATTTTATCGGTGGCGGGTCTTCTTTTACTCGGGACTGTGAATTATTCCCGTGCTATAGCGCCGCGACGTTCCGGGGGAGTCCAACAGGCGAGGATTTTATGGCTGCGAGATCGTGTGAGCCCGAACGACTTCCTGCTCTTTGCCGGTCGCGGCCCACACTCCCTTATCAACGTGTACGCGGCCTATTTCCTTCCCCAGATACCGGCCCGATCGCTTTATGGCTATCTGCTCGCCCAGTTCGGCCGATCGGAGACCAATCTGGATCCATTGACCGCGGGCTGTGAAGGGGCTTGGAGCCGTGGCGGCCGCGTATGGGTGGAAAAAGATCTCCTGGAGCCTGAAGTCCAGAAGGAGGCGGAAACGCAAATGAAAGTCGCGAAGGGCAGCGTGAGCCGATGGTTTAAAAAATTCAAGGGAGTGCGGGAAGTTCCTGGCCCTGACGGCTATTGTCTGGAGGAACTTAAGCCGGCCTTCCAGGTGAGATAAGCGATCAGGGTCTTGGAATCCCGAATTTTCCCGGCGCGGATCCACCGTTCCAGTTGCCGGGGGGAGACGCGCAGGAGTTCCAGATATTCGTCGTCATCCGGATTCATCCTTGTGGGACGCAGGCCCTCGGCGATATAGAGGTGGATCACTTCCTGGGAAAAAGCCGCTGTCGGCCAATAAGACACGAGTTTGTGGATTTTAGACGCGACAAAACCGGTTTCTTCCTCTAATTCCCGCCGCACGCAATCTCCCGGATCTTCACCTTTCGCCAGTTTGCCTGCCGGGATTTCGAGCGTAAAAACGCCCATCGGGTAGCGGAACTGCTTGACCAGCAGGATTTTCGTCGGGCTTTCGAAAGCCAGGACCCCGACCGCTCCGGGATGGGTCAAATATTCACGCGTCCGGAGTCGGTTATCGGGCAGAAATATCTCATCGATTCTGAAGCCAGTCGCTTTCCCCTTGATATGGCGCAGTGTTTTTCGAAAGCGTTCTCGATGTCTGACGGTTAATTTCACATGCCTATTATAACACACGACCTTGATTGACTCCTCCGACGGATTTTGATAGATTTTTCAATGTGTTCCTGCTGCGGATCCTCCTGGGTTTTCTATTAGTCGTTTTCGGGCTGGGGTATCTCTTTGACCCTAAGGCCATCCTCCGGATAAACGCTACGATGCGCGATGTTTTCTTCAAGGATTCTCATGTGTTGCTGAATGGCAAGAGGATCGGCAGCCTGCTGATCGTTCTGGGATTCGTTCTTCTCGCTCTGGGTTATCAAACACGAATTCCGTGAGCTTATTAACACTGGGCGGGCAGGTTCTGGAATCCGTGCGGCGCCGGTCGTCGTCGGCCGAAGCGGAGGCTTATCTGGTATCCTCTGAGAGCCGGAGCCAGGATTGGAGTGAAGGTTTCCCGGAAAATTCGGCGGTCAGCAAAAGCCAGGGAATAGGGCTGCGCGTGATCGACCAGGGGAGACTGGGCTTCGGGTCGACCAACCGGTCGGATCCGAAGTCTCTGTCCTGGCTGTCCGATGCGGCCGTGATCGCCGCCCAGTCGACCGCGGCGGATCCCTGTCTCGAGCTCCCGAAACCGGGGGCCGTTGTGTCCGGGGCCGACCTGGAGCTTGAAGACCCCGGGCTGGCTTGCGGGTCGTTTGAAGAACGGTCCGCTTTTCTGGACTCCGTTGAAGTTGAGGTGAAGAAACGCGACAAACGCTTTACGAAAGTCCTGTCCGCGGGCTACCGCGAAAGTCGCCAGGAGTCCGTCGTTGTCAATCATCGCGGGGTCCGTGCTTCTTCGAAGGGAACCAGCAGCAGCTTCACCTTGGCCTGTGTCGCGGTGGAAGGGCAGGAGACCCAGGTCGGCTATGGATTTCAGGCGGTCCGGCATTACGCGGACCTTCAGAAGGACTGGGTGATCGATAAGACAGTCGAAAATACGCTGGCGCTCCTCGGGGGAAAGCAGGTTCCCTCCGGGAGGTATGATCTACTCTTTGATCCTTTCGTGGCGGCGGAGATGCTGGAACTTTTGGCGGATGCCCTGCGTGGAGACCAGGTGTTGAAGGGAAAGTCGTTTCTGGCGGCGCGGTTGGGACAGAAGGTCGGAGCGCCATCACTGACCATCGTCGATGATGGCCGGCTCAGGCGCGGTTTGGGAACGTCCGCCTGCGACGCGGAGGGCTTGCCGACGCAGACCACTGTTCTGGTGCGGGATGGCGTTCTGCAGGGCTTTCTTTACGACAGCCTCTCGGCGCGCAAGGCCGGAAAGACCTCGACTGGCAATGCAAGCCGGGCATCGTACAAAGGGTTTCCGGAGCCGGAGACGACCAATTTTTACATTAAGCCGGGCACGAAGTCGCCGGAGGAGTTGATCTCCGGTATCGATTCGGGCCTGTACGTGCATAACGCCATGGGCCTGCACACCGTCGATACCGTTTCCGGCGATTTTTCGCTCGGCATCATGGGCGAGCGTATCGAAAAGGGAAAGCGGACCCATGGGGTTCGCGGCGTGACCATCGCCGGCAATTTACTGGATTTGCTCAATACCGTTGAAGCGGTCGGAAATGACCTGGTATTCACCGGGTCTCTCGGCTCGCCCACGTTGTGGGTCAGCGGCGTGTCGGTCGGAGGAGCGTAACAGGAGGATCTATGAAAGTGTTCGGCAACACACAACTTTTCGGCATCATGGGGCATCCGGTCGATCATTCGTTGTCTCCCATCATGCATAACGCCGCTTTTGAGGCTCTCGGGATTCATGCGGTCTATGTACCTCTCGCCGTCAAGCCCGAGGATCTCGGGAAGGCGACGCTTGCTCTGCGCGCCTTGGGGGTGTCCGGGGTGAATGTGACCGTTCCGCACAAGGGCGCGGTGATTGAATTTCTCGATGAACTGGATCCTTCTGCCAAGCAGACGGGCGCCGTAAACACCATCGTTCAGAAAGCCGGGAAGCTTTGGGGGCACAATACCGATGGCCCGGGATTTCTCCTGTCACTCCACAAAGACGGTCATTTTGATCCGGCCGGCAAGAAAGTTGTCATCCTCGGATCCGGCGGCGCGGCCGCCGCCGTCGCGATGGCCCTGGCCGGCGCCGGCGTCCGGAGGCTCGTGATCGCCAACCGCAACAAGACCCGCGCCGAGATTCTGGCCAAACGAGTCCAGCGCAACTTCGATCGGGAGACGCTTCCCGTCGCGCTCGATGAATCGCGAGCGCTTTACTGGCTGATCCGGGAATCAGATCTTCTGGTGAATGCCACTTCCGTGGGGCTTAAGGGCGCCGAGCGCCTGAACATCAACCCGAACAGCCTGCATCCCAAGCTTTTCGTCTTCGATCTCGTGTATCGCGAAACGGCTCTCCTGAAAATGGCCAAGCGGCGCGGACTCAAACACCTGGACGGTCTCGGGATGCTCGTCTCTCAAGGAGCGCGGTCCTTCGAAATCTTTACCGGGAAACGGGCGCCCTTCCGCGTCATGAAAAACGCCGTCGAGCACGCACTTAAATTCATCAAATGAGCGAATTACGATACCTCACGGCCGGTGAATCGCACGGCCGAGCACTCACGACCATCCTGGAAGGGATGCCGGCGGGTATTGCCGTGACGGAAGAGGACATTAACAAGGAACTTGCCCGCCGCCAGAAGGGCTACGGCCGCGGTACGCGGATGGCGATCGAGGCCGATAAGGTCCAGATCTCTTCCGGCATTCGCTGGGGGGAAACTCTTGGCTCACCCATCACGATGCAGGTCTTCAACAAAGATTGGGCCCAGTGGGAGAAACTGCTTTCCGTTGATCCTAAGGATAGGGATGATTCAAAACGCGTGATCAAGCCGCGTCCTGGCCATGCCGATCTGGTTGGGATGCTCAAATATGACCGCAGGGACGCTCAGGACATCCTGGATCGCGCTTCCGCCCGGGAAACGGCGGCACGCGTTGCCGTCGGCGCCGTTTGCCGCAAGCTGCTCGAGCCCTTCGGGATTCAGATAGTCTCTTTCGTGCGCGAGATCGGAACCGTCAAAGCGAAAAATATTCCGAAAGACCCGGCGGAGATCATTTCCCGTTCCGAAGCTTCGGAGGTTCGCTGTCCGGATCCGGAAGCTGAAAAGGCCATGATCGAACTCATCGACAAAGCCAGGACCTCTGGCGACACTCTGGGAGGTGTCTTCTCCGTGGTCATCACCGGTTGTCCCGTCGGGCTGGGAAGCCATGTCCATTGGGACCGGAAACTCGAGGCGCGGTTGTGCTGGGCGATGATGTCGATCCAGGCGATGAAGGGCGTTGAGATCGGTATGGGGTTTGAAGCCTCGCGGCGTTTCGGCAGCGAGGTCCATGATGAGATCTTTTACTCGAAGGAAAAAGGGTTTTTCCGCGGGACTAATAATGCCGGCGGATTTGAAGGCGGCATGACGACCGGCGAGCCCATCGTGATTTCTGTGGCCAAAAAGCCTATATCGACCCTCATGAAGCCGCTACGCTCCGTCAACATTGAAACCAAAGAGCCTTTCAAGGCGGAGGTCATCAGGTCCGACGTGGTTGCGGTTCCCGCCGCCGGGGTGGCGGCCGAAGCGATCGCCGCCTTCGAAATCGCGCTCGCCATGCGCGATAAATTTGCCGGCGACAGCCTCCGCGAAATGAAAGACAACTACACGCGTTATCTGGAGCACGTTCGAGCGCGATGAATATTGTCCTCACAGGATTTATGGGGACGGGAAAGACCGCGGTGGGGCGGCATTTGGCAAACGAGTTGCACGTTCCGTTTATTGACGTCGATATGGCGATTGCCAAGAGGGCGGGGAAAAGCATTCAGCAGATATTTTCGGCGCAGGGAGAAGCCGCGTTCCGCGAAATTGAGACGGCCATTCTGACCGAAGTGTCCGGCCAGGACAAGACGGTCATTGCGACCGGAGGAGGCGCGCTTATCAGCCCGAAGAACCGCGAAATCCTGCAGAAAAAAGGGATCCTCGTTTGTCTGACGGCCAAGATGGGGACGCTTCTGGAGCGTTTGAAGGACGACCCGACGCGGCCGCTTCTGTCCGGAGAAAATCTGGAAAATAAAATTTCGCGCCTCATGAAGGAACGACAGGACATTTACAGCCTCTGCCGGATTCAGATCGATACCGATGGCAAAACCATCGCGCAGACCGCCCGGGAAATTATCGAGAAGGTCACCCCTCAGTGGCAGAACTGATCGTCGGAAAACCTTTAAGCCGTCTGCCCGCGGCTCTTGCCGATCGCGCGGGAGAGAACCCCAGGATCATGGTGGTGGCCGATGCGGCGGTGGCGGGACGCCACGGGAAGAGCCTCGTCGCGGGCCTGAAGAAGGCGGGGTTTGACTCCGCGCTCTCTGTCATTGCTTCCGGCGAGCGGTCGAAGACTCTCGCGCAGGCGGGAAGACTTTATCGCACGCTTGCCCGCGCCCGGTTCGAGCGAAAATCGCTTCTCATCGCGCTGGGAGGCGGCGTGGTCGGAGATCTGGCGGGATTTGTGGCGGCGACGTATTTACGCGGGATCGGGCTCGTGCAAGTGCCGACGACGCTTCTCGCCCAGGTGGACGCCGCGATCGGTGGCAAAACGGCGGTTGATATTCCGGAGGGCAAGAATCTGGTTGGGGCTTTTTATCATCCGCTTTTCGTCTGGATCGATCCGACGCTCCTGAAAACCCTGCCGGCGAGGCATTGGCGCAACGGCCTGGCGGAAGTGATCAAGTACGGAGCCATCCGGGATGCCCGGCTCTTTGAGCGGATGGAGCGGAGGATCGATCATCTGGTCAACGGGTATTCGCCGGAGTGGGTGCCGATCATCGCGCGTTGCGCCAAGATTAAATCCGAGATCGTGAAGAAGGATCCTCTGGAAAAGACCGGCTTGCGGGCGCTCCTCAATTTCGGACACTCCGTCGGTCACGCGGTGGAAGCGGCGGCAGGCTATCATGAGTATCTGCATGGAGAAGCGATCGCGATCGGAATGTTTGCGGCGGCACTCCTTTCCGAGCAGTTGACGGGACTTGATCCGGCCGACCGGATTCGACTCGGAACGTTGCTCTCAAGGGCGGGACTGCCCGCCGGGGTGCGCCAACCCATCGCGCGCCGGCGCATCATGGAATTTCTGGCCAGGGATAAAAAAGTGCGGGACGGGACTGTACGGTTTGTCCTGTTGAAAGGACTGGGAAGAGCGGTGAGCGGCCAATCGGTATCTCCGGAGCTTCTGGACGGCGCCCTCTCCGCCTCGGGATTATGAAAAACGAAACGCTGGAACTCATCAGAAAGTCCGCTCCTCTGCTCGTCGCCGCTCTCGATGGGGATGACCTCCCTTACCTGCTCGAACAGGCGCGTACGGAGCGGGCCGATGTGGTGGAAATCCGGCTCGACATCTGGGGGAACTTCTTCCGCGAAGAGATGCTGGAAAAAATGGCCCGCTTTAAAGAGAAAATCGGCATTCCGATGCTGGTCAGCTTTCGTGGGGGCCATCCTTTCCCGGCCTGGTGGCAGCCGGTCCATTGGCGGGCGCTGGGGCACGCGTCTCTGATCGACGTGGAATGGAACCCGAAGTACCCCTGGCGGGACATTGCCGCGAATGCGAAAAAATTCAATCTCGGGCTCATCATCTCGCACCACGACTATCAGACGACGCCGTCTGAAAAGAACCTGCTGAAGATCGCCAAGGCTGCCTATGGAAAGAAGGCGGACATCGCCAAAATCGCGACCCGCGTGAAGACCGAAGCGGATGTCCGGACGCTCCTGTCTGTCTGCACGCGTTTGGCACCCAAAAAACTCATGACCGTCATGGGCATGGGGCCGCTCGGAAGTCTTTCGAGGCTCGTGGGGCCACTTTTTCACAGTTGCTTGTTGTACGGATACATCGGCACGCCGACCGCCAGCGGTCAGCTGCCCTATCGTGAACTGCAGGAACGCATCCGGGCCTTGTACCCTCGATATGATTCAGAGCTCCAGGCCCGGCAGCAGAAATTGATCACGACGAGGCTTTAATTCATGAAGACGGTCAACGCGCATTGCCGCCAGTTCCAGAAGCATCTGACGAAACTCAAAGTCGACGGTTACTGGGTTTCGCATATTCCGGATCTGTTTTATTTGACGGGCTACGGTGCCGAAGGCTGCTGGGGACTTTTCGGAAAGAAGCGCGCCGCGATGTTTGTTCCGATGCTGGCCGTTGAGCAAGCCGCCGCTCTCTCCAAAGGTTTCGAAATTGTTCAATTGAAGAAGCTTTCGGAAGTCTTCGGAATGGTCTCGGACTATGCTGTCAAAGCCGGTTGGAAGACGATTGGCTACGACCCTTATCGCACTCCCGAAGCCTACATTCTCGGACTTCGGAAAGTCTCCGGAAACAAGGTGAAGTGGGTCCCGGCGCCGGGGGCGACGACTCCCCTTCGCGTCAAAAAGGATTCCAAAGAATTAAAAGCCATGCGCGGCGCGGGCCATGTGGTCATTCAGGGATTTAATTACATCAAACGCATTGCCCGCCCGGGGATGAGGGAATGTGATCTTGCGGCTGAATTCGAAGCCTTTATCCGCAAGCATGGGGCGATCAAATCTTCATTTGATTCGATCGTGGCGGCGGGGGAAAATGCGGCCTATCCGCATTACATCACCGGAGATCGGATTTTGCGGAAAAATGATATGGTTTTGTGTGATATCGGGACACTCGTGGATGGGTACTGTTCTGACTTGACCCGCACCTTCTTTTTGGGTACTATATCTCCCCTCGGTCGTAAAGTGTATGATACGGTCGCCCGTGCACAGAAGCTCGCCATCCAGGCTGTAAAACCAGGTGTAAAAGCCGCCCAGATTGACCGCATCGCCCGCGACGAAATAGAGCGGGCCGGGTATGGGCGGCGTTTCATTCATAGCACCGGTCACGGCGTGGGGGTGGAGATTCATGAAGCGCCCTGGGTGGGCGCGACCAGCCAGGATGTTCTGGAAGCGGGCATGGTTATCACTGTTGAGCCGGGGATCTATCTCCAGGGATGGGGTGGCGTACGCATCGAGGACACCCTTCTCGTCACGAACAGGGGACACGAAATTTTAACGAAGTAAAAAGGAATTGTCATGATAGAGCCAGTTGATTTTCATAACGGGTTGATCATCGAGTACGAAGGAGCGCCCTACCAAATTCTCTGGTTTCAGAACCACAAGACCGCCATGTCCCATGCCATCATGCGGGTCAAGTTCAAAAACCTGTATACCGGATCGATTCTGGAGAGGACTTTCAAGCAGGCGGACCGCTTTAAGGAAGTCATTCCCACAAAAAGGAAGAACCAGTTCCTGTACGCCGATGGGGATACGTATCATTTCATGGACCTCGAAAATTTCGAGCAAATCGCTTTTCCCAAAGAAAAGCTTGGCGAGATGGCACAGTTTTTGAGCGAAAACCTTGAAGTCGAAGCGCTTTTTCTGGATGGGAAGTTCCTGTCCATTTCGCTTCCGGCGTCCGTCGAGTTGAAGGTGACGGTGACCGTACCGGGTGTTAAAGGCGATTCGGTCTCAAATATGATGAAGCCGGCGACGCTCGAGACCGGCATCGAGATCAATGTCCCTCTGTTTGTCAAAGAAGGCGACACCATCAAGGTGGATACACGTTCAGGGGAGTACCTGGCCAGGGTCTAATGCTTAATAAGCGATTACAGGATCTGCTGGAATTCGCCGAATCGACGGATCTCCTGGAAGTGGTTTGGGAGAAAAAGGGAATGCTCGTCAGTTTCCGGCGCTCCGCTTCCCCGGAAAAGTCTGCGAAAGCGACAGCCGTCTCTGTTACGGCAGCCGCCTCGGACTCCACTTCCGCTGTGCCTGCCAAAGCGCCTGAACCGCTTGTGATCAAATCGACGATGGTCGGGACCTTTTTCCGTTCAGACTCCCCCAACCGTCCGCCGATGGTCGTCGAAGGGACCGTCGTGACGGGTGGGCAGCCCGTCGCCGCGATCGAAGCGATGAAAATCATGAAAGACGTGGTCGCCCCTTCCGCCTGCAAAATCGTCAAGGCCCTGGTGGCGAACGGTCACCCCGTCGAATACGGCCAACCTCTCTTTGAAGTCGAACCCGAGCCCCAGGAGACCGCAAATGTTTAAGAAGGTCCTGATCGCCAACCGCGGGGAAATCGCGGTTCGCATCATCCGCGCCTGCCGCGAGATGGGGTTGAAGACCGTTGCGGTTCATTCCGAAGCGGACAATGACAGCCTGCATGTGAAGATGGCGGACGAATCCGTCTGCATTGGTCCCGGTCCGGCGTCCGAAAGCTATCTCAATATTCCGAACATTATCTCGGCCGCCGAAATTTCCGGAGCGGACGCGATTCATCCGGGCTACGGGTTTTTGTCGGAGAACACCTACTTTGCGGACGTCTGCGAGTCCTGCCACATTCATTTTATCGGTCCCTCGAAAGAAGCTATCGAGCGGATGGGAGACAAGGCCGCGGCCCGCGAAACCATGCGGAAGGCCGATGTTCCCATCGTCCCTGGTTCCGACGGCCCGGTATCGATGGGCGATCCGGGGCTGACCAAGCTCGCGCGTAAAATCGGATACCCGGTGATTGTCAAAGCCGTTGCGGGCGGCGGCGGCAAGGGGATGCGCGTTGTGAACAACGAAGCTGAATTAATGCCGGCGATTGAAGTGGCTCAGACCGAGGCCAAGAAAGCTTTTTCCAACGGCGATGTGTATCTTGAAAAATATATCGAACGCCCCCGCCATATCGAATTCCAGATCGTCGCGGACTCCAAGGGCCGCGTGATTTATCTGCCCGAGCGCGAATGTTCGATCCAGCGCCGGCATCAGAAGCTGATTGAAGAAAGCCCGTCGCCCTTTGTGGATTCGTCGCTCCGCCGCAAGATGGGGAAGGCCGCGCGCCGGGCGGCCGAAGCGGTGGATTATGTCACGGTGGGCACTGTGGAATTTCTTGTCGATCCCAAGGGCGATTACTATTTTCTCGAAATGAACACCCGCATCCAGGTGGAGCATACGGTCACCGAGATGGTGACGGGGTTGGATCTTGTGAAAGAACAGATCCGCCTGGCGGCGGGTGAGCGCATCGAGTATGACCGGGATGATTACCCGGCGCGCGGCCATGCGATCGAGTGTCGCATCAACGCGGAAGATCCCGACCATGATTTTCGTCCCTCTCCTGGAACCATCAAACAACTGATCCTTCCCGGACCTCCGGGCGTGCGCGTGGACACGCACCTTTACACCGGCTATACCATCCCGACCTATTACGATTCGCTTCTCGCCAAGCTGATCGTGATCGGGGACAACCGCGAACAGGCCATCCGCCGCATGCAGCGGGCGCTCTCCGAGTTCAAGATCGACGGGATCAAGACCACGCTTCCACTGTTTCACAAAATCATGCAGCACGAGGTGTTCCAGAAAGGCGAAGCCTACACGGACTTCATCGCCAAATACATGACGGGCAATACCAATGGGAGCAAATGAGAAATGCAGGGGCGAGCGGCTGCCCGCCCGGAGGTTCAATCAAATTAATATGAATTTAATCGAATCGTGTCTCCGTTTCAGGGCGGCCAGCCGGCCGCCCCTACAACGCTGATGTACTCTCTCCGCAATCATTTACTGGATAGCGCCGGCGTCAAAACTCGCATGGCGGAGCAGCTGGCGGAAGTCGAACGATTGGCCTTGGAGATCGTCCGCGCGTTCCGAGCTGGGAAAAAACTGGTGATATTTGGGAACGGCGGTTCGGCCGCCGATGCCCAGCATTTTGCGGCGGAGCTCACCGGCCGGTATGAAACCGAACGCCCGGGGCTGCCGGCGATCGCGTTGACAACGGATACCTCCGCCCTGACCGCCATCGCCAACGATTTCGGCTATGACGAGGTCTTTTCCCGACAGGTCCAGGCGCTTGTTCAGCCCGGCGATGTCGTGGTGGGGATCTCGACGTCCGGCAACGCGCAGAGCGTTTTAAAAGGCATCGTAGAAGCCAAAAAGCGCAAAGCCTGGACGGCCGTGCTCACAGGCCAGACCGGCGGGAAGATCAAAGGCATCCCGGACTGTTGCGTCACGGTGCCTTCCCAGAGAACGGCTCACATCCAGGAATGTCATATCGCGCTTATTCATGCGATTTGCGCCTGTGTGGACGAAGCGTTCATTACCGCGCGCGTTTAGCGTGCGCAAAGCCTCTCTATGAAATCGAACAAAGTTCTGAAGGCATCCCTATTAGCCCCCCGCCTGGCGAAAGAAAAACGCCGGGGGAAAAGGATTGTCTTTACCAACGGCGTTTATGACCTGATCCACGCCGGGCATGTGACGCTTCTGGAGAAATCAAAGCGTCTCGGGGATATTCTGGTCGTCGGAATCAATTCAGACGCATCGGTCAGGAGACTGAAAGGGCCGAAAAGGCCGCTCGCTGCGGAGAGGGATCGCGCGCGGGTGCTTTCCGCGCTGGAGGCGGTGGATTACGTCACGTTTTTTGACGAAGACACGCCGTATGAGCTTCTCCAGAAGCTCAGGCCCGATATTCTCGTCAAAGGCGGTGACTATGCGCTGGGCCAGATCGTCGGTCGCGACCTTGTCAAAAAAGTCGCGCGCATCCGTTTGGTCAAGGGCCGTTCGACCTCGTCTTTGATCGAGAAGATCATTCAAGCGTATGGACATTAAGATCTGGCGATTACTGGATGCCAACGCCAACCGCGCGCGCGAAGGCTTGAGAATCATCGAAGACACTTCCCGGTTTGTTCTGGACGATGCGGCGGCGGCGAAAGCGTTTCGCAGGTTGCGCCATGGCGTCGATGAACTGGTGAGGCGGCACTACGGGAAGCTCCTGTCCGCCCGGGATGTCGCTCATGACCGCGGTCGCTCGAACACCGCCAGACCTTACCGTGGCGGCGTGAGAACGCTTCTGTCGGCCAATTTCAAGCGTGTCGAGGAAGCGCTCCGCGTGCTGGAAGAATACGGCAGAGTTCTTGCGCCAGGCGCGGTCGAAAAGGTACAGAAGATACGGTTCCAGGTTTATTCATGGGAAAAGCGCTTCGCGTAATCGAGCGATTTGAAGCCGCCAGGCTTTATGCCATCACCTGTCCGCCGAGGGAGGGTGCGGCCGGTTACGACGCCATGGTGCGCGCGGCCTGTGAAGGCGGAGCGGACATTATTCAGTTCAGGGATAAACTGATTACGGGGCGGGAGCGCTACGCGGCGGCGGCGCGGTTGCTGAAGATCTGCCGCGAGTACGATGTCCTTTTTATCGTCAATGATGCCTTGGAAGTGGCCATGGCGGTCGGTGCTGACGGGGTTCACCTTGGCCAGGACGATCTGCCCGTTGTGGAAGCGAAGAAGCTCCTGCATCCGATGGGCGTTAAGAATTTTCTGGTCGGCTGTTCGACCCATTCCCTTGAACAGGCTTTGGAGGCCGAAAAGCAGGGCGCCGACTATATCGGAATCGGCCCCGTTTTCGCGACGCCGACCAAACCAACGTATAATCCAGTCGGCATGGAACTTGTCAGGACCGTCACAAGCGGCGTGAAAGTGCCTCATGTCGCGATCGGTGGCATTAATAGGTCGAATGTGGCTCAGGTGCTCGCGGCTGGCGCCGGGCGTGTGGCCGTGGTTCGAGCGGTCTGCGGCGCAGAGGACATTACCGGGGCCGCACGGCAGATGAAAATGGCCATGGATGAATGGAAATTGGCAATTCGATGAATAAAAAAATTACCGTCCATATTCCCGCGACCAGCGCGAATCTGGGGCCGGGCTTCGATGTCCTCGGCATCGCGGTGCATCTTTATAACGATGTGATCCTCTCGGCGGATTCTAAGGCGTTGAGTGCGTCGCGCCAGATGTCGCACCTGTCTGTCGAAATAGAAGGGGAAGGGGAGTCGACCTTACCGCGCAATCCTTCAAATCTTGTGGTGCGGGCCGCTTATAAGGTATTCGAACGGACTCACAGATGGCCGACAGAGCTTTCCGTGAAACTCGTCAACCGCATTCCACTTTCTCGGGGTCTCGGGTCCAGCTCGGCGGCGGCGCTGGGCGGCATCTGCGCGGCTAATGCTTTGATCGGCAGTCCTTTGAAAGATGAAGAGCTTCTGGAGATGGCGGTTGCCATGGAGGGGCACCCGGATAATGTTGTCCCGGCCATGGTCGGAGGATTTTGTATCTCTGTGTTCGTGGATCATCGCGTGCAGTATCTGAAATTCCCTGTGCCGCCAGGGCTGCGGGCGGTTGTCTGCTCGCCGGATAAACCTCTTGACACTCAGGAAGCGCGGCGCGTCCTCCCGAGCCGGATTCCCTATTCCGCGGCGGTGTTTACCTCTTCACGGGTGGCATTCTTGATCGGCGCGATGCTGCAGAAGCGCTTCGACTGCCTGGGTTTTGCGATGGACGATGTGCTCCATCAGCCGGTGCGGGCAAAATTGATTCCGGGGTTGAATGAAGCGATCCGGGAGGCCAGAAAAGCGGGTGCGTTCGGGGCGGCGCTTTCCGGCGCCGGTTCTTCCGTCATTGCATTCAGTAAGCCGGGTCAGGCGGCGTCCCGCGTCGGCCATGCGATGCAGACCGCATTTCAGCATCACGGCATCTCCAGCCGTTTCCGGGATTTGGATCTGGAAAACAGAGGAGTTCGTATTTCATGAAACTTGTGGTGATGAAATTCGGGGGAAGCTCCGTCGCTAACGCCGACAAAGTGAAGCATGTGGCCGGGCGGATCATTCTGAAGAAGAAGGAAGGATACCGTGTCGTCGTTGTTGTTTCGGCCCCGGGAGACATGACCGATGATCTGATTGCGCTGGCTGATGGGATCACCAAAGCGCCCCCGCCGCGCGAGATGGATATGCTGCTTGCGACCGGCGAGCAGGCGTCCATCGCGCTGCTCTGCATGGCCTTACACTCCAAGGGGCATGCGGCGATTTCACTCACGGGACCTCAGGCCGGTATTTACGCCGATGCGGACCATACCCGCGCGCGCATCACAAAAATTCTTCCCAAGAAAGTCCTTAAGGAGCTCGGCAAAAGACGCATTGTCGTCGTGGCCGGTTTCCAGGGCCTGAACCCGAACGAAGATATCGCGACTTTAGGCCGAGGGGGATCGGATCTGACGGCCATCGCGATGGCGGCGGCGCTCGAGGCCGACCTTTGCGAGATCTACACCGATGTGGAGGGCGTCTACACGACCGATCCGAGGGTGGTCTCTGATGCCCGTAAGCTGGACGAGATTTCTTATGATGAAATGCTGGAACTGGCCGGGGCCGGCGCCCAGGTGATGCAGGGCCGTTCCGTCGAGGTGGCCAAGAAGTACGGGGTTATTTTTGAAGTCCGCTCGACATTTTCACAGGCATCCGGGACCCGGGTGCATCAGGAGGTGAGGAGAATGGAAGACGTCGTCGTGTCAGGAATTGCCTTTGACAGGAAACAAGCCAAGATTTCGATTGTGGACATCCCCGATCGCCCCGGCGTCGCCGCAAAAGTGTTCAGTGCGCTCGGCAAAGCCGGAATCAACGTCGACATGATCATCCAGTCGGAAGCTTCCGACAAGAAAAACGACATTTCATTTACGGTGAGCGAGGGCGATGTGAAAAAGGCGCTTTCGGCGCTGCGGCCTGTGAAGAAAGCCCTTGAAGCCGGGGATCTGCTCGCGAACAAGAACGTCGGAAAGATCGCCGTGGTCGGCGTCGGGATGCGCAGTCATTCGGGGGTTGCCTCCAAAATGTTTCAGGCGCTAGCGGAGGAAAAAATCAACATTCAGATGATTTCTACCTCTGAGATCAAGATTTCATGCGTGATCTCGCGCGACTGTGTCGACCAGGCGGTCAAGGTGCTGCATAAGACATTTGAGTTGGACAAAAAATAAAATGACCGGGCGCACAGCGGTGCGCCCCTACACTCCTAATGATTAAGCTATTTGATACGACTTTACGGGATGGAGCTCAGGCGGAGGGAATTTCCTTCTCTCCGCATGACAAGCTGCGCATCGCCCTGGAGCTGGATCGTCTCGGCGTTCAGTACATCGAGGGGGGCTGGCCGGGATCCAACCCCAAGGATAATCAGTTCTTTGTTGCAGCGCGTAAGCTCAAATTTAAGAACGCGAAGCTCGTCGCCTTCGGATCCACCCGACGAAAAGGGATCGCCGCCTCGCGCGATCCCAATCTGAAAGCGATCGCCGCTTCCAAGTCTCCTGCCGCCTGCATTTTCGGGAAGTCCTGGGATTTGCATGTCACTCACGCCCTCCGCACGACTCTGGAGGAAAATCTCGCCATGATTCGCGACTCGGTCCGCTTCCTGTCATCCAGAAAAATGGAAGTGATTTATGACGCCGAGCATTTTTTTGACGGGTACCGCGCCAACCCCTCCTATGCCCTCGATACGCTCGCGGCAGCCTTGGAGGGTGGGGCGGTGAACCTCACCCTGTGCGATACCAACGGCGGCTCGATTCCATCCCAAATTTCGGAGGCGGTGCATGCCGTCCGACGTGCCCTCCCTCGCGCGGATCTTGGAATTCACACGCACAATGATTCCGGCTGCGCCGTCGCCAACGCGCTCGCGGCGGTCGAAGCGGGGTGTACGCTTGTTCAGGGTGTTGTAAACGGCTTTGGGGAGCGCTGCGGAAACGCGGACATCACGACCATCATCGCGAACCTCAAGCTCAAGATGAACTATAACGTTGTCACGGACGAGCAATTGCGTTCATTGACGGAGATCTCGCATGCGATCGCGGAGATCGCCAACGTCGTTCCGGATGATCGCCAGCCTTATGTGGGGAATTCCGCTTTCGCGCACAAGGGCGGCGTGCATGTGTCGGCAGTGTCCCGTCATTCGGCCACTTACGAACATGTCCATCCCGCGCTCGTGGGGAATCAGCGGCGGATTCTGGTTTCGGAACTTTCCGGAAAGAGTAATGTGCTGATGAAGACGCGCGCGTTGGAGGGCAATGAGAAGGCCAGCGCGGCCGTGCTGGATCTCCTGAAGAAAAAAGAGCTGGAGGGGTATCATTTTGAAGGGGCTGAAGCCTCTTTCGAGCTTCTGGTTCAGCGGGCGCTCGGCCAGCACAAACCGGCCTTTGAGCTGGATCATTATCGAGTGGAAGTGGAAAGCACCAAAAAAGGGCAGGTCGCCACCGAAGCGACCATCAAGCTTCATGTGGGTGGCCGCGCAGACCATCGGGTGGGGGAAGGCGACGGACCGGTGAATGCCTTGGACAATGCGCTGCGCAAATCACTGGAAAAATTCTATCCGTCCCTCAGGGAAATGGTCCTTACCGATTACAAAGTTCGCGTTGTAAACGCCTCGGCCGGTACCGCGGCCAAGGTCCGCGTCCTGATCGAATCGCGCGACCATAAAAGCGAATGGACGACGATGGGGGTCTCCACCAACCTCATCGAAGCTTCCTACTTAGCCCTCGTCGACGCCGTCGAATACAAACTCTTCAAAGACTCCATCAAGCCGCGCCAGCGCTAATCGTCGCTTCCTGCGGCCGCGCTCAGGTGGGAAAAAAAGAAAAGCCCCGAACGATCGGGGCTTTTTTGAAAGAAGTAGATGTGTTTCGTCGCTTTATTGGATGACGACCAGTTTCCCTTGTTTGGTTTTGCAGGGGCCATCCTGATCGATGATGTAGATGTAGACCCAGCTGGAGACCTTCTGGCCGTCAGAATTTCGAACGTCCCAAAGAACATCATTGCCATTGTTATCGGATTCCAACTGGCGGACGAGCCGCGCGTCGGTTGAGAAAATCCGGATCCGGCTGGCTGGACCAAGCCCTGTAAAGGTGATCCCTCCCGTCATCGTGGATTTATACGGAACGGGATAGGCGTACGCACCACAAATTCCTCCTCCGACGCCAGCGGGTGGTTCCAGGACTATCGTAATGTGTGCGACTCCGCTCACCCCGTATGCGGAAGCCGTGATCGTATAGACGACCTGGCTGTCCACCAAGGGACCGAGCACCTGAAAGAGGCCGGCGGCCGAAATAGCGCCTTGCGGGCCTGCCGTCTGCCATGTGAAGACGGTATCCGTGATTTCCTGGTCGAATTGGTCATAGGCATGAGCATAAAACTGCTGATTGTCATGGGGCGAGATGGTTTTTCCGTCTGGGTCGACGGTAATTCTTTTACAGACTCTGTAGATCGTGAACGGTAATCCATTGGAAGTGCCGCCTCCCGGAGCCGGGTTCACGACAGTGACGGTTGCCACGCCAATCGAAGCAATATCCATTGATTTGATGGTTGCTGTTAGTTGAGTCGCACTGATATAGGTGGTTTGCCGCTGCTGGCCGTTCCAGTCAACGACAGAGTTGCTGACGAAATCAGATCCAATAACGGTCAGGGTAAATCGTGGCCCGCCGGCCGGCGCGGAACTTGGATTAATGCTGAATATAGAGGGGGAATTCGCGTTAACTATCACGGTAGCTGTTCCCGCTATTCCTGCAGCTGAAGCCTGGACTGTATCGGGGAAATTTCCACTGGCGTTACCAGCCGTGAAAACTCCTGTATTGGAATCAATCGACCCACCCCCAGCAACAACTTGCCAACTAATGGTCGGTTGCGTCGTCAAAGCGTTACCGGCCGCGTCTTCCGCGGTGGCGGTGAATGAGATCGTGCCGCCCGGCGTGGTGGTGCCTGGATTCGGTGTCACGACGATCTTCGAGAACGAACCGGCTTGAATGACGACGGTGGCTGATCCGCTGATTCCTGAGGCTGACGCGGTCACTTCATTGGTATAGGTTCCGGCGACGGCTGTTCCAGCCGCGCTGAAGACGCCGCTCGCCGCAATTGATCCGACCGCTGGATGGCTGTTTGTCCAGGTGAACGTCGGCTGGCTGGCGATGGGATTGCCTGCCGCATCTTCTGCGGTTGCCGTAAAGCTGATCGTTCCGCCGGGCGTGGTCGTTCCAGGGTTGGGCGTCACAACGACTTTCGAAAAGTTACCGCTAATAATATTGACCGTCGCCGATCCCGAGGCGCTGCCGACCGAGGCGGTCACTTCATTGGTATAGGTCCCGGCGACGGCTGTTCCAGCCGCGCTGAAGACGCCGCTCGCCGCAATTGATCCGACGGCCGGATGGTTGTTTGTCCAAGTGAAAGTCGGCTGGGCCGGGAGGGCGTTACCGGCCGCGTCTTCCGCGGTGGCGGTGAATGAGATCGTTCCGCCCGGCGTGGTGGTGCCTGGATTCGGTGTCACGACGATCTTCGAGAACGAACCGACCTGAATAACGACGGTGGCTGATCCGCTGATTCCTGAGGCTGATGCCATCACTTCATTGGTATAGGTTCCGGCGATGGCTGTTCCAGCCGCGCTGAAGCCGCCGCCGGTGTTAATCGATCCGACGGCCGGATGGCTGTTTGTCCAAGTGAATGTCGGCTGGGCCGGGAGGGCGTTACCGGCCGCATCTTCCGCGGTGGCGGTGAATGAGATCGTGCCGCCGGGAACTGTTGTTCCGGGGTTGGGCGTGACCACGATTTTCGAGAACGAACCGGCTTGGATGACGACGGTGGCTGATCCGCTGATTCCTGAGGCTGACGCGGTCACTTCATTGGTATAGGTTCCGGCGACGGCTGTTCCAGCCGCGCTGAAAACGCCGCTGGTGTTAATCGATCCGACGGCCGGATGGCTGTTTGTCCAGGTGAAAGTCGGCTGGGCCGGGAGGGCGTTACCGGCCGCATCTTCCGCGGTGGCGGTGAATGAGATCGTTCCGCCCGGCGTGGTGGTGCCTGGATTCGGTGCCACGACGATCTTTGAGAACGAACCGGCTTGGATGACGACGGTGGCTGATCCGCTGATTCCTGAGGCTGATGCCATCACTTCATTGGTATAGGTTCCGGCGACGGCTGTTCCAGCCGCGCTGAAAACGCCGCTGGTGTTGATTGAACCGACCGCCGCGTGGAGATTCGTCCAGGTGAACGTCGGCTGGGCCGGGAGGGCGTTACCGGCCGCGTCTTCCGCGGTGGCGGTGAATGAGATCGTTCCGCCCGGCGTGGTGGTGCCTGGATTCGGCGTCACGACGATCTTCGAGAACGAACCGACCTGAATGACGACGGTGGCTGATCCCGAGGCGCTGCCGACCGAAGCGGTGACTTCATTGGTATAGGTCCCGGCAACGGCTGTTCCAGCTGCCGTAAAGACGCCGCCGGTGTTGATCGATCCGACCGCCGGGTGGCTGTTTGTCCAGGTGAAAGTCGGCTGGGCCGGGAGGGCGTTACCGGCCGCGTCTTCCGCAGTGGCGGTGAATGAGATCGTGCCGCCCGGCGTTGTGGTGCCTGGATTCGGCGTCACGACGATCTTCGAGAACGA
>Ga0182027_10000524_pt1 | contig 66461 bp, 70 predicted proteins | sample 712E1DmetaG_FD_121300 | JGI IMG/M metagenome (GOLD analysis project Ga0182027, IMG submission 121300) | Permafrost microbial communities from Stordalen Mire, Sweden - 712E1D metaG (Illumina Assembly) | ecosystem: Environmental > Terrestrial > Soil > Wetlands > Permafrost | place: Sweden...
GAAATGGGTTCGGACGAAGAAGCCACAAAAGCTGTTGAAATGTTCAACGGACAGGAATTCGAAGGAAGAACTCTGACTGTGAGCGAAGCTCGCCCACAAGGAGATCGTCCTAAAAGACCAGGCGGATTCGGTGGCGGACGAGGTGGAGACAGAGGCGGTTTTGGTGGAGGTCGAAGAGATCGATACTAAGGAATCTTCTCATACAAAAAGGTTCGAGCTTTACGCTTCGGGCCTTTTTGATTTTATCTGAAAAATGGAATAAAATTTAATTGAAGCGGCAGCTTGGTGAAAAGACGTTTCCTTGTTATTATTAATTGGTAATTTTAAATCAAATCAATGGGTAAAAGCATATCTTCCGAGGGCGAATCTCAGCCGAAGGCTGGCGTCAAAAGTTTTGGTATCAAGAAAATTGTTTTAGTAGTGCTGATAATAATCGCCGGCGTATTGGTTTTTGGTTATTTCAGAAACTCAGGTGATTCTGGCAGTTCGCAGACGGCCACCGTCTCTGCCAGCGATCCGGTCATTCTGTTTTATGGGAAGGAATGTCCTCATTGCCAGGCAGTGGAAGATTTTATCAATAAAAATAACGTGAAGGACAAGGTGAAATTTGTCCAGGCGGAAGTTTTTCACAACAAAGGCAACCAGGGAGTTTTCATAGAGAAAGAAAAAGCTTGCGGCGTGACGGATGAAAGCCAGATGGGGGTGCCCCTTCTAGTGGAGAACAGCAAATGCTATTCGGGCCAGGAAGATGTAATGAAATATTTTCAGGATAAGATAAATAATGCTCAATAAACAGACAAAAATACTGCTGATATTTTCGGCGCTGGTCGGTGCCTCTTTTTTCTTTATTCCAGCAGCCCAAGCGATTTGTCCGGTTTGCACTATCGCGGTGGGAGCGGGGATAGGACTTTCCCGCTATTTCGGCGTGGATGACGCTATCACGGGCGTGTGGATCGGAGGACTGATTGTCTCTATGTCTTTTTGGACGGAGGAATGGCTCACCAGAAAGAAATGGAATTTTAAGCAGCAAAGAATTATTCTGCTTTTGGCGTACTATCTCATTATACTGCTGCCGCTTTACTGGGAAGGCATTATTGGACACCCGCTCAATAAGCTTTTTGGGATAGATAAAATTGTTTTAGGAACAGTTATGGGTAGTTTGGGATTTTTCCTGGGAACAGAACTTAATTTTATTCTCAAGAAAAAAAATGGCGGAAAAGTGTACTTTCCTTTTCAAAAAGTAGCGACGGCGATCGCTCCACTTATTATTTTAAGCGTTATCTTTTATATTCTTATCAAATAAATTATGGAAAACGAAAATTTGATCAAAAACGTCAACGATCTCATCGAGAAAGTGGATGCGATGAAAAAGCAGGATAAGATGGATCTTTCCTCCGATCAGGATCTGACGATTGCCATTATGAATTTGGTGAGCATCGAAGAGCATTTCTTTTTTACCGGAGCGAAACTCAATAAACCTGAATATTATGATTTGCTTCAGGAAGTGCGGAAAATGCGCGGAGATCTTTTGCGCAAAATTATCAAGGAGTACGAAGGGGAAGTGTGGTGTATTTCCAAACACTTGCTGGCGGCTTCTATGCGGCTGATGGAAGTAGGGACCAAGCAGCACAAGCTGGGCCACAAGGAAGAAGCTAACGATCTGTTCCAGAAAGCCTACGATCTCTATTCTTTGTTCTGGGCGGTGAATATGAAAATTATCAAGACGGATGATATCAAAAAAATAGACGATGACGCTATGAATGTGCACGATAAAAAAAATGAGACAGCCGTCGAAAATACTGCCACTAAGGCAGAAAATCAGCCGGTAAGATCCGGATTTATGGGCAAGATGGGGGAATTGGTGAGAAAAGCGATTGATTGTTGCATCGAATAATAATTGCAGGCAAAAAATCCACTCCGAATGCCGGGGTGGATTTTGTTTTGAGGAAAGGGTAGAATATTAACAATGAATATGTACTATTTTTATGTTTGAACGTACTAAAGATTTAAGGCTTTCGGTTATAAAACAGATGGAACTCCGGGCGGCGAAATTCCCGGATGTGATTTCTTTGGCGCAGGGCGTGCCCAGTTTTGATACCCCGGCGTGCATCAAAAGAAGGGTGGAAAGAGCTTTGAAAGACGGCGTGGTGGCCAGATATTCACTTTCGCCCGGGCTACCGGAGCTGAGGGAACTCATTGAAATCCATCTGGCCCGGGAAAATATGTTTTACGACTGGCAAAAAGAAATTATCGTCACCGCCGGATCGATCGAAGGTATAACGGCAACTATTTTAGCAATTACTAATCCGGGCGATGAAATTATCATTCCTGAGCCGACCTATACTTCTTATCGCGAAGTGATAATCCTGGCCGGCTGCCAGCCGGTTTTTGTGCCGATGAGCGAAGAAAAAGGTTGGGCGTTCGAGCTGGAAAAATATGAGCAAGCGATTACGCCCAAAACAAAAGCCATTTTTTATTGCAATCCCAATAATCCCACCGGAACAGTCTACACTAAAGAGCAACTGCTGGGGCTGGCCGAACTGGCCGAAAAACATAATTTATATCTGATCTCCGATGAAGTGTATAAAGATCTGGTCTTTGACGCGAAGGAAAAATTTTTCAGTCTGGCCGAAGTGCCGGAATTGCGAAAGAGAGTAATCAGAGTTTTCAGCTTTTCCAAAACCTATGCTATGACCGGCTGGCGGATCGGCTATGTCCACAGCGACGAATCAGTGATGGCGGAAATTTTGAAAGTCCACGATTCGCTCGTCACTTGCGCGCCGGTCATTTCCCAGTACGCCGCGATGGGAGCACTGGAGATGGCGGAAGATGACGTCAAATTATTTAACAAAAAACATAGAATCCGAAGAGACATAATATGCGAGCGCCTGGACAGATTGAAAAATGTTTTCAGCTATGTGAAACCGACCAGCTCCTACTACGTCTTTCCCAAAATCATCGTGGACAAAAAAATTAATGTTGAAAACAAAAACGAAGAATTATTTATCAGTCCGTCCTGGCAGTTTGCCCTCTGGGTGCTGGAAAAAGCGCAGGTAGCAGTCGTTCCGGGTGTGGCTTTTGGCCCCAACGGCGAAAATCATATCAGGATCAGTTTCGGTAAGACAAAAAAAGAGATCAATGAGGCGTTTGATCGCATTGAAAAATTATTTTTATGAAACCCATTCTCAAAATCATTCTGAAATATTATTTAAAATACATCACCAAACTGGTGCTGTTCATTCATCGTCCCGTGATTATCGCTGTGGCCGGATCGACCAATAAGACTTTTGTGAAAGAGGAGATAAAAAGAGTGTTGGCAGAAAAAGGAATAAAAGTCCGGGCCAATATCAACAGTTTTAATACGGAAATTGGTCTGCCGCTGGCGGTGCTCAATCTTCCCAGCGGATATAACGAATACAAAAAATGGTGGCCGACCATCTTCCAGTCTTTTTCTCTTATTTTCCAAAAAACTTTTCCGCGCGTTTTGGTTTTGGAATTAGGCGCGTCTAGTCGCGGCGATATGCAGCATCTGCTTTCCATTGTCGAGCCAAAGATAGCCGTCATCACCGATATAACGCAGCGGTATTTGGAAAATTTTTCCGATATGAACGATCTGGCAGAGGAGTATGAACTATTGGCCCGAAGAACCAGTCGTGACGGTCTGGTGATTATGAATTATGACAACCTCAGGTTAAGAAAAATATTTGAAAAAATCAGGAAGAAGAAAGAATCATTCGGGCTTTTGGCCGGCAGCGGCTGGCAGGCGAAAGATATTGAACGGACTGCGACGGGAGAAAAATTTCAAATTATTTGTGGAAGTGATATAATAAAAAAAGAGATCCGTTTTTTCGGCTCTCATCATATTTATGCGGCCATTGTCGGAGAAATAGTGAAGAAAAATTTACACTTGATAAAATAGCAACTTTCATATGGGACGTATCAGCAAAAAAATAAGGGAAGAGATAAAAGACGTGCGCCTGGAGGTGCGCAATCGTACCATTACCTATATCGTCGCCGCTTTCAGCTTGGTGGCCGGTCTCGCCTGGAACGACGCCATCAAATCGCTCATCGAATATGTTTTCCCGGTTACCAAAAACGGAGTGAAGGCCAAATTTATCTATGCCACGCTCATCACTTTGGTGGTGGTGCTGGCGACGGTCTATCTGATGAGGATGGTCAAGAAAGACGAAAAAAAGACGGAAAGCGGACCGGGAAAGAAGTAATGATGGGTGATTTCCTATATTTTTACGAGCATATACCATACCACATAAATCCCGTATTTTTCAGCGCGGGATTTTTTCGTGTTTCCTGGTACGCGATGATGTATATTGTCGCGTTTGGGGTGGTATACTTACTTTTAAGATATAGGATAAGAAGAAAAGAAATTTTCAATTTTCAATTTTCACTTGGAAATCAATTTCCAATTTCCAATGATCAAATTTTAAAATTACTAACGGACTTTCTGTTGTATTCTTTTTTGGGATTGTTAATTGGTGCGCGGCTGGGCTATGTTTTTTTCTACAACTTTTCTTTTTTTTGGCATAATCCTTTAGCCATCATTTCACCTTTTGATCTGATGACGGGGAAATTTATCGGTATCTATGGTATGAGCTATCATGGCGGACTGATTGGTGTGATAATTGTGGCGGTTATATTCTGTCGAAAAAATAGTATCAGTTTTTGGCGATGGGCCAATTTTGTCGTTCCTGCCATTCCGCTCGGCTATTTTTTCGGCCGCCTCGGCAATTTTTTAAGTGGCCAACTTTACGGCCGGGTGACAACCAAACCGTGGGGGATGTATTTTCCCGGCGTTAATCAATTGCGCCATCCCTCCCAACTTTATGAAGCGGCTCTTGAAGGCCTGATTCTTTTTGCTGTTCTTTGGCCGCTAAGAAATAAAAAAATCATGCGGGAAAATACTCTGGCCACCTATATCATCGGCTATGCTGTGGCTAGAATGATCTGTGAATTTTTTCGCGAGCCGGATCCTCAGATCGGAATATTGGCTGGTTATTTTACGATGGGACAACTTCTGAGTTTCCTGATGCTTTTGGGCGGCCTTATCATCTTCCTTAGAACAAAAAAATCTGCTATGATGGTGTATAAGGAGAAATAAAAAATAAACTAAGCTAGCTTTTTTAATGATCCAAACATCAAAAGAAAAATCGGCCATGCTGGACAGCCTGAACCGACCAAGAAAAAGGATCACGCTTTTTGATTTACCCTTGGCTCGGTTTGTGATCAAGAATAAAAATTCATCTATCTTGTTTTCCCGACACGGAAAAACAAGAAATTTTTGTACCCGAGACTCCAAGCTTTATTACACTCAGGAAGAACTGAGCCGCGTTCGGCGCGGGGAAGAAATTTTTCGAGTCACTAGTTGGATGGACAGTTTGGCTTCCCGCCATTACGCCCGCATCCACTATTTTGATCCTTCTCTCATCTACAGCCGCAAAAAAGACGATCCAATATACGAGAGAATAGAGGAAAGATATTCCAGTCTCAAAAACTATATTTCCGACCTGGTGACCAATTCCGTCCAGGGAGTTTCCATGACCCGGATGTGGAACGTCTCGGTGGTGTGTTCTCTGATTTTCGGAATGCTTCTGATGACGATGATCTACCGCTATCTGGGTCAGGGAGTGAATGCCGAATCACAAGAGACCGCTTCTGCTTCCACTTCCCAAGTGTTGGCGGCGGAAACTGTCCAGACGGACACGCCCACGGATACAGAAATGCAACTGGCCGAAAAAATATTGGAAAAAGAACAAGCCCAAGATAACGAAGACAATCTGACGCAAAGTGATTTTGAAAAAAAGCTTACTGAAATGGTGAAAGGATATCCCATTGAAAAGATGGTGCCCTATATCGCCAAAAAAGACAAATTGGTAGCGGCTTTTATGATCAGCATTGCCAAAAAAGAAAGTGGTTGGGGAGAGCACGTGCCGTTGTATCAGGGAGAAGATTGCTATAACTATTGGGGATTCAGAGCGCAAAGGGACAAGATGGGTACCGGCGGGCACACTTGTTTTGACAGTCCTCAGGATGCTGTCGACTCCGTAGCGAAAAGATTACAATCAATTATCAGCAATGAAAAGATAACAACCCCCAAAGGGATGGTGGTGGTCTGGAAATGCGGTTATGATTGTTCCTGGGACGACCCGGAAGCGGTAAATAAATGGGTCAGTGACGTGAGCGGCTACTTTGATGATGTAAACTCTCTGGAGAAATAGAAAAATAAATATTTTCCATATATTGCCTTATACAAGCCACATTTATGGGTGTGGATTATTCTATTGACACAAAATTGACTGTCTGGTAATATTACCCTCGTGTCGTTTTAACAAAGAGGGAGCTACTTCATTAAAAATGGGGTAGAATACCGCCAGTGTCGAGCGGACCTGCAAGAGAAGGCTGAAACACGCCAATATGCAGGGAAAGAGTCTTTAAAAAAGGGAAAATCAACTTTCTTTGGCCATTAGCTGCCAAAACTGTATTCTGAGAGCCGGAATTATGAGAGGAACCGGTAACGTTTGAGCGAACCGAGAAGTTGGTAAAAACCTGATGAAGGATTATTTCCTGAGAATGATCCGACGTATCGTCGGACCGGATCTGGATTTTTGGAGGATCAGATTTAGGGGGGTAGGGACAAAAAAACATAATATTTTACTAGCAATTACTCTCGTACTGTGTATGAGGTTATTTTTTTACGCCTCGCCCCACGATTTGGCGAGAGCGGAAAGGACCGTTCCGCAAAAAGCCGTTACGCCGGAAGCGATCGATCCTTTGCAAAAGATCGGTGCCGGAACACGAATGGATGGCTTTGATGGCGATACCAGCAGCCGGATATGCAGCGAAAATAATGCCAAGCAAGACGGATTCCTGCAGAAAAAATATATGGCACTGGTGGTCAACTATCCGATCGCGGCTATGGTGCCATATTTGGATGAGATCAATAAAGACGCCGCGCCATTCCTCATCGCTATCGCCAAAAAAGAAAGCGATTGGGGCAATCACGCGCCGCAGAAAAATGGACGCGACTGTTACAATTACTGGGGTTATAAAGGCAGCTATAATCCGACTGTGTCCGGTTATTCCTGTTTCGATTCTCCGGAGCAGGCCGTGAAAACGGTCGGCGGCAGACTGGACGATCTGATCGACAAAAAGATCAACACGCCGGAAAAAATGGTGGTGTGGAAATGCGGCCCGAGCTGCGCCGGCTTTCCTTCGCAGGATGTCAGCGGCTGGATAGCATCCGTGCGGATGTATTGGCAAAAGTTGATCTAATGATTTCAATAATATTTCCATAAACCCTCCTATTTTATCCGGGGGTTTTCTTTTTGCCAAAAAACTGGTTTGGGCGTAGGATGAGGGTAGTTGCTTTGATAAATCACAAGGGAAAGGAGGCAAAAAGATGGCCTGGGACGGATTAGGGTGGCATCATCAATACGAATGTGGATTGATTTCATTTTGTCCCCGTTGTTCCGAAGAGACAGTGAAACCTTTACGCGGGAAGTTAAAGTCGGTTTTTTTCACGGCTAAAGGGAACAGGGTCATGATAAATCGCGATATGGCCAAGAAGAATGACAGGAGCATAGTTATGGCCAATTATCATGTAGTAGATTGTCCGAAACATAAATTGCAAATTCCCCGGATCAAAATAATTTAAAGATAAAACTGCGCGGGACTTCGGGTAGGCCTCTATTAGTAAAAAAACTAACTAGGGGCTTTTTCTTTTGCCAAATGGCCGGTTTTGGCGTAAATATTTTTGGAAATTATAAAAACACAAAATAAAAAAGCAGGTCGATAGTCAAACCTGCTGTTGTGCGTGAAAGCGCTAAAAATTATACGCGAACAATTAAAACTCTCTGGAATCGCCCACGAGAAGGAAGCTACCGGTATTTTTTACCGGCTGCCTGTCCGGCATCAAAAGTGCGCGGCGGCTCTTATCCTGGCTTTCCTCGTATTTTCGATTGATAATTCCAAAATGGTCGACAAAATTATCCATCTTATTCGACATTCGGACGCATCCCTTTGAATCGACAGACCCCAGGCGCGCTTCGCCAAAGACCGGATCGGTAGCATGCATCATCAATCTTATCTCGCATTCATGGCCATATTTTTGAGTTTTTTGCCAGCCGAAATCCCAGACCCGGCTATCCTTCACTCCTAAACCTTTCCAACCTTTTTTATTTTTTGTTCCCTTAGCGCGATATCCGAGTATTTTTGCGTCACTTTCAAAAAAGCCGGTAGGGGTTTCAAAAAAACCTCCTTTCCTGTTTCCGTTGCCAGTAGAAGTTTTGGCCCCGCCGATAAAGATAATATCTTTCCGGTCGGCATCGTAAAAACAGATGTAAATGTTCTGCTCCTTTGGGTGGCGATCGACGTAAATGAAATATTGCGAGTCGGTAATGCCGGGGTTTTGGAAAATCCGAAGAAGGATGTATTGCCGGGTAAAATTGATATAGCCAGGATCAAGGTTAGCATAATTTCCGATTTCGGTGGCAAAGGTTTCTTTTATGAACTGTATCTCTCCGAAATCAATTGCTTCCCTGGCCACGGAAAGTGGCGGACAGAAGCACCCAAGGGCCGAAAGAACGATTGTTGCGATAGCAAGACTTTTCATTATTCCCCCTCCAAGGTTGGTTATTGGGTTTTTGGTAGAATGACCTGAACTCTTTGATTATAAAAGTGCATATTCCAATATGTCCAATATGCTACAGAAAACGGCAATAGTCAAGAGATTCTTTTACTAAATTTACCGCGTGGCATGCTTTACGCAGCGGCACTTTTAGCGTAGGATTAATATATAAATTACGTGATTAATTATTTACATAAAAATATGGCTAATAAAAAAACAATCGACGCCAATGTTCGAAAACTGGCGAACCGCGGCAGACGATCTATCGGGCTCACCTTGCCGATGGACCTGGTAAAAGAATTAAAATGGAAAGCGGGACAGAAGGTGGTGGTGAAGGTGGAGAGGGGGAGGATTGTTATTGGCGGGTGGAAGAAGTAGGGTTATCCACAGGCGCGATTTTAAAGATAGTGATATAATATCACTATAGTAAGCTAAGTTAGTGGAAAATGCCTCAATTTAATGACCTTGATTTGAAAAATTGGAAGGAGTCAGAAATCTGGACTGATAGTCTTTGGATTATTTCTGAACGGGATAAAACGGGAAAGCACAATGGCTTTTACCACGGAAATTTTATCCCACAAATTCCTCGCCAATTTATTTTGAGATATACAAAGAAAAATGAAATTGTTTTTGACCCGTTTTTGGGAAGCGGCACAACCGCTTACGAAGCAGAAAGTTTGAGCAGAAATTTTATTGGCGTAGATATTCAAGAAAAACTTATTGATTATGTTAGAAAGAATATCGAACCAAAAAATAATTTTTCCGATTTAATTACCGGCGATAGCACAAAAGCAAATACTTTTGAAAAAGTAAAAGAAATTTTAAAAAATAACAAAAAGAAAAATGTACAATTGGCGATTTTGCATCCGCCTTATGCTGACATAATCAAATTTAGCGACTTGAAAGATGATTTATCAAACGCCAAATCGCTTAAGGAATTCTTAGAAAAATTTTCGGCAGTTTTGAGAAATACAATCGAAATTTTAGAGAAAGACAGATATTTGGTAATTGTTATTGGCGATAAATATACATCTGGCAAATGGATACCATTAGGATTCTATTGCTTGAATGAAGCGCAAAAGTTGGGACTAACACTGAAAAGCATTATAATTAAAAATATGGAAGGCAATCGAGCCAAAAGAAATAAAGAAGCGATTTGGCGATATCGTGCACTTTCCAGCGATTATTATATTTTTAAACACGAATATATTTTAATTTTCAAAAAATAAATATGGAGTACATTAAATCAAAATTATCAGACGATTTGGCACGAAAAATTATTGGTAGCCAAGAAAAAGCAACTCAGTACCTGCTGCGTTTAAACGAAATTAAACCGGTACTTTCTTTAAAATTCAAAACCATTAGCCGTGGACAAAATGCGGGCAAGAAAGTTTTAAACATAGACACGAAAGAATTTTGGAAAGCCATTGTTGATAGTTGGGATTATGAAGAGAGCAAGAAAATTATCAGGGATATTTTCAAGGAAACCGAAAAATATAAAAGCGGAAAAGAAGCTAACAATGCAATGGATGTGCTTATCAAAGAATGGCAATCCTTGAAATTAGGCGATATTGCGTGGCCATTTTCGCAAGGCGCTTTTGATGAATTTGTTCAAAGAGTAAATTCCGAAAAAGAGAATGGATTTGTTAAGGATGAGGAAGTGAAAGTTGCCGCGGTTAAATATAGGCGAATAAAAGAAATCAATACTGTTAGAAACGATTTTATAGAAACATTGATTTTTGAAAAGAATAATAATATTTTACCAACATTAAACCACAGGCGGGGTGTCGATTTCTTTATCGACGGAGTTTCCTTTGATCAGAAAGTTGCAAAAAGTCCAACAAATGAATTTAAAAGACGCTTTAAAGAAGAATGGCGAGAAGTAGCAATCGAAAAACCCGAACTTGTTGCAGAGTATCTTTACAAATACCAAGACGAGGGCAGATTTGGCGCCGATCCGAGACTATTGGTTGTTTATATTGACGAGGATGTTTCGATTGATAAAATCAGAGAAATCATAAACGGAACTGATTTAAATAATCCGATTGAAATTAATTTTACTTATAAACACAAGGTTCAAGGTGAAAAAAATTATAAAGTGCCTTGTTTTGTAATTTTATTGCATAATTAAATTATGAATTATATCGGCAGTAAATTATCATTATTGAAATTTTTGGATGAATCGATAAATAAAGTAGTTGATAAAAACTGCCATACTTTTTGTGATTTGTTTGCAGGAACCGGAATTGTAGGCAGTTATTTCAAAAGAAAAGGCTATAAAATAATCGCCAATGACATCCAATATTATAGCTATGTTTTGAACAGACACTATGTCGGCAATCACAAGGAATTAACTTTTTCCAAATTGTTAAAAGAAATTCCGAGTTTGAAAAAAATAAAAATAGAGGAACGGAAAAAAAATGTTTGTAATTATCTATCAAATTTGAAAGGTGAAAAGGGATTTGTTTATAAAAATTATTGTCTTGGTGGAACGAAAGGTCAGAAAGAACAAAGGCAATATTTTTCTGATGAAAACGGAATGCGATGCGACGCTATTCGTCAAAAAGTTGAAAGATGGAAAAGGGAAAAATTAATTTCTGACGATGAATACTATTTTTTAATCACCAGTTTAGTTGAGTCGATTGATAAATATGCCAATACCGCTTCTGTTTATGGTGCTTTTCTAAAAAAATTGAAGAAAACTGCTCAAAAAAATTTGGTTATGAAACCAGCCGAGTTGATAATAAACGACCAAGATCATGAAGTTTTTAATGAAGATATAAACGAAGTATCAGAAAAAGTTAAAGGCGATATCTTGTATTTAGATCCGCCGTATAATCATCGGCAATACGCCACAAATTATCATTTGCTTGAGACTATCGCTAAATATGATAACCCGAAAATTCACGGAAAAACTGGTTTGCGGGAATATGAAAAGCAAAAATCACTTTATTGCTCAAGACCGCAAGTGAAGGAGGCTTTTCGAGATCTGATTCTGAAAGCAAAATCAAGGTATATCTTCTTAAGTTATAGCAATGAAGGATTGATGACCTTGAAAGATATTAAAGAAATAATGAGCTTGCGGGGAAAATACGGATATTTTACGAAAGAATATAATCGCTTCAAAGCGGATAAATCAGAAAATAGAAATTTTAAGGCCAATAAGACAGTTGAGTATTTGCATTATGTAGTTTGCAAAAATATTTAAGATAAAAGAGAAGAAAGAAAAAACGGCTGATTGATAAATTTTTAGTATTGGCTCATGAACAAAAAAGAACACAAAGAACTAAAAAAATCATGGGCGTTGCTTGTTGTGGGATCTTTTTTGGCTTTTTTTCTCAGCATATCGGCTGACGGTTTTTATAATTTTTTTATCAGCCATTCCTTGAAGGCTCTTTATTGGGGCATTGCTTTCAGTGTTATTACTTACTTTTTTATAGACTTTCTGTCTTTTGGCATAGACAATCCGGGTGAGCTCAAGAAAAGGTCGCTTTGGAGGCATTTCAAATCCTGGCTCAAGGATAAAAAGCGCAACATCTATATATTACTTTCCATATTTTTAGGAATCCTTCTGGGCATCATCGCTGAGGCGCTGGTGGAGAGAGCGTATATCAATAGCATGCTTTCCCAAGGCATTATTCCTGTGAGCACCTGGGGCGGCTGTTATTATCTCCCGCCCATTTTTTCAGCCTTATTCCTGGCCGGCGGAGCGGCGCTGGGGTATGTTCTCGGCGTCCGTTGGTGGCAGCTGGTTTATGTGGAACACCGCCACTGGAAGATGGGGAAAAAATAATAATTGATTGCGTAATTAGTCACTTACATAACCGGACAAGTAAAAAAGGGCGAAAGGCCCTTTTGTTGCGTCATGAGAAAAAAATATTATTCCTTCTTGTCTTTGAGCTGGCGGACTTCTGTGAGAAGTTCCCTGAGAATAGTCTCGATATGCTGGATCTTTTCCTGCTGGTTCTCGTGATCTTTGTTCAGATTTTCATCTTCTTTACCCATCTCTTCCACGTCTTCTTGGATATCATCGATGTCTTTGGAAATCTCTTCCACATCTTCGGAAATATCTTCCACTTCTTCACTGACTTCGGCTAGTTTATACGCCTGGTGGTTGACGGTCATCTGGATGAAGATGGCCAAATAAATCGCTTCCAGCGATACGGCGGTGGTGAGGATGAGCAAGACCTGGTCCAGCCGGAAGCCGAACCACTCCAGCGAAAAAATTCCTATGAATAAAATTGAATGGATGATGAGCGAAGAAGACGATCCGATGTAGTGGGTGGTTTTGAGCGCCAGACTTTCCAGTTGCGAAAAATCATTATTTGTTTTTTTCTTTTCAATGTCATTCATAACATCAGTATAGTTCAGGCTGTCTTTTTGGTCCACATTGCGTAATTAATTACTTACATAAAAAAAGAGGGGGCCACTCAAGAGAGTGGTCCCCGTTTTGCTAATCGGAAATGACTATCAGGTCTCCAACCTTAGTCCAGGAAAAAAGCTTTATAGCGTCTGACTGCAGAGCCCTGACACACCCGTGAGAATCCGGCCATCCAGGCAAGACTTGTTCATGGATATATTTGTCTGTGCCGGACAAATTCAGGGCATAGTGCATTGGAGCGCCATAGCAATTTTTGTCATGAGAAAAATGATTAGCGTCTTTTAAGGCAATTCGAAATGCTCCAAGTGGAGTACGATGGCCCTTTCCAGCGGTCGAAACTGGCCCCCAGAACAGCAGTTTTCCGTATTCGTACGCTCCAAAATATTGGATATCGACGAAGACCTGGATGGAGCGTGGCTCGGCTTTGGCCGACTCTATTTCCATCGGCACCGGACAAGGAAACGGAGTATCCGGATCAAGAGGAATAAGAATCGTTTGTCCGATTCGCAGGTGTTTGCCATCGATCCGGTTGACACGCATAATCGTGTCCCATGCCCACGAAGGAGCGATTTGGCGTAACGATTCTCCCTTCTTTATCTGATGAGCGTAGAATCCTTTTGGGATTTCTGCGCCAAAAGACATAGGCAGATAAAAAAAGAAACAAAATAGGCCGACCAGTAAAATCACTTTTTTCATAATTTCCCCCTCTGGTTGATAATATTGAATGTACGTGAACTGTTTAATTCGTTTAAAACAATTCCCGTAAGCATAAAATAAGTTTTTTCGTTTGTCAACTAGTATATCCGTATCTGCCCCAAGCGGCTTGACAAAGCCGATAAAAGCCGCTAGTATATTTTGATATGCGCAAACAGGCGTGTATACGGTAGTTTTTTCACATTACACTACAAACTTTTTTCAGGAGAGTTTTTATGAAGAAGCAAATTGGTAGAGGAATGGTATTATCGGTTTGTATCATTGGATTGGCGATGGTGTCCGGTTGCGGTCCGGGAATGTACGGACCCGCAGTTCCGGATCAGCAGGCGCCTATCATCAAAAGCGGCCCGGTGGAAAGCAGTGACCCGATATCCGTTCGGCCCGGAGGAACGACCTTCGCTGTATTGTCCGACGATACAAGCAAGCTGGACATGAAAGCGGATGTGACTAATTTGTGCCTCAATCTCGGTCTCAGGGAAGTTGATCCAGGCGACGCTGATTATTGTTTTGATCTGGCGCCCGAAAACTATCTGGCTGGCAGGGGACCTGGTCCGGTCGAAGGAAAAGCTTTAGGCACAGTTGCTGGTGTGGCTACTGGTGCGGCGTTGGCCGGCTCGGGTGTTTTGCGTCCCGGTCCAGCAGCAGCAGTGGGCCTCGGAGCGCTACTCATCGGTGCTGTCATCGATGAGCTCACCACTCCATATTTTTATGGCTTCGATCTCAACCTGATCATCGATGAGCAGAACACTTTTTCCAGCGAGCAACGGAAGGGGAAGAACTCAAACGACGGCTATACCCGGCATGAGACAGTGCTCAGAAATTATGCCTGGCATCTGCCTAGTGAGGGCAATGAGGCTGCTGCAATCGCGGTGGTCAAAGCCAATTTCCTGGAAGAGATCCGCCGTAGCCTCCGACGGTAGGCATTTGCATCTAACGATCTCAATTGAGACAAACCTCCATTTGGACACGCTTCCAAGTGGAGTTTTTTTAATTTGGATAAAAAAAGCGGGTGCACATACTAAGTATGCGCACCCGTGTTGATGCTGCTTGGAATTTAAGCGTCTTCTTCGGGACAGTTCTCCTGGCAAGGCTCCCGATCGGTCCAGGGGCCGATTGCTGACGGTCCATATTGATAGTAACCGCCTTCCCACGGGAGGATCCACACATTGTGCAGTGGCCAGAAAAAGGGACTGCCGATTATGATGCTTGTCGCGGCTACGTCAACCCAGAAGGCATCATACATGAAAGCGTTCGGATATGGCCAACCGCCATAATAGTAGAAACCGTTATGATATCCATGCCATCCGTAATGATAATGGCCATAGAAGCCACGTCCGCCGTGCCCATTGTGTCCGTGCCCGCCGTGTTTTCCACCGTGAACTCCGTGACCGCCATGAACTCCGTGTCCATCAGTGCGACCTTTGCCGCGCTCTTCGTGCTTGTTTCCGGCTTTGTCTTTACCGCGCCCGTCTTTTCCACGAACATTGCCGTGTCCGCCCTCACCGCGTCTTCCTGTTTCACCACGGTTTTTGCCGCGAAGGCCCTGGTCGTAATGTTTGGATCCGCTGCCCTTATTTCCGCCGGTACCGCCTTGGCCTACGCCAGGCCGTCCAGCACGTCCGCTACCGTCTTGGCCCATGCGCCCAGCACCACCAGGTCCAACACGTCCAGGGCCACCACCTCCGTGACCTCCGCCCGCTCCTCCGATGTGGCCACCACCACCTCCGCCACCACCGTGACCGCCGCCGCCACCACCTCCGCCCTTTGTTTGCCCTGCTGAGGCGTACTCGGGGAACGAGAAAAAGCTGACCAGCGTTAAAGATATGAAAAGAACTAATGCTACCCTACAACAGTACTTACAGTACTTCATGATGCCCTCCTTACCTGATCTGAAGAATTGTTTCTGCCAATACTACAGCCTTATACACTATTGCAGTGCTTCTATTAGTAGCTTATTCCAGGGAAAAAGTCAAGGGCCGGCGGTATAATGGCCTTTTTGTCGAAGCAGCTCGTTCGTGCACTGGTTTTTGTTTTAGTGTAAAGGTATAATGTAAACAATTAATTACTTACATAAAATTTAAAGTTATGTCCAAGGCACAAGACAATTTAGCTGCGGCTTTTGCCGGAGAAGCTCAAGCTAACAGAAAGTATCTGGCTTTTGCCAAGAAAGCGGAAGAAGAAGGCAAGCCGGAAATTGCCAAACTGTTCCGGGCGGCGGCGGAAGGGGAGACTGTCCACGCGCACAATCATCTGAGAAATTTGGGCGGAGTGAAAACTACGACCGAGAATTTGCAGGAAGCTATCAAAGGCGAAACATACGAATTTGAAAAAATGTATCCGGAGTTTATCGCCGGCGCTCAGGCGGAAAACGAAAAAGGAGCCGAAATGTCATTTGAAGGAGCGAAAAAAGTGGAAGAAATTCATCAGAAGATGTTTGAGAAAGCTTTGGAGAAACTCAACGCCGGCGAAGAAATACTGGATCTCGATTATTATATCTGCCCGGTCTGCGGCTATCCGGCCGCCGCTCACGCGCCGGAAAAATGTCCGATTTGCGCCACGCCGGGAGAAAAATTTTATAAAGCATAAAAGTTATTCACAGGAGGGATTGACAGTGATATAGTATCAGTGATAGAATATCACTGCGAGCGGCAATATGCCCATCGCAGTAATATTTAACAATGTATGCATCCTCCCGCCAGTTTTTTTCTAGCTGCAGCTAATGCAAAAAAATATGACGGGTAAAATTGGAAAATGCGTACAAAAAACAAATTTATGGAAGGAAACAACATTCCGGAGAAAGTGCATTCTCAGATGCTCCGGGCGGGAAGCCAAAATTATTTCTTCGATGTGAAGAAATCAACAAAGGGCAATAATTATCTGACGATCGCTCAATCTTATAAGGACAAAAATGGGCAGAGCGTCGTGAATAGAATTATGCTTTTTAAAGAACACTTTCCGGATTTTTCTAAAACTCTTACGGAAATTGAAAATTATCTATAAAACTATCCAATAAACTTTTTGAAGCTTCCCAGTCCCGCTCAGGCGGGACTGGTTTTTTATTTATTTTTGACCGAGCGGCCGTTTATGTGTAAAATAGAGGTATAATATAAAAATTAATAAAAAATAATTTCCACAGGAGTTTGTGGAGGTTATGGAAAAAATATGTTTTCAAATCCCATTCTTGACCTTGAAATTTCTCTTTTTCTTCTCGTTGCATCTTTTGTTGTCGGTCTTGTTGTGTTGGCAATTAGCAAAAAGAAATTGCTAGCTCTGGTAGTTTTCTCTATTTTGGGGAACTTAAGTTTTTTGGTAAATGTCGGATCAAGGATGTTTAGATTTTATCATATTATTTGGCTTCAATATGCAGTTATCTTTATTTGGCCAATTATTAATATATATCTAATAATTAGATATATCAAAAATAAAAAGTGAAGACAAAAAAGTTTATTCGGAAAAAATCAATTTGGCTTGTTGCCTTGATTACTGTTTTTGCTACTGCATCTCCTCTCTTGCATTATTCGAAAGCGGATGAGAATGATAGCTCAAACACTGAAATTATTTGGGATAATGACCAGACAGTTGAGGGGACTTTTAATGTTCCTTCCGGAAAAACACTGATTATTAAAGACGGTATTACGGTAACTTTCGGTAGCTATGCTCATATCGATGTATCTGGGAGCTTGTTTGTTAATGGAACAGTTAAACATCCGATTTATTTCAAGAGCGGAAAGTCTAACGGCGGCTATTCCATTCGCGCCAATTCCGGAGGAAAAATAGTTGTGAAAGGCGCTGATATCAGTGGGGCTGGAACGCAAGTTTATCCAGCTTTTAACAACCGTTTTAATTTAATAGATACTGTTAATGCCAGCACTTATGAAGCTGGTTTTATTGTAAAGGGGGGCGAACTTGAAATTCAAGGATCATTAATTCATGATAATAAATTTGGCGTAGGAGTTGAAAAAAACGGAGACCCGACAAAAGTGGTTGTGCAACGGTCCGAGTTTATTAACAATGAAACAGATGCGTATAACAATAGTGATTCAAGCGGATTTATGGATTTTCGCTTCAACTGGTGGGGAGATAAGTCCGGGCCATCTCAAGATTGCTACGACTATAATAATCAAAAAATTTGTTACAATGATAAAGCTTATGGCAATATTAGTTTCGAGCCATGGCGCAGTGAAGAAAAGTTTCACGATCCGGTGATAATTATTCCTGGAATTTTGGGTTCTCAAAAAAAAGATGGTGAGTGGGTTCTTGATCCGGTTTTGCATACTTATGATAATTTATATCAGGAATTATCTGATAATGGATATGTTCCCGAAAAAGACTTATTTGAATTTCCTTACGAATGGCGGGATAGCAACGTCGATAATGCTAAATTACTGCGTGACAAGATCAATGAAATAAAAGAAGAAACTAAATGGCCGAAGGTGGATATTGTGGCTCATTCTATGGGTGGTTTATTGGCAAGAGAATATGTAGAGTCTGATTATTATCAAGATGATGTTGACCAGTTAGTGACAATTGGAACTCCGCAAGATGGGGCACCGGAAGCTTATCTGAAATGGGATGGAGACGGATGGTTTTTTGATATGGAGGATATAGTTATTAAATATATTTTAGGACAGGAAGCAAAAGAAAGCGGGCAGGCGGATATTTTTGACTATATCCACAACAGGCCGATTGAATCGCTCAGAGAAATGTTGCCTGTGTACGATTATCTTCAGGATGTAAATAATGGATACAAATATAAATCTTACCCCATTGGTTATCCCGACAATCCCTTTCTGGAAAATTTGAATAAGGTTGAAAACATCTCAAAACTTAATAATATTGAGTTTGATAAAATTATTGGTAAGTTAAATGATAATGAAAGTACAATTTCCGGTCTGAAAGTAATTAACGCTGATATGGGAAGGCTTTGGAAGGACGGGTATCCTCTCGGTTTTGAGATTCCTATAGGCGATCAAGGATTAATTTATGATGACGGTGATGGCACTGTTCCTCTAGTTTCTGGTGAGAGTATAAATATTTATGAAAATGAAAAAATAATTTTAAAATCAAACCATCTCAATCTTCCCACCGATTCTCAAAAGGATGTGCTGGAGTTATTAACCGGAAAACGGCCGGAAACTGAGAATCGAGATTCTTTGATTAAAGACATTTTTATTGCTTCCGTTTTTTCTCCCATCGATATCCAAGTTGTTGATAAGAATGGCAAGAGAGTGGGCAGGGATTTTCAGAATCCGGGCCATATATTCAATGAAATCCCCGGTGCCTATTATTCCGGCTATGATAATGTCGACAATGAGTTTTTGACTATTCCTAATCCCGAGGACGGAGAGTACAAAATCTTGACTCAAGGGACGGGGAACGGGGAATACAAAATCAAAACTGCCAAAATTTCGGAAGATGAAAATTCCCAGGAGGCCACGGAATCTGTGGCCGAAATTTCCGGAACGGCCGTAACCGGACAGCAAGAAGAAAAAACGGTGACGGTGGAAAATAATCAGGTGACGACCGAGAAAAAAGATACCACGCCCCCTGTCATTACCGGCCATGCGACAACAGAGCCGAACGCCAATGGTTGGTATAACCAAGATGTGACTGTTCATTTTGAAGCGACAGATGATTCGGGAACGGCCAGCGTCACGCCGGATATAATTCTTAGCACCGAAGGCGCCAACCAGTCAGCCGTCGGAACGGCCATTGATGCGGCGGGCAATTCAGCCAGTTTCACGGTGGACAAAATTAATATCGATAAATCTGCTCCTGCTTCAACCGTGGATTTTTCCGGAACGAAAGGAAACAACGATTGGTTCACGGGCGATGTTGGCATAAAATTTAGCGCTAGTGATAATTTGTCTGGAATTGATACTATCAACTTCAGCCTTGACGGAGCTGATTTTCAAAAGGGAAATTCCCTGGTTGTCTCATCGGAAGGAGAACATTCAGTCAGATATTATTCTCAGGATAAGGCCGAAAATAAAGAAGGAATAAAGGAGGCGAAGATCAAAATAGATAAAAATCCGCCGATAGTTTCCATAAATTCTCCTCAAAGCAGACAATATCTTGATAATAAAGTTTTGGATATAAAATACAGCGTTCAGGATTCAGCTACAAAAAATACCAGCACCAGCATTTTTTACGATGGCAAAAATTACAGTTCAAAAAATATCGATTTATCGCTCGAACACCTGGGAATTCACAGTCTTTCGGCTGTTAGTCATGATGAAGCTGGGAATAAGAGCGCCGAAGCGAAAGTTAATTTTGAAGTCACAACAAGCATTGTCGCCATAATTTCCAATATTGATCACTATTTCAATCTGGGTTTAATCACCAAAAAAGCGGTGAGAAATGATCTTGATTTGAAATTGGCATCAATCGGAATAGAAAAAGAAACTGAGAGCGCGCTCGAAAAGATCTGGCTGCCCAAGCTCGTAAAAGATAAAATGATCAGTAACCTCAAGCACCAGATTAATTCGGAAATCGACGCAATGATTTCCGGTATTCAAAATCCAAAAAACAACGGCGCTTTCATCGCTCAAAAAGCCAGAGAACTCCTGGTAGAAAGTTTGGGAAAAATAAGAATATGATTTATTGAACGGAGCTGGTTTTTGTTCCTGTTGATTGACCCCGTTAGAAATGCAGTTCATTTATATTGTCATGAAACATTAGCCGATTTCTAACGGGGCTGATACAATGGAAGCGTAATAAAAATAATTGAAAATATGAATGAAATTATGTCTGCCGAAGGCGGATCCGCCTCTGGCGGAAAAACTCTTGTCGTATTTTATTCCCGCACGGGGACGACCAAAAAAGTGGGCGAGATGATCGCCCAGAAATTAAACGCCGATGTGGAAGAAATAAAAGATACCGTTGATAGAAGCGGTGCCAAGGGATATTTAATTTCCGGCCGCGACGCGATGAAAAAAAGGCTGACCAAGCTGGAACCGTCAAAATTCAATCCGGCGGATTATGATCTGGTAATCATCGGCACACCGGTCTGGGGCTGGAATATGTCAGTGCCGGTGCGCACTTATCTCACTGAACAGAAAGATAATTTTCAAAATAAGGTTGCCTTCTTTGTTACGATGGGCGGATCAGGCGACCAGAAAGCATTTTTGGGAATGGAAAAAATGCTCTCCAAAAAACCGGTGGCGGTTTTCTCTGCCACTACCCGGGAAGTAGTGAAGGACCGATATTCGGAAAAAGTGGATCGATTCATAGAGGAGCTGAAATAATCATGGCGGCCTTTTGTTATTTGTTGTAGAATAGCAGTATATGAACTGGTTCGTCATTACTATTTTTGCTTATTTTCTTCTGGCGCTGGAAATCATTTTTGACAAATTTCTTCTTTCTTCCAAGCGCATCTCTCATCCGGCCATCTATGCTTTTTATTCAGGCACGACGGGGCTTTTTGCGTTAGTTTTTATTCCTTTCGGTGGCCATAGCATAAATTTTTCCGAAATAATCATCAGATTTATTTCCGGAATCATTTTTATCTACGGGATGTTTTCGCTTTTTTATGCTCTGTCCAAAAGCGAAGCCAGCCGGGTGACGCCGGTGGTGGGAGCGGTGATACCCTTGGTGGTGCTTTTTTTGTCGCTCATTTTTCTGGGAGAACGTTTCAGCCCGAGGGAAATTTTAGGAATTTTGATCCTTGTTGCCGGCGGAATATGGATCTCTTATGATTTTCACAGCGAGATCAAAGGACTATTCAAAGGTTTTTATTGGTCGATCCTGGCCGGGATCTTGCTGGCTGTTTCGGCCACGATGTTCAAGGGTTTTTATCTTCACGACAATTTTCTTAATGTCTATATCTGGACAAGAGTCGGCGCTTTTTTGGGAGTGCTGACTCTTTTTTTGATTCCCCAATGGAGAAAAAAAATTGTTTCTTCGCTTCTCAAATTCAAAAAGCCGGAAAAAGAACATAAGGAGTCAGGAGTTATGTATATATTGGCCAGAGCGACCGGAGGCCTGGGATCGTTCGTCAAAGAACGGGCTGTTTCTATGGCACTGGCCTCGGTGACTGTGGTCAATGCTCTCGTCAGCACCGAATATGTCTTCATCTTTTTTATGGGCCTTATCTTTTCCCTGTGGCTGCCCAAAATTTTTCAGGAGAAAAAGGATTGGAAAAATATCGTGCAGAAAATTTTAGCCATCATTTTGATAACTGCCGGAATAGTTTTAGTGTCGGGCAGGGGATAAGATCGCTCGGATACTTTTTTATTTTTGCGGTGAATTTCCGCCTCAACGGCGGACCAGCCGAAGAGGCTGGCTTCATCAAACGCGCAATTTCCAAAATTAATATATAAATATGAAAAAAATAAAAAAAATCGGAAAAATAATACTCTGGGTATTGGGCATCGCTTTGGCTTTGGCTGTGGCGATTTTTATTTATTTTAATCTTCCTGTGTCAGGAGAAAATGATAATGCCCAGCTGGGAGTGACTTTCTCGGCTCGTTATGCCAGCGACATCGGTCTCGACTGGAAACAGGCTTTCATTGCCACGCTGGACGATCTTCACGTCAAAAAGATCAGGATTCCGGTCTATTGGGACCTGGTGGAGCCGACAGAAGGGCAATATGATTGGACCGATCTGGATTGGGAACTTCAGCAAGCTAAAGTTAGGAACGCCGAAATCGTCCTGGTGGTCGGCCAGAAAGTGCCGCGCTGGCCGGAATGTGCCATACCGGCGTGGGCGGCAACGAGCGACGCCAAAAGAAAAGCGAGTTTAGTGAGTTTCGTCGATACTGTCGTCAAAAGATATAAAAATGACAGCGAGATAAAATATTGGCAGATAGAAAATGAACCGTTCCTGGCTTTCGGGATATGTCCGGCTATCGATTCCAATCTTCTGGACAGTGAAATAGCTGTGGCCAGAATGCAAGATTCCACCCGTCCGATTGTTATTACTGACAGTGGCGAGCTGAGCCTCTGGGTGCGGGCGGCCAGCCGGGCGGATGTTTTCGGCACGACGATGTATCGCACTATCTTTAAGCAGGGCTGGGGTTACTACCAATATCCCATCGGACCAAGATTTTTCCAATTCAAATATTTTTTGAACAAAATTTTGGCCCATCAGAATAACGCTGTCGTCATAGAGCTGCAGGCCGAACCCTGGATTTCCGGCTATACCACCAACGAACCGCTGGAAGAGCAGTTTAAATCTATGAATCCTGATCAGCTGAAGGCCAATGTCACTTACGCCAGGAAAGTAGGATTTCCGGATATCTATTTGTGGGGAGTGGAATGGTGGTACTGGCTGAAAGTGGAAAAAAATCATCCGGAACTGTGGGCGACCGCCAAAGAACTTTTCAGCCACAATTCGCAATAGTTAAACGATTTTATGGAAAGTTTAAAGCATCACATCGGTTTTCATCATATCAGAAGCTGGAAAGCATTCTTTTTTGTGCTGGTCGTTGTTGCTGGCGGAGTCTTGGGAACGGCTTATAGCATCCACGCTTATCCGGAAGTTTTTCGGACTGATTTAACTATCGAAAAAAATCAGGCGGTCGGTCCTACTGATCCGATAGTGATCGATTTTTCCCAGCCGGTGGACGCGAGCACTTATCATTCGGACGCGAACATTTCTCCTTCAGCTGGTTTCAATATGAAATGGGAAAACGCCAACAAAAAACTGGTCATCTCCCCAAAAACTTTTTGGGAACCAGCGACAAAATATTCTTTGAGTTTGCCTCAAGGGAAAAGCCGGCTTTTCACCAAAATAGCTCCGGCCGATTTTCAGTTTACGACCATAGCCTTTCCTGAAATTACCAAAGCTTCTCCGACTGACGGAGCTGGTGATGTGAGCACGGGCATAGAAGATCCCATCACCTTAGACTTCAATAGGCCGTTGGATAATTTTTTCGTGAAAGCCGATCTCAGTCCCAGCACCGGAGTGACCTATCAGTCTAACGACGCCCGGACGGAGTTTAAATTGTTGCCTAGCGACGGAATAAAATATGGCACTGATTATGATATGAAAGTTTACGTAAAATATGCCGATGATTCTGATAGTAATTACCACCAGATCTATGAAAGCTCTTTTTCCACGACTGCTCCGCCGGTCATCACCTGGGACAAAAATTACACCACCCGGATCGAACAAGCCAAAAAATATACTGCGGCTAAGATTACCACTGGAAAATATATCGATATCAACTTGGAAGCGCAAGTTATGACCACTTTTGAAGACGGGAAGCTGCTTAACTCCTATATGGTTTCTTCAGGTAAACCCAGTATGCCGACACACAAAGGACAATTTTCTATTCACAACAAATCTCCCCGGGCCTATTCGAAAGAATTTGGCCTGTATATGCCCTGGTGGATGGCGGTGGCCCCTGACGGCAGTTTTGGCATTCACGAGCTTCCCGAATGGCCGAGCGGCTATAAAGAAGGAGCGGCTCATTTGGGCACTCCGGTTTCCCACGGCTGTATCCGCCTCGGCGTCGGCCCGGCCAAAACGGTTTACGACTGGGCGGAGATAGGAACACCGGTTGTCATATATTAATGATTATCTTGATTAAAATAGTCTAAAGGTATATTATGGGATGTACTTGTTTTATTAAGTTGCTCAAATTCAGAATTAATTCAGCTGGTATATGAAAAAAGGCCTTAAATTATTTATTGTATATTATCTTCCAGTCATCCTCTGGGCCGGAGTGATTTTCTGTTTTTCCTCCATTCCTAATCTAAAAACAGATCCCAGCAGTATCAGCGGGGAAATAATCATCAGAAAAGCCGGACATATCGGGGAGTTTGCCATTCTGTTCTGGCTCATCTGGAGATTGTGCTATTACGCCTGGGACCTGGTGTCCACGGAATCCTTAGTCATTTCTTTCATCGTGGCTGCTCTTTACGCTGTGAGCGACGAGTGGCATCAGACACTGGTAGCGGGGAGAAGCGGAAGGATCACCGATGTGATTTTTGATATCCTGAGCATTCTTTTGGCAATGCAGTTCATCATCATGGCGAAGTTCAAAAGATTCAAGAAATACGCTTTGGCTTTAACCATGATTATTGTTATTGTTCTTTCTGCCATGGAATACAAAATGATCCTGGATAGCGAGAAAGCCGAGAAAGAACAGGAACAAAAAGAGGTAAGTCTGTCGGCAGAAGATACGCAAGAAGAAGTCCAGGTGGAAAAAGAACAAGCGGCCGCTCCTCCCGAAGAGAGACCGGCACCCGCTCCTGCCGATGGCATTCCGCAGAAGATAAAAATTGATGTGCCTTTTACAACGCAAGCGCCGCTGGCTAATTGGGACGCTTATCACGAAGAAGCCTGTGAAGAAACTTCTCTTATCATGGTGAAATATTATCTCGATCACAAAAAACTGACTCCCGATGTGGCGGAGAAAGAAATCGAGGCGATGATAAAATTTGAAATTGATAAATACGGGGATTATAAAGACAGCAATGCCGCCGAGATAGTAAAATTAGCCAAAGATTATTATGGCATCGGTAATATGAAAGTGGTATATAATTTTAAAAGGGAAGATATTAAAAATTATTTAGCTCAGGGAAAACCGATCATTGTTCCGGCTGCTGGCCGGCTTCTGGGCAATCCTAATTTCACCTCGCCCGGGCCGTTATATCACAATCTGGTCCTGGTCGGATACGATGGCGACAATATCATCACCAATGATCCCGGCACCAAAAGAGGGGAAGGATATGTTTATAACATCAACATCCTTTATAACGCCATCCACGATTTTCCCGGGAAGCCGGAAGACATAGAAAGCGGGAAAAAAGCGATGATAGTTTTGGAATAGCCTGTGTGGTATAATTAATTTGTAAAAACAAAAAATAGAAGGAGAGGTGAACTATGCACAAGAACAAACACAATTGGCTTATCATTCTTTCAATTGCGGCAGTGCTAATCGCGGCTTATAATTTTTTTACCAAAAGCGATGTTTTAAATTTAGCCGGCACGCAGTGGATCCTTATAGCTATTGTTTTTGGGATATATGCCCTATATTCCAAAACTGGAATAACCGAGAATAAATAAAAATAGAAAATATTATGACGAGAGTTGTTGTTGATATTGAAACAGTCGGTTTTGATTTTGAAAAACTGGACGAAAAAAGTCGGGAATATCTTTTGAAGTACGGCGAAACAGAAGAAGAAAAAGCAGACATTAAAAAGCGGTTGGGCCTTTATCCGCTCACGGGAGAAATCGTGGCCATTGGTATGCTCAATCCCGACACGATGAAAGGCTGTATGTTGTTTCAAAATAACGGTGGCCAGGAAGAAAAACTCGAAGAAAACGGCATCGTTTTTGAATCAGGCGGAGAAAAAGAAATTTTGGAAAAATTTTGGGATCGCCTCAGATCTTATGATCAGGTCATTACCTTCAACGGACGGGGATTTGATGCCCCTTACCTTATGATCAGGAGTGCCATCCATAAAGTAAGGGCCAGCAAGAATCTGATGGGTTATCGTTATGACGCGCGCGTCCATTGCGACCTTATGGAGCAACTTAATTTTTATGGCGCTACCAGGAAATATACGTTGGATTTTTACGCCAAATCTTTCGGGATAAAAAGTTCCAAAGACGCCGGAGTGGACGGCTCGATGGTCGGCGATCTGTATAAAGAAGGAAAATTTTTGGATATTGCCCGATATTGCGTGCGGGATCTGGTGACTACCAAGGATCTTTATGATGTTTGGGATAAATATATAAAATTTTAATACGGAATTAATTTTTATGAATCCTTATTTATTTTTAGCTTTATTCATCGTGGTGGTCGTAACTGGGCTTTTGTTCGGTTTTTATTTGCTGATTGATTTTGTCAGAGCTATGAACCCGATTGTCTTTCTTCTTATCCTTCTGGCTATCTTCATTTTCTTTATCTATCTGGTCATTGATTTCGCTTCTTCCAATCCCAACTCTTTTATGGATAAATGGGCCAAGAAGACTCTTTGGTTGTGGCTGCCTTTTTATGCTTTCCAGCGGCTGATTAAGGAAGTGATACTCAAAAAATAATTATTTTCTTATTATATTATAAAAAAACACCAACTTGATCGTTGGTGGTTTTTTATTTCAAATAGAACGGATCTTATTTTACACTTTCTACAAACTTGGCAAATACTTCCGGATTTTCTACTGCCATCTGGGACATCACTTTTCGATCGATGGTTATTTCTTTGTCCTTCAAAGTTTTCATAAACTGGCCATATTTCAGCCCCATTTCGCGAAGAGCGATATTGAGCCTCACGATCCATATGCCGCGCATAGTTCTTTTTTTAGCCCGTCTGTCCCGGAGAGCATATTTCCCAGCCTTAATGACGGCTTGTTTGGCTGTGGCGTAATGGGATTTTCGTTTCCAGCGATATCCTTTGGCGTCCTCCAGCAGATTATCTCTTCTTTTTTTAGCGGCCACTCCGCGTTTTACTCTGGTCATATGATTTCACGTAAATACGTATACTTAATTTAATAATATAATTAACAATAAGGCAAGCCCTTCAAAACATTCTTTTCATCGGTCTTGAAAAGACGCACGTCACTCTTCTTTCTTCGTCCTTCTTTTCCGCTTTCTTTGGAATTGTAGTGGTTCTGGCTGGTCGCTCTTCTCAGCACTTTTTTCTTTTTGGTAATCTTGATCCTCTTTATGAGCGCTTTCGGAGTTTTTAGTTTAGGCATTTGTTTGTTAGCTAGGTATTATTATTACATTAAATCCTCCCGGGAATCTTTTTATATCCTGTTCGACTTTGTAGTCGGTGATGATTGATTTCAGGAAGTTTATAAGATTTTCTCGAGCCAGATCCTGGTGGATCTTTTCTCTGCCTCGCAGCAGTATTTCTACTTTCACCTTGTTTCCTTTTTTCAGGAATTTTTCCGTCTGGTTTCTCTTGAAATCCAAATCGTGCTCATCGGTCCTAACTCCGAGACGGATTCCTTTTATATCAAATTTCTTCTGTTTGGCCTTGCTCAGTCTTTCCTGGCGTGATTTTTGGTATTGGAATTTTCCGAAATCCATTATCCGGCATACCGGAGGAACAGCCTTCGGTGCCACTTCCACCAGATCCAAAGCGCTCTCCCGGGCGATTTGCAGAGCGGCTTCCGGCGTCATAACGCCCAGCTGTTCGCCGTTTTCACCGACGACCCTGATCTCTCTGGCTCGGATGTATTCATTTATTCTTGTCAGCGGCTCCTTTCTGACGAAAGGCCTTCTGAATGGTGTTCTTCTAATTTTTTTAATTTTAATAATTACTTCATTATTGTGGAGATGGCGAGAATCGAACTCGCGTCCAAAATTGTTCACTTAAAATATTCTACAAGCTTATTCTATTTGGTAATTTCAGCTGGAGATAAAAATAGAAAAAATTACTCCGACCTATCCTCATGTTTACCCCCCACCACTTGTAACAATTGTTGATCTGCTTTTATTATAAATTTCTATTATAAAATTAGCAACAAGTGGTGGGGGGTAAATTTTACGTATATTGCCAGAGAAATGCAACATCCGCTATTCTGGCGTATGACACCGGAATACGTTTACCAGAAATCAACGGTCCGATGGCTTTGGCCGTCCGTTAGGACTAAGCTAAAGCAGGAGCGAAAGACGGAGCAAACGCGTTAGCGAATGCCATCTTTGCTTTTGTTATGAAGTTTGCACTTATAACGTTTGAACCCTTTTACGAGTTGTTCAGCTCGGCTTGCTTATTTTAAACGTACAACCTGTCGAAACCAAACATCCCCAGGGGGAAAATTATAAATTTTTCAACTCTCTCTCCGCTCTTCTGAAGTCTTCTTTTTTCTTAATTTTCTCTCGCTTGTCGTATTCTTTTTTTCCTTTTCCTAAGCCGAATTCCAGCTTAATAAGTCGTTTTTTAGTATACATCCGAATAGGCACCAATGTCAAGCCCTGAGTGCGGGCACGGCCGATGAGTTGCTTGATCTCCGAGCGTTTGAGCAGCAATTTTCGCGGTCCGGTCGGATCGTAGTTGGGAACGATGCCGGCGTGCTTATAAAGCGGGATATGGGCATTAGTTAGATACAATTCGTGGCCGTGAATTGTGACGAAACTTTCCCGGAGACTGACGTGTCCGGTCTTTATGGACTTTACTTCATAGCCAGCCAAGACCAAACCGGCCTCATATTTTTCGAGGATCTCATAATCGAAATTAGCCCGTTTATTGACAGCCAGCATACTCATAGTCATATCTTACCATTATTATCCGTTTTTATGCTATTATATTAGTATAATAACTGAAGAAACAAAAATCAATGATATCAGAATTTGCCCGCTGGCATTATGACCGGGGCCTGAAAAAACTTTTAGAGATCTGGGGTAATTTTGTGGAATTTGTCTGGATATATTTTTCGGTCGCCACCTTTTTCCGGACTCTTTTCTCTCCCTGGAGAAGAGATGTCTCCCAGGTAGGATTGAGAGGGATTCATCCTATCATTTTTCTCAAGACCCTTACTGAAAATATTTTTACCAGGATCATTGGAGCGATGCTGAAGGCATTCCTGATTGTAACGGCCATCATCATTGAGGGGATGGTTTCGGGAATAGGAATATTCGTACTCCTCATTTGGTTTACCGCTCCACTGGCTTTTCTTATCAGTCTCGGAGAAATAGTTTTTTCTCTTACTCAAGGAGCGGTGTTGCTGCTGACTTTTTGGGTGATAGTTTTTGGGACCTCTCTCGTTATCGTTGTCTTGTCTCTCCGGGCGTTCAGATTCGGAGAGAAGGATTATTATTCTATGGATCTTACCAGACTTTCTCGGGAAAAATGGTTTGATAGAGTGTGGAGAAGGATCGGAATAAACGGAGGAGAAATTAATCTTCAGCTTCTCAGCGATCCGGAAGGACTGAAAAATTATCTCAATAATCTTGATCTGACGAGCGAAGAATTTTTGAAAATCGTGGATTGGGAAGCGAGGAATCAGACGAAGATAGAAAACGATCGAAAATTTTGGCGGAGGGAAAATCTTTTGGGCGGATTGCCCCTGGGAAAGAATTGGTCTTTTGCCTACACGGTGCATCTGGATAAATACGTAGCGGATCTCAGCGAGGCGGACTATTCGGAATACAGAGACGCGGCGCTTATCGGGAAAGAAAAAGAACTGGAGGAGCTGGAACTGATTATGACCAGGCCTTCTCAGAACAGTGTCATTCTCATTGGAGAAGCGGGAGTGGGCAGAGACACCATCATCCATACTCTGGCCAGAAAAATACGAAAGAACCAGGCTCCTTCCGCTCTTATCAATGAAAGGCTTCTGGAGATAAATCTGAAAGAAATCTTGTCTGATGTTTCTTCCGGAGATTCTTCGGCTGTTCTCCAATCGCTTTTTTCCGAAGCGGCCTATGCCGGCAATGTTATCCTGGTCATTCGGGACATCCATGAATTTTTAGGCTCTGCTTCGAATAAATCCGGCTATGACATTTCTTCTATCCTGGGAGATTTTCTCAATTATCCTAACTTTCAGATCATAGGCACCACCACGCCGGGAGAATTTCATGCAAGCGTGGAAAAGAAAGATCGGGTGATAAAATATTGCGACCGGATCATGATAGAAGAGATGAGCAAGGATAATACTATCGATGTTCTGCTTTATAAGCTCAAGAGCATAGAAAAGGACAATATCATCCTGACCTATCAGGCCATAAAAGAGATTGTCAATCTTTCCGACCGATATATTACCAGTTCTCCGTTTCCGGAAAAAGCGCTCGATCTGATGGAAGAGACCATCCTCTTTTGGTCCAATAATCCGCACTCATCCTTGATAGATAAAGCGGTGGTGGATAGCGCGATATCTTCCAAGATAAAAGTGCCGCTGGGCGAAGTGACGAAAGACGAAAGCGCCAAACTTCTGGATCTGGAAACGCTCCTGCATCAAAGAGTGGTCGGCCAGGATATGGCGGTAAACCAGATAGCGGAAACAGTGCGGCGGGCCAGGATCAGTATGACGCAAAAAGATAAACCGCTCGGCAGTTTTCTTTTTATGGGTCCGACCGGAGTAGGGAAGACCGAATCGGCCAAAGCTCTCGCGGAAAGCTATTTCGGCGACGAGAACCGAATGATCCGTCTTGATATGAGTGAATATCAGTCAGCCGATTCTATCCCGAGGATCATCGGAGCGCCGGATGGCCGCGAAGGATACCTGGTCAGCAAGGTCAAGGAAAATCCTTACGCCCTTTTGCTCTTAGACGAGATTGAAAAAGCCCATCCTGATCTTCTGAATCTGTTTTTGCAAGTGCTTGACGAAGGACATCTGACCGATGTCAGCGGGAAAAAGATAAGTTTTAGAAATCTGGTCATCATCGCTACCTCGAACGCCGGATCGGAAGTGATCAAAGAATGTATCGCTGCCAATATGCCTCCTAAAGAGATGCAGGATAAAGTGATCAGTTTCGTGATCGATAAAGGAATCTTCCGGACGGAATTTCTCAATCGTTTCGAGGGAGTGATTTTCTTCAGTCCTCTCACGCCTGCTGACATCGAAAAGGTGACGGAACTGCTTCTTCGAAAACACGCCGCCCGGATCAAAGAAGAACAAAATATCGACATCACATATGAGGCAGGTCTGGCACCTGAGATCGCTAAGGCTGCTTTTGACCCGCTCTTTGGCGCCCGAGCCATCAACCGTTTTATCCAGGACAAGATCGACGATAATCTGGCCCGAAAAATCATCGGTGGAGAAATAAAAAAAGGCGAGGCATATGTTTTCAAGGGGACGGATATGGTATGAAGTTATTGTCAGATCTGGCATGGGATACAAAAATAGAAAAACAACCAGATTATCAAATTACGATTATTCCCAAAACGGAATGTATTTTGTGACGATTTGTACGAAAGACAGGGAGGAATTGTTAGGCACAATTGTTGATGGAAAAATAATTTTATCAAAAACAGGAAAAATAATAGACTATATTTGGCAGGAAATACCAATCCATTTTCCGTTTGTAAATTTGGATGAATACGTAATAATGCCGAACCATATACATGGAATAATCGAAATCATCAACACGGAGAATGTAGGGACGCAATTTATTGCGTCCGGTAATAACACAAGTAATATTAATAAGGAGGACGCGATAAATCGCGTCCCTACAAAAGGTGGAATAACAGGAAATTGCAATCCATCATTAAATCCCGATTCATTGTCATCAATAATAAAATGGTTTAAGGGCAGATGCACATTTGAAATTAGAAAAAACCTTAACCCGATTTATTTCGTCTGGCAATCGCGATTTTATGACCGCATCATCAGAAATGACCTCGAATTAAACAAAATTCGCGAATATATCCAGAAAAATCCAGAAATGTGGGAAAGAGACCGGAACAATGTTGAAAATTTATTGATGTAATGGAAAAAACAGAAAAATAAACGAAAAAAACGGCTTATTATAGCCATTTTTTGGTATTACGTTTGACAAGCGGCTAAAAAAGGAGTATAATGCACAGTTGAACATTAACAATCTATTCCTAGCCAATTTAACAGCCATTTTCTGGCCGGCTCTCGCGCCGTGCGGAAGGCAGCCAGAAATGCGCTGTTAACAGTTGATAGCAATGGAGATGATTATGAAATTTGATGATTTGCCAGTCGGTGCTTATTTTATTTACGAGGGAGATAGCCCAGCAAAAAAAGAAGGCTGGACTACACTCTTTAGAAAAGTGATCTATCTTAACAAAACAGAATCTGGGGTTGAAAAACAAGGCGCAGAGGGAATTTTGAATGTTGCTTCAGGTCTTGTTTTTTCAGTAAGTGATCGCGATAAGTGTCTCGGAGTATGTAGAATAATGAAATGATGTGAAGCGTATCTTTATTGCACTGAGCGCCACGAAAATATATAATCATTGAGAAGATATCGGTAAGGCTAGGGGCGCAAGATTGATTAGGAGCTAACTAATCCTTGCAAAACGCAAACAATTTGGATCTATTTAACACAACGCTGTATAGATCCTTTTTTTATTTTCCTCTAAACATAAAAACAGCCCGAAAGCTGTTTTTAATTTTTTTATAACATACTTTAAGCTCTGGAAACATATTCTCCTCTCTCCGTATTCACGATCACTTCATCTCCAGCGTTGACAAAAAGGGGAGCGGTGATTTCGAGGCCGGTTTCCAGTTTGATCACTTTGCCGCCGGTGGAAACGGTGTTGCCTTTTACTCCCGGCGGCGCATCCACCACTTTTAGCTTTACTTTGACCGGCAGTTCGATGTTGATCGGATTGCTGTTGAAATTGAGAAGTGTCACTTCCGTCCCTTCGATCAGATAATTGACGGCATCTCCCAGAACATTTTTGGAAAGTGTGAATTGCTCGTAGGAAACATTATCCATAAAATTATAATCATCACCATCGCGATAGGTATATTGGGCTTTGGATTTGGAAATGTCTGCTTCAAAGACTGCTTCCGATCCCTGGAAAGTTTTTTCCTGGACGGCACCGGTGAGAAGATTTTTGAGCTTGGTGCGCAGCACTGCTCCGGCCCGGCCGGTCTTGGAATGTTCATGATAAGTCACGACGTATGGAGTGTCGTTCCAGACGATATTCTTGCCTGTTTTTATTTCGGACATATTAAGCATATAAACACGTAATCATAAAATCATATAATCACCGGGTGCTTATATGATCAAATGTTTTAATGATTTTATGGCCTTATCTGCTGACAAACGGTACGAGCGCCATGACGCGGGCTTTTTTGATGGCGTTGGCCAAAACGCGCTGATGTTTGGAACAAGTGCCGTGACGCTTGGGAGGATAAATTTTCCCCTGGGAATTCATAAAACGGCGCAACATATAAGCGTCTTTGAAATCGATCTTTTCTATCTTGTTCTGGCAGAAATAGCAAAGCTTTTTCTCTTGTTGAATTTCCATAAATTTATTTACGAGCTACGAAATTACTTAAAACGGTACGTCTTCAATCTTCACTTCTTCCTCTTCATCCAGATTGATGGTGGGAATTTCTTCGGCTGGTGCTTCTTGGGCGGCCGGCCGGGGAGCATTGGCGGCAGCTGGTCTTGGATAATTTGATTGTCCGGAACTTCCTTGGGCGCGAGATCCGAGTTGCATATTTTCAGCCACGATCTCGGTTATTCTTTTTTCCGTTCCGTCCTTGGCGGTATATTTTCTGGTCTGCATCCTTCCTTCAATGAAAGCTTCCTGTCCCTTGGTCAGATATTGCCCGGCAATTTCTCCCAGTCTTCCCCAAAGCACGACGTTATGATATTCGGTCTGGTCTTGTCTTTGGCCGTTCTTGTCTTTCCAAAAACGATTGGTAGCCATAGAGATAGAGGCTACGGTCTGTCCGGTAGCGGTGGTCCTTATCTCCGGATCGCGGGTCAGGCGACCGACTAAAAGCACTTTGTTAACATTCATAGTTTTTATTGTTAAATGTTAAGTATTTCTTCTAATTTTTTATCGATGTCGTCTCCGTTCGCGGGAGTTTTTTCGTCCGGTTTGGCTTCCTCTTTCTTTTTTTCTTTCATAATTTCTTTCGGTTTTTCTGCTTCCCGGACCGGTCTGGCATTAGCTTCGTTCATCCTTTCTTCCTTTGATCTGAGCTCAGGAAGTTCATCCGCCCGGCTGATGAGAAACCTGAGAACTCCGGGGTGCAGGTTCAGTTTAGTGCTTATTTCCTGGGTTTTTTCCGGATCCAGTTCGAACCGCTGGGCGATATAGATGCCGTGAGTTTCGTGCTTGATTTTATAGGACATCTTTCTCTTTTCCAGCGTTTCTTTTTCCTCATATGCCGCTCCGGATTCTTCCACTATCTTTCTCACTTCTTCTTTGATCTTCTCTGCGTCTGCTTCTCTGGAGGCGCCGATCAGATAAAATAGTTCGTATCGCATGACTATATTATAAATAATTAAACCGCCTAAATGAAGTCCGTCAGGCGGTGGTTTCCTCTTGTCTCAGCCCCTCGACAAGCTCGGGGTAAAGCGAAAGGAATATCGGACTTTCTAGATTAATATTAGTGTACTAGTTAACCAATAATTAGTCAATAGTTAGGCCCATAAAAATTTCTATGGGCCTAATTCGTGCGGTACTAACAAGATGCGAGCATCTTATCTACAGCTTCATCCAGTTGTCTGAGCTCATCTCTGGTATAGGAGATTGTTCCATAAGTCTGGACGATAACGGACAAATGGGTAAATCTTTTTTCTCTTTGCTCGTGGATCCAAAGAGGTGTTATTGTTTCCGGATCTACACGTTCCTGAATACCGATAAGTCTGGCGAATAGCCAGTCGAGCTCTTTACTTCTTGCGTTTTGCGAAGGAACTGACATTAGATACCTCCTTATGATTTGGTTGTTGACCAATCTTTATATCCTAAACTCAATCACATCCCCATCCTGCACGACATATTCTTTGCCTTCCAATCCCAATTTTCCCAGCTCCCTGGCTTTTGACCAGGAGCCGATTTTCAAAAGTTCGTCCCAGGCAATGACTTCGGCGCGGATGAAACGGTCTTTAAAATCATTATGGATAGCAGCACCGGCTTCTGGCGCAGTCGAATTCTTTTTTATGGTCCAGGCGCGCGATTCGTCTTCACCGGTGGTGAGAAAGGTAACTAAGCCTAAAGTATAATAAGCTTTGATGATTAGTTCATTCAAATTAGATTTTATCTCGAGTTCCTCGGCTTCCTCGGCGCTCATTTCCAAAAGTTCTTCTTCTATTTTAATATCTAATTTTACATTGTTCCTTTTTTCCAATTCGTCAGATAATTTTTCGTTGATGTCGCTGACATTATAGACATAAATAAAGGGCTTGGCCGTCAAAAGGGACAATTCGCGATAAATAATTTTGGTATTTTCGTCTCGTAGGGACAAACCTTGCGTTTGTCCTTTTTGGGCGGACGCAAGGTCCGCCCCTACAATTTCATTGGCTAATTTTCCTTCCTCTAATACTTTTTGTATTTTCTTGATCACTTCCAGCTGGATATCGGCGCCTTTCTTTTTTCCTCGCAATTCTTTCTCTACTCGGACAATGGTCTTTCTTACTGTTTCCAGATCGGCTAAAATTAATTCTGTATTAATCACTTCGATATCGGAAAGTGGATCAATCTGATTGTGGACGTGAATGATGTTGGGATTTTGGAAAGCGCGAACGACTTGGATGATGGCATCCACTTCCCGGATGTTAGCCAGAAATTTATTACCCAAGCCTTCGCCAGTAGAAGCACCTTTTACCAGTCCGGCAATATCTACGAATTCCACGACCGCCGGCACCACTTTTTTGGATTTGGACATCTTAGCTAATTTCGTGAGGCGCTCGTCAGGCACCTTAACAATGCCGACATTCGGTTCAATGGTGCAAAAAGGGTAATTATTAATATCAACCGGACTTTTGGTGAGGGCTTTGAAGAGAGTGGATTTGCCGACATTGGGCAGTCCGACGATTCCTATCTTAAGCATTGGTTTATTTGAAATTTAGGTTAATTTATTATATATTGATATTAGAACTAAGATTACTATAAATCAAGAACTTTGAATAACTTATCATTTTTAATGAAAATAAAAATTTTATAATTCCGTTAGTAGTTAAAATTATTAAAGATACAACAAAATTATGGGTAACATTTTTCTGGTTTTTGGTTACGGAATACCAAAAGACATTTTAAAGGATGAAAATTACAATTTCTATTTGAAAATGGTTTTCAACAAAGTTTACGATATTAGCGTAAATGACAACTCTAAAAAATCTTTGATTATTTTTTGCGGCGGAAGAACGGATATGTCCAAACCTTATCAAAGAACGGAAGCGGAAGAAATGGCAAGGTTTTTTGCTAACTTAATCAAAAACAGAACATTTCTGAATCAAATTACAAAAAAATGGATGCTCATTCCAGAAAAAGAATCTCTATCTACTTTAGAAAATATAATTAACAGCAAGAAAATTATAAAAAGTCGGAAGATTGATAAGGACAATATATTTATTTTCTGCGAGCATACACGAGAGAAAAGAATCAAAACTCTGGCTAAAAAGATATTTGACAAGGACTACGATTTTCAGGTATTATCCATTGATTTTGATATATCAGTCAACAGGTATTTACCTGCTGAATTTGTCGCCAAAAAAGAACAAGCTGAGCTTAAACATTCCTTGCTGGCCTTAGAAAGTCCCGAAAAACTAAAAAAGCATCACCAGATTTTTGCTGAAAAATTTGAGTATCTTAGGAAAATGGGACAGAAAAGACACACTGAAGCGGTGAAAAAATGGTGGGAGGAAAAATTAAAAGAGTTGGAAAACTAGGTTGACGTTTACAATAAGAGGAGAGCTGTTCTTTTTCGAGGGAGGCGTGAAATGAAAACAAGAAGTATTGTCCTTAAGATGTTGCTCAAGAATGGCTTTTTATTCAAGCTAATCCATAAAGCGATCAGCTTCGCCAAAAAAATGGAGGAAAACATTCGACAAAAAAGAGCCAATGAAACTATCGTCCATCTTCAGAACGAGCTGATTCCGCTGGTGACCGAAATGCGCAACAATAATCAGATTAGTTTTACCACAGTTCAGGCCGTTGGCGCTCCAGGTGGAAATTACTGGGAGCCAGTGAAAAACATCAAGGGTGATTATATCTGCAAAACCTTTAATGCTAATCCTGACTGGACTATGGAAACCAGCAAAAAGATTGCAGATGATTACCAGAAAGTTATTGCCGAATACTTCAAGCGAAGTCCTGAAAGGACTGGCAATCGTCTGGAAGATGGTAAAAACTGGGTATTTGGCAACCTTTTGAAATGGGGCGGCTCAATTGTGGAAGAAGGTTTGATGAGTCACCAAGAAATAACTGAGCTGGCCAATGCCTTCGAAGAAGCTATTGAGCAAAAAGGCGAGAACTTTTTTGGTTATTTTCACGGCAATATCATCGGTGACCATATCTATGTCGGCGAGAATAGAACTTTTTACCTTCTTGGCGTGAGAATTGTCCCTCGTCCTGGCAAGGAATACTATGATTTTCTCCGAGCCTTGGATTGGCTGATTCTAAAAACCGACAATCAAGTGACAGATTTCAACCGCATTGTCGCTTGGATGAGACGGTATCTGGGACAATATGATTGGGAAGAGATAAAGCTGGTCTTTGCTCTTCGATGCATTGGGATTCTTGGCTGGGATATACTTCACCGAGGAGATTTTGGCAAAGGTGACACAGAAGCAAAGAAAAATATTCTATTGAAATTTATCAGGAGGGAATATTAGTATCTTTTATAGTATTTGCGAGGGTGGTCGGGTCAAAGCTCGATTGCCCTCCTTTTTTTATTAGTATTAAATAGGAACAGAGTGAATGATTTTCCCTAGTGAATCACGGGCTACTATTTGCCGCTCATATTGAGGCGGCGGTAGCTTTATTATAAAGTCAAAGGGGATGCCTTTTTCAAAACTATCGCTTGAATTATGCCTGATAGCACTTGCTTTATGCCTATTTTTAGTGACATATGATTCTAAAATTATCAACTATAATATACAATACGATATATGATAGCTAAGCGCAACTTTTACAGCAGAAACACCATAAAAGTCGCCCAAGATTTGTTGGGTTGTTTTTTGTTGCGAGAATATAAAGGGAAAATTATAAAAGCGATGATTACTGAAATAGAAGCTTATCGCGGCGAATATGATCTGGCTTCTCACGCATCCAAAGGCAGGACGGCGCGAACGGAGATTATGTATGGCCGTCCTGGCCATGCCTATATCTATATGATCTATGGCATGTATTTCATGCTCAATGTGGTGACAGAAGAAAAAGATTTCCCGGCGGCAGTTTTGATACGTGCCGTAGAGACGCCTTGCCTACCGGCAGGCAGGCATTGCAATGCGTCTCTACAAAAGACGTTAAACGGTCCGGGAAAGCTGACCAAATATTTGCATATCGACAAATCTCTCAATGGCCATGATTTAACAATGAGAGAAAAACTTTGGATCGAATGTCCGGAGAAAAAGATAAAATATAAAATAATAAAATCCCCGCGAGTAGGGATTGAGTATGCCAGGCATTGCAAGAAATGGAAATGGAATTTTAAAATCACCAATTGACGCTAATATTAAGCGAATTTTCGCGAATTAGAAAAAGATGCCATTATCGTGCTAAAATATAAGTAGTAATAATTAAGAAATTTTTATGAAAGTAAATCCAAATATTTTCCGTGGTTACGATTTGAGGGGCATTGTGGGCACCGATCTCAATTCTGAAATAGTCGAGCATCTGGGGAAAGCCCACGGGACTTATATGAAACGCCACGGCATAAAAGAGGCGGTGGTGGGATATGATTGTCGTTTTACCAGCAAAGAGTATGCCGATGCTCTGACTCAGGGGTTTAGTTGGGCTGGAATTGATACGATAAATATCGGTATGACTCTGGTCGGCACTTTTTATTGGGCGCAATATTATCTTAATAGAAAAGGCGGAGCATTTATCACGGCTTCACACAATCCGGCGGAATATAACGGTATGAAATTTGCCATTGATTTTTCGGAAACTTTAGTGAGCGAGGGAATACAGGAGCTCAGAAGAATGGTCGAAGAAGAAGATTATGAACAGGGGGAAACACCTGGAAAAATTGAAGAAAAAGATATTTTAGGGGAATATATCAGTGATTTAAAGAAAAGAATAGATATTGAAAAAAAATTCAAAGTGGTGGTGGATCCCAGCTGTTCGACGGCCGGAGCGATCGTGCCAAAAATTTTAAGAGATTTTGGCATGGAAGTCATAGAAAGCAATTGCCAGATCGATCCTTTTTTTTCTTTGGGTACTCCTGATCCGACAGAAACTGCGGTAGCTAAAAGGCTGTCGGGTGAAGTTTTGGAAGTAGACGCTGATATCGGATTTTCTTATGATGCTGATGGAGACAGGATCGGTATTGTCGATAACAAAGGTGGCATCATTTGGAACGATGTCCTGGTAGCTATATTTGCTAAAGATGTTTTGGCAAGCCATTCGGGAGACAAAATTATGTATAACACTTTGTGTTCTAAAGTAGTTGAAGATTCTATAAAATCAGAAGGAGGAATTCCTTTTATGTGGAGAACGGGGCATTCTTTTCTCAAGAAAAAAAATCAGGAAGTGAGGGCGGCTTTTATCGGGGAACTTTCCGGCCACTTCTTTTTTTCCGCCGATTTCTATAATCATGATGATGGATGTTATACGACTTTGAGGCTGTTAAACTATATGTCGCGAACAAACAAATCTCTTTCTCAGTTAGTTGATGAATTGCCCAAATATATTTCCAGCCCGGAGATAAAAGTCGGTTGTGCTGATGACAAGAAAGTAGCGCTTATTGAAAAAATGAGCGAAGTTTTGGAGCGCGATTATCCGGACTCGGAAGTAATTTCCGATGAACGGGCCGGAGACGGAGTGCGGCTCAATATGGCGGATTCGATGTTTGTGGTGCGATATTCACAAAACGGACCTTATCTTACGATTAAGTTTGAAGCTCAAACACAGGAAAAATATGATGAACTGAAAAAATATTTGAATAATTTTTTACACAGCTACGAAGAAATAGATTGGGAATACGGTGTAAATGTGGAAAGCTTAAATTGAAACAAAAAACAAAAGGAAACAAGGGCAAACCTCCCTCCTTGGCACATAGAAGAAAAAGATTTAGAATATAGATAGGATTTGAAAATTTAAAATTACGATGAACAAAAACAAAAAAGCCTGCCCGTCCGGCCTGCCTGCCGGTAGGCAAGGAAGGCGAGGGTTTACTATAATCGAAATTCTAGTGATAGTTGCCATCATCGGCATCTTGGTTTCTATTATATTGGTCAGTATGCTTGGCAGTAAAGAAAAAGCGCAGGACAATTCCGCTTTTACTTCCTTTAAAAGCGTAGCTGCCCCGGCGTTTATGTGTCTGACGGGCGGTCCGGGAGCGCAATTGACTAATCCTCCGACTGAAAATTATAACATCTGTAATATTCCAGCAGTGCCAGATTCCAATTGGCCAGATCTTACGAAGACAAGCTGGAAATACGCTGATTTTTCATGGTGCAGCCCAGAGTCTTCTGGCGAATTGCTGCCATCATTGCGAGGTAGCTATCAGGATCAAGTGTATGGCGGAGATAGTGTCACGGGAGATTTCTGCTTTATGATGAAAAACGGGGAAAAATATATGTGGTGTACAATTACTGGATGTCGTAAACAGGGATTCTAATATTTACATTTTTTATTTTTAAAAACGCCTTTTGCAAGGCGTTTTTATGTTTATAGATAAATAATCTTTTCACTAATTACATTTTCTTAACAATTCCGGCGTCAATCCGCCCTCGCAATTTTTTGGCATTTTTTCAATTACTTCTCGGGACTGCGTGCCATTGCTATCGCACGCGTTCCAATCAGAATAAGTGAATTTTTGGCATTCCATCGGATAAAAGTTTTTCGTATCGCAGCTGGTCTTTGAACTTATGCCGGCAGCGAATAATAGCGCAATTCCTGCGGCAGCGATAACAGCTATAAAAATTATGCCTTTCCAGGTTTTGACGCGCTTTTTACTAATAAGAATCAGTTTGTCTTTCCAAAAGCTGTCCAGTTCTCTCGCCACTCCTTCTATCTCCCGCTCCTTGAGTTCTCTCCGGAAAGCTTTTTTCATTTCTCTCGAACCTTCCTTGACTGTTCCCAGGACGTCGGACAGGGTGACGATGCCAACTATATTTTTTTCATAATCAGTGACGGGGAAAGTGGTGAATTTCGTCTCTTTAATCGTTTCCATAAGTTCAGAAACTTCCATATCGGGCGAGACGGTCAGGCATTCAATACTCATAAGATCTTTGGCTTTGGCACTCAACAATTTTCCAATCTTGACCTTGATTTCTTCGGGCAGATTATCAGTAAGCTTGTTTTCCTTGATAAATTTGATATAAGCTGGCAAATAGAGATCGTCATAATTTTTCAAGAAGAAGTCGTCTTCGGTGATGATGCCCAGAATTTTATTATCTTCCACCACCGGCACTCCATGAAAACGGTTTTGAAAAATAATATCAGCCACTTCGGGAATACTGGTGTTGGGGCTGACCGATATGATATCAGTAGCCATTATTTCTTTTATTTTCATATTTTCCTTTTTAGTAAGCTTACAAATATATTATAGCATAAAATTTATTGGGCAGAAACAGGATTTTGACAATAAAATACGGGCTCATGATGATGAGCCCGCTTCTGCCAGAAAGTAACGGAACGCCTAGATGAAGATCCGAAAAACATAATTCAAGCGTAAAAAAGATTTATATCTAAGGGTTGCGAGATGGACTTTCAGTTCCCTTTCATATTTATCCCAATAGCTCTTTATACTGGCAATGGCCAGCATGTTTGAGACAAAGAGAAGGAAAAGGGTCAGGCGCAGGGAATTGTTGCTGTCGAGAGGGAAATCGAACAAAAACTGAAAATATGGCTGATATCCGTGAATAACGATAACTATCCAAGTCATAAGATTGTACTCGAAGAACATCTTTGCTTTGCCGGCTTCTGTTGATTCAATAGGGAGACCGCGCCGGGCACCCCAGATACCCATGAGCATGAGGGATAATTCAAGAAGAGTAAGGCTCAAAGTCATAATGACAGCTTGCAATTTCTCATTCTCTGAAGCGCCAGCTATAAAAATTTGGGCAAAACATGCCATGAGAACGACAACAATCAGGTATTTCAGCTTATCGGCGCCCCGGTCGAGACCAGCTCCTTCTCTGGAAACTTTCTTAAGCCAGTGGGCGATGGTGCCATCAATGCCGTCAACGCAAAAGCCAATCTCTAAAGCCCAAAAAGTATAGCGGTTGATAAATCCAAAGAGAATGAAGACTGCATCAATAAGTACGGCTAATGCTGCACCAACAGTCAGACAATTAGGGATTGTGGTATGTTTCCAAAATGTCCTGGCAAATTTTTTCCAATTTAGCCTCTTTATCTTCTCGACAGAAATAATTATATCAAGGTACATAAGAACCTCCTTTCGAGATTGGTTTATATTATAAACCCTATTTTTTCTTTGACTTTATCCAATTTTTTCTTTGCCAGTGGCCGGACTTTTTCGGCGCCTTCACGGAGAATTTCCAGGACGTCATCATCTTTTAGCATACTTATCTTTTCCTGTAAAGGTTTGAGGAAATTGACGGTAAGTTCGGCTAAATCGTTTTTAAATTCAGCATAACCCTTGCCTTGATATTTTTTCTCAATGTCTTTGGTCGGCATATCGCTTGAAAGCAGGGAATAGATGTGGATGAGATTCATCAGCGCCGGTTTGTCTTCGGAATAAACTATTTCCGAGCCGGAGTCGGTGACCGCTTTTTTAATCTTTCGGCGGACCGCTTCTTCATCATCGGTGAGAGCGATATAATTGTATTCCGAAGCGGCTGATTTACTCATTTTCTTCGTCGGATCATCCAATCCCATAATGCGCATTCCTTCTTTCTGCACGTGAGCTTCGGGAACAATAAAAATATCGCCAAAACGTTTATTAAACCTTTTGGCTAAAACTCTGGCGATTTCAATGTGTTGCAATTGGTCTTCACCGACGGGAACTAAATTGGTGTCGTAAAGTAAAATATCAGCGGCCATGAGGACAGGGTAATCAAAAAGACCTACGCCTGTTTTATTAAAATTCCTCATAGATATTTTATAAAATTCATAGATTTCTTGTAATTCGGTATTTTTTAAAAGATTGCTACTTTTCGGATTATCCATTAAGTCTATTTCCTTTTGTGCATTATTTTTTAGAAACTCTTCAAATTGTTCAAAATCAACTATTGCCTTACTTTTAAATTGCGTCATTCTAACCAAATCTGAATTTCTTGTAATCGTATTTAGGATCCAAGCCAGTTCCGCGTGTTCGCTGACGTGCGACTGAATAAAAAGCGAACATTTTTTCGGATCTATTCCGGAAGCCAGATAGACTTTGGCGACTTCGATAGTTTTTTGGCGCAGGGCTTCCGGATCTTGGGGAACGGTGATGGCGTGCAAATCCACCACGCAAAAAATGGAGTCGTATTCATCCTGAAGTTTGACCCAGTTTTTGATGGCGCCTAAATAGTTGCCTAAATGCAAATTACCGCTTGGTTGGATGCCTGAAAAGATGCGTTTTTTCATAATTTAAGTATAAAGTATCAGGTATAAAGTATCAAGTATATAAAATTTTATGAATTTATGCTAAAATATTCCTGTAGCCGAAATGGCTATCTTTTAATTTTTTAAAAATATCAAAATGCGAGACATCCAGGAAGTGTATAATGAACTGCAGGAAGCTAAAAAAGCGCAAAAGAGTATCAAAAAAGAATATCGGGATGCGCTCACTAACGCCAATGAATACGAAGAAACAGTGGCGAAGCTGAAAGAAATCCGGGAAAAGAAAAAACAGATCGAAAATATCACCCAATCGAGAATGGGTCTGCGTTGGGAAGAATTGGAAAAATTGAAAGCCAAAGCGGCGGAACTGGATCAGATGGTGACCGACATTGCGATGACAACCATTATGGAAGGCAAGACGGTGGCGCTGAAAGATGAATACAATAATTCTTACGAGCCGGTGTATAAGATTACGTTTAGGAAAATCGCGTAACGTGAAACTTGAAACGTGGAACGAAAGACGTGAAGCGTGCTCAAAAAGCTGAGCTTTGGGCTAAGATCTTCGGGATTTCAAAAAGCTCAGCTTTAGGCGGAGAAATGTATTTTTTATAGTAAAAAAGACGCGATTTCTCGCGCCTTCTTTTGAAATGTAGGGGCTTTTGAAATGTAGGGGCGGACCTTGTGTCCGCCTAAAACCAAAAAGGACAGACACAAGGTCTGTCCCTACGGAAGATAAAATAATTTACACTTCAATTACAACAGGAAGAACCATCGGTCGTCTTTGAGTTTTGGTGTAGAGAAATTGTCCCACCACTTCCCGGATGTTATTTCGGACGTAATCCCAATTGACGGCGGAGTCGGGGGAAATTTTGGCGTAGACTACTTCTTCTACTTTTTTCTTGGTGGCATTCACCAGATCGAAATTTTCTTTGACGAAGATAAATCCGCGGGAAGTCACCTGTGGTTTGCCGATAATCTTTTTGGTCTTGCTGTCGATAATCACGGTGATGACGAACATGCCGTCTTTGGCCAGTAGTTGGCGGTCGCGAAGGACGACTTCACCGATATCACCGACGCCCAGGCCGTCCACCATAACGTTGTTTACCTGGACTCTTTCTCCGGATACTTTGCCGTTCTGGCGATAATCAAATTCGATCACTTTGCCATTGGCGCCAATCAAAATGTTTTTCGGATCCATCCCGACTGCGACGCCCAGTTCGCCGTGCAGTTTGAGCATAAAATAATTGCCGTGGATAGGAATTAAATATTTCGGGCGGACCAAGTTGATCATCATCTTGAGATCTTCCTGGCGGGCGTGGCCTCCGGCGTGGACATCCATCATTTTATAGTTGATCACTTTGGCGTCTTTCCGGTAAATGGTATCCATAATAGACTGGACCGTTCTTTCGTTTCCCGGAATAACCGAGGAAGAAAGCACGAAAGTATCGTCTTTATGCACTTTGACGAAACGGTGTTCGCCGTTGACTATTCTCATAAGCACGGCGTTCGATTCGCCTTGCGAGCCGGTGCAAAGGATAGCTATTTTATTGTCAGGATATTCATTGACTTTGGAAATAGGAATAAATGTTCCTTTTTTAGTCTGGAGATAGCCGAGTGTCCGCGCGATTTCTACGTTGGTTTTCATCGAATAGCCATCGACTGCTACTTTCCGGCCGTTCTTTTCAGCGGCCGCTACCACCGATTGGATACGGCTGATAAGCGAGGAAAAAGTGGCGAAGATGAGGCGGCCTTGAGTAGTCTGTTGAAAAATATCATCAAGTGTAGCCGCGATTTTTGACTCCGAGAGAGAATATCCTGGCGTTCTTGAATCGGTGGAATCAGACATCAGGGCCAGAATATTTTCACTGCCCAGGCGCGCAATTTTCGCCACGTCGGCCGGAGCGTCGCTGACAGGGGAATGATCAAATTTGAAATCTCCGGTGTGGATGATGGTGCCGATAGGGGTGTTGATAGCCAGTCCCACGGCATCGGGAATAGTGTGGTTGACGTGAAAAAATTCTATGCTGAACGATCCCAGCCTGATGCGGTCGATCTTTTTGACCGTGTGGATGTTGAGCGGTTTTTTGTCTTTGTAATCATCCTGGCGTTTCATCACAATGCCTCTGGTCAGTTCCGTCATATAGATCGGAGGATTGCCCAAAGTTTCCATCAGATGGGGAATGGCGCCGATGTGGTCATAGTGTCCGTGGGTGATGATCACGCCGCGGATATTTTTTTCTTTTCCTTTGAGATAGGTGACATCGGGAATGATGTAATCTATTCCCGGCATATCCTCATCGGGAAACTGCAGGCCCATATCGACGATGATGATATCAGACCCATATTCAAACACGGTCATATTACGACCTATTTCTTCCAGCCCTCCAAGAGGGATGATCCGCAGATTGTGTTTGGAATAACTGCGATTTTGTGCTAATCGGCTCGGGTCGACCCTGGGTGGCGCAAAAGTGGCGCTGGCCACGGGCGAAACCGGTGAACTCTGGTTTTCTTTTCGAAACATAAAATTTGTTAATAAGTTGCTCATTATAAACAAGCAAGAAGTTAATTATTACTTAAAAGTTGATTTAAATTTTGGCTGTGTTACCAAAGCTTAAAAAACAAAAGCACACACTTTTTGACTTATTTAAAGTTAAATAAGAGATCATTATAAAATACGACAAGAGAAAAATAGCCAAAACTACTAGCTTAAGAAGAAGAAAAAAAGTGTTAAGTAGAAGTTATTATATAGTACACTTATTATAACATAGAATATTACACTGTTGGGGCGAAAAAGTCAAGAGCAATCCCAGTGTAGGCTTTATTTAAGCCATTATTTTGCAATTTCCGGCTCTGCTATTTTTGATTCTATGCGGTTATAGATATCTTCATAGCGAATAATGTCGTCTTCTCCTAAATAATCACCAGTTTGCACCTCGATTATTTCTAAATTTTCTTCTCCAGAATTTTCCAGGCGATGAACGTGGCCCAGGGGAATAAAAGTACTCTCGTTTTCTTGCAATACGATTTTATTTTCCCCATTGGTCACTTCAGCCGTACCATGAACGACAATCCAGTGTTCCGAGCGATAGTTATGCGACTGAAGGCTTAATTTTCCCTTTGGAAAAACAGTGAGCCTTTTTACCTGGTAATGGGGAGCGGTTACGAAGATTTCAAATATTCCCCAGGGCCGTTCGAATATCTGATTGTTTTTTTGTTCAGCCATATTTTATTTAGAAAGATTAGAGCCTAATTGATTACCGGCAAACCACCCAGATCTTCTTTTTGAATGTTTTTATAAAGCGGATTTTTTTTGAGAGCCACTTGGCCGTTATGTTCGACGACGTAGTAAGCAAATCCTCTCATCTTTTTTACCAAAGCATAATCGGCGTGGCCGGGAAAACTGGTGGGATCCCGCTCTTCAAAATCCACCGGGCTGTCATCGATGGTGACAAAATAAGTCTGGCCGGTATTGACTACTAAATGACCAAATTTAGTCGGCATAAATATTTCATCCCCGGCTTTAACTGAGATAGCTTTGAATTCCTCTACTACATCAGCAATCATTTCTCCATTTTCATCCTCAGCCAATTTTTGAAGGAGCGCCACTCCCTGGCCATAAGTGATCCAATAAGATTCGCTCAGATCTCCTACGTGGTAATGCCCGTATGTTTTTATATATTCTCCAGATATCGTTCCAGGCTCCCAAACAGTCACGTTTTTCTGATCTTTGCCGCCGCGGATCATATAATAATGGATAGCTGGACCGATACCTTCGGGATCCATAAGCACTTCTTTCATTTTTTCCTGAGTTCTCGCGGCATAGTGCTTAGGCACGTTGGTAAAATCAATTTCCATATTTTTTTATTTTTAAATTATTATTTCCAAACCCTCTTGGTCTTTATATACCAGTGATTGATATCCGAGAAACGTTTGGCAGGCAGAATTACTGTCTGGGCGTCGATGCCTTGCACGCTTTTGTTAGTCGGATAAATATATTGCGGACTGTAAAGAAAAACAGCCGGTGCTTCAGCCTCCAGGGCTTTTTGAAACTGGACGTAGTCGTCAGCTCTTTTTTGCGCGTCAAATTCTGCCCGGCCCTGTTCGATCAGGGAGTCGGTATTGCTGTCTCCAAAGAGAGACAGATTGAGGCCGGGATCTTTTTTCTGGCTGGAATCCCAGAAAGAATACGGATCCGGATCGGCGCCGGTTACCTGGCCGAAAAGAAGCGCTTCGTATTCGCGCGGGCGGATATAGTTTTGCTGGATATCGGAAATGGAATAGGTATTGACGTTTACCCGGGCGCCGATCTTTTCCCACTGGGATTTCAGGATATCAGCCGTCTGGCTCAGTTCATTCCAATCGGTGGTCACTAAACTTATGGTCAGCGGCACGCCACTCTTGGAACGGAAACCATCGTTTCCGCGCGTCCATCCCTTATCATCCAAAAGCTGGTTAGCTTTATCCAGATCAAAATCCCGATGATCCAGATCTGCCTGGTAACCGATCATGCCGGGGAGAAAGGGGAAATAAACAGGTTCTCCATTGCCATCCAAAACTTTGTTGAGGATCTCTTGCCTGTCAGTGGCGTAGGAAAGTGCCTGGCGGACTTCATCGCTGGCTAGGGGGACGCTTTTGGTCTGATTAAAAAATACGGCAAAATAGCGGGGGATGCCGAACTTGTGCACTGCCGTGCTCTTCTGATTTTTTATCTGAGCCAGTTTTTGGCTGGAGAGGCTGGACAGCCCCATCACTTCTTTTCTGTTATAGGCATCAAGAGCGGAAGCTTCGTCGGTATAAAAATTGAAAGTTATTTTGGAAATATACGGTTTGCCTTCGAAATAAGTCGGATTGGCGATCAATTTATAGGAAAGGATATTGCCTTTGGAATCTTTTTGGTAAGAACTGTATTTATACGGACCGGTGCCGATCGGTTCCAGCTTCAGATCGGTCAGGTGAAAATTCTCCGGTGGGACTGATTCCCAAATGTGTTTGGGCATTATGCCGAAAGTCAGATTGTCCAAAAATCCGGCGTAAGGAGTTTGTATCTTGAAAACAACGGTATAATCATCGGTAGAAGTTGTGTCTATTCCCTGCCAATTGGCGCGCAGGGGCGATTTGTAGGCCGGATCGGAAATCAGATTGACGGTATAGAGGACGTCGGCCGCGGTGAAAGGCTGATCATCGTGCCAGGTGACGCCGTGTTTCAGGTGGAAAGTATACTGGGTCTTGTCGTCGGAAATATCATAGCTTTCGGCCAGATCAGAAACCAGTTTTCCGCTATTGTCATATTTGAGCAGGCCGTTATAGACGAGCTGGGTTATATCCGAATCGACATCGTTGGATGGCGCCAGAATCGGATTGATATAGGTCGGTTGGCCGACCGCGCCTTCGATGTATTCTCCGCCGTAAGTGGGGATCGATTTGGTCTTGGACAGATAGACAAAAGTCCCCCAACCAAAAAGAGAAATGATGAAGATAATAACGAGAAGATAAAACAGGACCTTTTCCTTGAGATTTAAAGTTTGAGCTATTTTAGGCCACTGCCTGAGAGTGGGCCAGCGTTTTTCGGACGTGTTACTAATATTTTTACTGGCCCTGACCGGACATAACCAGATTGGCTATAGCCAGGCCGATAAATAATACGGATAAGATTATGGAAAAAATGACTAAAAACTTTTCAAACCCCCTCCGGGTGTAATATCCGCCAAAGCTACCGCCAAAAGTTCCACTGAGCCCGGCTCCCCGGTTCTGGAGAAGGATAGAAACGATGAGAATGACGGCCACTATGATCTGAGAAATGTTTATTATTTTTATCATTGGAGGGAATTTATGAAATTATCTTTCCTCTTTTTTATTGGCAAAAGAGAGAATAATATGATTAACGAGGCTGATGATGATGACCGCTCCAAGAGCTGACCAAAATCCGTCGATCTGGATGGTGGACACCAATCTGGCCACGAGATAGAGGAGGGCAATATTTATAATTACGGAAAAGAGCCCTAAAGTCAAGATGATGACGGGAAAAGTCAAAAACTTGAGGATTGGTTTCAAAAACGCGTTGACCAGACCCAAGACCGCGCTGGCGATCAAAAGATCCGCCCAGCTGCCAAAAAAAACAAACCCGGGAATCAGGCGATCGGCGGCCATTATGGCCAAGGCGTTGGCGATGATATAAAGGATTATCCTGGCAAGAGATCTCATAATGGATCAGGATAGCATATTGTCGGTTTTAGTCAAAACTAAACCGGAAATATGCCTATTTCTTTTTGGTTATTATTTCTTTTATCTTAAATACGCTTTTGCCGGAAATTTTCATTTTGACCTGCTTCTTTTTCTCCCGTTTCTCAGCTTTTATTTTTTTGCTCATTGTGATTTAATTATAGAGCAAATTAATCCTTAATACAATTACTTATGAAAATCGTTATTTTAGCCGGCGGCGGCGGTTCCCGCCTTTGGCCGATGAGCCGCCAGGGCAAACCGAAGCAATTTTGCCGCCTTATTTCGGAGAAAACGATGTTTGAAGAAACTTTGGACAGGTTTAAACTCTATCCCAAAGAAGATATTTTTATCGCTACTACTTTGGATCTTCTTTCCGGCATCAAAGAAATAGTGCCTGATTTTCCTGAAAAAAACATCATAGTTGAACCGGCCCGGCGCGACACTGGCCCGGCGATAGGCTACGCCGCTCTCCGGATGAGCCTTATCGCTCCGGACGAACCGATGGCTTTCATTCCGTCAGACCACTATATAGGAAGAGTGGACAGGTTTCTCAACTCCATAAAAGAAGCGGAAAAAGTGATTTTGGAAACGGGGCAAATGCTCGATATCGCCATTTATCCTAATAGTCCCAACACCGCTCTCGGTTATACGAAAATCGGCCAGAGAAAATTTGAGCGTAACGCGGTGGAATTTTTCGAATTTTTGGGCCACAAAGAAAAGCCTGATTTTGAAACGGCCAAGAAATATGTCGAAGAGGGTAGTTATCTCTGGCACGCCAGCTATTATATGTGGACACCGAAGAAATTTTTGGAGGCTTATAAAAAATACGCGCCGGAACTATACGAGAAACTAGAGGAAATAAAAAAGCCCATGGAAGACAATGATGAAAAAGAGATCGCCCGCATTTATTCTTCGATGGACAAGATTTCCATCGACTATGCCGTGACGGAAAAGATGGATCCCAGCGAAGTGCTCATCATCCAAGGAGAATTTGACTGGAAAGATATCGGCACCTGGGACACGCTCCACGAAAATCTTCTGACCAAAACTGACGAAAGAAGAAACTTGGTGCGAGGCGAAAGGCTGAACATTGACACTTCCGGCTGTATTATCTATGGCAAGGAGAATAAGATGATCGCGACAGTGGGAGTAGATGATCTTGTGATCATCGACACCGACGACGCGCTTCTCATCTGCCCCAAATCCCGCGCGCAGGATGTCAAAAAAACGGTGGAAGAGTTGAAGGGAAGAGGAGGGAAATATCTATAAATTAATGAATTTCAAAATTTCATCCAAATTCAAACCCGAAGGCGACCAACCTGAAGCTATAAAAAAGCTGACGGAAGGATTGAAGGCTGGCGCCAAATTCCAGACGCTTTTGGGCGTGACGGGATCGGGGAAAACTTTTACGATGGCTAATGTCATTGAGAATGTGCAGAAGCCGACGCTGGTCATTGCGCCCAACAAAACCTTGGCCGCGCAGTTGGCGCAGGAGTTTCGGACATTTTTTCCCAAAAACGCGGTGGAATATTTTGTCAGTTACTATGATTATTATCAGCCGGAAGCCTATATTGCTTCCACCGACACTTACATTGAAAAAGAATCGCAGATCAACGAAGAGATTGATCGCTTGCGCCACGCTTCCACGGCTGCGTTGCTTTCTCGCCGAGACGTCATCATCTGCGCTTCCGTTTCCTGTATCTACGGTTTAGGCAGCCCGGAATATTATCGGGATATCACATTGGAATTGGCTATTGGGCAAAACTTTGATCGGAATGAAATAGTCAAAGAATTGATCGATATGCAATATAACCGCAGTGATGTTTTAGCACGGGGAAAATTCCGCCTCACGGGCAATACTTTGGAGGTGATGACGCCGGGAAGAGAGGTGGTCACCCGGATCGAAACGGAAAATAATAAGATCACCAAAATTTTTGAATACGACTTTCTGACCGGCGAAGAACTGGGGAAACTGGAAAAAGCGATCATTTATCCGGCCAAACATTTTGTGGTGCCGGAACCGGTGATGGAAGAGGCGCTGATTCAGATACAAAAAGAATTGGATGAGCAGGTGGAGTATTTAAAAAATAACGGAAAACTTCTGGAAGCAGAAAGGCTTCTTCGGCGCACCCGGCAGGATTTGGAAATGATGAAAGAAGTAGGCTATTGCAACGGCATTGAAAATTATTCGCGGTTCCTCACCGCTCGCCAACCGGGCGAATCGCCCTATTGTTTATTAGACTATTTCCCCGGAGATTTTTTATTAGTCATCGACGAATCACACGTCACCGTGCCGCAGCTCAACGGGATGTATAACGGCGATCATTCCAGAAAAGTAGCGCTGATAGATAATGGTTTTCGCCTGCCCTCCGCTTTTGACAACCGGCCGCTCAAATTTCCGGAATTCGAAAATAAAGTTAACCAAGCAGTTTTCACGTCAGCCACTCCGTCTGTTTACGAGCGGAATAATTCGACGCAAATCGTGGAACAGGTCATTCGTCCGACCGGTCTTATTGATCCGGAATTAGAAATTAAACCAACTCGAGGACAAGTGAAAGACGTGACGGAAGAAATTAAAGAAATAGTAAAAAGGAAAGAAAGAGTTTTAATCACTACTCTCACCAAAAAAATGGCGGAAGACCTGTCGGATTTTTTGAAAGAAAGCGAGGTGAAAGCGGAATATCTGCACAGCGGCGTGGATACTTTGGACCGGATAAGAACTCTGGAAAAATTACGCCGCGGCGAATTTGATGTGCTGGTAGGCGTCAATCTTTTGCGGGAAGGTTTGGATTTGCCGGAAGTGTCGCTGGTGGCGATTCTTGATGCGGACAAAGAAGGATTCCTGCGAAGCGAGACGTCGCTCATCCAAACCATCGGCCGGGCGGCGAGAAATGTCCGGGGCAAAGTAATCTTATACGCCGATACAATAACTGGTTCAATGAAGCGGGCGATAGACGAAACGAACCGCCGTAGGAAGTTGCAGACGGAATATAATAAAGCCAACCACATCACTCCCAAAACTATCAAGAAAAAAATTCAGTCTATTGTCGATCACGAAATAAACCCGCAAGTGACGCGGGAATTCACTGATATCGAAAGCCTGGAAGATATCGCCGGTTATATCAAACAGAAAGAAAGGGAAATGAAAGACGCGGCGCGCGGACTGGAATTTGAAAAAGCGGCGATCATTCGGGATGAAATTTCAGAATTAAGGAAATTGCAGTTAAAATAGGGCTGTGGATAACTCAATTTGCGTATTTTTTTAGAAAGCCTATAATTGAAATCACAAGCACAAGAAGCTTTCAGTGGTTAAAAAAAGAATAACTCCGAAAGCGTGTTTCTATGCTTCGGAAATAAATATAAAAATTGGAGATTTAGATGTTGAGAAGCACGCTATTCGCGTGTTTTTATTGTCTGAAACGATGCCCTTTAAACCCTTGCTTTTTTTCCTAAAATATGCTACAGTTTACTGTTTCGGATAAAAGATAGTTCTTTGAAATAGCGCATTCCATTTATGCCTCAAAAAGGCCAAATTGTCTGCAATCGGCGCACCAAACTGATAACTGGCTTTTGCCAGAGGGGGTGAGATATGTCTCGACACTTCATAAGTTTCGAAGCATTCATCGCGGCGGCAAAAAAATACGAGGATTTTTTCTGCCAATGCATAGAATGCCGCAAAGTACGGATAGCGGATGGAGTCAAGGCGGAGACTCGCAGTTTTCTCCAAAACTGCCTTGAAGAATTCAATGAGTGGGCGCCAAATAGATCGGAGCTAGTGTCTATGGGGATAAAAATAAGCCATGGAGCATGCAAGCTCTGCGTGAGAGAAAGGCTTGTAGATCTCGCTCACATACGGCAAGTCAATCAGGGTTATAAGCCTTGCTACGGGACTGCTGTTGACGGCCACTGTACGGAAGACGGATCTAAAGGTCGCAAATGCCAGTATTACAATTCTTGTGTGACCACACGAAAAGAGGAATCCGATTGGAAACAGTGGACTGAAACTCATCCTAAAGTTCAAGTTGAGGCCATTCTTGCCGAAATGGAAACAGCGATGCTGACAGATGCATCTACCTCCTCGGAGATTACTTCAAACCTTTTTAATTAAGTGGGGACCGGAATGAATCTCTACGCTATCTACGGAGCCCGTACGCAAAACTTGCGAACGAGGCTCCTTTTCTTTTTGCCTAAATTATATTATTCAGGTACAATTAGCAGTATAATTATTGACTGACTTAAAAATGAATAAAAAAATAATCGTGCTGGGTGTGATAATAATATTAGCAGCGGCTTTGTTATTCGGCCGCAAATATCTGCCGCAAAAAAGTGATATCGGCCCGGAGGCGGCTGGAAATGCCATTAAGAGTTATATGACAGGCAATTTGGTGAAAGCAGGAACGGATGTGGCTATAAAAAATGTAGTCAAAGACGGGGATTTATATAGAGCGACAGTCACTCTCCAAAAACAGGATTACACGATGTATATTACGAAAGACGGGGCGAAATTTTTTCCTCAAGGATTTGATACAGTCAAAACGGCGGCGGATAACAGCCAACCAAAGACCGACCAAGCGCCAGCACCTCAGGCGGACGCGCCTAAACAAGACGTGCCGGAGGTGCAATTGTTTGTGATGAGTTATTGCCCTTATGGCACACAGATGGAAAAAGGAATTTTGCCGGTGCTCGATACCCTGAAGGATAAAATTAAATTCAATCTGGAATTTGTTTCCTATTCTATGCATAACAGCCTGGCTACCAATGATCGCAAGGAACTGGATGAAAATTTGAGACAATATTGCATCCAAAAAAACCAGCCGGAAAAACTAGACGCCTATCTTTCCTGTTTTTTGAAAAAAGGGCAGGGGACGGAAGCGGATTGTATGACTTCCACCGGCGTGGATGCCAGCACGGTTTCCAGTTGTACTGCTCAAGCGGACAGCCAATTTAATGTGACCAAAGATTTCAATGACCAAAATTCCTATCAGAATGGCTTTCCTATCTTCGAAGTAAATAAAGATGACAATACTAAATATAGCGTGCAAGGTTCGCCGACATTGGTGGTAGATGGAACCGTCGTTCAACCATCCGGTCGTGATAGCGCTTCAATTCTAAAAACCATTTGTTCCGCTTTCAATAATCCGCCAGCGGAATGCAATACTCAACTTTCTTCCACCGCGCCGTCTCCGGGATTTGGAGAGGGAACTGGATCGGGAGGAAGTGCCAGCTGCGGAAAGTAGATTAGTACCTAGTATTTTGCATTTAGTATAAAAACCAAGTAGTAACACTTGGTTTTTAGTTATCCACAGGACAAGCTATTGCAGTGATAATGTATCAGTGTTAAAATATCACTGTAATACATAAAGCAATAAACAATATGCAAAAACTGACATCCAAACAAAACGATATCCTGGAAACAATTCGGGAATATATCGAGCAGCACAAAAAAAATCCTACCAGTTATAAAGTGCACAAAGTGCTGGAAGCCAAAGGTTCCGGCGACAGCCTGAAATCAATTATGCAAGTGGTGGAAGCGCTGGAAAAAAAGGAAATTATCAAACGTGACGAGGATAAAAAAATTTATGTCATCGAAAACGAGAGTTACGCTAATCTTAAAAATATTTTTTCTATTCCTGTCTATGGCCTGGCTTCCTGCGGGGAAGCTTTGGCGTATGCTGAAGATAATGTTGACGGTTTTCTTCAGATATCGAAAGCTCTTTTCCGGGGAACAGATAGCGCTCAGCTTTTTGCTGTTAAAGCTTTGGGAGATTCTATGGACAAAGAAAATATCGGTGACGGAGATTATGCCATCTTTGAAAAATATGATTACACTTCCGGAAAAAACTTGGAAGGAAAAATCGTGGTGGCGGTCATAAACGGTATGGCCACCATCAAGCGCTATAAAAAAGTGAGTGACGAGATCATCGGCCTTTTCCCGCATTCCACCAACACTTTCCACCAGCCGATCTTCATCCACAAGACCGATTCCATTTTGGTGGCCGGCGTTTTCAAGAAAGTGTTGCCGGTAAAATACGTCAGTTTATAGTCCTTGATTAAAATATCTTTGTATACTATCCTGTATTAGATAAAACTTAATACCAAGTACCCAATTCGGGGAAGTTTTTTGTGTTTATGCAAGAAGAACTGATTATCCGAGGCGCCAGAGAACATAATCTCAAAAACATCAATCTCAGGTTGCCTCGCAACAAGTTTATAGTTTTCACCGGGATTTCCGGCTCAGGCAAGAGCACGCTGGCTTTTGATACCATTTTTGCCGAAGGACAAAGGCGATATCTGGAAAGTCTGTCCAGCTATGCCCGACAATTTTTGGGACAGATGGACAAACCCGATGTCGACCAGATCGAAGGATTGTCGCCGGCTATTTCCATTGACCAAAAATCCGCTTCCCATAATCCGCGCTCGACGGTGGGAACGGTGACGGAAATCCAGGATTATTTGCGTCTTCTTTATGCCAAGATTGGTATTCCGCATTGCCCGGTATGCGGACAGGAAATCACCAAGCTTTCTGTTGATGAGATTGTCGACAGGATTTTGGAGGCATGCGATACGCTTGGACATTCGATGTCCAAAAATAGTTCAAAGAATAGCGGGGACATCGAATGTCCCAAAATTGAGATTCTTTCCCCGGTAGTCCGGCAGAGAAAGGGGGAATATTCGACGCTTCTTGAAGAAATGTTTAAAAGGGGATTTTCCAAAGCCATTGTCAACAAAAAAGAAATAAAATTGGAAACAAAAATGGACGGCAAAGTAAAACTGGAAAGATATAAAAAACACGATATTGATATTGTGGTGGATGAGTTGGAAATTACAGACGAAAATATTTCCCGGATATTTGAAGGAGTGGAAAAGGCCCTAAAATTATCCGACGGAATAGTGAAGATAAAAAATATATCCGGTAAAAAAGAATATCTTTTCAATCAGAAATTAGCGTGTCCAATCCATGAGATAGAATTTCCGGAATTGGAACCGCGGCTTTTTTCATTCAATAGTCCTTATGGTGCCTGTCCGGCCTGCGAAGGGCTGGGAACTAAAAAAGAAATCGATCCTGATCTGGTGGCGCCGGATCTCAATAAAACCATCGCCGAAGGAGGGCTGATGCCGTGGAGCTACAAAAAAAATAACTGGCAGGGGACGATCCTTCGGGCGGTGACCAATCATTTCCATATTCGGGACAATGTGCGTCTGAGAGATCTGTCGGCTGACGATTTTAATACTTTGATGTACGGCGCATCCGATGCGACAGAGATGGTTTCCGAGGAAGAAGCGGACGAAATCCAGGTGATTTTGCGGGCCAAGACCGGCACGTCTTGGAAATATTGGATGAGCTGGCGCGGGGTGGTCGGCTATCTTCAGGACAGATACGCCAAAACTGATTCCGACGCGGTGCGGGCGGACATTGAAAAATATATGTCGCAAAATCCCTGCTCGGTTTGCAAGGGATCGCGATACAAAAAAGAGACGCTTTTGGTGACGGTAGGCGGAAAGAATATAGATGAAATTTCCAAAATAAGCGTGGCCGAGTCGCTTAAGTTTCTTAGGCTGCTTAATTTGGACAAGAGAGAAGAATTGATCGCCGGACGAATTTTGAAAGAAGCTCAAAACCGTCTGGGATTTTTGGAAAATGTGGGGTTAGGTTATCTGACTTTGGGTCGGGCGGCTAATACTTTGGCCGGCGGAGAAACGCAGAGGATCCGTCTGGCTTCGCAAATCGGTTCGCAACTGGTGGGAGTACTTTACATTCTCGACGAACCGTCGGTCGGACTGCACGCCAAAGATAATGCTAAACTTTTGGATACCTTGCTTGCGCTTCGGGATATCGGCAATACTTTGATCGTGGTGGAGCACGACGAAGAAACTATCCGCGCGGCCGATTATCTGGTAGACATCGGTCCGGGAGCGGGAAAACACGGCGGAGAAATTGTGGCCGAAGGCAGCCCGCAGGAAGTTTTGAAAAGCAAAAATTCTCTCACGGCCCAATATTTGAGGGGCGATTTGGAAATAGCGGTGCCTTCTTTTCGCCGGCCGACAAAAAATAAAAAATCCATTGTCGTGCGGGGCGCGCGGGAACATAATTTGAAAAATATTACCGTCGAATTTCCACTCAAAGTTTTCACTTGTGTCACCGGAGTTTCCGGCAGTGGCAAATCAACTCTGGTGGAAGAAATTTTGTATAAAGGCCTGGCTTCCAAAATTATGCGGTCACTCGATCGGCCGGGGAAACATACGGAAATTGTGGGTATGAATCACATCGACAAAGTGATTATGATCGACCAGTCGCCAATCGGCCGGACGCCGCGATCGAACCCGGCCACTTACACCGGACTTTTTTCGCCTATCCGCGAACTGTTCGCTTCCACCCGCGATGCTAAAGGGCGCGGATATTTGCCGGGCCGCTTTTCTTTTAACGTCAGCGGCGGGCGATGCGACAATTGCCGGGGAGAAGGATATCTCAAGATCGAAATGCAATTTATGCCTGATGTCTATCTGCCGTGCGATGTTTGCAAGAGTAAACGTTATAACAGTGAAACACTGCAGGTGAAATATAAAGGAAAAAATATTGCCGATATTCTGGAAATGACGGTAGCCGAAGCGGCGGAATTTTTCCAAAATTTTCCGGAAATTCACGACAAGCTGAAAGTGCTGGAAGAAGTAGGCTTGGGTTACATCCATCTCGGACAAGCCGCTACTACTTTGTCGGGCGGCGAAGCGCAAAGGATAAAATTAGCGACCGAGCTGGCGCGCCGTTCGACCGGAAATACTTTGTATATTTTGGACGAGCCGACCACCGGCCTTCATTTTGACGATATTAAAAAACTTTTGAATGTTCTTAATCGATTAGTCGATGCCGGCAATACTGTAATAGTCATTGAACATAATATGGATGTCATAAAAACCGCCGATTGGATAGTTGATCTCGGACCGGAAGGCGGTAAGAACGGTGGGAAAGTGGTAGTGACCGGCACACCGGAAGAAGTTATCAGATATCACGAAGAAAGCTGGACGGGGAAGTATCTAAGAGAGGTGTTAAAAAAGTAAATGTTTAATTTGGACAAAAAAATCCGATCCCTCCCTCAATCACCCGGCGTGTATATTTTCAAAAGTAAGGCCGGGAAGATTTTGTACGTGGGGAAAGCGGCGTCACTGAAAGATCGGGTGAATTCGTATTTTCAAAACAAACGCGGGGCGGTGAGAACGATTGAGATGTATATCAGCGAGGTTTTTGATCTGGAAATCAGGAAAACCGATACGGTTTTGGAGGCGTATATTTTGGAGCAAAATCTGATCAAAAAATTACAGCCAAAATATAATATGATGTCGAAAGATGATAGATCATTTTGCTACGTTGTGGTGACAAAAGAGGATTTTCCGAGGTTTGTGGTTTTACGAAAAACAGAATTAAATAATGTAGGGGCAATTCATGAATTGTCCAAGAATCGGGCGGTTCATGAACCGCCCCTACGCAAGAAATATACAAAAATTTATGGACCATACACTTCCCGCCGGCAAATTGAAACTGTTTTAAAAATTCTGAGAAAAATATTTCCTTATCACAGCCGGGCGGAGAAATCAGAGAAGATGTGTTTTGATTATCACATCGGTCTTTGTCCTGGGCCGTATGACGATGCCATTTCCCAAAAAGATTACCGGAAAAATATCAGAGCCATCCAAATGATACTCGAGGGAAAAAAGAAAAATCTGATAAATAAGATGAAAAAAGAAATGCTGGCCTGTTCTGATAAACACGATTATGAATGTGCGGCAAAACTCAGGAATCAGATGTTTGCGTTGCAGCACATTCAGGATGTGGCACTCATCTCGAAACGAGATGAGAATTTCGAAATTGACTCAAAATTCTCCAGGCAAAATTCAGAATTACTTCGCATCGAAGCGTATGACATTTCTAATATTTCCGGCAAAAATTCCGTGGGATCAATGGTGGTTTTTGATAATTCTGACGGCGAATTTAATTCCAATAAATCCCAGTACCGAAAATTCAAAATAAAAATCATCGAAGGCGCCAACGATGTCGGGGCGATGGAAGAAGTGCTGACGCGCCGGCTTCGAAATAACTGGCCGCTGCCTAATCTCATAATTCTTGACGGCGGGCGGGGACATCTGAATATGGCGCGAAAAGTACTGCGCGTTTATCATCTGGACATCCCGCTTCTGGCGGTGGCCAAAGGTCCGACGAGGAAAAAATTAGATTTTTATTCTTATGGCACTTTGCCAAAATTGCCTAAAAATATTATCGAACAAATCAGGGACGAAGCGCATCGGTTTGCGATTAAGTATCATAGAAATTTAAGGGGCAGGGAGGCGATGAAGGGTTTTTAAAATATTATTACTGGTGGCATTTAATTTTTAATTTTTGAATTTTTAATTTTATAAATAATGCTTAAATTTATTAATTTTTAAACATTAAAAATTAGAGTTTATTTAAAAATTATAAAATTAAAAATTATAAAATTCTTGTTTCATAAAAGACTTTGACATCTCTCGCATCTTCCTGTATAATACCTCCTTAGTAATCCTTTCTTCCCAAATTATGCCTCGCTCAATTTCTTTATCAAAAAATGCTTCTATAAAAAGGGATAAGATCATCATTCGCGGCGCGCGGGTGAACAATCTGAAGAACATAGATGTGGAAGTGCCGCGCGACCAGTTGGTCGTCATCACCGGGCTCTCCGGATCGGGGAAATCTTCCTTGGCTTTTGATACTATTTATGCCGAAGGCAATCGCCGTTATTTGGAAGGTATGTCGAGTTATGCCCGGCAGTTTTTGGATATTTCGGCCAAACCTGAAGTGGATAAGATCGAAAACTTGAGTCCGACCATTTCTATCGATCAAAAAAGCGTGTCGCGTTCTCCGCGATCGACCGTCGGGACGCTGACGGAAATCTATGATTATCTCCGGGTGTTTTATGCCAAGATCGGCGTGCCGCATTGTCCGAAATGCCATACCCCGATGATAAAAGTGACCAATCACGAAGTGCTCGATGAAATTTTGGCTTCGCCGGATAATACTTCCATTGTCATTCTGGCCGAACTGAAAACAGGCGGAACAGGCGGAAAAGAAAACAAAGAAATTCTCAAAAATATCGGGCAACTGGGATACGCCCGTGCGAGGCTCGACGGGAAAATTATCTCTCTTCAGGAAGCGACGCAGCTTAATAATCTGGAAGAATATCAGAAAATCGAGATCGTGGTGGACCGGATGATAATCAAGAAAAAAGACCCGGATAAAGAGCGCATTTTGGATTCTATCGAAACAGCCTTCAAATTAGGCAAGGGGTTTTTGATAATTTCTATCGATAACAGCCAGGACAAATTATATAACCGTGATTTCGTCTGCCGGCAGTGCCTTTTTAAGATGGGCGAAGTGACGCCCAAACATTTTTCCTTCAATAATCCGGAAGGAGCCTGTTCTCATTGCTCCGGACTGGGAGTGGTGAAAGAAGTGGACAAAGAGCTCATTATGCCCAACAAAAATTTGACTTTGGCCGAAGGAGCCATCCAGCCGTTTTGTAAATCCAGCGGAAGGATTTCCGGGATGAATTCGGGACTGAGCATTTTGCGCGCTCTCGGGGGAAAATATGGCTTTTCGGTGGACGTGCCGGCCAAGAAACTTTCCGAGCAAGCTCTCGACATTATTTTTTATGGTGGACCGGAAAAAGAAATAGAAATTGAAAGCAAAGAAGGCAGGACGAGAGTGAACTTTTATGGAGTGATTGCTATGCTCAAAAAGAAATATGAAGAATCCGGCGTTCTCAATGGAAAAAGTGAGATTGAAAGATATATGATAGAAAAAACTTGCCCCAGATGTTCGGGCAGAAGACTGAAAGGCGAATATCTCTCGGTGAAAATATCAGAAAATTCTATCGATGATGTAGTGAGGATGGATATGGACGGACTTTTGAATTTTCTTGAGTCTTTGGAAAAATCCGACATCAATGAAACTAAAAAAGAAATTGTGGCGCCGCTGGTCAAGGAAATGATTATTAAAGCTAAAGCGTTGAAAGGAGTGGGCCTTGAATATCTGGCGCTTTTCAGAGGAGCTAATACTATTTCTGGCGGTGAAGGGCAGCGGATACGTCTCGCGGTGCAGATCGGTTCGGAACTGATGGGCATCGTTTATGTCCTGGATGAACCGTCCATCGGTCTTCATCACCGTGATACGGAAAAATTGGTGGATACTATGCAAGCGCTCAAGCACACCGGCAATTCCATAATTGTGGTGGAACACGACGAAGAAATTATCAAGAATGCCGATTGGGTCATCGATATGGGTCCGGGAGCGGGAGAAGAAGGAGGAGAAGTGATATTTTCCGGCACGGCTAAAAAACTTTTGTCTTCCAATACCCTGACGGCTAAATATCTGACCGGCAAGAAAAAAGTGGCGGAGAAGAAAAGAACAAGAAAAGGCAATGAAAAATTCATAGAAATTGTCGGAGCGAAAGACCACAATCTCAAAGATATCGATGTCAAAATACCGCTGGGAACTTTTGTGGCGGTCACCGGAGTTTCCGGTTCCGGAAAATCGACGTTGGTCAGTGATATTTTATCCAAAGCGTTGGCCAGACATTTTTTCAACACCAAAAATCTTCCCGGAGTGCATAAAAAGATTGTCGGCCTCCATAATGTCGACAAAGTCATTACTATCAATCAGGCGCCGATCGGCCGCACGCCTCGTTCCAACGCGGCGACATACACCGGAGTTTTTTCTCTCATCCGGGAACTTTTCGCCCAAACGCCGGAGGCGAAAAATCGCGGTTACGATGCCAGCCGGTTTAGTTTCAATATGAAGGGCGGCCGCTGTGAGGATTGCCAGGGAGACGGCATCAAAAAGATCGAGATGCATCTTTTGCCTGATATGTATGTGAAATGCGAGACTTGCCAGGGCTCGAGATATAACCACAAGACTTTGGATATTGAATACCAAGGGGTGAACATCGCCGGTATTTTGGATATGAGCGTTTCTTATGCTCTCCGCTTTTTCAAAAAATCACCGCTGATTTATGAAAAACTGACGACTCTTGAAGAAGTAGGCCTGGGGTATCTCAAACTCGGCCAGAGCGCCACCAATCTTTCCGGCGGAGAAGCGCAAAGGATAAAATTAGCGACGGAACTGGCCAGAAAATCGACTGGCAAAACTTTATATATTTTGGACGAACCGACGATCGGCCTTCATTTTGAAGACGTCAAAAAACTGCTTCACGTCCTTAATGCTTTAGTCGATAAGGGAAATACCGTTTTGGTAGTGGAGCATAATATGGATGTCATAAGAAGCGCTGATTGGGTGATCGATCTGGGGCCGGAAGGAGGAAGCAAAGGCGGAGAGCTGGTCTTCGCTGGCACGCCGCAAGGACTGAAGAAGTGCAAGGGGAGTTGGACGGGGAAATATTTATGACGCCTCTTTCTAAAAAAATAATAACCACCTTGGCATATTACGACGTCATGGACTATCCTATGACTGCTTTTGAAGTGTGGAAATATCTTATCAGCGATCATGAGACAGCAAGCAGCGAACAGGAAAAAATAAAATTGCTAGATATAATCAAAGAACTGAAAGACGAGGAACTCAGAAAAAAAATTGACCAATATCGCGGATATTATTTTCTCAAAGGCAGACAGGGATTGGTGATTCAAAGGATAGAGAGAAACAAGATAGCGGAGAAAAAATTCAAGACGACCAGACGCGTAGTGCGGCTTCTGAGATTTGTGCCCTACGTCAGGATGGTGGCGGCGACCGGGACACTGGCGATGAAAAACACCCAAAGAAAAAGCGATCTGGATCTGCTCGTAGTTTTGAAACATAACCATATTTTTACCGGCAGAACTTTGGTGACTTTGGCAACACATCTCTTGGGCGTCAGAAGATATGGCGACAAGATCAGAAACCGGATATGCCTCAATTTTTTTATCACCGACAAATCACCGGAGATAAACATCAAAGATCTTTTTTCTTCTTCCGAATATTATTTCATCTGGCCGATGGTCGGCTACGAAGTGTTTCAAGAATTTCAAAGGACCAACGATTGGATCGGGGGATTTAGAGAAAATTATACTCCGGAAGAGTCAGCCAATCTGAAGCTGACAGAAGAAACTGATCTGTCGCGGTTTGTAAAAAGTATAGGCGAAATGATTTTTTCCTTTAAATTTATCGAAAATTGGCTGAAAGGTTGGCAGACGGAAAGAATAATGAAAGACCCGAGGACGCATTTACCCGGAGCGATGGTCATGGCGGACGATAATGTTTTGATATTTTTACCGAAACCGCAAGGACCGGTGGTGTATGGTAGATTTAAAGAAAAATTAGCGGCTGTTGAAAAGGGGATAATTTAAGTTTGCTCTTGACTATCCCTCTAAATTCTATAATATATAATATACTAGCACTCGGGAGAGAAGAGTGCTAAGATATATAAACATTTAATCATTTAATCAATTAAACATTTAATCATCAGGCATCAAGTTATTGTTTGTATGTTTTGATGATTGCATGTTTGTATGAATTATGGCGAAGATAATCAAGTACAACGAAGAAGCCAGGGAGAAGATTAAATCCGGCATTGATCAGGTGGCGGATGCCATCAAAATTACGCTTGGGCCGAGAGGCCGCAATGTGGTTTTGGATAAAGGTTTTGGATCGCCGACTATCACCAACGACGGCGTTTCGATTGCCAAAGAAATCGAACTGGAAGACAAATTTGAAAATATCGGCGCTGATCTCATTAAGGAAGTAGCCAACAAGACCAACGATGTGGCCGGTGACGGAACGACCACAGCGACCGTTCTCACCCAGGCTATCATCAGGGAAGGACTGAAACTGGTGGCGACCGGTATGAATCCCGTCAATATCCGCCTGGGCATCGAAGACGCCAAGAAAGATATTATCGCCGAGCTCAAAAATAATTCCAAATCGGTGAGCAGCAAAGAAGAAATCGCCCAGGTAGCGACCATTTCTGCAGAAAATGCCGAGATGGGAAAAATGATTGCCGATGTTATCTCTGAAGTAGGAAAGGACGGCGTAGTAACGGTGGAAGAATCGCAGACTTTCGGTTTGGAAAAAGAAATTGTGGAAGGAATGAATTTCGATAAGGGATATATTTCGCCCTATATGATCACCAACGCCGAATCACTGAAAGCGGAACTGAAAGATCCCTATATCATCATTACGGACAAAAAAATATCTACCGTGGCGGAAATTCTGCCGATTTTGGAAAAAATTACTACCACCGGCAAAAAAGATATCGTTATCATCGCCGACGATCTGGAAGGCGAAGCGCTGACTACGCTGGTACTTAATAAATTGCGAGGCATACTGAATGTTCTGGCCATCAAGGCTCCCGAGTTTGGTGATAATAAAAAACAGATGTTGGAAGATATCGCTGTTCTCACCGGCGGAAAAGTGATCAGCGAAGAAACCGGAATGAAGATGGAAAATGTCGAGCTTAATATTTTAGGCCAGGCTTCGAAAGTTATTGCCACTAAAGACAACACCACTATCGTCGGCGGCAAAGGAAAGAAAAAAGATATCGAAGCCAGAATTGGTCAGCTCAAAAATCTGATCAAATCTTCCGATTCCAAATACGACAAAGAAAAACTGCAAAAAAGACTGGCGAAACTCTCCGGCGGAGTGGCAGTGATCAAAGTGGGCGCGGCTACTGAATCAGAATTGTCTTATTATAAAGCCAAAATGGAAGATGCTCTGGCGGCCACCAAGGCGGCTTATGAAGAAGGCATTGTCGCCGGCGGCGGAGTAGCGCTTCTGAAAGCGGCGATGAACATAGAATGCAACCATAAAAAATCAATTGCTAATGCCGATGAATATGCCGTCGGATATGCCATCCTGGTGAAAGCGCTGGAAGAACCGCTAAGACAAATCGTGGCTAACGGTGGACAAAAAGATCCGGGCGTGGTGCTCAATGAAATTATCAGCAATAAAAATGTGAATTATGGTTATGATGCAGCCAAAGGCGAATTTGTTTCGGATATGATTAAATCGGGAATCATCGATCCGCTGAAAGTGACCCGGACGGCCTTGGAAAACGCGGTGAGCGTGGCGGCCATCCTTCTGACGACAGAAGTAGCCATCACCGACAAGCCGGAAGAGAAATGCAAGTGCGGCTCGGGCTCGCAAGGAATGCCGGGAGGAATGATGTAGTATGCGAATAGCCTGCTACGAATAGGCACATACGAATACGGAATCAAGAGTTATCCACAGCTATGAAGAATCAAAAAGAATCCTGCCTGAGCAAGGATTCTTTTTTTGCGGTATAATTTAAACGTTAGATTGTCCCGCATCGATTCCAGTTGAAATTTTCGTCTAGGTAAATTTTTACTGCGAATTCGCCTGCGGCTTAAATTTATATTAAATAAAAATAAACATTATGCGAATCGATGCGGGATGCACATTTTTGTATCTGCTCGCTTCGCTCACAGACAAAAATGGCAAAAAAAATAAAAATCGTTGCTATCTTA
>Ga0182027_10000525_pt1 | contig 66424 bp, 51 predicted proteins | sample 712E1DmetaG_FD_121300 | JGI IMG/M metagenome (GOLD analysis project Ga0182027, IMG submission 121300) | Permafrost microbial communities from Stordalen Mire, Sweden - 712E1D metaG (Illumina Assembly) | ecosystem: Environmental > Terrestrial > Soil > Wetlands > Permafrost | place: Sweden...
CAGCTCGTGAAACAATCTCTCAAAAAGGCGCCTTGGAATGAACGCCCCCTAAAACATCAATGATTCCGCTCGCCCAAGGGGCCCCGAAAAATTACATTCCCGAAGTGCGGAATGTGGGATGTACATGAGCGAAACCGGGAAAAATATCCGTTACAACGATCCAGCGATGCCAGGTTACGATCCGTCTTGGCCGGTTACGGAGTGGATGGGCGCGCTAAATAACTACAATACTTTGGGCCAGCTACGGCTGTGTCCAGCGACTCATGAACAATCGCCGCTTCAAAGCCAGGACCTACCAGGCAATGCCAATACTGAATGGGATTTTGGATCCGTTGTCACGCCGCCGATGAGTGGCAGCTACGGTTTCAACGGCTGGCTTTACAGTTATGCGCCGGCACCTGACTTTAACAGCGCGCTCACTTTCCCGGCCTTTTTGTTCCACAACCCTGAGTCTATTCAAAAACCGTCGCAAACCCCCGTCTTTTTCGACGCCGACTATATAGAGGCAGAGCCGATAGAATCTGACCCTCCAGCCACCGATCTTTACACTGGCAAGGCAGTCAACACCCCTGGGATGCAGCGTTGCACCATTTGGCGGCATGGCGGCAAAACGGTGTCGGTTTCCTACCGTTTCAGCGGCCCCAAATAAAACTTGCCCGGCGCGATCGACCTGGGGTTTGATGATGGGCACGCCGACCTCGTCCCCCTCCGGAACCTCTGGACTTGCTCTTGGCACCTGAACTGGTAACCCAGCCGGAAGTGCGAAACTTTCAAACGTGTCGCAGAATCGCATATTGCATTGAGATGTGGCCTTCTTTGGCGCAATTCAGCCGTGACGCCAACGGCGCCGTCCAATTCACCGACACCAACGCCCCCCTCTTCGACCGCCGCTTCTACCTCGCCGTTCCCCAGTAGGGGATAGGTCAGTTTGCCGGAGCGAGCCGGAAGAACAATTGGCTCTGGGTGCTCATGGGCAGGGCGACGTTGATGGCGCCGTTGCTCCCCGTGATCGCGCCGCCATAAGGCTGCCAGTCAATCAGATTAGTGGAGGACTGGATCTGGTAGGTCACGCCGCTGGCGCCGCTCCAAAGAAGATTCAAATTGGTGCTCTGCGGCCCCAGGGCCACGGAAAGGGGCACCGCGGCCGCGGTGATGGAAAATGTCCCGCTGTAAGGCCCGGCCATGGCGACGCCGTAAAGGTTCTGGATTTGGGGGCCGAGCTGGATCACGTAATCGCCCGACGCGCTCTGGGTTGGAAAAGCGATGTCAAGCTGGCTGAAATTGGTCGGTGACACGGCCAGGCTGGGCGACGCCAACGGACCGCCGGGGGTTGTCACGGTCAGGTTTGCGGATGAAACCGAAGCAGGGTCGAGCGGGGAATTAAACAGCAGGGTGACGGTGTTTGTGCCGTTGACGATGACCCCGGACGGAGTCTGCGAGACGATTTGCGGCGCCGGCAGAATGTTGGACACGAACAAGGTTCCGTTTTGGCCGGGCGTCGCGCCAGACGCGCCTGTTGCCGTCAGCACACCGCCAAAGGTATTGGTCGCGGCGTAAAGGGCGATGCGTCCCCCGCCGCCGCCGCCGCCGGTGGTCGGTTCGCCCGCTCCGCCATTGGCCGCGATGACGCCGTTGCCTGCCAGCGTTGCCGCCGTCAGCCAGATGCTGCCGCCGGCTCCGCCGCCCGCCCCCTCGAAGAGCGCGGGCATTCCGTTGGCGGTCACTTTCCCGTTGACGGTCAAAGTGCCTGTGACACCGAGAAGGATGGCGCCGCCCCCTTGAGACAGATTGGGATCGTAGCCGTAAGGCAGTCCTCCGGCGCTGCCCCAATTGGCGGGTTGCTGGCTGGAACCGTAAGTCACTCCTCCTGGCGCGCCCGAAGCGCTGGCCCCGCCTAGGCCGCCGTAGCCGGCGCCGCTGCCGTCGTTGGTCCCGGTCTGGCCCGCTCCGGGACCGCGGTTGGCGCCGGTATAACCCCGGCCATCGGCGAAAATGGAAGCGTTGGATTGCACTGTGGCGTTGCCGAGGACGGACAGGTTCACGTTGCCAGCCGCGCTGAGATGAGTAATGGAGGCATTGGACTCAACCAGCAGGCTGCCAAGGACAAGGCTGGAGGTTCCCGGTCCTGCTTGCGCCACTGCGCCGCCCGCAACGGTCAGGCCAAAGGCCACGGGCGCGGAGAGCGGGGTGTTGGTGCCGGTCAAACCGCCGTTATCCACCACGAGCTGACCCGACCCATTGCGCCCGTTGAGTCTTGTATAGACGGTCCCCGCCCCGCCACCGACAAATCCCGGGGCGCCATAGGCGGATAGCCCGCCCGAAAACTGGTTGGTGAAGTAATAAACGGCGATTCGGCCCCCGCCGCCGCCGCCGCCGCGCGGAAGGTACCCGGCGCCGCCGTTGGCCCTGGCCACTCCGGCTCCCGAAAATCCCCCCACAGTCAAGAAGATGCTGCCGCCGGAGCCTCCTCCCGCGTTTCCGTTGGTCCCGCTGTTTCCGTTGGCCGAAATCGTGCCATCCAGTTGCAGGACGCCGGTGACGGTCAATTCCACGGCGCCGCCGCCCCCGGCGCCGATGATGGCGGTACCCGCGCCGCCGGGACTTCCCAAACTGACCGGCTGCAAGATCGCCCCGTAAGAACCGCCCCCCGACGCGCCGCTGGCGCCGCCGCCGTCGCCCCCGTATCCGCCGCCGCCGCCCACCATCTGCCCGCTGATGACGTCCGTGCCTGTTGAACCCGCCCCCAGGGGCACGGGCAGCCCGGAACCGTTGGCGATTCCGTCAACACTAATTCCTCCGCCCGCCTGGATCGTGGCATTGCCGCTCAGGGCCCATTGGATTGGAACGGCGTTGGTCTGAATCAGAAAGCTGTTGGACCCGATGAGCAAATTGTGCAGGCTCTGCGCGCCGGCGGGGGCAATGGCCACCGCTCCGCCGCTGATCGTAAGGTCCGAAGCTGCAAGCCCCGGCAAAAGCATCGGCGCCCCCCTCAGCCCTCCGTTGTCCAAAACAATTTGCGCATATTTGCTGTTGAACTGCCTCCAATTGGCATAAATGGTGCCAGCGCCGCCGGCGACAAAACCAGCCCCGCCGTGGGCGGACATGCCGCCGGTAAAGAGATTGGTGCTGGCAGAAACCGCAATTCGTCCGCCGCCGCCGCCGCCGCCCAAAGGCAATTGCGCCGACCCGCCGTTGGCCGTAATGGCGCCGCCGCCGGAGAGACCTCCCGCCGTCAGCAAGATGCTCCCGCCCGAACTGCCGCCGCTTCCCTGCCCGACGCCCGGGAGGCCATTGGCACTGATTCGCCCGCCCAAAGAGAGCATGCCGGTCACGGTCATTTGGATGGCGCCGCCGCCGCCGCCGCCCAAGGAATAAGGATATGAGCCACTGCCGGTTCCGCCGCCACTTCCGAGGAGCGTAGGCTCCATGAGCGAGCCGTAGGAAATGCCGCCGGCCGCCCCGCCAGAGCTAACGCCGCCAGGCCCGCCATACCCGCCTCCGCCGCCGGTGACAGCGCCATTGACCGAAAGGGTGCGACCCGCGCCTTGTCCTGATCCGCCCACGTAGCCTCTTCCATCCGCCACGACCGCGCCGCCCTGCTGAATAGTGGCGCTTCCGGAAATGGACAACACCATTTGCTGCGAATTTGACCCCTGCACCAGAAAGCTGTTGGAAGTGATCACAAAATTCCGTATGTATGACAGAGAACCGGCCGCGGTCGCGACCGCTCCGTTGGCGATGGTGAGATCGGTTTGGGATGACAATGAGGCAATTGGCGTGCTGGCGCCCGATGCTCCGCCATTGTCAATACTGAGTTGGACCACAGGATTGGTGATGGTCTGGAAGTACATCGTCCCGGCTCCGCCATGAACCGCGCCCGCGCCGCCATGGGCCAAACTGCCGCCGGTGAACCGGTTGGTAGTGCAGGAAACCCAGATCCGGCCGCCGCCGCCGCCGCCGCCATAGGGCAGGTTGCCCGAACCGCCGTTGGCGGAAAAGACGCCGCCGCCGGACAATGCCCCGGCGGTCACCCAGATGTTTCCGCCCGAACCGCCGCCGCTGCCTTCGCCAACCCCAGGATTCCCATTCGCGGAAACGAGGCCGTCCAAGGCCAGCGCTCCCATGACAGTTAACTGGATGCTCCCGCCGCCGGCGCCACCCAGATTGTTCGGATTTGCGCCCAGCCCGCTGCCGCCGCCGCTGCCATAGTCTCCCTGTTGGGTCAGCGAGCCGTAAGAGGTTCCTCCAACCGCTCCAAATGCGCTGCTCCCGCCATAGCCGCCAAACCCGCCGCCTCCTCCAGATAGAATGTTGTTGGAGGATATGGTGCCGCCAACGCCCGTTCCCGACCCTCCAGCATAGCCTTTGCCATCCACCGCTATGACGCCGCCAGCCTGAATGGTGGCGGAGCCGGTCATGTTCGCTACAAGATTGGCCGGCGATGAATAGGTCTCGAGGAGAGTGCCGCTGGAACTGATGAGCAGATTTCGCAGTTGGATTGATGAGGTGAGGGCCGCGACCGCTCCGTTGGCAATCGTGAGATCCGTTTGGGATGGCAATGCGGGAATCAGTGTGTTGGCGCCCGATGCTCCGCCATTGTCAATGACAAGTTGGGCCACAGGATTGGTGGCGGTCTGAAAGTAAATCGTCCCGGCTCCGCCATAGGCAGCGCCCGCGCCGCCATGGGCCAAACAGCCGCCGATGAAGAGGTTGGTAGTGCAGGAAACCCTGATCCGTCCGCCACCGCCCCCGCCGCCGTAGGGCAGGTTGCCGGAGCCGCCGTTGGCGGAAAAGACGCCGCCGCCGGACAATGCGCTGGCGGTCACCCAGATGTTTCCGCCTGAGCCGCCGCCGCTGCCTTCGCCAACCCCAGAATTCCCATTCGCGGAAACGAGGCCATCCAAGGCCAGCGCTCCCATGACAGTTAATTGGATGCTCCCGCCGCCGGCGCCACCCAGGTTGTTCGGGCTTACACCAAGCCCGCTGCCGCCGCCGCTGCCATAGCCTGACTGTTGCGTCAGCGCGCCGTTAGCGATTCCTCCAGCCGCTCCAAAGGCGCTGTTTCCGCCGTAGCCGCCAAACCCTCCGCCGCCGCCGGATAGAATGCCATTGGAGGATACCGTGCCGCCCGCGCCCTGCCCAGTCCCTCCAACATAGCCTATGCCATCCATCTTTATGACGCCGCCAGCTTGAATAGCAGCGTTGCCGGTTATGTTAGCTACAAGATTGACCGGCAATGAATAGGACACGAGGAGAGTGCTGTTGGACGTGATGAGCAGATTTCGCAGTTGGATTGATGAAGAGTTGAGGGCCGCGACTGCTCCGCTGGCAATCGTGAGGTCCGTTTGGGACGACAAGGAGGAAATCAGTGTGTTGGCGCCCGACGCTCCGCCATTGTCAACAACGAGTTGGGCCACAGGATTGGTGGTGCTCTGGAAGTAAATCGTTCCAGCTCCGCCATAGACCGCGCCCCCGCCGCCATGGGCCAAACTGCCGCCGGTGAACCGATTGGTAGTGCAGGAAACCCTGATCCGGCCGCCGCCGCCACCGCCGCCGTAGGGCAGGTTGCCGGAGCCGCCGTTGGCGGAAAAGACGCCGCCGCCGGTCAATGCGCCGGCGGTCACCCAAATGTTTCCGCCCGAGCCGCCGCCGCTGCCTTCGCCAACCCCAGGATTCCCATTCGCGGAAACAAGGCCATCCAAGGCCAGCGCTCCCGTGACAGTTAACTGGATGCCACCGCCGCCGGCGCCACCCAGGTTGTTCGGGCTTACGCCAAGCCCGCTGCCGCCGCCGCTGCCATAGCCTGACTGTTGTGTCGGCGAGCCGTAAGCGGTTCCTCCAGCCGCTCCAAATGCGCTGTTTCCGCCATAGCCGCCAAAGCCGCCGCCACCTCCGGATTGAATGCCATTGGAGGAAACCGTGCCGCCAACGCCTGACCCCGACCCTCCAGCATAGCCTTTGCCATCCATCAGCATGACGCCGCCAGCCTGAATGGTAGCGGAGCCGGTTATGTTCGCTATAAAATTGACCACCGATGGATAGCTCACTGTGAGAGTGCCGTTGGACGTGATGAGCAGATTACGCACCTGAAGGTTTGGGGAACTGAGCGCCGCGACTGCTCCGTTGGCAATCGTGAGGTCGGGAACAGGCCCGGATGGCGCGGCCAGCGGAGTATTCGTGCCGTTCGATCCGCCGTTGTCCAAAATGATCATCCCGACTGCGTTGGCGTTTGTCGCGCTAAAGATCGTTCCCGCCCCGCCCGCGATGAAGCCGGCGCCGCCATAGGCTGAAATTCCGCCGGTGAACTGGTTGGTGGTGGCAAAAATGGCAATGCGTCCGCCCCCGCCCCCGCCGCCAAAAAGTGATTCACCCGCTCCGCCATTTGCCGACACAGTTCCGCTTCCCGTGAACGCGCCCGCCGTCAACCAGACGCTGCCGCCGGAACCTCCGCCGCTTCCCTCCCCCACGCCGGGACCGCCATTGGCGCTGATTTTCCCGCCCAGCGCCAGCGTCCCGGCTGCGGTCAACTGAATGGCTCCGCCGCCAGCGCCACCCACATTATAGGGGCTGCTGCCGCTGCCGCCGCCGCCGCCGCTGCCCACGACGTTCGGAGCTGTCAATGTGCCATAAGTCGCACCGCCGACCGCGCCGCCCATGCTGGTGCCTCCGGCGCCGCCGTAGCCGCCGCCACCGCCCGTGACCCCGTCACTCCCGCTGACGGTTATGCCCGCTCCAGAGCCTTGTCCGCCGGCGTAGCCCTGGCGGTCCATCACGATTCCTCCTCCCGATTGAATAGTGGCATTGCCGGAGAGCGACAAGTGCATCGGCGCAACGGGAACGTTGGTGGGTAACACGATAAAACCGTTCGCAGAAACCACCAGATTGCGGGCGCTGAATGCCGTGCCGCCCAGCGAGGCTACCGCGCCGTTGCTCACGGTCAGGTCATTGTTCCCGTCCGATATAGTGCTCAGCGGTGTGGTTGCCCCCGGCCGGCCGCCGTTGTCCAGCAACACTTGCGCCACACTATTACTGGGAAATTGCGAGAAAATGGTACCCGCCCCGCCGTAGGCGCCGCCCGCGCCGCCGGTCGCGAACATCCGGCCGGTGAACTGGCTGGCGCCGGAGTACACCGCGATTCGTCCGCCGCCACCTCCGCCACCCGAGGAGTCATAGGCAGCGCCGCCGTTTGCGGAGATGGTTCCGCCACCCGAAATTGCCGCCGAGTTCACCAATATGCCTCCGCCCGAGCCGCCGCTGGCGCCTTGTCCAAACCCGAAGGCGCCATTGGCGCTGATGCTGCCTCCCAAGGCCAGCGCTCCAGCCACATGCAGTTGAATCGCGCCGCCACCAGGGCCGCCATGGCTGAGGAGGATAGGGACGCCGAGCGTGGCGCCTCCGCCATGACCGGGATTGGTTGGCTGCGTGATGGAACCAAATGCACTGGTGTCCACTGAACTTGAGCCGGCCCCCCCGTTGCCTCCGTATCCACCCCCGCCCCCAAGCCCAGGGTTCACGCTCCCCTTGCCATCGGCGCTGATGCCTCCGCCGGGCTGAAGGGTCGCGTTGCTCGCCACGGTCAAAAGCGTCGAACTGGAAGAGGCGAGCAACCAACTGTTGGAAGCAATCAGGAGATTCCCAATCGTGGGCACGCTGCCAGGGAAACCAGCAATCGCTCCTCCGCTGATCGTCAAATCCGCCCCGCTGGGCAGGGCCAGCGGGGTGTTCGTTCCAGACAGCCCGCCGTTGTCGGCGACCAGCCGTCCATTCGTATTACCCGCCGCTTGTGTGAACACCGTCCCGGCGCCCCCCGGGGTTGCGCCCGCTCCGCCATGAGCGGTGAGAGTGCCGACGAAATCATTGGTGCCGCAGATGACGGCCACCCGGCCGCCGCCCCCGCCGCCGCCGAGGTAAGGCTCACCCGCCCCGCCATTGGCGGAAATCCAACCCGCTCCCGAAAAGGTTTGCGCGGAGAGCCAGACACTTCCGCCCGAACCGCCGCCCGAACCGGCATTCACGCCGCCGGAACCGTTGGCGCTGATCCAGCCGTCCGCCACCAGCACCCCGCCGACCACCAGTTTGATGCTCCCGCCGCCCGCGCCGCCGCTGCCCACGCCCGCGCCTCCGCCGCTGCCCAAGCTATTCGGAGCGGTGGCCGAGCCGTAGCTGTTGCCTCCGGTTGCTTCGCCAAAACTCGCCCCCCCGTATCCGCCATAACCGCCGCCCCCGCCACTCCTATAATAAAAGGGCGGGCCAAATGGATAGTCGCTGTTCAAGCTGGCGCCGGCGCCGCCGCCCAGCCCGGGTCCAAAGCCATCGCCGTCGGCGACGATCCCGCTGCCCGCTTCGATCACAACATTGTCGGCGACCGTGAGATTGAGTCCCGCGCTCACCGCTTGGCCCTGCGCCTGATAACTCACTGAAACCGTCGCTCCGTCCGGGATGGTGGAGCCGGGCAGCCGCGCGATTTCCGTCGTCCCGTCGCCGCCGTCGCCAAGCACATAATCGCTCCCGTTGGTATAGGTCACATTGTTGCCGATCCCCATGACGACGATGCTGCCGGCCACGACGTTCAGATTCGTCAGGGTGGCAAAGTTTGTGCCGGACAACGTCTGCAGTTCGCCGGCGATGTGGAGCGGATTGGCCAGCAGGCCGTTGCTGGAGGAGGAATGGGTGAGCAGGCCATTGTCAATCACCAGCACGTCGGAAAAAGCGTGCGGGCCGTCTATGGTCAGCGTGCAGCCGATGACGACAATGTCCTGGCCCTCATAATTGGTGTTGTCAAAGCCGATGCTGGCGTCGCTGGTGAACACGGCGCTCCTGGCCGGATGGACGAGCGTCAAACAAATGCCAATGGCAAAAAAGATGCGCTTCATAATAACTCCTTTTCTTGGGAGAAAAAATATATCAGTTTTCATGATCGCCGCCAAGTAAAAATTGACAGCCAAAAACAACCCGTCCCACACCTGGTTTTCCGCCTTCCTAACCCAACGCGCCGCCGCCAGCCAAAGTCCGCCAAAAAAAATCAGAACTTGTGGCTGGCGCCGATCTTCAATAGATGCAGCTTTTTCCCGGCGGCCTGAAACCTTTCCACCGCCTCTTGGTGGTCAATTTTTATGGGCGGGAACGTGTCGTAATGCACTCCCAGGATGTTGTCGCACTGGACAAACCCGGCGGCCTTGACCGCGTCCGCCGCGTCCATGGTGAAGTTGCCGCCGATGCACAACGCGGCAAACGCCAGCCGCGTGGACTCCCCGGTCAATTTCATGTCCAGCGTCAGCGCGGTGTCGCCCGAATAATAAAAATTGCCCTGAGCGCTCTCCACCACGAATCCGCCCGGGTTGCCGCCGTAGGAGCCGTCGGGCAGGCTGCTGGAGTGGATGGCGTTGACCAGCTTCACGCGCCCGAAATCAAAACCCCAGGCCCCGCCGTGGTTCATCGGATGGGTCTTGGGCGCGCCCTGCCCGCCGAGCCACGCCGCCACTTCAAAATTGGCGATGACGGTGGCCCCGGTCCTTTTGGCCACGCTCACCGCGTCGGCCAGATGGTCCGCGTGGCCGTGGGAGACAAGTATAAAATCGGCCCGGACCGAATTGAGATCAATGCCGGCGGCCAGCGGATTGGGCGTGATGAAGGGATCGAACAGCAGGGCGCGGCCGGCCAGTTCCACCGCAAAACAAGAGTGGCCGTAATAGGTGACATTCATAGGAGCAATGAGTGGCAGGTTTAGATTTTATGTTTCGCCATTTTCCAGACCATGTGGGCGCCGTGAATCACCGCCAGCGCCAGCATGCAAACACCGGAGAAGTGTTCCATGCGCAGTAAAGTCTTTTCGGTGAATTTTTTGTGTCCGCGCGACACCGCGTAGCTCAGGCCGCTGAACCAGACACTCGTCCCGCCCGCCACCCCGGCGACGCAGGAGAGTTTTCCCGGCCAGGTCGGCTGCACCCATTCGCGCGAGATAAAATTGGCCGCCAGCACGATCCAAAAAAGGAACACGCCCGGATTGGCCATCACCCGCACAAAACCAATGGCGAAGGCCGAGTGCGGATTCAGTTTGACTTTGATGCGCTCCTCCACCGGGCTGGGCATTTCCACCGCGCGCACGCTCAAAAAGCGCACGCCCAAATAGAGCATGAACACAAAGCTGGTCAGTTCCATCGCCGCCTGCATCATCGGGCCGGTGAACAAGGAGGCAAATCCAGTGAAGGCCAGCGCGCAGTAGATCACCTCCATCGCGACCGCTCCGAAGCCGATCATCAACGCCCAGAGCAACCCTTGCCGCGCCCCTTCGTTTATGATGGTGACGTTGACCGGGCCGACCGGAATGGAGAGCAGAAATCCGCTCAAAAATCCGGTCAACACCGCGACCAGCGAAGGGGGCAGATCAAATATCATGTCAAGGGGGGAGCGATGGCTCGTCGTCGTCTTCGGTCTCCTCTTCGATGTCCTCCCGCACCTTGCGCGATATGCGCGGACGGACAAACCCGTAGAGCAGATAGGCCGTGAACATCAGCGGCAGAACCACCGGCAAAAGGTAGCGCCAGAGCACGAACAAGCACCCGACGAAAATGACCGTGACGACCAATTTGGTGAACGTGCGGCGCGCGCGCAGGTCCAGCGTTTTGAAGGACGGATACTTGACTTCGCTCACCATCATGAAGGAGAGGAACAACATCAGGCCGGGCAAAATAAGTTTCCAGACCCCGCTGGTAAAATCCGCCTCCTCCTTCTCCCCGCCCCACATCAAGAAAAGCGTCACCGAAGCCACCAGTCCGGCCGCCGACGGAATGGGAAAACCGAGGAACTCCTTGCTCGCGCCCCCAGGCATGGCCGCCAGGCAATTGAACCGCGCCAGCCGCAACGCCCCGCAGATCAAATAAATCGAGGCAATAAACCAGCCGATTTCCGGCCGCTTCGCAAACACATCATGCAGCACCACCCGGTGGACCAAAAAGGCCGGCGCCGCGCCGAAGGAAATCAGGTCCGCCAGCGAATCAAATTCCCGCCCAAAGGCGCTCTCGACCCCGCCCATGCGCGCCAGCCGCCCGTCCAGCAGGTCGAAAATGCACGCCAGCAGAATAAACCCCAGCGCCATTTTGATGTCCAAATAATAGCCTGGCCCGGGACCGGGCTGGCCGTTGACATCTATCTTGGCTTCCACAATCCGGGTCAGCGCCATAAAACCGCAGACCAGGTTTCCCGCCGTCATCAAGTTGGGCAGGAAATAGATTTTTACCGTTGGCTGCCGTGGCTCGCTGTCCGCGCTTGGAGATACTTTATCCATAACTCAGGATTTTGCGGCCATCACCGTTTCGCCGCCAACTACTTTATCGCCCGGTTTGACCCGGACTTTGTAACACAGGGGCAGGTAGAGATCGCAACGCGAACCGAATTGGATGAGGCTCATCCGGTCCCCACGGCGCACCTCATCCCCCAGCGCCAGAAACGGCACAATGCGCCGGGCCAGCACGCCCGCGATCAGGCGCACGCCGATCTTTTCGCCCGGCGATTCCGTGGATTCAAAACCCACCAGCACGTTCTCGTTCTGCCGGGCCGACTCCGCCTTGAGCGCGCTCAGGAACTGGCCGCCCGTTCGCGCCAGCAAGACGACTTTGCCCCCGACCGGCGCGTTCTGCACATGGATGTCAATCACCGACAAAAAAGTGGAAATGCGATGGCAGGGGCCGCCCATGAATTGCGGCTCGGTGATTTGTTCCACGGCATCCACCTTCCCGTGGCCGGGCGAGACCGCCAGATTGGCGCCGGGAGGAACGTTCGCATCCGGATCGCGGAAGAAGTAAATCGTAAACAGCGCGAACAGCAGCCAGACCACTCCCAGAACCGCCGCCACCCCCAGGAGAACCGTCGAGATCAAATGCGCCAGCGAACCGATCAGGCCGAAGGCAAACCCGATTCCCCCGACCGCCGCCGCGACGATCAAGGTGACCACAATCAGTTTGGTGGCGGCGCGCCGCGCAATCCCTGTGTGTTTCATAACCTCAGCTTAACCGGTTCGGCCCTCAAAACTCAAAAACAAAACTCAGGGGCTTGCAGCCGCTCCGTTTCGGGTGGGCGCGCAAGTTGGCGGCGGAGCCAGGTCAGCTTGTTTTCAGTCGCAAGATCGTCCCATGCGGCCCAGGCTGCCTGGCTGGCTGGACTCCACCTTGATTGCGCCGATTTTCCTTGCGATGGCCGCCAAATCCCTCAAATAACCAACAGATGATCGCGCCTTTGGCCAAATTCATTGACTGGTCGGCCATTCAGATCCTGACCCTGCGGATGCCGCCCCCCGATGGACGAAATCCGCGCCTCGAAGAAGCGCTCCAATTCTTGAAAGGGCCGGACTTCATTCCCGCCGAAAGCCAGCCGGCACAGGTTGAGTTTGATTCCGAAAAGTCGGGACTGCACTTCCGCTTTCCCACGCCGCGACCGGGCGACTTCGCGGAGAACAACATCGTCTATGGCCGGCTCTACCGTTGCGCCGAGCGCTGGCAGGAACGGCCAGTGATCGTGCTGCTGCATGGTCGTGGTGACTCCATCGGTTATCAATTTCGCTATCCGCTGATCGCCCGCCGCTGCAACCGGGCGGGATTCAATGCGGCGACGTTGGTGGCGCCTTGCCATTTTCAACGCCGTCCGCGCCAGCCTGACGCGGTCAGCAGCACGGATTACTTGCGGATGGCGGAGGCAACGGCGCAGGCAGTTTCCGAAATTCGCGCTCTGACCGGGTGGCTGTTGGCAGAAGGTTGCCCCGCCGTGGCTTTATGGGGCTATTCGTTTGGCGGGTGGCTGGCGGGCTTGGCGGTGTGCCGCGATGCGCGCTTTGCCTCGGTGGTTATGGCCGCACCGAGCGTGCGCATGAATCCCGCGATCGCGGAACAAGTCGTCTGGCGTGGTGTTCGGGAAGCGTTGCGGGGGCGGCGCGCGGCGTGGGAGACGCTCAATCTGACGTCATTAAATCTGACCTCGGCCCAGCCAGCCATCCCCAGGCAAAATATATTGTTGATTGAAGCGATCCATGATTTGTTCGTGGGGAGCGGATCCATCGAGGACCTCTGGCAGGCGTGGGGGCAGCCTGACATCTGGCGGTTGCCGCACGGTCACATCACCAAAAGCTTGCTGCCGGGCTTGACAGCCCGCGTCCTGCGCTGGCTCGCCCCGCGCCTGGAAATCCCTCGCAGAAACAACGCATGATCGCGCCTTTGTCCAAGTACTTTGACTGGTGGGCCATTCAGATCCTGGCCGTGGAAAACTAAACATGGACGATGAAGCAAACCTCATTCGTCAAGGAAGCGCTCGATATTTGAAATCGCGAAATCGAACCTCGCCCACGCCTGCGGCGAAAAGGGCTGGACGAAGACTCAGGAACCCTCCGCCGACGTTGTGATGGTAGCCAGAGACTTCGAATTGCATCCAATGCCTCGTCCAGCTCTGGCCATCCGGACTATGCCAGACGGTGACAACGTTGTGATTGTTGCGCAGGCGCAAGAAAAAGTGGCGTCCAATCTGAGTGGGTTTGGGGAAGATGGAAATATCGCCCTTGCCATACTCCAGCATCTTTTCGCCGGAAAAGCCGAGACCGGCGAAAAGTCGGTCGCTGTAGAACACGAGCAGTCCGGCTGAAGCGCCTTCGTCGCAGTCGACCTCAACCTGGGTCTCATAGGCCTGATCACCGCAGACGAAGGTCAGCGGCGAACAATCTTTGGGTGAAGTCCCGATCGCCTTCACGATCAACGCGTGATCCGCGTAGCGATAACGTTGGGGTGCTGACGTATCCGCGCGGAAGAAATTCCACTGAATCCCCATCCTGTTTGTGGAAAAATCGTCGGACAGCGCAAAGCCATGAGGCACCGGAGTGCCACCGGGCGGCATCGGAATGGGTTGGGCCACATCATAACCCGCCGCCTTCACCCAACCATCTTTGGTCCACACCACGGGTTCGAGCAGGGTCTGTCGGCCGAGGTTATAATAACCATTTTCGTAAGCGTGATAGACCAGATACCACTGTTTGCCGTCCGGGCCCTCCACCAGTGTCGCGTGGCCACGGGACCACCATTTCTCATCCGCCGAACGCGTGTGAACAATCGGGTTGTAGGGGGAGTTCTCCCATGGACCCTGCAGCGATTTGGACCGCGCCATAATTACCATGTGGCTCGTTGGCGGGCCGGAAGTCCCTCCCTCGGCGAGAACCATGTAGAAATAGTCGCCGTGACGCAGGATCTTTGGGCCTTCCTGGGCAAACACCTCGACATCCCAATCCTCAGGATACTTCCAACCATCGTAAAGCTTGCCAGCCGGACCGCTCACGCTCAGCCCGTCTTCCGACAGCGGCACCATGTCACCGGCACTCAGGAACAAATAGCGTTTGCCATCCTGAGACACTGCGTGACCAGGATCGATGTTGCTGATCGGGAGGGCGATGGGAGCGCTCCATGGGCCACGGATGTCGTCTGAGTAAACCACCATGTTCGTCACGCCTTTGGCCGTGAGCGCCGGGAAATAGATGTAGTAGCGTCCGCCATACTTGGCGAGGTCCGGCGCCCAGATCGTGCCGACATTTTTCCGTAGTGCCGGCCCAACGGGCTCCCAATTCACCAAATCGCGCGAATGCCAGATCAGCAGGCCCGGAGTGCTGTCAAAGCACGAATGCACCATGTAGTATTCCGCGCCGTCTTTTAGAACGGAGGGGTCCGCATGATCGCCTGCGAGGATCGGATTCAGATAGCGACCGTCGCCCAAATCCGCCTTTCGCTGTCCTTCGATACCCCGAGCCCACGTGATCGCTCCGGTACTCTTCACAGGCTCAAGGGGTGCAACGGCAAAAGACGATTCCCCGAATGCGAAGAAGACTGCTGATAAAAGAACAATTAAAGGGGCTGGTTTCATGGCAAAGGCAATTTCAAAGGTAAAAGCAGGTCCGATCCAATATGACGGGATAAATCATTTAGGGCAGTCTCATTTCTCACCTATCCATTTGTCAACATCTGGCTGTCGCCAACCGTGGGAAGGCTCGACCGGCGATCGCAGGGTTCAATTCCGGTTCCGGATCGGTCACGCTCGCGGCAAATGGAGGCGCGATACTGTTTTGGAGGAGCGGGGCCGGTGTCCCACATCAAACTTGCCTTCCCGCCGCCGCCGATCCAGCATGGACCTACCTGAATGAACTATTCACTCGTTTTCAATCGGTCGCTCAAACCACTTGCTGCATCCTGTCTCCTCCTTGCTGCCGCTGCGAACGCCGCTTCCGGCGCCGGCACGAACGAGCTGTCGGAACGAATCATTTCGGCCGACCTTCATCGCGTGAAAGGCCCGCTCAATACGATGTTCAAAGCCTGTGTCGGCGCCGGGCGCGCCAACGAGGGACTCCGGGCCGATTGGCAGCGCCAGCTCACCCGCGTCCACAAGGAATGCGGCTTCACTTACATCCGGATGCACGGGTTGTTTTGCGACGACATGGGTGTTTACCACGAGGACAAGTCGGGCCGGCCGGAATACAATTGGCAATACATTGACGAGCTGTACGATTTTCTCCAGGGCATCGGGATGAAGCCGTTCGTCGAACTGGGCTTCATGCCTTCCGCCCTGGCGAGCGGTTCGCAAACAATCTTCTGGTGGAAAGGCAATGTGACCCTGCCGAAGGACTTCAAGAAATGGGGGGATTTCATCAGCGCCTTCACCACGCATTTGAAAGAGCGTTATGGCGAGGAGGAAGTCAGGACGTGGTATTTCGAGGTGTGGAACGAGCCTAACCTGGGAGGGTTCTTCGCAGGCAAACAACCGGACTATTTCCGCCTGTATGACGTGACCGCCAAGGCCATCAAGAGCGTCTCGCCCGCTTTCCGCGTCGGCGGACCGGCGACGGCGGGTTGCGGCTGGATTCCCGAATTCATCCGGTTCTGCGCCACCAACCCTTCCCCCGCCGACTTCGTGTCCACGCACACGTATGCCGTGGATCAGGGCTTCCTCGACGAAACCGGCCAGGCCGGGACGGTGTTGTCGCAAAACCCGCGCGCCATCTACGGCGAAATGCTCGAGACCCGGAAAAAGATCAGCGACTCCGCACTGCCGAACCTCGAGCTGCACTTCACGGAGTGGAGCGCCTCCTACACGCCGGCCGATCCCATCCACGACAGCTACCACAGTGCGGCCTTCATCCTCGACAAGATCAAAGGCGCCGGCACGGCGGTGAATTCGATGTCGTACTGGGTGTTCACCGACATCTTCGAGGAAGCCGGTCCGCGGTTCACGCCCTTCCACGGCGGGTTTGGCCTGGTGAATTACCAGGGCATCAACAAGCCGGCGTTCTACGCCTATCAATTTCTCAACCGCCTGGGCGAAACCGAACTGCAATGCCCGGATGCGGCGGCGTGGGTTTGCACGGACAAGTCTGGCGGCATTCAGGCGCTGGTGTGGGATTTCACTCTGACGCATCCCGATCCGGCCGTGAACAACCAGGTCTTCTACAAACGCGACCTGCCGTCGCGCCCGAAGGCGGCCGTGACGCTCGCGTTGTCCGGCGTTCCGTCCGGCCAATATTCGATGGCGGTTTACCGTGTCGGCTACCGTGCCAATGACGCTTACGCCGCCTACCTGGACCTGGGATCGCCGAATCAACTCTCGAAGCCGCAGGCAGCTTACATCAAATCGTTGAGTGAGGGCAGGCCGGAACGATTGTCTATCGTCAACGTTGCGGCCGATGGCGCCGTCGGTCAAACGTTTGAACTCAGAGACAACGATGTTTGTTTCGTGACGCTCACGAAACAGTGACTGGCGGGACGATGCTTCCTGCGCTGGTCTCCTCACTTGTCAGCCGTCGTTAGCTTTGCTTGCCCCTGCGGAGGCGGAGGGCGTTGAGGACCACGGAAACGGAACTCAAACTCATGGCCACGCCGGCCAGCATCGGGTTGAGCAGGATTCCAAAAAACGGGTAAAGCACACCCGCCGCGATGGGAATGCCGGCCGCGTTGTAGAAAAAGGCGAAGAAAAGATTTTGCCGGATGTTCCGCATCACCTCCCGGCTCAGTTCCATCGCCTTGACCACCCCTTGCAGATCCCCTTTCACCAGGGTGATGCCCGCGCTCTCCATCGCGGCGTCGGTCCCCGTGCCCATGGCGATACCGACGTGCGCGGCCGCCAGCGCGGGCGCGTCGTTGATCCCGTCGCCGGCCATGGCCACGATCCGGCCCGCCTCCCGCAGACGCCGGATTTCTTGGATCTTCTGTTCCGGGCCGGCCTGGGCGCGAACGTCCTCAATGTTCAGTTGTCCGGCCACGCTTTGGGCGGTCTCGGCGTTGTCCCCTGTCAACATCACGATCCGCAGGCCCATCTCCCGCAGCCGGCGGACGGCGGCGGCGGTGGTTGGCTTGATGGGATCGGCCGCCGCCAGGGCGCCGAGGACCTTGCCCTCCCGCGCCACCCGCACCAGCGTCTGTCCCAATACTTGACATTGCCGCTCCTCCTCGGACAAACCGCCGCCCTCACCCGCGCCTTGCTGGTCCAGGAACCCGGGGTTTCCCACCGCCACCCGCCGCCCGTCAACCCGGCCCGCCACGCCGCCGCCGGGGAATGAATTAAAATCGTCCACGGCCGGCAGAGCCAGGCGGCGTTCCTGCGCGGCCAGGACAATCGCCGCGCCCAGCGGATGCTCGCTGCGCAGTTCCAACGCGGCGGCCAGCCGCAGCAACTCCGCCTCCTCCACTCCCGGCCGGGCAAGGATGCGGACCACTTTGGGCCGTCCTTCCGTCAGCGTCCCGGTTTTGTCCATGACGATGGTGTCCACTTTTTCCAGCCTCTCCAGCGTCTCCGCATTTTTGACCAGCACCCCTTCGCGCGCGCCGCGGCCAATCCCGACCATGATGGACATCGGCGTGGCCAGACCCAGCGCGCAGGGACAGGCGACGATCAAGACGGCCACGGCGTTGGCCAGCGCGCGGGCGGCGGCCTTTTCCGGGGCGTCGGCCAGACCGGGATTGGTCCCCAGCAACAGCCAAACCGCAAAAGTCACGGCGGCAATCCCAACCACCGCCGGCACAAACCAGCCCGACACCACGTCCGCCAGCCGCTGGATCGGCGCGCGGCTGCGTTGGGCCTGGCCCACCATTTGAATGATCCGCGCCAGCAGCGTCTCCCGGCCCACCCGTTCGGCCCGCATCAGGAACGAGCCGGTTTGATTCAGCGTCGCCCCCGTCACCCAATCCCCGGCCGACTTGGCCGCCGGCATGGCCTCGCCGGAGATCATGGATTCGTCCACGCTGCTCGCCCCCTCCAGCACCACGCCGTCCACCGGAATTTTTTCGCCGGGCCGCACGCGCAAGGTGTCGCCGGCGCGCACTTGGGCGACCGGGATTTCTTCTTCTTGACTGCCGCGGACGGCCCGCGCGTTTTTGGCCCCCTGATGGAGCAGCGCCTGGATTGCCCGGCCCGTCCGGCCGCGCGCTTTGGCCTCGAGCATCTGTCCCATCAGCGCCAGCACGGTGATCATGGCGGCACTGTCAAAATAGACCGGGATCGGCTCGATCGTGGCGCTGGAGATCCTTGGGGCGAGGGCGAAGCTGGCCACGCTGAACAGATAAGCCGCCAGCACGCCCATGGCGATGAGCGTGAACATGTTGGCGCTGCGCAAAACCAGCGATTGCCTTGCCCGCTCCAAAATCGGGCGGCCCGCCCAAAAAACCACCGCCGTGCTCAAGGCAAATTGAATCAGGTAATTGGCCTCAAACCGCGCCTCCTCAAAATAGCGCGCGCCGCTCATCTCCCGCATCGCCAAAATAAAAACGGGCGCCGCCAGCGCCAGCCCGATCCAAAATCGCCGCGACATATCCGCCGCTTCCGCGCTTTCCCCTTCGCTGCCGGCCCCCGGCGTCATCGGTTCCAGAGCCATCCCGCAACTTGGGCAGCTCCCCGGATGATCCTGGACGACCGCCGGATGCATCGGGCAGGTGTAAAGTCCGCCTTCCACGGGAGGCGGGGGCATCCCGGTAGGGCGAGACTCAGTCGAGCCGTGGCAACAAAGCTCGCCCTCCGCGGGCGGAGCCTCCGGAGTTTGGGCGAGAAATTTCTGGCGGCAATGATCGCAGCAAAAAAACCAGGTTTGTCCGCCGCGTTCGGCCCGCAGGCCGTTCGCTTCGTCCACCTTCATTCCGCAAATTGGATCAATGGCCATAAGACAGGCTCGCCGAGGCGGCTTACATCACCGCCTGGCGCAGTTTGGCCGTGATCGTCCGGATGCGCTCGGGGTCGAGGATTTTTCCCCCGTTCAGTTCCGTGGCGTAAAAGCTGTCAACCGCCGCCCCTTTTTCGGTCAGGATTTTCGCCAGCGAAAGGTTCACTTGCAGCCCCGCCAAGGCCCGCGAGATGTCATACAGCAGCCCGACCCGGTCTTCGGCCTGGACGTCAATGACGCTGCGGTCGGGCGAAGTCTCGTTGTCGAACTCGATCACCGTGGGGATGCGATCCCCCTCGATGGATTTGTAAATGGACGGCGCCGCCTTGGTGCGGGCGATCAGCGCCGGCAGGTCCACCGCGACATCCGTCAGGACTTTGCGCGCCAGATTCTCGAACTTCTCCCGCTCCTCCCGTCCGGGCAGCAGGCCCGTTTTGGCGTCGGCGACAAAAAATGTGTCAATAATAATCCGGTCGTTGCGCGTGAGGATCTCCGCGCTCAGGATGTTCAAACCCGCCGCCGTCAGGCAGCCGGTGATGTTGCTGAACAGCCGTTCCCGGTCCCAGGTGCAGACCGTGACCGTGCTGTAGCCCCGGTCCGGCTCGTGGTGCCAGGCGACGATGGGGGCGAGCGCGTTCTCGTCCGCCGCCGTCAATTGCAACTGGATGAAACGATGCACCTGCGTGACATCGCGCAGGACCTCCCGCGCGTCGTTGATCTGGCAATAGCGCTCCGGCAGATTGTGAAAATGGGCCTGCACCTCCGCCGGGTCGAACGTCGGCGGGGCCAGCCGCTGCACTTCCTCCGCCAGCAACTCCCGCTGCCGCGCCTCCGCCACCCGGAACTCCGTCGCCCCGCTCAGCAAATCCCGCGTCTTGCGGTAGAGACGCCACAGCGCCGCGTCCTTGAAACCGTTCCACAACTGGTCGCTGGTCGCCATCGAATCGGCGAAGGTGTGGAGGGTGAGCAGGGCCAGGTTGGCCGTGGTCTGAATCTGCCGGGCAAAATTGCGCACCACCGACTCATCGTCCAGATCGCGCCGCTGGGAAATCTGGGCCATGGCCAGGTGGTTTTCGATCACCAGGCTCAAGGTGTGGGTCTGCGCGCCGTCCAACCCCAGGCGGCGGGCCACCCGCAAGGCGTTCTGGCCCCCGATCATGGCGTGGCGGCCGGTGTGGAAGGCCTTGCCCGAATCATGCAAAAGCAGAGCCAGATAAAGGACAAACGGCCGTTCCACGATGCGAAAAATCTCCGCATACTCGCTGTAGGGAGGCGTTTTGGCGTTCCACACCTGGTCCAGTTTCTCCAGACAGACCAGCGTGTGTTCGTCCGCCGTGTATTGATGATAGAACTCGTGCTGCACCAGGCACGTCAGCCGTCCGAACTCGGGAATGAACTTCCCCAGCAGGCCCACTTCGTGCATCGAGCGCAGCGTCGGCGCCACGTTGCCCCGCTGGTCCAGGATTTCCAAAAAAGTTTCCCGCACGTGCTCGTCCCGCAAAAACACGTTGTCTATCAGCCGCAGATTCTGCCGGATGAGCTGCGCGATGTCGGGATGCAATTTGAGACCGCGCTGCTGGGCGTGCAAAAAAACCCGCATGAGCCGGCGCGGGCTGTCGCGAAAAATGCTCGACGAAAGCGGCCGAATCTCCCCGTCCACAAACTTCATCCCGTCGGCCGTTTGTTCGGGGACCGGTTTGGACCGGAACATGCGGGGCAGGCGCAGCAGGCGTTTGGGCGCGGCCACCAGCGCCAGGCGCCGTTCCAGAATCCGCGTGATCAGGTCAATGTTGCGGCTGTGGGTATAATAGACGCGCATGAATTTCTCCAGCCGCACGCTGGGCGAACGGTCGTGATAGCCCAGGTTGGTCGCCACGGAGGGCTGGACGCTTTTGTTGAGCACGTCGGCGGGGCGGTCCAGCAGATAATGCAGCTCATTGCGCACGCGCAGCAGAAAATCATACGCGCTTTCCAACTGCTTGCGTCCGGCCGCGCTGATGACTTCCTTCTTCTCCAGTTCCTCCAGGGTGCGGGTGCGGTCTTTGAAAAACGCCATCCAGAGCAGGTTCTGGTAATCGCGCAGGCCGCCGCAGCCGTTCTTGATGTTCGGTTCCTGCATGCAGGCCGAATTGCCGTACTTTTCCCGGCGCGCCGCCTGGTCCTGCAATCGCGCCTGGACATAATCGCCCTCGTAACCCTGGACGCACTTGGCCAGGAGCAGTTTCTCAAAGCGTTCGAACAACGGCTCGTCGCCCAGAATCCGGCGCGCTTCGATGAGGGAAGTTTTCGACTGCATGTCGCTGTTGGCCACGCTCACGCAATCGGCGGGCGAGCGCACGGAGTGCCCGACCTTGAAACCCAAATCCCACAAAGTATAGAGCAGCCCGTCCACCAGCGCCGCCAGGGCCGGCCGCGCTTTGCCATGCACCACCAATTCCCCCTCGTGCAGGAACATGATGTCAATATCGCTGTGCGGATTCAGCTCCGCCCGCCCGTAGCCGCCGATGGCCACCAGCGTAAAAACCGGCATCGGAACACGCGCCAGCGCCGGCGACGCGTTTTCGATTCCTTCCAGAATGTGGCGCAGGAGCACATCCAGGATGGCCGCGCGGGCCTGGCAGATTTCGCGCCCCGACCCGCCGGCGCGATGGAGCATTTTGAGCCGGTGGGTTTCGACCTTGAGAAAATTCTTATAGCGCGGCAATTCCCGCATGGGCAGGGCGTTGGGCGGCAAGACCAGGCGGGCCTGGGCGTTGGCCTCAATTTTTTCCAATAACGTCATCTGCGGCCAGAGCTTAAGACAGACCGCCCCGCGAAGCAACCACGCGGCGAGACCGCTCGCGCCAGCATGACTATGGTGATGAGTTGAGGCGGGCATGGTTCAATGTTGGAATGCAGGCTTCCCAAGCCTGAGCCGAGGGTTCGCTTTCCCCTTGTCCCGCCTCATCTGTCGCGAAGGCGGATGGTTCCTCAACGTTTGCAATGGAATGCCATGTGAAATATTGGGGGGGGGTGTCATTGGTTTTGACAATCCCAACGGGATTGCAGCATTCAGACCGGGGTTGCGAGGAACGAGCTACCCCGGGTAGGCATACGAAAAAATGACAACCCTGAAAGAGTTGAAGCATTCTCGTAAGAGCTTGGTATTCAACCGATTCAGGGTTGTGAGGATGGATGGGAACAACCCAAGGCAGGCCCTCTCGGAATTCGGGCCAACCTTGGGCTCAATGATTCCATCCCTTCAGGATTGGAAAACGGGCCATTGCGGCGCACTGCTGAACGAGTCATTCTCATTCCATGGAAAACGTCGAGGAACCTAAATAAGTCACTATTTGTATGGAACTCGCGAATCACCGTTGTCAAAAATACGTTGGAACCGCCGTGTTGGTTGCTGTGGCCGTGCCGGTTGATGAAGTGTGTTCCATCGGCTAGTTTATCCGTAATGAGCGATTCAAAGAACGGCATGGTCCACTCCATGTTTTTTGCGCTGCCGCCACTGCGCGCGCTCAACCTTTTTAGACGGTTGGGTGCTTTCGTGGTCTCTCTTTTGCTCGTCCTCACCAGCCCGGTTCGCGCTCAAGACCACACCATCGTCTTCAGCACCAGCGATGCTGGGGTGAGCAGGGCAATCACCAATTGGGGCTTGGACACGACCTGGGTCAATTCGGACAACGTGCAGCGCGGGCTTATTTTCATGGGGACCAACAAAGTGAATCTGATCCGTGTCGGTTTTCTGGCGAATGCGCCGCTGACGAATAATGACATATCCCCTGCCCAAAAGGCGACGCTCCAAAGCATGGCGAGCCTGGCCGCCATGGCCAGCGCCAACGCCGTGTGGGACATGTCCTCTGCCACCGGCGCCGGCGTGGACCCATGGTATCAAAGCGGCACAGGCACAGTGTATCCGGATCGCTGGGCGGCGGCCATGGAGGCGTGCCAGCGATATTATAATAAACACATCTGGATGGTTGAGCCTTTCAATGAGCCTGACTACGGGTGGGGGCAAGGTTCGCAACAAAACCTTTATGACGCCATCGGCTTCCTGCAAGCTTCGACCAATTTCCCGGGCACTGCCATGGCGGGCGGGAGCACGTTGGACTGTGATTCCGCCACCTCATGGTATGATTTCATCGCCAGTCGCGTTTCCCTGGGAACGACCCATTGCCTGGCGGGCAGCTTTTCCAGCTATGTCACTTTTATGCAGAATGTCATCGCGGCTGGCGACACGCCTTTCCATCCGGAGGCCCACAATCTCGTGGAGACAATCATCGGCGCAAATTATGGACTCGGAGGCGCGATCTGGTGGGGGACGGCCGAGTTGGCGCGCGGAAATTTTGTGAACGCCTGCCAGGGACAACGGCTCGGCTATGCCGACGATTGGACGAAATGGACGGCGGCAGCGGTCTATCGAGGGACCAACGGCGCAGTGCAGGCATTTCTCGGCGCGTCGGAACGAATGGGCGTGACCACCAGCTACCGGTTTTTCTCGAAAGACCGCGATGTGTTCTACAACGGCGTCGGACCGCGGCGCGATTACACCGTGAGCATTCCCGGCAATTCCGAGGAAGTTGTGAACGTTACCTGGGGCGCGGATGTGCCACCGGTCATCAGCGGCCGATACATCATCGCCAATCGTTACAGTGGCAAAGTTATGGAGGTTCCGAACGCCAGCGCCAGTTACGGCACGATCCTCGACCAAAACGTTTACACCGGCGCAAGCAATCAACTTTGGGATGTGTATCCGCTGGCCACCAACACCGGTGGAGACCTTAGCTATTATACGATGACGGCCGTGCATGACGGGGTGACGGCTGATGAGTCCAACTGGTCTTACAACGACGGCAACAACATCATTCAATGGGGCACCGGCGCGAATCTGGTGGAACACTGGTTTTTCGAATACGCCGGCAATGGTTACTTCTGCATTCGCAGCCGTTGGAGCGGCAAGTATCTTGATATCTCCGGCCCTTCGACTGCCAACGGCGCCAGCATCGTGCAGTGGAGCGGTTTGAACCGATTCAGCCAGCAATGGCGGTTGATTCCCGCAGGCGCAGCCGTCGAGTTCGTCGCTCCCGCGGCGCCAACCGGAGTGACTGCCATCGCCAACGCGGTTTCCGTCCAATTGAATTGGAAAACAAACAGCGAACCCGACCTCGCGAGCTACACCGTGTTGCGCGCAACCAATTCGGGCGGTCCGTATGAAATCTGTGCGCGCGGACTGGCCAACAACGCCTTCACCGACAAATCGGCCAATCAGGCAAAAACCTATTTCTATGTCATCCAGGCGGTGGATCGTTCGCTCAACACCTCTGGGAACTCCGCCCAGGCCAGCGCGACGCCGGGTTGCGGTCCGACACTCGTGGCGCGATACACCTTCGACGGAAATACCAGCGACAGTTCCGGCAACGCGAACGATGCGACCGCAACTGGATCGCCCACATTTGTGGGTGGCAAGTATGGTTCCGCAATGAGCCTCAGTGGCACGAGTCAATACGCAATGGTTCCGGCCGGCATTATGGCCGGCGTCACGAACTTCACCATCGCCGCGTGGGTTTATTGGAATGGCGGCAACGCCTGGCAGCGCATTTTCGATTTCGGCAACGACACGACGCAATACCTGTTCCTGACGCCAAGTTCCGGCAGCGGCACATTGCGCTTTGCCATCACGACCAATGGGGGCGGGGCTGAGCAAATCCTGCAAACTTCGCCGTTGTCCGTCGGCCAATGGCGGCACGTTGCCGTTACGCGCAATGGCAACACCGCGCGGCTTTACACCAACGGCGTTCTTGCTCTGTCCGGCGCCGTCACCATCGCACCCGCCAGTTTCAATCCCGTGCTGAATTATCTCGGCGAAAGCCAGTACGCCGCCGACCCGCTTTTCAACGGCCGATTGGACGAGCTGTTCATTTACAACTACGCCTTGAGCGACACCGAAATCACGCGGTTGATGAACAACCAACCGCCGCCGCCGTTCATGCCGACCACCCTTTCCGCTATTCTCACCGGAAACATGTTGAATCTATCCTGGCCTTCGAACTATCTCGGCTGCCGGCTACAGGCTCAGACCAATTCACTCAATGTCGGGCTGGGCGCCAACTGGTTTGACGTGACCGGTTCCACCCTGACGAACAGCGTGGTGATGCCGGTGAATTCAGGCAACAGCAGCGTGTTCTACCGTTTGGTTTATCCTTGAGCCAGCAGGTTCGCCTCGAAGCAGGAGGCGGACTTGTGTTTATCATTGGGCAGAATCGGCGTTTTGCATGGGCAGCCCCGGCTTCGACATCTGATAGAAATATGCGCAGTGGTGACAAGTTCCATGCCGTGGATGGGAATTGCAGAGGTTTCGGCAATGATTCCGGGCCAAAACCCTCAAGAAGATGGAGCAGACGGACCAAAAAACTGCCCCGCCTTGATTCTGAACATAATTCCGAATTCCGCGCTTGCCCCCTTCATCAGTGGCAGCAAGTGCGAATGCAGAAGGCATTCGCGTCCCGGAATTCGACGTGCCGAGATTGTTTTTGGTTATTCCGCTCGCTAAACGCCGCAAGGTGTGCCATCTTACAGAAGGTCTTCACCGTTTATGGTTCGTTGGTCGTGAACCTCTAATCTTGGCGACCGGTTTTCAAACTCGGTAATTCCACGACCCATGAACTATAAATGAAAACGATCTCATCAGCACTTGCAGTAAACGGAAAGGAACTTTTAAGACGAGGGCTTCTCCTCGCCGCTGTCTTGATGTTCATGCGCCACGATGCGTCGGCAGCCCAGGCGCCAGTGCCGCTTGGAACGACCGTTACATTTGGGGTCCTGGGCGCCGCCACGGTCACCAGCACTGGTGGCACCATAATCTATGGAGATCTCGGGGTCAGTCCCGGCACGGCCGTGACGGGATCTCCGGGGGTGACCGGGAGACTGCACTTGAGCGATCCTGCCGCGGCCCTGGCCCAATCCGACTTGACCAAAGCGTATAACGACGCGGCTGGCCGAACCACAGGCTCGGTTACGGTGGCCGGAAATCTCGGCGGAAAAGCTCTCGCCCCCGGCCTCTATAAGTCCACCTCCTCGCTGGAGATATCGTCCGGCAATCTCACGCTCGCCGGCGACGCAAATGCGGTTTGGATCTTCCAAATGGGGTCCACCCTTACCACGACCACTGGTCGCCAGGTTATCCTGAGCGGCGGAGCCCAGTCGGCCAACATTTTTTGGCAGGTTGGCAGTTCGGCGACGATTGGGGTGAGTTCGGTCTTCAAGGGAACCATCATGGCGGCGCAATCCATCACGATGGGCACCGGCGCAACGCTGGAAGGCCGGGCCTTGGCACAGGCAGGCCAGGTTACCTTGGACGCCAATACCATCACAGTTCCCCGCAGCGTTAACCCGGCGGGAACGGTCGTGGCGTGGGGAAAAAGCGACTATGGTCAAACGAACATGCCGGCTGGCTTAAGCACCCTTACCGCCATCACGGCGGGAGAGTCTTACACCGTGGCCTTGAAGAGTGATGGCACCGTGGTGGCGTGGGGAAACGACGACTATGGGCAAACGGACGTTCCGGCCGGATTAAGCAACGTCACGGCCATTGCGGCGGGTGAATATCACACCGTGGCCTTGAGAAGTGATGGCACCGTGGCGGCGTGGGGAAAGGACAACTATGGTCAAACGCTCGTTCCGGCCTTCTTGAGTGGCGTGACGGCCATTGCGGCCGGTCAGTGGCACACTCTGGTCTTGAAGAGCGACGGGACCGTGGTCGGGTGGGGAGCGGACACCTATGGGCAAACGGACATTCCCGCCGGCTTAAGTAACGTGACGGCCATTGCGGCGGGGAGTGGTCACTCCATGGCCTTGCTGCGTGATGGCACGGTGGTGGCGTGGGGCGCCAACGGCTTCTTTCATCAATGTACCATTCCTAGCGGGTTAAGTGGCGTGACGGCCATCGCGGCCGGCTCTTCTCATAGCGTGGCGCTGCAGAGCGATGGCACCGTGGTGGCCTGGGGAAACGACCTCTTCCAACAGATAGACGTTCCGATCGGCCTGACGGGGGTGGCGGCCATTGCGGCGGGTGAGTACCACACCGTGGCCTTGAAAAGCGATGGCACGGTGGTCGCATGGGGATGGAACGACGATGGGGAAACGAACGTTCCGCCCGGTCTGGGCGGGGTGACGGCCATTGCGGCGGGATGGTATCACACGGCGGCGCTCCTCGGCCCCATCATCACCACCCAACCGTTGGGACAGACCTTCCCTGTGGGCGGCGGAGTCAATTTGAGCGTCAGTGCGATTGGATCGGACTTGAGCTATCAGTGGCAGTTTAACGACACCAATATCTCCGGGGCGACAAACTCAACCCTTGACCTGATGCATCTCTCGGGAGCGAATGCGGGGGCTTACCGGGTCGTGGTGAGCAGCGCCGCCGGCGGCGCCGTGACCGGCCAGGAGACGATCCTTTCATCGCTTTTCTTCGGCAACTTGAAGTTTTACGCGGGCATAACTCTAGCCGGAACGGTCGGCCAGCAATTCCGCGTGGATTACGCGGAGGTCGTGGGCCCCGGCACAACCAACTGGCAAGTGCTGGACACCATCACCCTGCCATTCAGCCCGTATCTGGTGATTGACCCGAATTCCCCGGCTCACGCGCAGCGCTTTTATCGGGCCGTGCCACTGCTGTAAACGTGCCGTAATCAATATCAACCTGAATGAAGTTGCGGCCTGCGCCCAAACGGGCCAAGAGGAAACACAAACCCACTCCTTGCGAATTCCGGCTGGGATCTGGGCCGGCCAGTCTATTCCGGTTTCAGGCAAAGGCGGCGAGGGGTTGGATGGAGGCCGTGCCGGAGACATTTCTTTGGTTGCGCTATGCCCAACGAAAAAAGATAGCATTGACCGGAGCGGGGGTGGGGGCGCCACACCGCTACCCGACCTGCCGGACCACTCAAAGCCAGGCCAGGCAGGAGATCGAAGTTGGCTTTGGAATGAACCCTCGACACGACCTAATTGGAGAGAATGGGAAGGCGAGGAGGGGTGGGAAGGGGTTGGCGTTGGTTGAGGGGAGTGTGGCAGAAAACCTCGAAACTGGGTCCAACTGGTCCGTGGATCGCCTTTGACCATACAGACGGGCCTGATTTGACACAGTTTGGCACTTGGCAGGCGTTTCTCCTGGCTCCACCACCTCCAACCACCGCAGGCATCAAAGCGCGCTAGAGGATCGCATGCGGCTGAGCGGCTACGTCTAGTTTTTCGCACCAACGCTCTACCAAAAAAAACCACGTATGCCAGTTTCTTCGATAGAAAATCCGTGTCATCCGGCTCTGGGAACGGAAAGCCCCATACCTTTCATTTATGGACTCCTGCCATCGCTTCCTGAACCGTTGTTCCAAACGCGTAATGGAATGAATCCACATCCACGTATCCGCCGTTGGGCCCAAAGCTATAAAGCGCCGGACGGCTCCCTTTCCAGTTTCCGTATCCCAACTGATAGGTGATGCCGGTATCGGTGAAGGTCTTGCCGTCCAGGCTGTACGCAAAATGGGCCTGATCCGCCTGATACGTTCCCCGCAGCCAAAGGTCGTTGCTTTTCAAGCCCGGGCCAATCCCTTTGTCCCATTCGATTGCCCGCGAGCCGTTCGCCTGAGTCACGCCGACCCAGCCGAAGGTCGTCCCGAACATGAAGGCCAATCCGGCCCGCCCTCCGTCCGCCATTCCGCCGACATCCATTTTGACCTCCACGACGCCGGCATCATCCCAAAGTTTCTGTGTTAAGGTGTTCCGCGCGATCCCAAAGTTTTCGGCCGGCGACGCCTTGAGCCGCAGGAACCCCGGCCGTTCCGTCAACGACCATTTGTCATTGAGCGGGTTGTGATTCCACTGCCACTGCAACCCCAGCTTCGGCGATGCGAATTCATCATCGGTCACCGGCCGCTCCAGCGGATACACCTTACCGACGTTCGGTTTCTTCATCCCATCCACCGGGCGGCCGTCATGGCCAAAAACCGGCCAGTCATCCTCTCCCCACTTCACCGGCTCCAGATAACAGATGCGTCCCATCGGCTGCTGGGCCTTGTACATGCGCTTGAAGCAGATGAACCAGGATTCGCCGTTTTCCAGAGCGACAAAACCGCCCTGATGCTCCCCATTGCCCTCAAAGACGCTCTTGCGCTCGTAAGGGCCAAAGATCTTCTTCGACCGCAACATGGTCTGGCCGCCGTTGGCAAAGCCGTTCTCCGGCAGCGAAATGTAGTAATAACCGTTCCGCTTCTGCATCTTCGGGCCTTCGGCGTTCGGCCCGCGATACACTTCCTGGCCATCGTCGAGCAATTGGGTTCCGTCCGCGCTCATCTTATGGATAATGATCGGCCCCGCCCCTTTTCTGCTGTGGACCAGATAGGCCTGGCCATCATCATCCCAAAACGGACAAGGGTCTTCCCAGCTCGATACCGCTTTCACCGTCACCGTGTCGGACCACGGCCCAGCCGGATTTTTGCCGTGCCACATGAACAGGCCGTCGTAGGGGGTGCAGACATAAATGTAAAACTCGCCAGCGTGATAACGCATGGAGGGCGCCCAGGTCCCCTCGCCGTAGCCTTTCATCTGGTCGTACTTCGGGGCCATGCTCAGCCGGTCAAACACCTTGCCGATGTATTGCCAGTTGACCAGATCCTTGGAATGCAGGATCTGCATGGTCGAAAAATGAAAATCAGAGGCGATGAGATAAAAATCATCCCCCACGCGCAACAGTTCCGGGTCGGAAAAGTCCGACTTGAGGACCGGGTTCTTGTATGTCCCATCTCCCTGGTCTCCCCACGCCAACACGCGCGCTGGCGGCACAGCAGGTGCCAGTGCTGCGCCCGCCTGTTGCCCGTACACCAAGGCCCTCGTTGAAACCAAAATCGCAGCGGCCAGTAACGACAGGGGGATACTCTTATGCATCGCGGGATTATACAAAGGGCTTCCGCCGGGAAACAATTGCAAAATGTCACTCCTCCGGGCCAGGCACCGGTCTGTGCGTGGGCGCGGTCAGTTCTGCTAACGCGGCTCCCGTCGCCGGGCGGCGGTGGCTCAGCTTGTTACCTTGGGCAAATGGAAAATGCCTCCAGCTCAACCCGATGCGAACAAACAGCGCAGTCTAAATTGTGAAACTGACTTGGACAATCATCACATTGAAGATCCGTGTAGTTTTATTGTCCGGCCCGCTGACTGCTTTTGCTGCCGGAAGACTATTGAATCCACGCCTCCCTCATTTCAGGAGAGGTTTTTTCCAAAAAGGGAATTGAACGTTTTCTGGATGAAACTTCTGCAAGATGCAAGTTGGTGGACTTAATCATTGTTGGGCGGCGCGATAAAACCGATACGGAGCGTTTGTTGCGCTGGTATCGAGGAATTGAATTGGGCTGGCTGCGGGCGGGTTCGTGAAAATCGGCGTCCAGGATGCCAAATTTGAAGATGCGTATATGACAACAGGGCCTAGTTCGGTAGGTCCGTTAAGCCGCAATTGCAGGCCGTTTTGCGCCCATCGTAGTCCCGTTGGCGAGGTGTCGAAGATCAAGTCCTTGCACATTCCGGCACTGCCAGCAGCATAAATGGCCTCAACCTCGTTCTGGGACAAAGCGCGCTTGAAAAGCGACAATTCATCAATTTGGCCGGGAAAAAAACGCGTGATATTGACGCCGTTGGGGGCAATATTGGCGATGTAAGTTATGCCTCCGGCGCCCGTATCGATATTGTTGCCCGCTACCTGCTGGCCCAACACTGAACCATTCAGATAAATCTGATTGGTGTTGCCTGTCCGTACGGCTGCGATGTGATACCAAGTGCCGACGATGAGCGGAGCAGCGAGGGTAAGGTCATTGGCTGAAGAGGGATCAGAAATCCTGAAACGTAGCGTCGGGGGGCCGGGATCATACTCTAAAAAATAGGTGTAATTGTTGTTATCTGGAACGGAACCGACTGACTTGTGAATAATCTCCCTGCCTCCACCAGGTCCTCCATCCAGGGTGGACAGTCGAATCCAGCCTGCAATGGTGAAGTCGTTAGTTCCGAAGTCCATGCTTGAAGTGTTGGAAACGGCAATATACCCAGACGAGCCGTCAAAATTAAACGCCATACCGACTTCGCCTGCCACGAAAGTCACACCACCTGTCAGCGTGCCATTGTTGGTTCCTATGATGTCCCTCGCGTCGCCTTCGCCAGGCCACCAAGCCACAAGACCGCTCGGAGGCGAAACGCACTGAGCGCCCGCCAAGTGCGCCGCCAATATGAAGGCCGTCAGCAAAGAGAGTTTTTTGAGAGCAATGTAATTTTCAGGGCTTCTGGTTTTCATTGATTGGGAGCAGTTGATTCGTGAAGCAGCGGGTGATTCACTTTTTCATGCTTGGTCGCTGGTTTAACTTTTGTGCGGGTCATGGACACATTGAGCAGGGCTGGTGCAAAGCTGCGGATTTTCTTGTTTTTCATAAACCGAGTATAGGCTACGAAACACGTCTGGGCCGGTCAATCAATTAACGGCGCCTTGGCAACGTAAACCCTTGATAATGAAGTGGTTCTCCCATCGTGCGCGAAAGTGGATACCCATCTCACCCACCAACGCACTGCCACCTCAACCTGCCGGCGGTCACTCAAAGCCAGGCCAAGGAAAAGACGCGGAATTGGGCGTGGTTGACCTGTATGAGCATGATCAGGATTGGTGCAGGGTAAACCACGTCAGGCCAGATGCATCAAAGCAATTCACCCAAACCGCCAAGGCAGAAATCGAAATTGGGATGGGGTTGAAATACCGACATGATTTGGAGGGTGCGGAGGGCAAGGCGATGAGGGGTTGGAAGGGGTTGGCGTTGGTTGAGGGGAACGTGGCAGAAAGGCTCGAAAAGGGGTCCAAGAAGTCCGCAGGCTGAAGCTGATGGCCTGAATTCGGAAGCTTTGGTACTTTTGCAGCGTTTTTCCCTCCTCCACCACCTCAAAGTGCAGGCCTGGCATTAAGATGCGCCAGAGGATCAACGCGCAATGATCTGGTCAATTAAAGTGCTCGATTTTCGGGGAGGGTGGTCAGCGCCAGTGCGAATGTGTCCTGGCTGGACTTCGGCGGACGGCGACGCCAGACTGTTGGATGCAATCCAAACGATTCTTTATGCGTGGAATATGGGTGGCAGCACTGGCGATGGGCTGCGCAATCGGCCTCCAGGCTGACGATTGGCCTCAGTGGCTTGGACCGGAAAGGGACAGCGTTTGGCGCGAGACTGGTATTGTCAGTTCGTTTCCAGCCGGTGGTCCATCAGTGGTGTGGCGAACGGAAATTGGCTCCGGCTACTCCGGCCCTGCCGTGGCCCAAGGGCGCGTTTATGTCCTCGACCACCAGTTTGCCAAAGCCTCGGACAAACCGACGAATGCGATGCAGCGCGGGGACATCCCCGGCACCGAGCGGATTGTTTGTCTGAACGCAGACGATGGCAAAGTCCTTTGGCGGCACGAATACGATTGTCCTTACACCGTGAGCTACCCGGCTGGTCCACGCACGACGCCCGTGGTCAGCGACGGCAAAGTCTTCTCGCTCGGAGCGGAAGGTAATTTGCTCTGCTTGGACGCGGTGATAGGAAGCGTTGTGTGGTCGCGGGATTTCAAACAGGACTACAAAATCAAGACCCCGATGTGGGGCTTTGCAGGAAACCCGCTGTTGGACGGCAACAAACTGATCTGTCTCGCCGGCGGCTCCAACTCAACGGTGGTTGCTTTGGACAAAAACACCGGCCAGGAAATCTGGCGGGCATTGAGCGCCAAGGAGCCGGGATACTGTTCCCCGGTGATCTTTCAGGCAGGCGGCGTCAAGCAACTGATCGTTTGGCATCCAGAATCGGTCAACTCGCTGGATCCGGAGACGGGCAAAGTTTATTGGTCCCTGAAGTCCTCGGAGGCAATTCGCGCCGGCATGACGATCCCAACGCCGCGCAAAATGGATGATTTGCTTTTTCTGACGTGTTTTTACAACGGCTCATGGATGCTCCGACTGGATGCCTCCAAACCGGTGGCCGCAACGGTTTGGCAAAGCCAGCGCGTGAGCGAAAAGAACACCGATGCCTTGCACTCAACGTTGAGCACGCCGTTCTTGCAGGACGGATATATCTACGGCGTTTGCAGCTAAGGCCAGTTGCGCTGCCTGAAGGCCGCTACTGGAGAGCGGGTTTGGGAAACCCTCAGCGCCACCACTGCCGACGGCAAGGAAATGCGCTGGGCCAATGCTTTTATTATCAAGAATCAGGACCGCTTTTTCCTGTTCAACGAAATGGGCGATTTGATTATCGCCCGGCTGACTCCGAAGGGTTACGAAGAGATCAGCCGGGCGCACGTCATTGAGCCAGCCAATCGCGATACCGGCCGCCAGGTAGTCTGGTCACATCCCGCCTTCGCCAATCGGCGGATGTATGCTCGAAATGATCAAGAAATCATCTGCGTAGATTTAGCCCAAAAATGAGCGACCGGCGCCCAATGATTGGGTTGACGTGCTGGAAGCGAACTGCCAAGAGAATGAATTGTCCCTGGAACAAGGTTTTCGCCCTCTGTCAGCGTATTGCTCTGCACAAGGGGATCAAATTCTGGATCATCACGGAGGCTGACCGAAGGTCCACTAATGTGGAGCTCCACATTAGTGGAATTATGTTGAGTCTTCAAAAATGTTGAGTTGATGGGGATTCCCCCAGTTCCCCAGCGCAAATGCACCGGGGAACTTTACATTTTTGAAGACGACAAAAGCCGGCTCAAAGGGATTTTAGCCAGGCCAGAAGGTCGTTGTCGGTTCGCCAACGCGGCAGACTTTTCGACTTGGTAACGGGTTCCGCTTTGGCGATGGCCGCACGTTTGGCCTCCAGATCAATCGTGATGTATTTGTGCGTCGTGTTGATGCTGGTGTGCCCCAGCCCGTGGGCGATGGTGCTAAGATCCACGCCTGATTTGAGCAAATGGACGGCGGTGCGGTGCCGGAGACTGTGGGGGTGAATGCGTTTGTGTTTCAGCCCCGGCAACACTGCGGAGGCCCGTTTCACATGCCGCTGAAGGATCAGACGCGCGCCGAAACGGGTTAAAGGGCTGCCCCGGTGGTTTCGGAATAGAGTTTGAGGGGCCTGTGGATCGAGTCCGGTGTCCGCGAGGTGTTGCTGCAATAGTCGGGCCGTCTCCGCCCAGGGCTGCTCTAAAGTCTGGAAACATCGCCGGTCAAGTAACGGACGACCAGATTTACGCGGCGGCTCATTTTCTCTTGGAAAGCGGGACAGGTGCTGTCCCGCGCCTTGCGCTGGCGCCGGGACCAAGCGCGGTACTCTCCCTGCACGGCGCGACGGAGGATGCCCAGCACGGTGGTGGCCACGGGATGGCGCACGCGGCAGCGGTCTTCTCCGGCACTGACGTCCAGGCGGTAATGGGTGCCGTTCTCGATACTCCAGGATTGCCGGGCCAGTTCGAGCAAGCGCGCCGCGTCGGCTTGCTCCGGGCCAAGACTGGTGATCAGCCAAACGGTTTCCACCTCCTGGCGTCCGGCGCTGAGTTGGCGGATGCGATCCAGGCGCGCCAGTTGCAGGACATGCGGAAAGCCCATTTGCTCAGGGGTAATCGGGAGGACTCGGATGCTCGCGCCGGTTCTCCACGCGCAAAGCTATTCGATTGGCTGGTATAAGATTGGCGGCGGCGGCGGCACGAGCAGCGGCGGGCAGTATTCCGTCAGCGGCACCATCGGCCAGCATGATGGGAGCGGCGCGATGCCCAGCGGCAGTTATGCCGTGGCCGGCGGCTTCTGGAGTATGATTTCCGTGGTGCAAACGGCGGGGCTGCCCAACCTGACCATCTCCCATGCCGGCAACAGCGTCATTGTTTTCTGGCCGAACACGGGCAACTACACCTTGCAGCAAGACAACAATATCGCTGTATCGTCCGGCTGGACCACGAGCGGTTATTCCATCAGCACCAGCAACAGCACGAACAGCATCACCATCACGCCGCCCGCGGGGAATTTATTCTTCCGCCTGGCCAATCCCTGAAAGGATGCTGAAGGCTGAATTCGACGGCGTGGGCCTGCGGGGGGGAATGGGGAATCTGTGGGGGAATCTTTACACTCTGGCGGAATGGATGCAAGTGGATGGAAATCAATTGGATAGCTGCGGCATTTGCGCATTTGGAATGAATTTAGTCGGATTCTTTTACACTTTTCGGTCAAGCGATGGCTTGGTGGTCTGACTTTGTTGAACAATTGTTACAATCATACGTTATTGTGGTTTAAATGGTTATATAACAAAATGGCGGATATGGATCGCCTCGTTATGGAACTTGGCTCGATATTTGCTTGCAAAAGAAAGTCCATTGGGACACGAAAAATGTCCGTCAATACTGGGATATACCGGGATATGGTGGGATGGTTTTTTGCGCTATTGAATTTTCGCTATGAAAATTGAGCTTCATTCCGCAGAAGAGGTAGCCGTCACGTTAGGTGTCGAGCTGGATACTTTATACCGCTACGCGCGGAAGGGCCGGATTCATGGGATGAAAGTCGGCAAGGCCTGGAGGTTTTTGGACGCCGATGTTCAGGAGTTTCTTCAGCAACAGCGATACTCCGTCAAACCGACCGCGATCAAAACCAGGCCGCTGGCCGAAATCCTCAGGCGCGCGACCACGGAGTCCAGCCTGCAAGGCGGCATCGCGTGTCACGGCGTGGAGGCTTCCTATGCCGAGGTGGACGCGGCGGCGGACCTGCTGGCGGGGAGTCTTCAGAGCAACGGGGTGGTGCCGGGTGGCCGGGTGGTCATCGTGCTGCCCAATTCCCTGGAATTTGTGGTTGGGTGTTTTGCGGTGTGGAAGGCGGGCGCCATCCCGGTGCCGGAAGACCCTTTGATCCGAGATGAAGACCTGCGCCAGGTTTTGGAGGAATGTGTTCCGCAGGCGATGATCGTGGATCGGGGTGTGGCGGAACGGTTGAGCACGCAGCGCGCCGGTTTGGAGAACGTGCGGGTGGTGTATATCAAGAACCGCACTTGCAGCATGTCCTGCCTGGACAAGGCGCGGGTGGAATCGCTCGACGCGGTGCTGGAGGGCAGAGCCGCGCCGAAGGTCCTCCGTTTTAACAGCCCAATTCCGGCCAAACTCGCCGCGATTGACTATGCCGGCGTCATGGCCGGGCAGGCCACAGGGGTCACGAGCACGCAGAGCCTTTGAGGGCGGGGCAGTTCAGATTTCGCGCGAGGAGGAATTGGCCCACCACCTGTCCCTGGATGAGGTGCTCCTGGATGATTCGCTCCAGAACCGCAGGGGAACAGGAATGGTACCAGACGCCCTCCGGATAAACGACGGCAATGGGGCCGTGGATGCAGACGCGCAGGCAATTGGCCTTGCTGCGATAGAGCAAGGGGGATGCACCCGGCAGATTGAGTTCCTTGAGGCGCCGCTTCAAGAATTCCCACGATTCCAGCCCGTTTTCCTTCGCGCAACACTTCGGTTCGGTCTGGTCGGCGCAAAGGAAAATGTGGCGAGCATAGCGGGACAATCCCAGCGTCTCCGCTTGCGTGGCCAGTTGGGAGTCAATTGGTGTGCGCATTTCCCGCTGGTTTTTGTCTGTGTCTTTCAAGAATCAAAATCAATCGTTTCATTTGTTGGACACGCTAACCCTTTCGCGATGTGCTTGATCTGTTCACTAAAAGGTAAATTGAAGGGAGAAACGAATTCCGTCGGCGAGACGCCGACGGATGCGACCGAGACCGGTCGCGCTCCCCAAAAAGTCGCTAAGGAATCGGGTGGACATCGCGTCATCCCGTCCTCCGCGGCGGGGCAGCGGGGCCGGAGGGAAGAGTCAAAAATTGGGACCATTTCTCCGCCTCGCCGGGGTGGGGGTCGAACGGGTTGAGCAGGCGCAGGGCGCGGCCCCCCTCGGCGCCGATGACTTCCCAATCAATGTAGTAGGAGCAGTCTTCCTCGCTGAGACGGCGCATGGCGCGGGAACGGGCCAGGGCGCGGGTGTTGGCGGGCGGCTGCAAAGCGGCCGGGGTGTCTTGCCGCCAGGGGATTTCCCAAGGCGGGGGCGTGCGCGCCACGGCCAGGCCAAGACTGCGTGCCGGATCAATGTGATGATATTCCAGGTCCTGCGATTTGAGCCAGGGATGGCTCCAGGAGATTTTTTCCTGGTCGCAGAATTGTTGGAGCAACCATCGCTTGGTAATCCAATCCACCCTGCCCACGAGCGACTCCGGTTCGGTGGCCAGGCCGGCCAGCGTGTCCGCCCAAATGGAAAGCAGCGCGTCGGTTTCGGGATCGCGCCCGGCCAACTCGGCCCGGGCGGCTTCCTGGTATAGGCGGAGCATACTGACCGCCTCGGCGCAGCGGCCGTTGGAAAGGCGCACCAGCCACGGGCCGTCGGGCTGATGGGACAAAGCGCGGAAGGCGAGCACCGGGTCGTCGAGCGCGATTTTCGGCAGGCAATTGATCTCCAGCAAATCCAGCGCCAGGGAGGTGGCGCCGACTTTGAGGAGGAGGCTGGCGGGCAGGACGTTGGTGTCGCCGTGGAGGAGGTGGAGGCGGCGATATTTTCGGGGATCGGCCAGGGGTTCGTCGCGGGTGTTGATGATGGCGCGGTTGAATTGGACCCATTCAAAGAGGTCGTTGTTGATGTAATCGGCGCGCTGGCTGATCTGGAACATTCTTTCCAGGCCGGGCCGGGAGATTTCCCCGCGCGTTTCCGCCGCCACGGTCGCGCCCACGCGGCCGGCGCCGGTGAAGAGCAGGCGCAGGGTCAGAAAGGCGAGCAAGGAATGGAGGTTGGCCTCCGTGAGGGGGGCGGCGCGGCGGACGAGGTAATTCTCGTGGCAGCCGAAGGTGGCGCCGGAATAATGGTCAATGTTGTTGCGGATGAAATGGATTTCCTGCCCGGGCGGCATGGCGTTGACGGCCTGGAGTAAAATGGCGTCGCCGGCCTGGTCGTAGCGCAGGACGTCCAGCAGGCTGAGGCATTCGGGGGTGCAATACTCCAGGTGGCCCATGTCAATGTAGCACCGGCCGCCGTTGAAGAGAAAGCCGCCGTTGCCCGCCGGTTCATCCCAATCGCGCTGATGGGCGTCAATCAAGCCGAATCTTTGGTCGCGGAAAATCCAGTCGCGCAGGCGGGTGACGGCGGCGGGGAGGCCGGGGGAATCTCCTGTCAAGCATCCGTATTCGGTTTCCAGGCCGGCGATTCGGTTCATGGGGAAGTCTGCAATCCCAGCGCGGAAAGGGTGAGAGGCTGGTAGCGGGCGGGCCGCCGGCTCTGGCGGGCGAGCCAGCCGATCTCGACGATCCTGCCCCGGACCGCCTCGCGCCAGCCGGCCTGGCGCTGGGCCTGGTCGGGAACCCGCTCGGCGAGCCATTTGTTTTGCGCCTGGCACCACCAGGCCTGCAAAAGCAGGTCCGCAATTTCCGGCCGGCTGGTCTTGCCTGGGAGGGTTTCATTGAGCCAGCGTTGTCCGGCGGACTCGGCTTCCGGCTGGCTTGCGGCCATGACCGCCCCGCCCGACTGGACTTGAAAAGCGCCGTCGAAATGCAAGCGAAAGAGCAAATCCCGCCCCGGCTCGTCGCCCAGTTCGGCCAGGAGCAGTTCCACCAGAAAGGGGGCGCTGAAGATCTGCTCGAAATGGGCCTTCAATTGCGGGCTGAGACCATAACCGATGAGCCGCCGCAAACTCACGTCTTCGGGCGCGCGGGTAAAGGCCTCCAGATGGGCCGCGTCAATCGCCGCCTGCCTGATTCTCTCGATGTCCGCCGGATGGCCCAAGCCCGCCAGGGCGTGGCGGTCAAACAATTCAAAAACCTTGGACTGCCCGGCGCCCACGCCGAGCAGAAGGATTCCATCGGGCAGACTGGCCGCAAAAACGGGGGAACCGTCCTTGAGCTGGTCGCGCACATATTCGCGGCGATTGGCCATCGCCTCCAGCCAGCGATAGGGTTCCTCAGTCATGGAGCATCTCCTTTTGTTGCTGGTCGCTGATCGTTTCCACGCCGGAGGTTTTGAGCAGTTTGATGGTGGCGTAGGTTTCGGTGGCGGGATTGACGCCGCCGGTGGCGGAGTCAAATTCGGAGGCGGTGATCAACAGCGCCAGGGCAAACCGCACCGCTTCCCGCAAATTCATTTGCGAGGGCCGGGTGGCGCCGTGCCGCTCCTGAAAGCTCAAGACGCTGCGAATCGTGCCCGCGCCGGAGCCGGACGCGGCGTGGCCCACCGCTTGAAACTGCGCTCCCAGCGGATCATAAAAGTAAATGCGCGCCTGGGCGGGGGAAACGGCGTGGTCCACCCCGGCAAAGAGCGGCACGACCACGCCGATGCCTTGCAGGGTCATCGGCAGATTGTCCCGCAACAAGCGGGCCAGGGCGCGGACGCGCGCGGGCAAACTCAGCGGCTGCAACTGGCTGCGGCGGTAATACTCGAAGGAGGTTTGCAGGACGCGCGCCATTTCAAAGGCGGTGGCCGGAACCCCAGCGATGGCCAGGACGGACGTGGAATCAATTTCCACGATTTTTTCCACCCGGTCGGTGACAATGATGTTGCCCGCCGTGGCGCGGCGGTCGCCGGCCATGAGCACCCCCTCGGCGTAATGGAAGGCGAAAACGGTGGTGGCCTGGGTTTGGACGGGCGCGCCGGGCGCGGCCGCGGCCTCGACCGGCAAAAGCTTGCGCTCGGCCAGGAGGGAGAGAAAGTCGCCGGCAATTTTGGCGTCGCTCATTGGCCGGTGCGTTGGCGGTAGCGCTTGGCCTGGTCGGGATCCACCTTGCGCATGCGTTTGAGCAATTCCTCGGTATTGGGCTTCTCGACTTTTGGGGCGCTGGGTCCGTCGCCGCCGCCCCCGCTGCCCGGAGCGACCGGCCGGTTTTTCTGAGCTTGGTCAGGCATGGGAGTAATATAGCGCGAAAATGATTTTTGGCAAAGGAATGGCGATGATTGCGGATTGCGGATTGCCTGCCCTCCGCAGGCCCGGGGAAGGAGGGCGGATTGCCTTCTCCGCCAAAGCCATGGAGGACCTGGCTGTTGCGGATTGGAAGGAATCCGCGAATTGGGGCGAAATTGATCCATTGTTGCAGTGCGGGGAACATAAAAATGATTGAACATGGGTTTGGCCGGTTCCTTGGCGAACCTGCTGCGCCATGCGGAAAGACCACGATAATAGGCGATTCTGCGGGACCCGTTTCAGAGGCAACCAACGGCGCCACCGCAAAAAGGAACCAAACTATGGGTGACTCCTCAATATCATTCCCCTGAAAGGGGAATGTCAAACCTTTATGAAAGAGGGTCAACCGAATCATGGTTCTGATCTCTCGGTCCTGGTGGTGGCTTTCTGACCATCACGAAAACCTAAAAGCTGCCTCTCCGCTCGGATTGTTGGCCCGCCGGGTTCTCTTGACACGGACCTTCTTCGCATCAACTTCATCACGGTTCGCCCTCGGCGTTCGCGTTCAATGTGACAATTCACGCCTTGTTAAGACGAATGTATGTGCCTAATGCAGAGGCTGTTAGAGCATGTGAACAAGTGTGAGCAACTGTGAACAATATAAAACACTTTTTTCTCGTCAGGTGGAAAATTATGCTCGAAGGTAAACACGCAGGCCGAGGTTTGGCTTGGGTTTAGCGTCCCGCTGGTCTCCAAAACCAGCAATGCTTCGACAGCGGCTAAACACAAAGCCGGCGGGGGTCCAATTCCGCCCCTCGGCCTGTCATATTTCAATAATGCATTTCTGTGGCGATTCACGCAACAGAAAGTTATTCCCAATCATTTTACTTGACGATCATGTGTTCCGGCAGCATGGCCGAACAGTCGCGCGTCAATTCATCCACGGCGGCAGCGCGGCATTCAAAACGCATTTTTGCCGCCGAGTCCAATCGCTCCATGAAATAAAACGCTTGCGAAGTAATGATCGGCTCGCCCATCAAGCTCGGCGTGATGACAATGGGAAACTTTAGCCCGGAGAAAAAGACGATTTTCCCAAGACCACGAGAGTTCGTGAGCGGCATTAAGAAATTGGTTGCCATAAGTCTGACCCTTTCTGGTTGAATAGCAGGAACTTGGCCCAGTGGGGATTGGGCCGGAGCAGGACTACTTGTGCCAAACTCACGATGTCCAGGGCGAGGCGGACATCCACGCCTTTTTCCTGTCCCACCAGGAAAGTGTGGGATTGGCCGTTTGGCAGACGAATGGTTTGATTGCGATAGCGAAGAGGCCGGGAAAAGACGCAAACATTTTGCCGCCCCATTTGTGCCAGTTTAGCCGTCCAGAAGTGATTCCAAAAGGCATCGTCGCCGGCATCGGGAATTCCAGAGTAAAAGCGAACTTGATCCAGTTGCCAACCTTGCGTCCTGCAAAGCGAGGCCGCCAGCGCCGAAACCTCGTAGTTTGGTTAATTGTAACCAAAAGCGTTTTTCGCGGCGTAAAAAAGATTCTGGCCGTCAATGAAGGCGACAGCGCGTTTAATGTGTGGCTCCATTGACATGGTAAAAAATAACCCCATCCGAGGCCGTTTCCGGCGTGTCGGACGGGGAGTAGATAAAAGTCCAATGCTCCCGCACCGCAGCCAAAGCATCCCATCGAGCGTCGGTTTGTCAACGGTAATCCGCCACGCCCAAGCGACCCAAACTATGGGCTAAATATCCACGGCGGCGGAGGACCCTTCGGCGAAAACTTCTTCGGTCGTTAAAACCGTGGCGGACAAGACGGTGGGCCTTTGGGCCGATCCGTTCCTGTGCCATCGGGCGGTGTCGGTCCCCGAAAAAACTATTGTTTCCGTCAGGCGGCGGCCTGGTCGGTTTTGCGCCGCAGCAGCGGCTTGGTCTCCCCCAGCACCACCGGACGGGTGATCTTCACCCCGACAATGTCGTCGCTGGACGGGGACTCGAACATGACATCCAGCATCAGCTTCTCCAGCAAACTGCGCAGGGCGCGCGCGCCCGTTCCCTTTCGGATCGCTTGCGCCGCCAGCTCATGCACGGCGTCCTCGGTGAATTCCAGTTCGATGCCCTCCATCGCCATGAGCTTTTCGTATTGCCGGGTGAGCGCGTTCTTCGTCTCGGTCAGAATGGAGACCAGTTGATCCTCGGTCAATTCTTCCAGCACCGTCGTCATGGGCAGCCGGCCGACAAATTCGGGAATAAATCCAAACGTGATCAAATCCTCCGGCTCGACATACTGCAGCACCTTGTCCCGGTCCACCGAACTGATCTTGCGCCCCTGTTCCACCGCGCCGAATCCCATTACCCGGTTGCCCAGACGGCGCTGGATCATCTTTTCCAGGCCGACAAACGCGCCCCCGCAAATAAACAGAATTCCCCCCGTATCCACCCGGATGTATTCCTGCTGCGGATGCTTCCGTCCCCCCTGCGGCGGCACGTTGCAGACCGTCCCTTCCAGAATTTTCAGCAACGCCTGCTGCACGCCCTCCCCGGAGACGTCCCGCGTGATGGATACATTCTCGGTCTTGCGCGCGATCTTGTCTATCTCGTCAATATACACAATCCCCATCTGCGCCCGCTTGACGTCATAGTCCGCGTTTTGCAGCAGCCGCAAAATGATGTTCTCCACGTCCTCCCCCACGTAGCCCGCCTCCGTCAGCGTCGTCGCATCGGCGATGGCGAAGGGGACGTCCAGAATTTTCGCCAGCGTGCGGGCGAGCAGGGTCTTGCCCGAGCCGGTCGGGCCGATGAGCAGGATGTTGCTCTTCTCGATCTCCACGTCGGCGTGGCGCGCGGCCCCCAGTTCGTCGCCGGCCTTTTCGCCCTCCAGGGGCGGGTCCTGCATGATCCGCTTGAAATGATTATGCACCGCCACCGCCAGCGTCTTTTTGGCCTGGGTTTGACCGACGCAATGGCGGTCCAGGTGGGCCTTGATCTCCTGCGGTTTGGGCGGGCTGAATTTGACCGCCAATTTCCGCGTGTCCGCCGACAATTCCTTGTCCAGCACGCTCTTGCAGAGCGTGATGCAATTGTCGCAAATATAGACGCCGGGGCCGGCAATCAGCTTCTTGACTTCCGCGTGGGATTTTCCGCAGAAACTGCACATCGTGGTGTTATTGGAGCGCGCCATGCCGGGCCTTAGGGAATGAGGGCGTTGGTTTTTCCATCCGTCAAACCCGGAATTTCTTTGCGCGACTGCACCACCTCATCCACCAGCCCATACTCCTTGGCCTCGGTTGCCGTCATAAAATTATCCCGGTCGCAATCCTTTTCCACCTGTTCAAACGGCTTGCCGCTGTGTTTGGCGATGATGGCATTGAGCCGGTGCTTGAGCTTGAGCATGTACTTCACCCGGATTTCCACGTCGCTGGCCGCTCCTTCCGCGCCGCCCAGCACCTGATGGATCATGATGTTGGAGTTGGGCAGGGCGAACCGTTTGCCTTTGGTTCCCCCGCAGAGCAGGATCGCCCCCATGCTCGCCGCCTGCCCGATGCAATACGTGTTCACGTCACACGTCAAAAACTGCATCGTGTCATACACCGCCAGCCCGGCGGTGACGCTCCCGCCCGGCGAGTTGACGTACAGATGAATATCCTTCTTCGGATCGTCCATCTGTAGGAAGAGCAGTTGCGCGATGATCAGATTGGCCACCATGTCATCCACCGGCGTTCCCAGAAAAACGATCCGGTCCCTGAGCAGGCGCGAATAAATGTCATAGCCGCGTTCGCCTCGTCCCGTTTGTTCCACCACCATTGGCACCAGGAAATTATCCATAATTCTCACGTTTTCTCGCATATTCTCGCGTATTCTCGCGTAATGTGATCCCCTAAGCTTACCGCCCCCCCTCCCCCCCGTCAAGGATGCCGTTTTTGTTCGGTCAGGGCAGACGCCTTCAAATTCTTGCATTCAGGGAGTGACCCAGTCAACATTTACATTTATGACCTCCGCAAAAACACCTCCATCTGTCAGCTACAGCTTCGTCATGCGGCTGACCTATCCCAACCGCATTGGCATGTTCGCCAAGCTCACCCAAACCATCGGCCGGCAGGGCGGCGACCTCGGCGCGGTGGACATTGTGAACCCTGACGCCAGGCGCATGACGCGCGATATCACGGTGCGGGCGCGCGACTATGAGCACATGGCGGCCATCGTGCAGGCCATCCACAAACTCAAGGAAGTCACCGTAGCCAACGTCTCGGACCAGGTTTTTCTCCTGCATCTGGGCGGGAAAATTTCGATCCGGAACAAAGTGCCGCTGACCACGCGCGACACGCTCTCGATGGCTTACACGCCCGGCGTGGCGCGGGTGTGTTCCGCGATTGCTGAACAGCGCGCCAAAGCTTGGCAACTGACGATCAAAGGCAATTCTGTCGCCGTGGTCAGCGACGGTTCGGCAGTCCTGGGCCTGGGCAACATCGGCCCGGAAGCAGCGATGCCGGTCATGGAGGGCAAGGCCATGTTGTTCAAGGAATTTGCCGGCATTGACGCCTACCCGATCTGCCTGCGCACACAGGCGACCGGGGAAATCATCAATACCGTCGCCAATCTGGCGGTGGGGTTTGGCGGCATCAACCTGGAAGACATCTCCGCGCCGCGCTGTTTTGAAATCGAGCAACGTTTGCAGGAACGGCTGGACATTCCCGTCTTTCACGACGACCAGCACGGCACGGCGGTGGTGGTGCTGGCGGCGCTGTTGAACGCCTCGCGATTGGCGGGCCGCAAACTGGCTGGCATGCGCATTGTGATACTCGGAGCGGGCGCGGCGGGAACAGCCATCGCCGCGATGTTGCAGCAGGCTGGGGTAAAGGACATCGTCGTCTGTGACCGGAAGGGGATTCTCAACGGCCGCACGCGCTCCGATTTGAATGAAGCGAAGAGGCAACTGGCGGCCGCCACCAATTCCCGTGGCTTGAGCGGCGGCATCGAGGATGCCTTGCGGAAAGCGGATGTGTTGATCGGCGTCTCCGGGCCGGGATTGATCGCGCCGAAGGCCTTGCGGCTCATGGCCGCCAAGCCCATTGTTTTTGCGCTGGCCAATCCCACCCCGGAAATCATGCCGGAGGAAGCCGCCGCGAAGGCGTGGATTGTGGCGACCGGTCGGAGCGACTATCCCAATCAGATCAACAACGTGCTGGCGTTTCCGGGAATTTTCCGGGGCGCTTTGAACGTGCGCGCCCGCCGCATCAATGAAGCGATGAAGCTGGCCGCGGCGCACGCCATCGCCGGATGTATTGCGCGCCGGCAATTAAGTCCTGAATACATCGTGCCCAGCGTCTTCAATCGTGAGGTGGTGCAACGCGTCGCCGCCGCCGTCACCGAAGCCGCAATCAGGACCGGGGTGGCCCGGAAAGGGTGGCCAGGCGGCTGAACCTGCATTAAGATTCGGAGAAGATGCGGGAAAAAGGGAGAAGAGGGCGTTTCCAAAGGGCGTTTCCAAAGGGCGTTTCCAAAGGGCGTTTCCAAAGGGCGTTTCCAAAGGGGGTTTCCGACGGTTTTCCGACGGTTCTTGAAAAACGGGGGGGATTTGCTATTTGTTATGGCCTGAAGATGAAACGAATCATTTCGTGCGGCCTGTTTTTTGCCGTGGCGCTGCCGCTGCTGGCGCTGCCGCGGATCAAGGACAATCAAGTCACCCTGGAGTTCGTGGCCAAGCAGGCGGAGCAGCGCGCGCGCAAGCCGTTCCACTCGCCCAAGGGCGACCTGCCGGATTTTCTGCGCAACCTCACCTATGACAGCTATCGGGAGATAGAATTCCGGCATGAGAAGGCGCTCTGGGCGTATGAAAAGCGTCCGTTCCAGGTGGAGTTTTTTCATCCGGGCTATCTTTACCAGGAACCGGTGCATTTCAACGAGTTCACCCTGACCGACGCGCAGCCGATCCGGTTCGTGCAGGATTTTTTTGACTATCGCCAGTTGCACATGCCGCAGGAAGTTCCCGCCAACACGGGCTACGCGGGTTTCCGTATTTTGCATCCGCTCAACACCTCCAACAAATGGGACGAATTGGGGTCTTTTCTGGGCGCCAGCTATTTCCGCCTTCTCGGCGCGGGGCAATCCTACGGGATTTCCGCCCGCGGCCTGGCGCTGGATTGCGGGGGGACCGACCGGCCCGAGGAATTTCCCTTGTGGACCGATTGGTGGCTGGGCAAACCGCAACCGACGGACAAACCCTTGCGCCTCTACGCCATCATGGACAGCGTCAGTTGCGTGGGGGCGTATAAGTTTCTCATCCAGCCGGGGGAAACGACCGTGGCAGAGGTGGAGGCGGTGGTTTATTTCCGGGAGGAAGACTTGATTCACGCGGTGGACCCACTGCACAAGCCCCTGGCCACCCTAGGCATGGCCCCGCTGACCAGCATGTTCTGGTTCGGCGAAAACTCGGAGCGCAAGTTTACCGATTACCGGCCGGAAGTTCACGACAGCGACGGGTTGTTGATGCACCTGGACGGGGACGAAATGCTCTGGCGCCCCCTGGACAACGGGACGGTCATGCGCCACCAAAAGTTTGCCGCCAAACATCTCCACGGCTTCGGCCTTTTGCAGCGCGACCGCAATTTCAACAGCTATCAGGACTTGTTCAACCCCTACCAATCGGTGCCCAGCCTGTGGGTGGTTCCCAACGGGCCCAATTGGGAGGACGGGGAAATCCATCTGGTGGAACTGAGCACCCAGTACGAGGGAATGGACAACGTCGTCGCCTTCTGGAATCCGGCCGACAAACCCAAGCCCATGCAGCCCTTCCGCTTTTCCTACACCCTTTATTGGACGCGGGAGACGGACATGAGCCTGTCCTCCAACAAAGTGGTTTCCACCCGCGTCGGCGTGGACCCGAGCAGCCCCGGCCAGCATCAGTTTGTTGTGGACTGGGATATTCCAACCCTCAGTTCCGATGATGTGCCGCCGAGGGCCGAGGATAGTTGCAGCACCAACGGTGTCATCACCGAAACGCAGGTCTATCGCAATCACGCGGCCAAGACCTGGCGGGTCATCCTGAAAATGGAGCCCAAGGCCGGGAACAAGGATCCCGTGGACCTGCGCTGCACCTTGAAGGATGGCAACGGCATGGTCGGCGAAACGTGGACCTACCTCTGGAGTCCGCCATGAATGGGCGGCTGTATCCCTTGAAGCCCGATTGGCGGACAGGCAAAACGCGATCCAATGACCCGTCGTTCCGCCGTTGGAGCGCGCCATGAACGCCCTCGTTTTGACCGAGGCGCCCGGCCGGCTGGCGGCGCGTCCGCTAGACGACTGGAACGCGGCGTATTCCAAGGTGGAAAGCTATTTTCACGCCTTGCGGGTGCGCAACAAACTTTTGATGGGCCAATTGGTGGCTCTGGTGCTGGAGCGGGCCATGGCCCGCGCCGTGCGGGAACCCGCCCGTTCGGCCACCGAACTGGCGATGGAGGAAATGGACCGGCTGGTCAACGAGTGGTTTGCCCGGGTGCTGCAGGATCATTCCACAGGCGCGGAGATGCTCTCCACCCGCGGGCGGCTGGCCCTGCTCCTGGCCGACCAGGCGGGCAAGTGGCAGGACCAGTTCCTGCGCCCCGGTCCGCTGCCGCCGGAATTCATCACCACGATGCGCGAGAGCTATTTGCGCGCCGGGCCGGATTTCCAGATCTCCAAAATGGCCCCCCGCCCGCTGGATCTGGGCCCCATCGCCACCCTGACCCAAATCACCCGGCTGCCTTACGCCAAAATGGTGTCCATCTGGGTGCTCTTCGCCTGCCTGCTGGTGTTGCTCTTCATCTTCACCCACCCCGACTGACCTATGGCCGCCGCCCCGTCTTCGCCCCCGGCCCTCTTCCCATCGCACCGCATGGGAAATGGCTGGCGGGTATTTATATTTTACTCCTCGGCGCTCGTGCTGACCGGCCTGGTTTCGATGCTCTTTGCGGACCTGATCTGGCGTTCGGGCTGGTCCTTCTCGGGCTTCTGCCTCATGGTGTTGTTTGTCATCCTTTTCCTGCTCACCGCCGTGGGGTGCATGCACGCGGTCTATGGATTCGCCGTGCGGCTGATGGACGGGGACAGCCGGATTACGCGCCTGGCCGAGTACCGCTCGAAAAGCCTGGAGGGAATCAGCACCGCCCTGATCTTCCCGGTTTACAACGAGGAAATCGTCCGCGTGTGCGAGGGCCTGCGCGCCACCTTCCTGTCGCTGGAGAAAACCGGCCAACTGGAACGCTTCGACTTCTTCATTCTGAGCGATTCGAGCGACCCGGACAAATGGATCGAGGAAGAGCGCCGCTGGTTTGAACTGGTGCGGGATCTGGACGCGCTGGGGCGCATTTATTACCGGCGTCGCGCCGTCAATGAGGCCAAGAAGAGTGGAAACGTCCGCGATTTTCTCAGCACCTGGGGGCGGCGCTATCGCTACTTCATGGTGTTCGACGCCGACAGCGTGATGCGCGGGGAGACGATGGTGGACCTGGTAAAACTGATGGAAGCCCATCCCAACGCGGGCCTGATCCAAACCGTGCCGGCGCTCATTGACGCCGGGTCGCTCTTTGGCCGGATGCAGCAGTTTGCCAACCGGCTTTACGCGCCGGTTTTTATCGCCGGGCTGAATTATTGGGCGCAGGGATTTGGCAATTACTGGGGCCACAACGCCATCATCCGCACCGAGGCGTTCATGCAATGCTGCGACCTGCCGCAACTGCCCGGGCGCAAACCCTTCGGCGGGCAGATCCTGAGCCACGATTTCGTGGAGGCGGCCCTGCTCCTCAAGGAGCACTGGCAGGTCTGGTTCGCCTGCGACCTGGAGGGAAGCTACGAGGAGGCCCCGCAAACAATGATTGACAACGCCGCGCGCGACCGCCGGTGGTGCCAGGGGAATTTGCAGCACGCCATGGTGATTCTGGCCCGCGGTTTGCGCGGGGTCAGCCGGGTTCACCTGGCCATGGGGATTCTGGGCTACCTGGCCAGCCCTCTGTGGCTGCTCTTCCTCCTCACCTTCAACTGGATGCTCTGGAGCAAGAAGCACAGCGGCCTGTCCGACATCATGGTGCGGAACTTCACCCCGTACATCAACCTCAGCGGCACCGAGCACGCCTTTCTCATTTTCGTCATTTGCATGGCCGTGCTCTTTTTGCCCAAGGTCCTCGCCCTGGTGGATCTGGCGCTGGACCGCCTGCGGCTCCGCGCCTTCGGCGGCATCGCGTGCGCCGCGGCGGGGGTGGTGGCCGAAACCGCCTTCTCCGCCCTCCAAGCCCCCATCCAGATGCTCTGGCACACCTGGTTTGTGGTCGCGGCTCTTCTCGGAGTGGACACGCAATGGGGGCCGCAGCAGCGAGTGGCCGTGGGCGTCGGCTGGGCCGAAGCCGCGCGGCGCCACGCCGTCCACACCCTGATCGGGCTGGTCTGGGGCGCGGCGGTGTGGCGGCTGGATCATCCGACCTTCTGGTGGTTTGCGCCGGTGATGGGCGGGATGGCGCTGAGCATCCCCCTGAGCGTGCTGACCAGCCGGGCCGGGCCGGGCGGGCGCGCGCGCGACTTGGGAATCTTCTTGACTCCAGAGGAAACCGAGCCTCCGCCCGAACTGGCCGGATTGCGCGCCCGCCTGGCGGCGCTGCATTCGGCGGAGGAAACCGCGCCCCGTCCTCCGGGCGACGCCGGACTTGCCGCCGCGATTTTGGACCCGTACGTCAATGCCCTGCACACCTCGCTCCTGCGGGAAAACCGGCTCAATCCCGCCTATGCCCGGGCTCTGACCGAGCTGGGCGCGGGCGGGTCGGACATCCCGCGCCTGCGCGAGCGTCTGCTGGCCGAAGGCCCCGGCAAGCTGCTGCGGCGCGAAAAGCTTCTTATCCTTTCCGACGCCGAATCGTTGCCCTGGCTGCACCGGCAAGTCTGGCTTCGTCCCGCCGAGACCCTTTCCCCGTGGTGGCAGTCCGCCGCCCGCAGATACGCGCGCTGAATCGGGCCGGCCGGAAGGGACAAACAGCGCGAAAGATTACAACATTGTCATGCCCGGTTCATGCGCCTTTCATCATTCTGTGGGGAAATGGAGTCGGTGGCAATTGCCACGAGGCAACAAAGCCTGAAACTGTAAATTATAAAACTATGAAACTAAAAAACTTGATGTGTGTCCTGGGGAGTGTGGGGATCGTTGGCGCAATTCTTCCAAACGCGCTGGCGGAGTCCAAAAACGAAAAGCCCGGCGCCGAAGCGGCTGCCAAAATCACGCAGGCGCTTAAGGCCGTTTACCCCGATGCGGTCATCGGAGAGATGGGCAAAGAAACAGAAGACGGGATTTCCTTCTACGAGGTCGGACTGACGGTGAAGGGAACCAAAATGGATGCCGACGTCACCTCAGACGGCACGATCATCGAGACCGAGCAGGAAGCGGACATGCAGACTTTTCCCAAAGCAGCCGCCGACGCCATCAAAAAGGCAGCCAAGGGCATGAAGATCAGCGGCGGTGAATTGACCACCACCTACGCCAAAGCGGTGAAGGATGACACCACCGGCGACATCCAAACGATCCGGGTGGTAAAATTAACCGCGCCGACCATCTCCTACGAGGTGGACGTGAAAAAGGATGGCCGGGAAGGAGAAATTGCTGCCAGCGCCGAGGGGACCATTTTGGAAAGTCCGAAGTGGGCGAAAACCGGAAAAGACAAGGAAGAGGACAAGGATTAATCCTGGCCGTGAGGCGGGCCGCTGGAGGTCTCTGGCCAGCGGTCCGCGGATGGCTCTGAACCCGCCAAACCGAAGTTGCCGGCGGCCCGGGGCAAAGCCAGCCCTTGACCGCCGTTTTATCGTTTGGACTTTTTTGCCTGTGACATAAGCTTTCTCGATGCGCGTGCTGATTGTCGAAGACGAGAAGAAAACCGCCTCCTTTATCCGCAAGGCGCTCCAGGGCGAAGGCTTTGCGGTGGATGTCTGCCACAACGGCGAGGATGGGCTGGAGGCCGCCAGCGCCACGGACTTTGATGGCATCGTGCTGGACATTATGTTGCCGGGTCGCGATGGCTTGAGCGTGTTGCGTCAACTGCGCCGACAAAAAAATGAGACCCCTGTCCTTCTCCTCTCCGCCCGCGGTGAAGTCAACGAGCGGGTGGATGGACTCAACGCCGGGGCGGACGATTATCTGGCCAAGCCGTTTGCCCTGGCGGAGTTGGTGGCGCGCGTGCGGGCGTTGGGCCGGCGCGGCGGCGAACCCAAGTCCCCCATTCTCCGGGTGGCCGATCTGGCGTTGGACACCACCACCCGCCAGGCGCGGCGCGGCGGGGTCACCGTCGAGCTGACCGCGCGCGAGTACCGGCTGCTGGAGTATCTCATGCGGTCCTCCGGCCGCATTTGCGAGCGGATGGCGATTCTGGAGAAAGTCTGGGACTACCATTTCGATCCGGGCACAAACCTGGTGGATGTCTATATCCGGCGTCTGCGCGAGAAGATGGATGACGATTTTGAACCGAAGCTGTTCCACACCGTGCGGGGCATCGGTTATGTCTTGAAGGAGCCACAGTGACCATTCGCGCGCGCCTCACTTTATGGTATGTCGGCGTCATGTTTGTTTCGCTGCTGGCGATGGTGGCGCTTTCCTATAACGAATTTGTGGTGGAACCACGCAGCCACGCCCATCCCCGCCCCGGCGCGGCGGCGGAAGCGGACGGGGAAGACGAGCAGTTGGAGGATGCGTTTGGCATTTTGGTGTGGTGCGGCCTTCCGGCGGCCCTGCTGGCGGTGGGGGGCGGCTGGTGGCTGATGCGCAAAGCCCTGGCGCCGGTCGCCGCCATTACCCAGGCGGCGGAACGGATTAACGAGAGCAATCTGCGGCAGCAGTTGCCCGGCAGCGGCAAGGGGGATGAATTCGACCGCCTGACCGAAGTTTTCAACGCCATGACGGCGCGGTTGCATGATTCCTTCCAGCGCATCCGCGAATTCACTTTGCATGCCTCACACGAACTCAAGACGCCGCTGACCGTCCTGCGCGGGGAACTGGAGAGCCAGTTGCTGGACGGGAAACTGTCCGACCAGCAACGCGAATCCGTGGTGAGCGAGCTGGACGAAGTGCAGCGCCTGGGCCGCATCGTGGAGGGCCTGACCCTTCTGACCAAGGCTGATGCCGGACAGATTTCGCTCAGCCTCGAACCGCTGCCACTGGACGACTTGGTGCGCGACGCCTGGGCCGACGCCCAAATTCTGGCCAAGCCGTCCAAGGTCAAAGTCGCCCTGGGCGCGTGTGAGGCGTTCACCCTGAGCGGCGACCGCCACCGCCTGCGCCAGTTGCTGCTCAATCTGACGGACAACGCCATCAAGTACAATGAGCCGGGCGGCATCGTGGACATGGAACTGCGCCGGATCGGAGATTCCATGGCCCAGATCACCATTGCCAACACCGGGCCGGGAATCGCTCCGGAATTGTTGCCGCACGTATTTGACCGCTTTTTCCGCGGCGACCCCAGCCACAACCACGCGGTGGAGGGCTGCGGGCTTGGCCTGAGCATCGCAAAGTGGATCGTGACCGCTCATGGTGGCGCGATCCAGCTCACCTCCCGCCCGCCGGAGTTTACCAAAGTTGTCGTCACCCTTCCGAAGGAGCAGTGGAGCGGCAAGCCGGCCCGGGTGGGTGATCTTGACCATCAGCGCTGACTTCCGCCCTTGAAAACGAAAGGGCGGTCACAGGCCGCCGCCACGTTTTTTATTTGCGCTCAGGTGTTTCCATAATTGGGGGCGGTGGCGCCGGAGACGAGGCGGTACCAAGTGCGCAGGATGAGGAGCATTTTCTGGCCTTTGGTCAGGCGGGTGGGGGTGGGGCCAAAGACGTTAAAATGCTGCCGCTCGAGTTTTTTCAGGAGACGCCAATAAACCGAGCCCATCAATTCGGCGGCGGCCATGGAGCGGCGGTCGGCGGCGGGCAGGGTCTGGCGGGCCAGGCTGTAGAATCTTTTGGCCTCGCGCGCCACGGCCCCGGCCAGTTCCTGGAACCGGTCGGAGTATTGGAAGCGGAGAATTTCCTCGGGCGAAACTTGGCAGCGTTCCAGTTCGGATTGGGGAAGGTAGATGCGGCCGCGCTGGGCGTCGGCGCGGACGTCGCGGAGGATGTTGGTCAATTGCAGGGCCTTGCCCAGATAGACGGCGTAATCGCGGCAAGCGGGGTCCTGGTATCCGAAAATCTCCACGCTCAGAAGGCCCACCACGGAGGCCACCCGGTAACAGTATTGTTCGAGCGCTTGGTAGGTTTGGTAACGCTTGATATCCAGGTCCATCTCGACGCCGGTGATCAGTTCGTCGAAGCAGGCAAAGGGGAGATGATGGCGGGCGATGACGGGCTGGAGTTCGCGGGCGACGGCAAAAGTGGGGCTGGCGCCCTGGCAGGCGCGGCGGACCTCCTCGCGCCAGGCCGCCAGGCTGGCGCGGCGCGCGGCGACCGGCTCGGACTCGTTGTCGGCCACGTCATCCACTTCGCGGCAGAAGGCATAGAGGACGGACATGGCGTCGCGCTTGGCCTTGGGCAGGAGGACGAAGGCCAGCGCCAGGTTGGAGGCGCTCTTGCGGGTAATGGTTGTGCTGGCTTGGGTCATCACGCCGCCGCGTCTTTGCCGGACGGCGGGGTTGGCTCCTCCTCGGCGTCGAGGTTAATGTTGAGCCGCTGCATGCGGTAGCGGAGGGCGTGGCGGCTGATTTTCAATTGCTCGGAAGTCTTGGAAAAGTTGTAGCGGTTATGTTCCAGAGTGTTGTGAATTAACTGGCGTTCGAAATCGGCCATCAATTCATCCAAGGAGTGGGCGCCGGCGACGGCGGTGACCTCGGCTTTGCGCAGGCGGCCTTCCAGGTGGAAATCCGGCAGGCTGGCCGGCTCCACTTCCTGGGTGGTTTCCAGGATGACGGCGCGCTCGATGACGTTGCGCAGCTCGCGCACGTTGCCGGGCCAGTGGTGGCTGAGCAGTTTTTGGCGGGCCGCCGGCGTGAGGGAGCGAATATGCTTGTTCATGAAGCTGTTGTAGTGGCGGAGAAAATTCTCGGCCAGGATGATGATGTCGGCGCCGCGTTCGCGCAGGGGCGGCGGGCGGAATTGGACGACGTTCAAGCGGTGGAACAAGTCCTCGCGAAAGTTGTTCTGGCTGATGGCTTGGATGATGTCGCGATTGGTGGCGGCGATGAGGCGGACGTCCACCTTGAGTTCATCGTTGCCGCCGACTCGGGTGAAGGAGCCGTCCTCCAGGAAGCGGAGCAGTTTGGCCTGGAGCGAGCGGCTCATGTCGCCGATTTCATCCAGGAAGATGGTGCCGCCATCGGCCTCCTCGACGCGGCCGAGTTTCAGGCGGATGGCGCCGGTGAAGGCGCCTTTTTCATGGCCGAACAATTCGCTCTCGAGAAGGTTTTCCGGGATGGCGGCGCAATTGATGCGGATGTAATTCTTTTGGCGGCGCAGGCTCAAGCCATGCAAGGCGCCGGCGACCAGTTCCTTGCCGGTGCCGCTTTCCCCGAGGATCAAGACGGTGGCGTTGGTGGGGGCGACACTCTGAATGAGCTGGCGCAATTCGAGCATTTTGGGGGATTCGCCCACAATCTGGTCCAGTTGGTAAACCTCGGTGACGTGGGCGCGCAAGGTGGCGTTTTCCCGGATGAGACTGTGGCGTTCGGCGCAACGCGAGACGGCGTGAAGGAGTTCTTCGGGAGCGAAGGGTTTGGCCAGATAATCAATGGCTCCGGCCTTGATGGCCTCCACCGCCAGCTTGGGGGTGGCGTAGGCCGTGATCATGAGGAAAGGGATCTGGGGCCAGCGTTTGCAGGCCTGGGACAGAAACTCATAGCCGCTCATCTTGCCCAGGCGGGCATCGGTGATGACCATCATGAATTCCTGTTTTTCCAGGGTGGTCAGCCCCTCCTCGGCGGACTCGGCCATTTGCACCTCATAGCCCTCCCCGGCCAGAATGGACTTCAGGGAAAGGCGCATGTTCCTTTCGTCGTCTATGACCAGGATGGGCGGCAGGGGCAGGCTCATGTGCTTAACCTCATTAAAATTCGGGCGGGGAATTCTAGGACGAAACGCGTGCCCTTTCCAAGCTCTGATTGCACCCGGACGGTGCCGCCATACATTTCGGTGTTGTGTTTGACAATGGCCAGGCCCAGGCCGGTGCCTTTGGCGCGGGTGGTGAAGTAGGCCTCGAAAATCTTGTCCATCTTGTCCGGCTGGATGCCGGGGCCGTTGTCGGCGATGGAAATGATAATGGAGTCGTGGTCGCCATAGCGGGTGGCGACCTCGATGTTGCCGGGGCCGCTGAGGGCCTCGCGGGCGTTTTGCAGCAGGTTGACGAGCACACTGGAAAGATGCTGCCTTTGCATGAGGATGGCCGGCAGATCGGAGGAGTAGTTGCGGCTGATGGCCACCTCATATTTGGCGGCCACCGGGAAGACTTGCCGGATGGCCGCGTCCAATTCCCCGGCCACTTCCAGACGCTCGACCCGGCCCTCGGCCAGTTGGGCGTAGCCCATCAAATCGGTCAGTATCTGGTCGGCCTTGTCCACTTCCTCGCGGATGATGTCAATCTGCTCGCCGACGGCGAACTCGCCCTCGTTGACGGCGCGTTGCAGGCAAAAGGCGGCGTTGGTGATGATGCCGAGCGGGTTTTTGATCTTGTGGGCGATCTCCGCCGCGAGGCGGCCGGCGGTGCGCAAGCGTTCCTGCCGCACCGCAAATTCGGTCGCTTCGGCCTCGGCGCGTCTTTGTTTTTCAAAGAGCACCTGGATGCCATAGCAGCAGGCGGCCCAAATGAGCAGGACGACGACCCGGTCAATCACCCGGTCCGCCGGGTTGTCCGTGCGCCCCTCCTGCCGAAAAGCAGCGTCCAACAGCGAATCGGGCCAATAGATGAAGCGCAGGTCCAGAAACCCGCCCACGACAAAGCCGGCGGTGGCCAAAAAATTGAGCAAGAGCTGCGGAAGGGCAACCGGGATGGAGAGCGCATTGTGCAGAATCAAAACCATAAAAACCCAGTAGAGATTGCTGTCGAAGCCATCCACAATGAAAGTCAGCCCGCTGATCAAAAGCACGTCCAGAAAGCCGATGCCAAAAACGATCCACTGGACTTTTCGCAACGTCAGGTTTTTGCCCCAGAGGAAGCAGGCCCCGCCGAGGGCGTTGGCCGCCACGTAGGGCAAAAAGTACCAGCGCAGGCAATTCAGCCCGATCTGGCGCGGACGGTGCGGGACATCGTACCATTGGCTGAGGAAAAGAAAGTAAGCCAGGATGACGATCAGGAGCACGCGCAGGGGGAGGATGACGTCTTTCTCCACGGTCTGAATACGCGCCGCCCGCTGGCTGGGTTCGAGGATGGGAGCGACGAACAGCCGGGCGAGTTTCTGGTAAGTTTGGTTGCCGTTGGAGGGCATGGCGGGGGGTGTATTATCGCAGCAGGCTGGCGGCCCGCCTGGCGATTTGATCCACCGGCCAGAGCCGGCCGAGTCCCTCGTATCCGCAGGAAAGCAGCCCCTTCTCCGGGCCGATGAATTGGACGCCGCGCTTTTTGAGGATGGCGACGTTTTGTTGGGTGGCCGGATGTTGCCACATCTTGCCGTTCATGGCGGGGGCGATGAGCAATTTGGCCCGCGGATTGAGCGCCAGGGCAATGCAACCCAGCGCGTCATCGGCCAAACCCAGGGCCAGCCGGGCGATGGTATTGGCGGTGGCCGGGGCCACCAGCAGCAAATCCGCTTCGTCGGCCAGTTGGATGTGGGAAGGCTTCCATCCTTCCGCCTCGTCGAACAAATCGGTCACCACGGGATGACGCGACAGGGTCTTAAAAGGCAGCGCCGTGATGAAGCGCAACGCGTCGGCCGTCATGACGACAGAAACCTCCCAACCGTCTTTGACGAGCAGGCTGGTCAAATCGGCCGCCTTGTGGGCCGCGATGGAGCCGGTGACAGCGTGGATGATGCGTTTCATGGCGATGTGCGAATTACGATTTACGGTTCACGAACTGCGGTTGCGCCGCGCGCGCCGCCGGTTGCCACGGGCTGTTCCACGCGAGCGGAACCACCAGAATACTACAGCAGCCTCATGGCGCGTGCCAGCGCGGAAATGGGAAATCGCAAAGCGGGGTTACGCCGGGGATTGCGCGCGGGGCGGGCGCATGCGTTCGGCTTCGATGATGGCTTCCATGCGCCGCAGGTCCTCGGCGATGGTGGTGCTGATGAGGAGGTATTGAAAAGTCCGCCAGTGCGCGATTTCCTGGCGCGCCACGCCGAGGCGCTTCTGCAACACCGGCTCCGAATCCGTGGCCCTTCGGCGCAGACGCGCTTCCAATTCCGCCAGGGAGGAGGGGGTCAGAAACACGGTCACCAGCGCGCGCCCCAAGTCCGGGTTCCGGTCGGCGGCGGCGCAAACGGCCGCCGCGCCCTGCACGTCAATGTTCAGCAACACGTCCCGGCCCTGGCGGAGTCGCGCCAGCACCTCGGAGAGCGGGGTGCCGTAGGAATGGCCATAGACGACGGCGTGCTCCAAAAAATCGCCCGCCTGGACGCGTCGCTCGAACTCCGCCGGGTCCAGAAAATAATAGTCCACGCCGGCGCGCTCCCCCGCGCGGGGAGGGCGGGTGGTGCAGGTGACGGCGCGGCTCATTTCCGGGTGCTTGGCCAGAAGCTGCTGGCACAAGGTGGTTTTTCCGCCGCCGGAGGGCGCAGAAATGACGATCAACAGCGGCGCGGCCGGGTTGCGGACGCCGGATTTTGGTTGGAGCGGCGTCATTCGACGTTTTGAACTTGCTCGCGGAATTTTTCCAACTCCGCTTTCAACCGCACGACCCGGCGGGAAATTTCGCCGTCATTGGCCTTGGAGCCGAGGGTGTTGATTTCGCGGTTGATTTCCTGGGAGAGGAAATCGAGGGTGCGGCCAACCGGTTCGGAGGATTTGACACAATCGTCGAACTGCTGGAAATGACTTTGCAGGCGGGTCAATTCCTCGGTGACGTCGGAACGATCGGCAAAGAAAAAAGCTTCTTTGGCCAGGCGCTCGTCGTCCAGAGCGGGGGTTTGCAGGCCGGCGTCCTTGATGCGCTGGATCAACTGCGCGCGATAGCGTTGGACCACGCCCGGCACCAGACGTTGCACCTGGGCGACGCCCCGGCGCATTTGGGTGACGCGGCCTTTCAAATCTTTGGCCAGCCAGGCGCCTTCGCGCGCGCGCATTTTCAGCATCATGTCCAGGGCGGCGCTGAGGGCGGCGGCGGTGGCGGGCCAAAGCTCCTCGGCCTGGGAAATTTCTTCGGCCGGCTGAATCACGCCGGGGAGGCGGGCGAGCAAATCCACCGTGATCCCGTCGGCCAGCCCGAGGGCCTTGCCCAACCGGCGAAGGTCCCGGACATAAGACTTGGCCAGGGGCAGATCAATTCGTGTTTTTGCGCCGGCGCCGGCGCCGCTCTGGACGGCGACGCGCACGGTGACGCGCCCGCGGGAGACGCGGCGGTTGATTTCCTCGCGGATTTGCGCCTCCAAAACTTCCAGGTCGCGGGGCAGGTTGACGGCGACTTCGGTTTGCTTGCGGTTGACCGAACTGACTTCGACCGTAATTTTGAGGCCATGCCGTGCGCCCTCGCCCCGTCCATAACCGGTCATTGATTTCATGCGGCGCAGTATGATCGAATGACAGGGCGCAATCCACTCTTTTTCCGTTCGAGTTCCAAAGTGGGAACCGCAGTGCTGACCATATCCTGTTGGTTATTCTTCTTGTGCCTCCCGCCAGGAAATGAGACATAGTGCGGGTGATTCGCCACCTGCCCAAGCCTCCCCGCGCGGTTGCGGGCCGCCGGAGGCGCTGACCATGAAACAATTCGCCACTCTCACCGTCATTGGCCGCGACAAAACCGGGGTCGTGGCCGCCATCACCAAATTCCTGTTTGAACAGCGGGCCAATATCGAAGCCCTCGAAGAACAGGTCACGCGCGGACAGTTCAGCATGACCCTCCAGGCTTCCTGGCATAAGCCGGCCGGGGAACGCTCGGCGGTGGCGGCGGGCCTGGCGCGCCTGGCCAAACAGCTCGGCATGGAAATCAAGGTGCGCTGGACCGAGCCTGACCGGCAACAGCGGATGGCCATCATGGCCACGCGCGAACCGCATTGCGCGGAGACCCTGTTGCGGGCGCTCCGGGCCGGCCGTCTCAAAGCCTCTCCCACCGCCCTGATTTCCAACCGCCGGGACCTCGCGCCCCTGGCCCGCCAGTTCCAGCTTCCATTTCATTACATTCCCTGGCACGACCGCGCGGCGGCGGAGCGGCGGGTCTTGCGGTTGTTGGAGGAGATGGAGGTGGATTTTGTGGTGCTGGCGCGGTTCATGAAGATTCTCTCGCCCAATGTCGTCTGGCGCTACAAGAACAAGATCATCAACATTCATCCTTCGCTCCTGCCGAGTTTTCCGGGGCCGCAGGCCTATCGGCAGGCTTATGAGAAGGGGGTGAAAATCATCGGGGTGACGGCGCATTTTGTGAGCATGCACCTGGACGAGGGGCCGATCATCGCGCAAGCCGGCGCGGCCATCCGCTCCAACAGCAGCCTGCAAGAGATCGTGGCCGTCGGCCAAAAGCTCGAAGCCGCCGTGCTCCTCAAAGCCGTCCGCCTCTATCTGACCAATCGCCTGGATGTCTATTGGGGAGTGGTGAAGGAAATCTAACCCGCTTTGGACTTTGAAATCGGGGATTCCCGCGTTATTCTGCCCGCATCGTGAGTGATTTATTAGCCGGACTTTTGGCCGCCTTGATTTCCACCAACACGCCGACCGCCGTCAGCAATCTGGTGCAGCAGAAAAGCGGCCTCACCATCGAGATCGCCGATCCGAACGATCCGGTGGAAAAGGAATATCGCAAACTGGTGGCCGACGACGATGCCGCCGTGGAGGAGATTGAAAAATGGTCCGATGCCGCCCAGGCCTCGACCGTGGCCGGCCAAAACGAGGCGCGCACCACCCTGAACATGCGCATCCGGCAGCGCCTGGACGAGGTGAAAAAGAATTACGCGGACTTTGTCCTGCGCCATCCCGATTTTGTCCGCGCGCGCCTGGCCTACGGCAGTTTCCTCAATCAATCCGACGACTTCGACGGGGCGCTGGTGCAATGGGAAAAAGCCCGCGAGTTGGCGCCGAACAATCCCGCCGCCTGGAACAACCTGGGCAACTTGTATGAGCACAGCAACGTCAAGAAGGCGTTCGAGTGCTATTCCAAAGCCATTGAACTGAACCCCAGCCAGTCGGTCTATTATCATAATCTGGCCACGTGCGTTTACATGTTCCGCACCGACGCCCAGGAGTACTGGAGCATTTCCGAACAGGAGGTTTTCAACGTCGCCCTTCAGCTCTACCAAAAAGCCATCCGCCTGGACCCGGACAATTTTGTCCTGGCCAGCGACTACGCGGAATGTTTTTACGGCATCCGCCCGCCGCGCTGGAAGGAGGGCCTGGAAGCGTGGAACCAGTGCTTGAAAATCGCGCACGACGACCTGGAACGCGAGGGGGTTTACCTTCATCTGGCCCGCATCCAGTTGACGCTGACCAACTTTGACGAATCCCGGCGCAACCTGGAGGCCGTCACCAACCCGCTGTATTCCACGTTGAAAAACACGCTGGCGCGCAAGCTCAACGGAGCCATCCAAAAAGCCCTGACCAACGGCCCGCCCCAGCCCCTGCGCTGAACCGCGGCGGGGAACGAAACATTCTACTTGACTGTAGGCGGCTGGAACGGAAGGGGGTTTCCCGCCTCGTCCAGCACGGGAAACCAGCGCATGCGGTCGGCCTGGCCGCCAATCGCGGTCTTGCGGCATCTCCGCACCAGCGCCTTGTAGAAGACATCCGCCTTTTGCGCGTCGAGGTTTTTGATCCACGATCCGGCGCGGCAGAGGACGCGGGCGGTCTGATCCGAGTTGTCGGGCATCAACAGCGCGGCCTGCCAGGCCAGCGCCGCCGCCTGAAAACGGTAATGGAAACGCGCCTCGGGAACGGCCGCGCTCTCGCCGGCGCGGCGCAACTCATCCTCGGAGGGGCGGAGCGCCGCGGGATGCTGGTTCGTCCGCATCGCCGCGGTCACGCCCGCCTCAAAATAGCCGTCGTGAATCCGCCAGTCCGGCGCCGTTTCCGTGCCGAACAAATCCATCCCGTTGGTCTGCGTGATCAGGGCGGCGTCGAAAAGCGCGCCGGCCCGCTCTTCGGCGGGCGAGTTGGTGTCCGTTCCTTTGGCCAGCGCCCGGGCCAGCGCGTCGGCCCGGGGCCGCCATGGCGCCGGATAATACTCGCGCGCCTCGGCGGAGCGATGGAGGCGGGCCAGGCGGCGCGCGAGCAGATGGCGGATCTGTCGGGCGAAATCGCCCGGCGGATTGGGCGCGGCGTTCTCCTCGGAATTTTGTTTGACATCGGCGGCGGCGGGCCAGTTGCGGTCCACATAATTCTTCAGCTCATCCACTGTCAACACGCGTTCGGCCACATACGCCGCGTCCATCCAGAATCCGGACCGCAGCAACGCGTCCAGCGCCTCGGCGTATTCGCGCCGGGCCAGACGCAGCGCGCCCAGTTCGCCCAGGACCTGGCGGGAGGCGGTGATTTCCCCGGAGAGATAGGTCGAGCCGGGCACGGTCAAATCGTCCTGGAATTGGGCGGGCGCATTGGTGGCCGGAGGCGCGAGGGGAAAGAGCAAGGCGGCTTTGGCGAGCAGGGCGGCGGCCTGATCCACCTTCCCGGCCCGCAGCCACAACTTGGCCTGCAACCACTGCGCCGCCGGCGTGGCGGGCGCGCGTTGGAGCCAGCGTTGCGCCGGCTCCCATTCTCCCGCCTGGTAAGCCGCCAGGGCGAGCTTCTCCGCCGACTCCAGATCCGTCACCCCGGCGGCTTCGACTGCGGCCAGCCATCGCCCGGCGCGTTGGGCCTCCTCCAAATCCCCTGCGCGCCGACGGGAGATCAGGCAGGCGGTGATCACGCGTTCAATCCGCTTGTCGGCGGCCAGCGCCTTCAAATCCCCGGCTGTGGCGGTCTGCAAAACCGTGGAGGCCACCCGGCGGAGCGAGTTTGCGGCGGTCAAATCGCCCGCGGCGAACTGCTCCAGGTAAAGTTCCATCGCCCCGGCGGTGTTTCCCTGCTGCCATTCGGTTTGCGCCTCCAGCCCGAGGCTCGCCGCCGCCAGGCCCAGTGAGTCAACAAAACCATGCTCGCACAAATCTCGCACCCGCCTGAAATAAGCCGTGGCCCTGGCCGGGTCTTGCCGCTGGAGCGATTTGCCGAGCATGAACGCCGCCCACGTCGCTTTGTAATGGCGGTCCGGGGCCGGCAGGCTCAACAACCGCCGCCACGCCTCCCGGGCCGGCTCTTTGTTGGTCAGGGCCGGATTGGCCCACGCCACCGCGCCTTCAAAATAATCGGCAAATTCCTCCGGCAGCCCGGCTGTGGAAACGATCGGCGGAAATTCCGGCGGCGGCACGGCGGGCGGCCCGTAAATCCATTCCTTGGTGTTCTCGTCCCATGCCAACGGCCGGCTGACTTGCGATTTTTCCACGCCCGCCTGGTAGGCCGTGAGTTTTTCCCGCTCGGCCCGATGGCGGGCGCAAATTTGCGCGGAGTCCTGGCTGGGCTGGCCCTCCGGCTGGAGCGCGCGCGCCAGGTCGCGCAGTTCGGCCTCGGCGGCCTCGCCGGCAAAGGTCCCGCCGTTGGTCACGGCATGAAACCGGGCCGGCTCCAGGTTCAGGCGCGCCAGCTCGCCGGAGAAATCCGCCACCGGGGCGACGAGCAGGCCCTGGTCGCCGGTGTCCAGAAAAGAATTGGGAAAATTCGGGCCGCACGCCAGGAGCGGCCCGGAGCAAAGCCCCGCCAGCAGGGCCGCGACTCCCGCCTTAGTTCTTGATGATTTCAGTTTGCACCTCACGTTCTGCGCTCAGACGCAGCCAGCCGATGACTTCTTTTTCGCCGGCGGGCAGACGGAAGGTCTGCGCTTTTGCCTGGAACCGCAAGGCGGACGGACCGCCGTCCACCAAATCGAATCCATGCAAACCGTCGCCCGCCACCAAGCGGGCGTTTTGCCAGCGGACTTCGATCGCGAGCCGTGAGGAAAGGTCGAGTTCGCCCCTGTTCGCGAGGCTGATTTCCACCAGCCCCGCCTCGACCCGGCGCGATTCGACCCGCGCATTTTCGCGGGGAGATCGTCCGGCCATGATGGCGGCCAGCGTTGGCCAGCGCAAGTTCAAAACCTCCTCCGCCACCGGCAGCCGGTACCAGATGATCCCGCGCATCGCCGCCGGGTGGCTGGTGTTCCACGTCCGCACCAATTGCGCCATGGCGACCGGATCGGTCCGCGCCTCGCGCAATTGCGCGCCCTCCGGCCAGCTTCGATCCGGCCCTTCGGCGGAGAGTCCGGCAAACTGGCCGGCGGCGTCAAAGGCGATGACGTATCCGTAAGTCGGCAGCGCGACGCGAAACGGCGCGCCGATTTCCCCGGCGCGCTCGACGGCTCGTTGCGCGGCGGCCGGATCGCACAAGGAAAACGGCGCGTGGATGTCCGCCGGGCGCTCCAAGGAATGCACTTGCAGGACGTAGCCGTCCGCCGCCGCCGCCAGCGGCGGAAAGGAAGGCTGGCTCAACCAGCTTGGCAGCGCCGTGATGGTGAGCGGCATCGGGGCGATCTTGCGGCGGATCGCCTCGATCCAGAGGCGATACCCGTCCAGCTTTGACTCCGCGCAGTCAAAATCAATTTGCAGTTCGCGCGGCGTCAACCCCTTCCCCCGCGCTTCCGCGATCAGCCCAGCGGCCAGGGAGGTCAGAAACGCGGCGACGGAGTCGTCCGGCGAAAACGGCCCGGGCCAAGGCCCCGCGCGCAAGGCCAGCCCAACGGGACATTTTGCGCCCGCCAGCGCGGCGTAATCCAGCGGGACCCGGACGACGCGGGGCGCCTTGTCCCGCCAGGAAACTTCCGCCGCCAGCACCACAATGCCTTCAAAATCCGCCGAGTGTTGCGCGAGCGCGTCGCGCACCGGCTGATTCCAGGCGCGCTGCCAGACGTAAGCCTGCTGCGGCAAGGCCGCGGGAGTTCCGGCCGCGCCGGGGAGCGGGACAAAACTTCCCCCAGATAAAATGAGAGCTAGAACCAATCGCGCGCGTGGCAAGGGGCCGGTCACATCTTTCCCTGAAGCAGCAATTTCAGTTCGGCCCGGGTTTTTGCCGGCCAGAGCTTTTTGTCCGTCATGATGGCGTTGCGCAGCGCGTGATGGCAGGAGCAGCCCGGTTCTTTGGGAATCCGGGGAAGGGCGCGGGCAATGATCGCCTTGGCCTGGCTGGCGTTCTTCAGCAAATTGGCGATGATCATTTCCACCGTGACATGCGCCTCGTCCTCCTTCCAGCAATCGTAATCCGTCACCATCGCCATGGTGGCGTAAGCGATTTCCGCCTCGCGCGCGCATTTGGCCTCGCCCAGATTGGTCATGCCGATCACGTCGTAGCCCATCTTATGGTTGGTGAGCGATTCCGCCCGCGTGCTGAACGCCGGCCCTTCCATATTGACATAAGCGCCGCCGTTGTGAACGCGCGCCCCCTCCGCGCGGCAGCTTTGGAAAAGCGCCTCCCGCAATTCCGCGCAAACCGGGTGGGCAAAGGCAATGTGGGCCACAATGCCGCGCCCAAAAAAGGTGTGCTCGAACGACCGCTTCGTCCGGTCCACAAATTGATCCGGCAAAACTATGTCGCAGGGCCGGTATTTCTTCTGCAAGGAGCCGACCGCGCTGACGCTGATGATCCAGGCCGCGCCGAGTTTTTTCATCCCGTAGATATTGGCCCGGTGATTCAACTCGCCGGGGAGGAGGCGATGCCCCCGTCCATGCCGCGGCAGAAAAACCACCTCCCGCCCGGCGAGCGAGCCGGTGAGAAAATCATCCGACGGCGCCCCGAACGGCGTTTTCACCCTCACCCATTTTTGCCGGGTGAACCCTTCGATGTGATAAAGCCCGCTCCCGCCAATAATGCCAACGCGCTGTATTTCCATAAACTTTGTAGCCCGCAGAATAAATGGAAACAGGAACCCTGTCCATCCCGGCGTGCAATTGCGGGGTCTTGATAGCCTGAAAGAGTTTTCGCAAACAGACGGTAGGGCGAGACTCTGTCGAGCCGTGGAATCAATCGCGGCGCGAAGCCGAGTCACGGCTCGACGGAGTCTCGCCCTACCCTTTCCCAGTTGCGTGATCTGCGGGCAAAGGTATTTTCAATTTCTCATTTTGCATTCTTTATGCGGTTCCGGCTGGAAAAGTGATGCTTCCAACTCAGGGTTACGCGCCATCGAAGACGTCTTGGAGGATTTCCCGGCGGCGTTTCCCCGTGATTTTGCCGTACCATTGCCGCCCGGTCTGCTGAAGCTCCTCAACCGTGGCCTCGAGGTCGGCAAGGGAGAGACCTTCGGCGTTCCTGGCCTTGCCGTGCTTCTTAATCTTTTTCACCAAATCACTTCCATCTTCAATCAGCCTTTGCAAAAGCGCCCGATGAAACATGAAATCCGACTCGTCAGGCTCATTCAAATACAGCCGGGACGATTCCCCTTTCCGGAACAATGCCAGCTTGTGAAAGAACAGGTAACTTTTGGCGTAGAGAAGCAGAAAATTATCTTCCTTGTCTCCGGCCATTTCCCCGTGATCTTCGTCCACCAGGAAACAACGGATGGCGTCCCATCTCGGCTCGGGTGAGTTCGACATGAAAACGCGAGGTCGTTCCACTTTCGTTTTCGGCGGCTTTGGGGCGGCTGTCATCGTGCTTCAACAAACTACCGGGTTACAGGCCTTCTCTTAAGTGTTTTAGCGTTGCTTCGAGTTAATTGCGGGCGGCCGTCTTGTAACCCAGGGCTGAAAGCATCTTCTCGGCATATCGCTTTCCCAACTCCCGGTAGCCGGCCGGAGTGAAATGCAGATGGTCTGGACGGCCGGCGCAACCTTTTGAAGAAATGACATAGGAGTTGGGAATCGTCTTGGGCAACTCGTCAATGATGGCGTTCATGCTCGCGCAAGCGCCTTGCTGATCAGTATTCACGACTTCCCCCGCGAGCAGAGGCACGTCTTCGGCCTTGAGATTCAAGTCCTTGATCAGATTGTCGTAAATGCCCTTTACTTCATTGGGCCATTCCTTGTCGTTCGTGTTTGACTCTCCCTGATGCAGCAGAATCCCTTTGATGACGCCATCTTTCTGAGCCAGTTTTCCCATCTCGACGAGGTATGCGTAAGGATTGCCACCGTAGGTGTTGATGATGTTTTTCATCCACGGGGCTGCGGTTGACGCGTAGGACTGATAATTGGTCTTTTCGAACAGTTCGATTTTGCAGCCGGCCACGGAAACATTGACGATGCCCACCTTGATGTTTGGAGGAAGATTGGAAACCATCGTTCTCCCAAAATAATCG
>Ga0182027_10000526_pt1 | contig 66299 bp, 56 predicted proteins | sample 712E1DmetaG_FD_121300 | JGI IMG/M metagenome (GOLD analysis project Ga0182027, IMG submission 121300) | Permafrost microbial communities from Stordalen Mire, Sweden - 712E1D metaG (Illumina Assembly) | ecosystem: Environmental > Terrestrial > Soil > Wetlands > Permafrost | place: Sweden...
TGAAGCACAATGGGGCAAGTGCCCTCTTTTAAAAGATTAGCATTACCTTCTATTTGCCGGTAAGTTTCAGGAGGTTCACCGTGAGCCCGTATTAAAACCGTTGAGTTTGAAATATTTTTTAAATCATCATGATCGATAATCAATAGACCTTTGGATTTCAATCGTTCCACTTCTTCATCATTGTGAACTATCTCACCAAGACAATAAACAGGGCCTCCGGCATTAAGCGCATCCTCGGCAAATTGAATTGTCTTCACTACACCATAGCAAAACCCTGACATATCATCGATTTCAATTTGCATAAGAATAAGACAAAAATACAAGAGCTGTGTTTATAAATTTATTGATATTTTTTTTCGACAATTTTTCTAAACCATTCCATTTGTTGAACTGGAGTAGTATTGCTATTGTCCAGTACAATAGCATCATCAGCTTTACGAAGAGGGCTTTCGGCACGGTTTTGGTCAACATAATCACGTTGGGCAAGGTTTTCTTTTACTTCATCTATCGTAGCGAGAATCCCTTTTTCCTGCAATTCGTTGAATCGCCTTTCAGCTCTGATTTCGAGACTGGCAGTCATAAATATTTTAATATCTGCCTTTGGAAAAACAACAGTGCCAATATCACGTCCATCCATTACTATGCCTTTTTTTTCACCTATTTTTCTTTGTAGGGCCACGAGGTGAGTTCGCACTGCCTTTATTGCACTCACTTCGCTTACATTTTGCGAAACTTCCATAGTACGAATAAATGCTTCAATATTTTCACCATTAAGGAACGTTTCATAAATGAATGCATGAGGATTATATCTGAAATCTATTTCAATGGAAGAAAGGTAATGACCTAGCTTAGACGTATCAATTTTTCCGCCATGAACCAAACCTTTTCGAATGACATATAATGTAACAGCCCTATACATGGCGCCACTATCAATATACAGATATCCAAGCTCTTTCGCAATGTTTTTCGCAAAACTGCTTTTTCCACAAGATGAATGTCCATCAATGGCAATTATCAATGGATGTTTTAATGGAATCATGTTAACTTAAAAGAATTAAGGTTGCAAAGTTACTATAATTAGTCCGAAGTTTAATGGCTAAGGTGTTAAGTAAGCTACACAATATGAATAATCCTATGATCGATGAGGACAAATTCCAATAAAATTAACAGACTATAAAATAAATACCATCGAACAGGAATATAAGCTTTAGGAGCAATGCCTAAAGCATAATAATTATAACTTATTAAGAATATTTTTTCGAGTATATGAATCAAAGCAGTTCCTAAGGGTATCCCCACAATTCCATAAGAGGGTATGAGTAGCAAGCTTACTATAATATTCAATATAATTTCCAGCAACGATGCCCAGAATACAACCCTTGTTTTTTTCAATCCTATCAGTATGGTTTGAGGAAATACTAACCTGCTGATAATCATTAAAAGGTAAACCATAAAAACGTCAGCACTGCGAAGGAATTCCTTATTAAAAAGATGGGCAAAAATCCAATTACTAAACAACATTACCACAAGTGAAAGGGGAAACAAGTAATGCATCATCCTTAACGATTTGGTTTTTAGCTCATACATAGCCCTCCGCATTTTCTCAGATGTTGAAAATTCGGTAAGCATTGCATTTCCCAAACCATTGGCAAGCGAACTTGCAAAAGGTAATTCCTTTGCCCCATAACGAAATACGGCAAATCTTTCGGGAATGCTTGTCCATGAAGCAATAAACCCGTCTATATATTGTGAAGAGCCGCTTAACAGACAACTCATAATCAAAGGCATACCCAAGTGAAAATGAGTCTTCAAGTACTTGAACGAATATGTAAACTCGGCATATCGTTCTAAAAGCACAATTAACCAAACAAATTTAAGAGCAGTAACTGCAATTAATCCCCATATACCCATTTCAATGCCCAAGCCCATGATGACAGGAGCACAAACCACAATTACCTGGATGGCCGAAGTCCAAAATACATAGTTAATAATCTGGTAAGGCCGGTTTCGGACATAATAGATATATTCAACAAGTGGTGTAATATTGCTTAAAATAAAGTAAATCACAAGCGGAATCAAATGAGGAACTGCCCTTAAATCCTTATAAACATAAATATTGTTGCGGAACAAGAAAATTAGCAATGCAAAACCAAAACTAAAAAAACTTAATAATAGAAACGTATTGAATATTTCGGGCGATTTTTCCCGAAAATCCGTTCTCGTCTTAAATACCTGGTTGTTGTTATAAAGTGGCAGAAACGATTGAATGATCCCTGTCACCCAGAAATAGCTTAGGGCGCTGGCGAGAAGCATCATTAATTCAAAATCGCCAATTTGGCCCTTAGTAAGATGGGTTAAATTTTGTTTTGTAAATACTGAACTGATAATGAGAAAGGTAATAAAACGCAAAATTTGCGAAAACTGAAGTCCAAATATTATATTGATTTTACTTTTAATTATCAATGTCTAATTTTTAAGAATTCTCATTTACAATAAGTCTTTAAGGTAATTGAGGACAAAAATATACAAATATTTCCGAACCATCCATTGGTTAAAAATAAATTAATAATTAACTTTGCCCTCCGAAAAAATGGTGGATGTAGCTCAGCTGGTTAGAGTAGCGGATTGTGGTTCCGTTGGTCGTGGGTTCGAGCCCCATCTTCCACCCTTAAAACGCGGCAAACATCAAAATTGTGTGTCGCGTTTTATTTTTTATAAACTTTCTTTCAACTTAATAATCACATCTTCAACTTGAAGATCATCTGTTGGGATAATTAATTTCGCCTGATTGTAATAAGGCTCGCGTTCGGCAAGTTTGTTTGTAACAAATTGCAGCAATTCCAATTCTGTCTTACCTTTAAGTAAAGGACGGGTTTCTGTAGAATCTTTTAAGCGATGCACCAGTGTTTTCGGATCAGCTTTAAGATAAACGGTCATACCATTATTATTCATCAATTGCATATTATCTGAAAAACAAGGAGCCCCGCCACCGGTAGAAACGACAAAATCGTCCTTTTTCATAATGAGATCGGCAAGCACCTCATGTTCGGTTTCACGGAATTTTTCTTCGCCAAACGTAGCAAATATCTCACTCACCGTCATGTTATAATGCTTTTCGATTAGCTCATCCTGATCGATAAACTTGTAACCAAGCATGGACACAAGTTGTCGGCCTATCGTAGTTTTACCACTGCCCATAAAACCTATTAAGAAGATTCGCATGTATATATAAGTTTTAAAAAAACATCAAATACGATAGTTATGTTTGTTAATCCTTGTTCGAAATTCAATTTTGCCTTCTTTTAGAGGGTTCTGTGACTAAAGCCACCGTCTTAGACAATGGGGTGAACCTGTAACCAGCAAAAAGGCTGATGTTACTCAGCCCTTTTGTCATTTTTGCCAATTAAGTATTTTGAAAAAATCAAATTCTTCAGGATTTGGTACATATTTTTTGGCAGCTTCGTAATCATCCTTCGTGATGAAATGAAGGTTATTGCGGTAAACTAGCTGAACCTTTTCCGAATCGGCATTTACCAAACGAGGTTTGACTTTACCGTTTTCATCTTCAACATCTTTCAAATAAAGCGGAACAATATCACCTTTCCGATCAGTAGTGACCATACATCCCGTAATTCCCTCGCTATAAAGCTTATATACGCCTAATCCTAATAAAGTAGCATACGACAGATCGTAGGCAATTGGACGACAGCAACGAAGCTCATAACCCATTTCTTCAGGACGGCTCTTAACCTTGATACCCAATGATTTTAGTTTAACTTGTACTAACATATTGAATATATGAGATTTGCTTACGTTGCCCAATTCAGGATGACCATGATCGTCGTACGTAAAGTTAATTCCTGTACCAATGATCTCCTCATCGCTCATGAAATGGAACACTCCTTCGGAAATAATGGCCACTCCGTAGTTCAGTCCCATGATTTTGCGCTTAAGCATTGACGAAACTACAAGATTGATAATCTTTTCGAAAGTAATTTTCGTTTTATTAAATATCTCAGGAATAATAATCATTGGATAATGACAAGCAGTACCTATACCAAAAGCAAGGTGACCAGCTTCGCGTCCCATGGCTGAAACTACAAACCAATTGCCGCTTGTACGGGCATCTTCATAAACGGTAGTAGCCAATCGAACACCTTCTTCTTTAGCTGAGTGGTACCCAAAAGTCGGAGACCCTTCAGGCAATGGAAGGTCATTGTCAATGGTTTTTGGAACATGAATATTGGCAACCTTTAATTTTTTTTCAGCAAGAAATTTAGTTAACCTGCTGGCGGTTGATGCAGTATCGTCACCACCAATAGTTACCAAAAGCTTGACATTATTTTTCTCAAAAAAGTCGGTTTTAAATTCACTGTCTTTTGGTTTGTGACGGCTCATACGTAACGCAGACCCTCCCCGAACATAAATATTGTCGGCAAATTCAAAATTGAGGGATTCATAGTCGGCCGTTTCTCCGAACAAGCCGCGATATCCACCGTGAATACCAATTACTGCAAAACCATAATTAAGGAAAACTTTAGTTACAGAGCTAATTACTGTGTTAATTCCCGGTGCCGGGCCTCCTGCACACAAAATAGCAATGGCTTCTTTCATAGCATTTATTTTAAATAAGTTATTGAATAATAATAATGTAAGTTAATTTAAAAAGAGCATAAATGTAATTGATTATTCTGAGTTTGAAAAAAAATTTATTTATCCACCCTTATGTTTTATCCTTTTACCTTCAGAGTAACAAAATCAATATTCCTTTTTAAACCCTCAAATTTCGCCCTTTTTACTGCCGATTTATGAAAAAAATGCTGAAACGTTTTTTCATCTAAATTTTCCCAGTCACTTAAAGTCATATGCCTTATTTCCGGGTTAAGGGAGAATAAAGCTTCCGTATGGGAATGGGATTTTTTATTCCAGGGGCAAACGTCCTGACAGATATCACAACCAAAAATATAGTTGTGGAATTTGCCTTTCAGCGTAACCGGAATGTCGTCACGATTTTCAATGGTTTGATAGGAAATGCATTGCCTGCTGTCGATTGTCCGGTTGTCCATAATTGCAGAGGTTGGACAGGCTTCAATGCATTTTCTGCAAGAGCCGCAATAGTCTTTTAAAGGTTTATCGTATTCAAGTTCAAGTGAAGTAATAATGTCGGCAATAAATACAAACGAACCATGCCTGCGTGAAATAAGACTACTGTTTTTACCAATCCAACCCAAACCACTGTTGGATGCCCAGACCTTTTCCAACACCGGCCCAGTGTCCACATAACTTCGCTGAATTACCGTATCAGTTAAATCTCCGATAAACTGATCTAACTGTTTGAGTTTTTCATTAATCGCGTTATGATAGTCCTCGCCAAAAGCGTATTTCGCAATTTGGAGTGGAGAACCTTCTAATTTTTCGGAAGTATAATAATTATAAAGTAGAGAAATAACCGTTTTGGCACCATCCATAAGCAAAGCAGGATTTAGTCGTTGGTCTATGTTTCGCGTCATGTACTCCATCCCTGCCTGATGGCCTCTTTCTATCCAATCAAGGTAATGTTGCTTGTGCCCGGTTAATGATCTGACTTCTGAAAATCCGCAGTCCACAAAGCCAATACGTTGGGCTGCCTGACGAATAAGTTGTGTAAGTTGAAATTTATTTAATTTTTTTTTCATGGTGATCAATCGTATAATGCAATCCCCTGCTTTCGCGGCGTGCCTGTGCGCTTTTTATCACCAGGTATCCTACATTGATCATGTTCCGTAACTCGCAAAGTTTCTGCGATAAGATCGATTTTTTATATAATTCTTCAGTTTCTTCAAAAATAATTTCAAGCCTGTCTAATGCACGTTTTAAACGGAGGTCCGAACGGACAATACCCACATAGTTAGTCATAATTTGCTGCATCTCCTTAGAGTTTTGGGTGATGAGCACCATTTCTTCAGGATGTGTAGTTCCTTCATCATTCCATTCCGGTATATTTTTTTGAATGGAGCAATTCCTGAAGCATTTCAATACATTTTTGGCTGCCCTATCAGCAAAAACAATAGCTTCAAGAAGCGAGTTCGAAGCAAGACGGTTTGCACCATGCAATCCGGTGCATGAAGTTTCGCCAAGGGCATATAGTTTATTGATAGTACTTTGGCCATTTTCATTTACCCTGATACCTCCGCACAAAAAATGGGCCCCAGGAACCACGGGGATCAAATCTTTTGTGATGTCTATGCCTAAGCTTTTACATTTTTCATAAATATTAGGGAAATGGTCTATTAAACTTTTGGGGTCGAGATGGCGTGCATCCAAATAAAGATGATCTTCCCCTCTGATTTTCATCTCATTATCCATTGCCCTTGCAACAATATCGCGTGTTGCAAGCGAACCGCGGCTATCGTATTTATGCATAAATTCTTTCCCGTCAAGGGTTTTCAGAATAGCGCCGTGCCCGCGCATTGCTTCAGTGATAAGGAAAGAAGGCCTTTCGCTTGGGTTATATAATGTCGTTGGATGGAACTGAATAAATTCCATGTTATCAATAATCCCCTTAGCCCTATATACCATGGCAATACCATCGCCCGTTGCAATGAGAGGATTGGTAGTGGTGTTATATAAATTTCCTGTTCCGCCAGTAGCTATAACAGTAACGCGTGCAAGAACGGTTTGTACTTTGCGGGTCTCGAAATTGATGATATATGCTCCGTAACACTCTATATCGGAATGGTATCGTTTAACCAATTTCCCGAGATGGTGCTGCGTGATAATATCCACAGCAAAATAATATTCAAGGATTTCAATGTTGGGATGCTTACGCACACGTTCGCACAAAGCACGTTCTATTTCGAAACCGCTATTGTCCTTATGATGCAGGACACGATTTTCGCTGTGACCTCCCTCACGCGCTAAATCAAAAGTACCGTCGGACTTACGGTCAAAATTTGTTCCCCATTCAACTAGTTGACGAATTTGAGCCGGAGCTTCGGTAACTACCATGCGTACGATATTTTCGTCACACAATCCATCTCCTGAAATTAGGGTATCCTGTATGTGTTTTTCAAAAGTATCAGGTTCATAAGTCACCGCAGCAATTCCGCCCTGGGCATACCGGGTATTGGTTTCGTCGAGTTGCGATTTGGTAACTATGCAAACCTTACCATAATCGGCTACTTTTAATGCAAAACTTAATCCGGCAAGACCTGAACCAATCACCAGGAAATCAACTTCGCGTTTCATACAATGGGTTTGAATAAACAAACACCAAAGATAACAAAATGTAGGCTTAGCAGAGATTTAATTTCTTACTTTAAGAGTGAATATCTGTGTCTACTCCAAAAACAGCCTAATATTGTACTTATTATGACTTTGAGGTTTTGCTAATACTTTGAATTGCAACCACCATGTTATCATTATAACTTAAAGGGTACTTTATTAGCATTATCTTCATTATCCTGCTCGCTGTTACGTTTTTGTAAGTTAACGGCTTTACCAATATTAAAATTATAAATGTAAACTAATACTATTGCATTTTTCAAATTCAAGTATGAATCTGTTGTTTGGTATATATTTTCACTCCTGATCGTGGTAGTAGTATAGTTGAACTTTTTATTAGCAAATGGGTTAAACACCATAAGCCTGAGATTGCTGTTATTTTTAAACTGTTTTACTAAGCCAATGAGATAAAACGGGTATGTTTTGGTTTCTTCCTGTCCATTTATGGTGGGACCGCTCATATAAAGTACAGAAAAAAAGTTCATTTTATAAGGTAAAGGACTCATAAGATTTATATTCCAGTTCCATCCTCTTTTATTGGTTTCGTTAATCTGATCCAAATATTTATCAATATGATTATAGGTGTACCTGAAATACGAATTGACCATAACCATAGCAATTTGTGAACTAACTGATATCCCTGCCCCTGTTTCGTAACCGTTCGATATGTTTTGCGGAACCTTTTCAGCCACGTTCGTGTTTTCTATTATTCTAGTAACCTTCTGGATTAGACCGGTACGATATTCATAAAAAAGTTGCGGTGAAAGTGTCCCTGTAAATTTGCCTTTCCCATAACTTAAGTTATAAGACAATTGTATATTATCGCGATAGGCAGGCTTAAGGTTAATGTTACCATGACTAACGGTTTGACTGTCCACTGTACTTATGAAGGGGTTAAGGTCGTCACTTGATGGTCTTATGACCCTGCGGCTGTAAGATAATTTTATACTATTTTTGGAATTTATCTTATATTGACCATTTGCATATGGGAGCCACGAAAAATAACTATTTTTATTTGTAGAATTTATAGTGACCCCTGAATGTTCTACCCTTGTACCAACTTTAATGTTCCCTTTTTTGAACATCCTCGATAATTCTGAAAAGAACATCTCCCTCATATCTTTATAATTTAAATTAGGGGTATTGAGAAGAGAGCTTATATTATCTATTTTGTACTGGTTGTAGTTCGCATTAATCCCTGTGCCGAAAGTATATACGCTATCAAAAGGTAAAAAGTAACTGGTCCGGGCACTTATGGTTTGCTTGTTGGTGTTGCTTTCTTCGGTTTTAGCCTGATCACGCGAAACCTCCAACGTGTCAAGGGAATAATTCACATTTTGATAATCTGTTATGTTGCCAATGTTATTCAGGCTATTGTAATAGTTGGTTTCAAATTCAATGTTATGTCGTCCTATTTTATCAAATTTGTGTTTATAAAAAAGAGATGTGTTTAACCCGCCTCCGTGAGTGTTTGAATTGGTAATTGTTTTGTATATACTGTTAATTTTGTATATCCTGTTAATGCTATCATTTTTTGATAGATAATTGAATACACTACCGTCTCCTCCATTTTTATTTCTATTGTAGGACATATTAAGATTCAGGTTGTTTAACTCATCGGGGTCGTAAATAAAACCACCATTAATATTTTCATAATAACCTTTTATAGGTTGTTCTCCTGCCTGATGCAAAAGATTATTATTGGCGTTTCGTTGCATATCGGTGGTATTCAAAATATTGTAGCCTACGGCGGTTTCTGCTATGTAGTATGAAATCTTTTTTAACCCATAATCGATATTGAAATTTAAAACCCCCTGATATGCGTTCTCACTATTTGGAAGTGCCATAGCAATTACATTGCCTTTTAAACCATAGCGCATTTCTTTATTAGTAATGTAATTAATCACGGCATCAACATCAGCGTCGTATTTGCCAGAGGGGTTTGTGTTGATTTCCACTTTGTCAACCTGCGCAGGGCGCAATCTTTTTACATAGTCCTTATCCCTTGTAACACCATCTACTTCAATTTTAATATTGGTCTTCCCCTCAACAGTGATATTTTCATTCAAGTAGTCCACCTGTACCGAGGGTATTTTACGAAGCACATCGAGTCCGTCGGTAGATGTTTTCTTTATTCCTTCGGGTATAGCATATACGGTGCGATCGGGCAATTCGGTAACCAGTATTTTTGAACCGCCAACTACAATCTCCTTTATGCCAACCACTGCAGGTTCGAGCACTATAGCTCCGACATTGTTGATCATGCTTCCTGTTTTTTTGGCAACGTGCAATATTACTGTTTTATAGCTCACGTGCTTTATCCGTAAACAATAACTTTTGGCTGTATCACCTTTATAGAAGATAAATGATCCTTCGGAGTTGGTTGTTATTGCTTCAACCATGATGCTATCAGGAAGTTGCAACAATTCAACACTAGCGGCTTCAACCGGTTTAACAGTTTCTTTATCGGTAAGTTTCCCTGTTATTACCTGTCGGGCGTTAAGGTTGCCTGCCACAAGGCACAATAAGATAATAAGACTTTTGTGGTTCATTTTTGTTTGTTGATTAGATGGAAGTTATTTGCTATTTTTCACTTTTTTATTCGACCTTATTAATTTCTGATTGTAAATCTATTACAAAAGGCATTTTCATCTCGTTGCCCTGGTTTTTCATAGTCATAGTTCCCTCAATATGGCTTTTGGTTGAACCTTTTGATATTAACCCTGTTGACAAATAAACTGTCAAATCCGAGGTTGAAGCGCCTTTTGCTTCTGTTGACATTTGAGGGGCGCCTTCCTTTGCAGGTTCATTCGACGGCATTGATTCAATTTCAGATTTGCCCGAAATTTTAGCCGTATTATTTTCGATACTATTCAGGGTAAAAGTGTTAGATAATAGCATATTTGATTGGGCTGATGCCTGAACATAGGATGTTTCCCATTTGTCGCCATTGTTTACCGCTTTTTCGGGCAAGTATGCAAAAAATGGCTCTACCATGCTTTGCAAGTTTGTTTCCTTGATAATTCCTTCAGCCATCATTTGCACCTGGGCCTTTTTTGTGGCTGGCACAGAATCAATTATCTCCAATATATTAGCTTTAACTGTTTTATAGTTTTCAAAACCCATAAATTTGCCGGAGGTCGAAATTTTGGCCACTAATTTAAATGTCCCCAACCTGTTCAAGATGCACCCCACTATCTCAGAAGGGTTGCCAGATTTAATATTCCCTGGTTTGGACGAGTTCATTTCCATCTTCGGCATGCTCATTTTAATTTTAATGGTATCAAAACAGATTTCGATAAGAAGATAATCCGCGGTGGTATTTAATGGTTTAAACGAAACGGTAATGGTGCTTTTTGATTCAATCTTTTGTGGGGTGCCTCCATAAGTCACAGTCATATTCTGTTCGGACGAGGAGCTTACCCTATAAATTTTGTTCTTTTCGAGGTTTAACTTCAGGTTAACAGGCGATTGGGCTATCAACGATAATCCAAAAAAGATCGCAATTGTTGTAGAAATAAAAGTTTTCATTATTGGTTTTTATTAAGTTTAAGAATAATAATTATTTATTGTAATTGTTTTCAGTGCAATTTATATTAAATTTCTACTCTTTCGAAGGATATCGTAAAAATGTTCTTTGTATGTATCGCTGATGGGCAATAGTTGACCGGCAATTTTGATCCGGTTCCGTTCAATACTTTCAATTTTATTAAGAGCAATGATATAGGACTTATGTATCCTTACGAAAGCCGGTACTGGCAAAACATTTTCGATTTCGCGAAAGCATTGCAACGTCATAATTTTATCATGATTGGTAACAATCATCTGATAATCTTTCATCCCCTGGATATACAATATGTCGTTGATGTTGATTTTTTCGATGCGATATTCGGTCTTTACAAAAATGATATCGTTTTGAACCTGGGCTGACGATGGCTGAAGTTGAGCTTTAAGTTTATGCTTTTCCATCACCTTATCGATTGCCTGCACAAAACGATCGAAAGAATAAGGTTTAAGTAAATAATCAGTAACACTAAACTCATATCCTTTCAGCGCATACCGATCGTATGCAGATGTTATAATAATCTGTGGGCGCTCGGTTAGAGATTCAAGAAACTGGATACCTGTGAATTTATACATCAAAATATCAAGGAAAATTAGATCAACCGTGTTGGTTTTTATAAAACCTATAGCATCGATACCATTATCAAAAGATTGTAACAACTTAAGAAACGGTAGCTGCCTTATAAAATCTGCTAATTTTTCTGTAGCCAGCGGTTCGTCCTCTATAATGATGCAACTAATTTCCATCTAATTGAATGGTTAAGGAAACTATAAATTGGTTTTCGGTTTTGCTGATATTCAAAATGTGTTTCCCAGGATATATTAAATTAAGTCGTTTTCTAACAAGTTCTATGCCAATTCCCCCTACTTTATCTTTATTCCCTTTATTTTCAGGGTCAAAATAGTTCTTTGACTCAAAAACCAATTCGTTATTATTTGCTATTAAACTAATGACAATGGCTTTATCAGTAGTTAGATTACAATGTTTAAAAGCATTTTCGATAAAAGGTATAAATAACATAGGAGGTATCATGATATTTTCAAAATCTCCATCAATAGTAAGCTCTATAAAATCAGGATTTTTAACCCTTAACTTTTGAAGCGAAATATACCCTTTAATAAACTCAACTTCTGAAACAAGGCTTATTTTCTCAGTATTTGAATCATAAAGCATGTAACGCATTTCCTCTGATAGTTTTATAAGCAACTCCGATGCCTTTGCAGGATCTTTTTTTATTAGAGCGTCAATATTATTTAATGTATTGAACAGGAAATGCGGGTTAATCTGTGTACGCAGCAAATTCAATTCACTTTGCAGGTTCTTTCGCTCCAATTCTTTCTTCTTTTCTTTATCGTTGAAATATTCTAAAATAGCCCTTGCACCCAATCCAATTCCACCAATAAACAAAATGAATGCTAAAGTACCAGGGATTTGTGATATCTTAAAGGTTGTATGATGATTTAAAGATTGTTGGCCTATTAATATTAAGAATAAGATAACTCCTATTGAATACAAAATGCCCTTATAAGACCATTTTTTTTTGAAAAGAAAATGAAAGACAGCAAAATAGAAACTATATGTAATAGAAATAAGATAACCAAACGTAATGAATGCCTGTCTAACCAAAAAAGCAAAATTTATACCGTGTTTCATGTTTTGCATCATCTTTTGCGCTTCAGGATTAGTCTTATATATATATAGCGTTCCAAAGCTGAGTAAACATAAAAATCCCAGTAAAACAATATGGACAATGGCGGTTCGTAGGTATTTCATTTTAATAATAATTTGTAATGCAAAAATGCAATGATTGTCAAACCTATAAAAATTAAATATATGAATTGCTAAAAATAATCGACGAAACCAAATCGGTAAGTTGACAGAAATGGTCGGTTTATTGTAAAATTAATCCTGTAAAACAAACCCATTTACCTATAAGCTAAAAAACAAATCAGCCCTTCTTCTAACTGACGTGTTGAAGAAGGGCTGATACTTTACCTGTTAAACCTTTGATTATTTTGCAATTTTAATCTCAATTGGTAATACAAACTTTTGTTTTACAGGCTTCCCAGCTTGTTTCCCGGGAGTCCAAAGGGGACTATTCTTAAGGATTCGAATAATCTCGTTATCAATGGCAGGGTCTAAACCTCGCAGAATTTTTATATCGGTTACTTTCCCTTTAGTATCCACCACAAACTGAAGTATTAACCTACCCGCAATATTAGATTTTTTAAGCGATTCAGGATATTTAAACTGGTTTAGCACGTACTGTCTGAATTTATTTATATCTGCTCCCTGGAAAGTTGCAGGGTCTGCAAGGGTTACAAAAACCAGTTCTGGTTCGGGAGAAGTATCCTTATTATCTATTTTAACTTCTTCATCCGTGGCTAAACTTTCAGACCTAACCATGCGTTTAGCATTATAGGAGGGAGCTCCCATGCTCTTATAGGCTGTTGCATTTCCTCCTCCTACTGCATAATTGCTTACCCCCTGCGGTAAAGGTAACGGTTGCTTAACAGTGGTGGATTGACCGGTTTGGTTGCGAACCTCCGAATCAATGGCAATAAAAGAGGTATATGCAGTCAACAAGTTGTATTTTAAGCCTAAGTTGGTGATCTCGTCCGAAAGTTTTTTATCGTTACCATCGGTTTTGGTGTAATCGTCGAGCATTTGAATACGTTTGCGTGCCCACAAATACCGAAGTGCAGAGTTTTTATCCGAAAGATCGGAAGAACTGATCTTCATTTCATTCAAATAATCTTTGTTCCCTCTTTTACCGGTAATAACTATCTCGCCTGTGGGGTTTCCTTTCCACTTCCCGTAAACAATCACGGGGCGTTCTGCAAACAAATCCGGCACCGATAAAGGTTCAACATCATAAACCTCAAATCCGGGATAATTGATGGAGATATTAGTAAGGACAGGAGATTCGATATAAGTACGAAACCTTTGTGCCATTGTTTCTGCATTATCAGGGTTTTCAACCACAAAAGGTTCTCCAGCGCCTGCATGTGCTAACCCTTCAATTAAAAAACGGTTCACACTGCTGCCAATACCAAAGGCAAAGAAATTGGCTTTGCCCAGGTTTTTCCGGACTAAATCGAACGCATCTTTTTCGATATTAACATATCCATCGGTAAGGATAACAAATGTACGGGCATAATTTTCCGTTCCTTTCAGCGACAGCGCTTTTTGAAGCGCTGGCAGTAATTCAGTACCCCCTCCGCCCTGCTGTGCATCGATAAAACTAATTGCCTTGCCAATATTCTCCTGGTTAGCAGGTAATGATTGCTCAGCCATAAGGTTAGACGCTCCGGCAAAAAGAATAACATTGAACCGGTCGGTCGGTTTTAGTTTTCCGATTAAATCACGCAACACTTTCTTCGAAATATCCAGTGGGAAACCATTCATCGAGCCAGATACATCCACGATGAAAACATATTCACGGGGAGGAATAATATCAGCGGTTACCCGTTTAGGCGGCTGCATCATGGCAAGGAAAAAGTTCTCGTCTGTGCCTTTATAAAGCAATAAACCTGATTGAATGGCATCCCCTTTTAAGCGATATTGTAAAATAAGGTCGCGGTTCCCTTCAAATTCATTGCCTGGTTTTAGGGTTGCCACAACCTTTTCAGTGCCATTGTATTGAATATCCATGTCGTGCGAAGCGCAGCGGACATCTTTTACCGGCATACCTGCATTCAAATTTATTTTAATATCAAATGTGTACATAGGTTTTTCACCTTCCTTGGTATAAGGGTTAGCCACCCATTTATCATTTTCCGGCGCTGTTGCGGCTGACTGGTTGGAATAGCGGGGTCCAACAACTGTAGGATATACAAATTCATAAACGCCATTTTCAGGTATTAACAATTCTGTATAACACATTTCTACTTTAATCAGGTCGCCAGGCATAATGTTAGCAACATTCATCTGGAAAACGTTTGGACGCTGCTGTTCCAGCAGTGAAGCGCTTTTACCTTGCTGCTTGGCATCTTCATAATCCTGGCGCGCCTGGTTTCGTTCCTTAATTACAGCTTTAATAATCCGCTCACCAATAGTCATGGTCATTTTATAAACTGCTGCCCTTGTGGAGGCAGGAAACACATAAATAGCCTCAATAGGTTTCTTCCCTTCGTTTTTATATTCCTGGGTTACCATTACATCAGCTATAATACCTGCAATATTCACCTCTGCTTTAGTAGATTTCAAAGGTAGCTGGTCGGTTTGAGAGTCATCGCCCTGAACAAAAAAGTAGGGCGACAAGGTCTTGTCACTATTATTTTCAGATGACTGGGCACAAGCCTCAATGGACATCATATTTAATGACAAAAACAACAGCGAAAAGATTTGTCGGATTCTGTTGTTACGAATGAGATTTATTAAGTTTTTCATAATCTTACATTTTAAAAGTTAGACAATTTTCTGAAGCTTCTTTTGATATTAAGATGCAACATTCATTGAAATTCCATAAATAGTTTTATGATTTTATGGAATTTAAGATGCGATATATTTTCAAATTGGCCATCGAAATAATTCTTGCCCTTCTGCTTGTAGTTTTTTCTTATTTAGCATATCTTGTATAACAAATTATTAACAGGATGAAAAAGTTAAAAATACTTACTTTACTCGCTTATTTCGGAATACAATACGGGTATTCACAAGAAAAATACAATTATGCCGCCTTTGATTGGTTTGAATATGAGGGGAAAGATTCCTTATTCTCTCAAATAATACTTAAAGAAAATGAATATTTAAACCCTATATTGCCTGGATTTTATCCTGACCCAAGTATATGCAGGGTTAACGATGATTATTACCTTGTAAACTCATCCTTTTCATACTTCCCGGGAGTACCAATTTTTCATAGTACAGATCTGGTAAATTGGCAACAAATTGGCCATATTTTAAACCGACCCTCGCAGCTTAACCTTGATCAATTACCTATTTCGTATGGAATTTATGCACCTACACTTCGTTACCATAACGGAGTCTTCTATATGATTACCACGCTGGTTGGCGGTAAAGATAATTTTTATGTTACTGCAAACAATCCTTCCGGCCCCTGGTCTGATCCCATTTGGTTACCTGAAATTCAAGGAATAGATCCATCTTTCTTTTTCGATGAAAATAACAAAGCGTATATTATTAACAATGGGCCTCCTCCTGAAAATAAAGAATTATACGAAGGACACAGGGCTATATGGATTCAGGAATTCGATTTATCTTCCGGTAAACTAACTGGCCCTCGTAAAATTATAGTAAATGGTGGTTCCGATATCTCCAAAAAACCTGTTTGGATAGAAGGACCGCACATTTTTAAGACAAAAGGCTTTTATTACCTTATTGCTGCCGAAGGTGGAACAGGAGATGAGCACTCAGAAGTTGTATTCCGAAGTGAAGATGTATGGGGGCCATATCTGCCTTTTGAAGGTAATCCGATCCTCACACAACGTAAACTCGACAAAAATAGAAAAAATCCCGTATCCAGTACTGGTCATGCCGACTTTGTAGAATTGCCCGATGGAACCTGGTGGGTTGTTTTTCTTGGTTGCAGGCCATACGACAACGGTTTTTATAACACAGGCAGGGAAACTTTTATGCTTCCTGTGCATTGGGATGGTCAATGGCCAATCATCACAAATAGTAATGAAGAGGTTAAATATGTAAACAAAAACCCTTATTTGCCGGCACAAGCAAAGACACTATCGCCAATGAATGGCAATTTCAAGGTAAGGGACGATTTCAACAGCGAAACACTATCATATACCTGGAATTTAATCAGGACTCCCAGAGACACATGGTACAGTCTCAAAGAAAAACCGGGTAGCTTAATCATAAGGCCCAGACCGGTTGCTATATATTCAAATGGCAATCCTTCTTTTATTGGGCGCAGGCAGCAACATACCAATTTCTCAGCGTCTGCCTCCATGCAATTTAATCCTTTGTCATCAAAAAATACTGCAGGTATGGTGGCCTTTCAAAATGAAAAATTTTATTTATTCCTTGGTGTAAAAAAAGTAGATAACAGTGCACAGATATTTGTGGAAAGTTCAGGCAGTAACCTGAACAATGGTAAGCCTACCATCATTGCAAATGCACCTTTAGCCCAAACACAGAATGTTTACCTTAAAATTGATGGGAAAGGCCGTTATTACAGCTTTTATTATGCTACCAAACAAGACCAATGGGTTCTTTTAAAAGAAAATGTTGATGCCAGTATATTAAGTACCAAAATAGCGGGAGGATTTGTAGGCACATACATAGGTATGTATGCATTTAATGAGGAATAACCATAGTGTTGTCAATTATAAATTGTCGCATCCTTGCCACCCCCTAATCCCCCAAACGGGGGACTCTCGCAACTCTTTTAGAGCTCAAGGGAAATCGCTATCGGAGATAGAAATTATTCTATGAACGGCGAAGCCCTCGCCGAAGGCAATAATTCGGGTTAAGATGAAAGGCTGAAACAATTTCGGTAAAATATTTTGATGGTTTTAATTCCGGCCTTTCTTTTTTATCTTTGTTTCAAAACTTTGTTGGTACTACATTGAATTAATGGCGGATCCACAAATTCATACAAAATCCTTTCCATTCGCTTCCCTGATTGATGATGAACTGATTGCGATTTACCGCGGTTCTGCAAACATGGAGGCCATGGGGGAGCTTTACCGTCGTTATTCGCATTTGGTGCTTGGTACTTGTTTTAAATATTTAAAAAACAAAGACAATGCCTGCGATGCAACCATGCAGATTTTTGAGAAACTGATCTCGGATTTAAAAACAAATGATATAAATAATTTTAAATCATGGCTTTATACAGTATCAAAAAATCATTGCCTGATGATTTTGCGTAAAGAAACTTCGATACAAAAGCAAATAGAAATTATTCGCGAAAATACTCCTGAAAAATTTGTGGAAATTTGTGGCGAATTGCATCTTAATCATGAGCAGGATGATGAAAAAAGACTGCTTGCTCTCACACAGGCTTTAACACAGTTAAACAATGAACAGCGCACCTGTGTTGAGCTTATGTATTTTGAGGATAAATCATACAAGGAAATTGCCGATATTACCGGTATGGATATGAATAAAATAAAGAGCCATATTCAGAACGGCAAGCGAAACCTGAAAATATTGCTGGAGAAAACGAATGATGTGGACTAAACAAAATATATTCGAACCTTCCGGATGTCTGAGCAGAGAAGCTTTTGAGGCTTTCAGAAAAGATGAATTATCCCCTGATGTCAAAGCCGCTGCAAACGAACATTTCGCATCGTGTCCATTTTGTGCTGATGCATTGGAAGGCTTTGAAAGTATTGTACCCGAACAGGAAATGGCAAAAGTTATGGCCAATACTGATATTTTGTTTAAAGAAAAATTACTCCTACAGGACAAAAGAGCTACCGGAAAAAGAATTTTATGGATTTCGTTTTCAGCTGCGGCAACTATTCTTTTATTATTAGGATTATTCATCCTTTTCAGAAACAACCATCCTCAAACACAATTGGCACAAAATTTTGTGCCTTCAATAAATACAGTTACCCCTTCTGAGATACCAAAATTAAATAAGATAGAACCAAAAACCTCAACCCCGCCTATTATTACTAAAAACAAAATTCAAGTAGATAAGAAGAATACAGGCTCCTCAATCGCTTCTGGACAATCGTCAAAACCACTGCCCAATAGTGAAGTAACTTCAACTGAACAAACTGAAACAAAATCTTTAGTTGAAGGTGAAACTCAAAAAAAGGATGTGTATGCAACTGCCGGACAGCCTGTTGCAATAGCCGATACTTCTTCAGTTGAACAAGTTAAGCTTACTATGAAATCGATTGCTTATAACGTGTCAGAGGAGTCTAATTCAAAGCGTGAGTTAGCGGCCCCTCCTGCGGCATATAGTGCCCGACGTTCAGCTAGCCATAAAAAGGAAGGAATAGCCTTAGCCAATCATGAGGCTTTAGAAAAAAAAGATGCTGCAACCGAACAAGATCGAGTTTTTGTAGTAGTCGAAGAACCGGCAACTTTCCAGGGAGGGAATATTAATAAATTCAGGGAATATGTTGTAAGTCAATTTAAATATTCTGAAGGAGTCGATACATCCGGAAAAGTTATAGTCCAATTCGTGATAAATACTAAAGGTAAAGTAACTGATATAAAAATTCTACGAGGTTTAGACCCAGACATTGATAATGAGATAATCCGAATACTTAAAAATAGTCCATTATGGGTGCCGGGAAAACAAGCCGGGAAGCCAGTAAAACAACAGTTTGTGTTGCAAATAAATTTTTCAAAGAAATAACATAAAAATATAATCCCTTGTATATGTGTCCTCCACTAAAGAAATATTTTCTAAAACTTAAAATATTTAGTTTAATGATAATCGTATTCTTTACCCAAGGGAACAAATTGATTTTATGAACTTAGCGATATATTTAGGTAAATAATACGATAAGCATATTAGTTTAAATGTTATCTTTATATTAATGAAACCGGTGAGTAAGACAATATTTTACTTATGAACATTCATTTTCTGATTCCTGAGGATATCAATCTACTTAAAGGAAATTACGTTTACAATAAGCGCATAGCAGAAGGGTTAAAAGCAATAGGTCACCAGGTAATAATTCAACAACTGCCTGATGATTTTCCGTTTCCTTCAGATACAAGCCTTCAACAATGCAGGCAAATAATGGGAGCAATTCCGCAAGCGGAACCTGTTATCATTGATAACCTGGTATTTGGAGTAATCCCTGACATCCTGAAGGACTTTTACTTACAAAAACCAATCGTTGCATTGGTTCATATAACATTGTCAGCCGATCCGAACTTAACAGCATATCAAAGAGAGATGGTATTAAGTTTAGAAAAAAAGGCCCAGAAATATGCTAAAAAATTTATTGTATCGAGCTCATATACAGCTAATTTACTTACAGCAGCCGGTATAGAAAAAAATCAAATAAATGTCATTATTCCTGGCGTCGATAATTATCCACAGAAAAAAATTTATCCGGGAAAGCCATCTAAATTACTAAGTATTGCCAATTTTACCCGCAACAAGGGATACATGACACTGATGAAAGCGCTAACTGCTTTAAAAAATAAGGATTGGGAACTCCATTGCTTTGGTAACCTCAATTTTGACAAAGAATATGTGGATGAACTTCAAATGATGATCCGTCGCAACGGGCTAAAGGAAAAAGTATGGCTTCATGGTCCGGTTTCCGGTAAAGAATTATCTGATGTCTATCTGAATGCTGATTTATTTATCCATGCTTCAAATTTTGAAACTTATGGCATGGCAGTTGCTGATGCCTTAGCTCATGGAATCCCTGTCATAACGTCCACCGGAGGAGGAATTTGCGAAACAGTTCCTGTAAAAATGGGGCAATTTTTTAATCCTGGTGATGTTTATGTATTACAGACGATTATTGAAGAATTACTCGAAAATCCCCAACTTTATAAAACGTTATATACCGAAGCATCCACCTATCACAATCAAGTGCATACGTGGCAAAAAAGCCTTGAATCGTTCGAGCTTACGTTAAAAGAAGTTACATCTTTATAAATCAAATCTTAAAGATGGTAAGCCCCAAACCACTTAGCCAATACCTGATGAAATTTATGAAACCCCTTGGGATCGGCATACATCAAGATGCAAGCCTTTGTAACTAAGTTTATGCTATTTTCTTGCGCTATCTGTATTGCCTCTTCAGTTTCGCATCCACGTTGAATCCAGATGTGCCTAAATCCTTTTTCAATCGCCTCTTTCATTATGCTTGCAGTATCCCGTTTATGAGTAACGATTAACAAAGTTGAAACATCAGATGGAAGATCTGCAATAGAACGAAAACAAGGATATCCTTCTATAGAATCTGTATTTGGATTAATAGGTAAAATCTGATACCCTTTTTCTTTTAAGGTCCTAAATACTACATTACCAAATTTTTGAGGATCCCGCGATACTCCGGCGATAGCCAAAGTTTTGTTATTGAGAAAGAGGTTAATAGTAGTTCGTGAGTTCATAGGCTAATTGTATTAAATTAATCCATCACTGGTAACCAACAACTAAAATTAATTATAATGCAAATATACTGGGCTTTAGCCCTGAATTAATTAAACTTATATCGAACTAACGTTATTTATCCAATTCTTTCCAGATAAGGGCAGCGGCACCCAGTACAGCAATGTTTTTATCCTGAAGGCCTGATGGTAAAATTTTTATCTTGTTCCGGTAAATATTTAATAAGTGATTTTCAAAACTTTCGCGGGTAGGTTTAAAAAGCAATTCACCGGCTTTAGCTAACCCACCAAAAAGAAAAATAGCTTCAGGAGTAGTAATTGCAACAGCATCAGCCAGTTTAGCCCCAAGAATAAATCCTGTATATTCAAATGCTTTTAAGGCAATAGGATCATTGCGCTTGGCGGCCTCATAAATTTTTTCAGAGGTAAGATCAGAAAAATTGTATTTGCGAAGTTCACTATCTTCGGTCATATTGCACATAAGCTCGAAAGCTGTGCGTTTCATACCAGTAGCGCTGGCATAAGTCTCTAAACAACCCTGTCTGCCGCAACCGCATTGACGTCCGTTAGGTTCAGCTATGACATGCCCAAGCTCACCAGCAAAGCCGTCAAAGCCGTAAATCATTTCGCCGTTCGATACAATTCCGCTTCCCAAGCCTGTTCCAAGAGTAATGATGATATAGTCACGCATCCCTTTTGCGCCTCCGTAAAGGCCTTCGCCGATACCAGCTGCATTAGCATCATTGGTCAGTACAATAGGAATATTATAATACTTTTTGAATAAATCCGCAAAATGAATTACGCCCTTCCATTTTAAATTCGGGGCAAATTCAATGGTCCCCTTGTAATAGTTACCATTTGGCGCTCCAACACCAATCCCTTTAATCTCGATGGTGCTTTTAATTGGGGCTATGGCTTCTTCAATCTCCTTATAAAGGCCTTTTTGATAATCTTCTACGTTGTCATGGATATCTGTTGGCATTGATCCCTCTAAAAGAACATTCCCCTGACGGTCTACTAACCCAAATTTGGTAAAGGTTCCACCAATGTCCACCCCAATAACAATTTGCTTCATATAGATACGTTTTTAATGATGTTTATTTTTTAAGTTTGAACTAACTAAGTTTATAACATTGTTAAATTTATTTTAAAATGAGCTGAGGAACAAAGATAAAAATTTATTCGTCTTTTTTATTGTTTTTAATAGAGACCTCCAAGCTTTGTAACCTACCAACTTTAATTCGGCTTTCGCATTTTCGCTCCAGAATATTTTGATTCAAACACTTGTAAATTTTTTTATTGGTATGTCGTCCATATAGGTTAAAAGTTGCCAATATCGCCAGGAGAAAAACAAATAATCCGGTTAAACCCAACTGAAGATATTTTTTTTCTTTTACTTTATACCTGATTATAAGCACTATAAAAACTATAAGGCTGCCAAAACTCAAATAAAAAGCGTAAATGACTTTGATGGGTTTAAATTCAAATGTTACATCATTGGTTCCTTTGTCTATTTGAACCGACATAAATGTATCGTTCGTTTTGACAATCGATTGCTCTTTCCCATTGACCGTTGCTTTCCAATATGGATAATAATTTTGCAGCAAAACGAGAACATGAGGTTTATCAGTCTTTATTTTAGCTTTTAATAGGTTGGGATTAAAGAATGTAATGCAAATTTTTTCATAAGATTTTTTATCAATCGTACTAGTATCGATTATATCTTCTTTATTTATAGAGGAAGCCAGAAATAATAAGGGATTGTTGATGACCGCCTGATATGTTTTGTTTTTCATTGCTTTTGCTTCTGAATACAAACTATATGGACTGTTACCGTCGCAGGATGGTATTTTATGGTAAATAGCAAGGTTTTGCCATAAATAAGGAATTGTGCCCCTCAAAGCATCATTATTTGTTTGGCTCATCGGCAGTGTGAGAGAAGGAATAGGATAGTCTTCAGGAAAACCCGAGAATGCATGATTTACTTTTTCTACCGGATATTTATAAACAATAGTAGCATAAATATTCATTTGGGTTGACAAAATCATGTCTGTGCAGCTTATGAAAACAATATAATAGATAAAATTTTTCGGACGATATTTGAAAACCAAAATAAGTAATGCTATTATTCCGATCTGTACTAAGCATTGTAAAAATATTCTCTCCTTAATACCGGCTATCTTATCAAAACTAAAAAATCCTTCAAAAAGTAGTTGTTTGAATTGCCATTTCTCAATCTTGAATAACATAAATAATTGAAGTAACCCGAGTATAGCCAGTATAATTATAAGATATCTGAAAAAATTTTTAAAAATTTGTTTGTTTGTCAGCATACGCTCCAGTCCGTAACCTGCCGCAAGTAAAAAGAAAAAAATCGTGAACACACGGAACAGGGCGGAAAACCGAAACAAGTCCATCAAAGGTAAAAACATGTATAACCATTTGCGAAAGGGAACAATTTGCGCAAAAGCAGTAAGAATAAATAACAAACCTATTAAAGAAAAAAACCTTGCTTTGAGAGAAATATTTTTTTGGAAATTCACAAAAATAAACAATAGTAGGGGAATAATGCCCATATAGCAATTTATAATTGAGAAATCTGTTCCCCAATAATTCTGGTCGTTTATGCTTGCAGCGTAAGGAAAAATAAATGTTATTAGCGCCTTGGCGGGCAAAGATCCGGTTAAAATACCCCATTTGCTATTATCAAATGCCAAACCTGCTCCCCTGGTTATATGAGTTGTAAGGTCTAAAGAACTAATTATAACTACTGCACTTAAAAGAAAAAAAACAAGAGCTGAAAGAGACAAATACATCAACCATTGTTTTAGTTTTATTAGGTCTTTTGTTAACAGGAACTGAAAAAGAAAATAGATAAAAAACGCAAGAAATAGGTAAAATGAAGAAATGAATATTCCCGGATACCCTCCTGAAAACATCATAAAGAAACAAAAGCCTAATTTCATGCTATCAATAAAACTGGGCTTGGTGCGTAATTGAACAAAATAAAAGTAAATGAACGGAAACCAGGCAGCGCTTATAATCCAACCTATATGCTGTGCATTACTTATAAAAAAACCGCAAAGCATGTAGGCCGCAGCAATAATAATGCGAGTTGCCCGTGACATTGAATACAATTGGGCAACTTTATAAAACCCTATTCCTGCAATATACAGGTGCAATAAATACTCAAAATGTACAGCGTAAATATCATATTTTCTAATTAAAGAAATGATCCAACTAACTGGATACCAAGTATTAGGATCACCCATTTGCGCAAAACCAGAGTTCATAAATGGATTCCATAGAGGTAAAATCCCATTGCTTAGTGACTCTCCTATGAAATGTTTCCATGGCAAATAAATATCCATGATATCCCATTTCATTGTTGAAATGCCAAGAACTATCTGCCACATTCCGATTAACAGTATCAAAAGGAGTATTAAATAATCTGTAAGCTGATTATTTTTTGTCATTGATATTTATTTAAAACGCACTTAATGAATCACTAACACTTTGGTCACAATAGTCTTCGATCCGTCATCGTTGCTGCAAAATACCAAGTAAATTCCTGTAGCTACACGTCTTCCTCCACCTGTTTTGCCATTCCAAACAGCCTGGCCGCCTAATGACTTAGTTTGGTAAACCAAATTCCCAGAGATGTCCGTAATCTTTATATGCGTGTTTTCAATTAATCCGGTAATCACAATATCGCCCTGGTAATCTTCTCTTACAGGGTTAGGAAATACATAAACATTCGTAAAATCGTCATTTGGTTTAGTGGCATTAGCCCGATAGGAGATAATTCCCCGGTCAGTGCCAAAAAATACTTCGCCAGTATGCTCATCAATAGCTATACTAATAATATTATTAGAAAATATAGGGCTGTTATCCGTATTAAAATGATAAATTTCCCGGGTTCCATCAGGCGAAAACAAAAACGCACCTCCTTTTTGGGTACCAAACCATTTACGGTTAGCGCCATCTACAACAATACTATTAATAGTTTCGGTTCCCAACAAAGGATCAGCATTGGTAGTACCATCATTACGGGGGATGGACACTTGTGTACCTGCGGTTTCGCCGTCGAATATACCTTTTGGATTAGAATACACAACAGGCCCATGATCAGTACCCACCCAAACAGCCCCATCGCGGTCGCTGGTAACACAAAGCACCCTCTCTATTACATCGCCATAAATACTTAAAGGGTTGAATTTTCTAATACTGTCATCCTTTTCATTATCTATGGTGCCCATTGGATCAAAAACAAACAACCCGTGATTAGGAGGTAACGGTATCCAAAATTGTTTGTAATGGTCAATGTGTATATCGCCAAGAGCATAAGTATTAAGGAACGAACCCCAGGATAAACTTGTCCATTTGCCATTTGGTTTCAAAACTGAAATTGGTGCGCTAACTCCTCCTTGCGCTATCCAAAGATTATTGTCTGCGTCAATTGTTATGCCTCCTATACAAAAAGAAGATTGACCAGGAATATTAGTTCGCAATGGGCTATTCTTATCCGTATAATGCTCAACAACCTGGCCATTTTGGTAAACAAAAACCCCATCGCCCCATGCGCCAACGTAAATTTTTTGCGGGTTCAATGGATCAGCTGTCACTGCAGTATAATCAAAAGCGCTTTCGTTGCGGAAGCTCTGCCAATTTTCATTATTAAACAGAAACAATTCGCCTCTAAAATAAAGAGGGGCCATTGACGAAGTGGTCCCTCCGCCAGTAACATAGAGTGTGCCGTTCATATACTGCATACTCCTTACATGTTCCGTTTTTGGACCAGTGGGGAAAAAACTTTGATAATTTGACGATCGGGCAGGGTTTAGCACTAATCCGACCTGATCATCTGCAATCCATATATTTCCATCTCCATCCATCAGCGAGCTATTGGGATTGGCATAAGTGTAGCCATAATCGTCAATGGTTGTCAACAATTCCAAACTGAAATTTAATACAAAAACATGAGCATGCCCAGAAATCAATAGTTTGTCCCCACATTGCCTGATTTCGGACTTTGTCAGATGCTGATCTGTTAATATTTTTACCCAGGTATTATTTTGAAGATAGTAAAGAGTATCAGTATTTTGGTTTGTTCCGTTATAATTAGCAACCACTTTCCCGTTAAAAATTCCCAACAAATTAAATTTACCTGTATCGTTCGGAATTGATACATCGCGGTGCCATCGAGTATAATTCACTAAGAAAGGATCATTCATATCTGCCTTAAATATTCCCTTCTTAGTGGCAGCATAAAAATTTTGACCATCAGCAACAAGTGCAAACACCTCATAACTGTTACCATACTCTCCAATTACATAAGTGTCTTTAATTTCAAGTTTCTCGAGATCGAGCACTACGATTCCAAACGAATATGATAAGTAAGCAAAATCGCCACGAAAAAAAATATGGTTGGCCTTCTTTGATCCCAGCATAATTCGTTTCTGGATAATGGAAATATTGGTCACCTGGTAATTCTTTACGAGGTCAATATTACCGTTATCGTAAGCGATCAATAAAATATTTTTTTCAGGATAATACTCCATGGAACTAATTCCAATATCCGACAAGCCTGTGATTTTCGATAATTTTTGAATACTATTATCGTGTGTGTCATAGGTAAAAATATTATTAGGTGTAGCGCAATATAATTTTGAGCCAATTTTCACAACCTTCTTGCAGCGGCTATAAGGTAAATGATCGCGCCATGCACCAACAGGAATTTGGGCATTAACCGAAATGATAAGTAAAGAAAGTACTATAACGAATACCTTTTTCATTTCAAGATTATTTATCTAAAAACGCAGATTATTCATTGTTATTTTGGCAACCATCTTAATTGGTCATTAGATCGATTGCCTTATATACTCAACAAAATTTGCAAAAGCCCGGGCACGATGGCTAATTTTATTTTTTTTGGTAAGGGCCATCTCTGCAAATGTTTGCTGATATCCGGTAGGAACAAAAATCGGGTCGTACCCGAATCCTTCGGTGCCCAATCTTTCGTCAGTAATTACTCCATCCACTATTCCTTCGAACAGATGCTCGGATATCCCGTCAATATATGCAATTACTGTGCGAAAACGCGCTTTACGATTTTTGACATTCTTTAATTGGGTTAAAACTTTTTCAATATTGGCCTCCGACCGTTTGGCTTCTGAACCAAAAATTTCAAGCAAACCGGCATATCGTGCCGAATGAACTCCTGGCGAGCCTTGTAGAACATCAATTTCTAACCCGGTATCGTCTGCAAAGCAGGGACTATGAAATCGTTCGAAAATATATCTTGCTTTTTCAAGAGCATTACCTTCAAGCGTAGGCTGGTCTTCGGGAATCTCACCGCTACAACCTATTTCCTTTAAACTCATCAATAAAAAATGATCCCCCAATAAATCCTGAATTTCTCTCAGCTTGTGTGGATTATTAGTAGCAAAGATAATTTTCTTCTGCATCAAAATTTTATTTAACTGCACAAAGAAACAAAAACCCTCTGTAACTCCTACAATTTTCCTATATCATAAATATTAACAACCCGTAGCGCTAAAGCCTCCAAATTGGGTAGGTCGTGGGTTAACGCACATTACCGGTATCTTGGCCTCATTTGCAATAATATGTTGTTCCGAAGCGCCCATGATATAATCGGCATAATTGATAGCTTTGGTAGTCATAATCAAAATCAGGTCAGCTTGGGCCTTGCGTGCAAACTCAATGGTCTGATCTGCAAAATTCGTTTTAGGTTCAGCGGTAAAAATTTCGTAATCTACCTCTTTATTCTTAAAGTACTTTTCTGTAAACCTCATGTTAGAAATAATCCCCCTAATGAAGCCTTTATCTTTGAATGTTGGTTTAAATACAAGAATTTTGGAATTGAACAGTCTGGCAATGAAACAGGCCCAACCAATTTTTTCTTTATTCTCCTTTTTAAAATCAACAGGAAAAACCAAACGTGCGATTGTATCGCCCTTAGGCGGTTCCTGAACAATAATCATCGGCGCCTTAGAAGTAACCGTTACTTTCAGTGCCCAACTACCTGTCAGCTTCTGCAATCCATGCATACCATGAGTACCCATAACCACTAATTCAGCATTCAACTCATTAGCAACTTCTCCTATGGTAGAAAAAATTGATCCTTCCCGAACCAAAACATGAGGTTGTACTTTAAATGTATTAAATGTTTCATCGGCCTGATCTTTAATCTTTTGCTCTGCTTTCTGGATATCAGCATCCTTTTTGAGGATATGAAGCAACGTAATCTCTCTATGAAGAATTTTAGAAAACTTAACCGCATGCGCTATTGCATGACCTGCGACCGGGGTAAAATCGGTGGGCACCAATATTGTTTGCTCTTGTATATTCATGAGAAAAATTTTGTTAATAAATTTGCTTCATGGCCCCAATAACTATCGGGATCCCATAATTAATTTTTTTATTCACATAGTTCATTCCCTTTTGTCCCTCAATTGCGGGATAGAATTTTCATAAACTGTTTTAAATTTAGGTAAATTTATAAACAAGAAAAAACTTATCTTTGAAAATGCCGTACAAAAAGCATGATTAACTTTACTAAATTTAAGAAATATACTTCTAATTTGCTGAAATTTTTCTTTATTTTTTTAGCATTAGCTTGGATTGTATACGTGTTACCTGCTAAAAACGTTACCTCAGTAAATATAACATTAAATGCACAAAACAGAAATATACATCTTTCTCAATCTGACGATGTTTCTTTTATCGACCAGCAAAACATCATTTTTCTAAACACAAATGAACGCATACTTATTTTCGACGGACATACCTGGAATAATATCCCTCTTGTCGGAAAAATATTGATTACCAAAGACGATCAAAATAATATATTGGTTGCGAATGAAATATTTATAGGAAGGCTCTTATTTTTAGGAAGAGAAAAACCAATCATTGATACAATTCTATCGAATTGGCAAGGAAAGCAAAAAGAAGTACTTGAAAAATTCTTCTATTTAGATAACCATACATACCTTTCCACCCGACACTTTATTTACAGGATCGACGGGCAGAAAATTATTACCCTCGATTCCGCATGCGATGGAATATCTGTCTTTAATGGTAAAAATAAAGTATATGTAATAAAACAAAACCGTTTCATTAACAGGTTTGGACATACACTCCACGATTCTATATCTTCTTGTTTTAAATTGACCGCAAACGATGAAATCATTGATTTTTTAGAAGTTTTAGGAGACCCTAAAATCACCCCCCCCGCGTATTTCCGATGGTGGGCATGGACTATATATGGGATAATTCTAATTCTCCTCGCTTTCTTTTATTGGCGTAAACGCAAACATGATTTTGAAGCAGAAAAAGCAAAACTTGAACAGATCATTAACCAACGCACTGCTGAACTAACACGCGAAAAAGAAAAAACTGACGAATTGCTCGCCAATTTATTACCTAAGGATACTGTTGACGAACTGAAAAATACCGGCAAAGCCACTTCGCAAAAATTTAACATGGTAACCGTGCTTTTCTCCGATATCCAGGGATTTACAAAGATTGCAGAGCAAATGAACCCTGACAAGCTCATCGACGAATTAGATAACTTCTTCTTTCATTTCGACTCGGTTGTAGAAAAATACAACATCGAAAAAATAAAGACTATTGGCGATGCCTATATGTGTGCTGGTGGAATTCCTTATAAAAACCGTACAAACCCGGTCGAAGTTGTTTTGGCAGCCCTAGAAATGCAGGAATACATGCGCCAGTTAAGACAAAAAGACGTTAACATCTGGGATTTGCGGATAGGAATTCATACTGGTGCAGTAATTGCAGGGGTTATTGGTCATAAAAGAATGTCGTACGACATTTGGGGCGATACGGTAAATACCGCAAGCCGTATGGAATCGTCGGGTGAACCAGGCAAAGTCAATATATCGGGGCATACCTATGAAATGGTAAAAGAATTTTTTATCTGCGAATATCGTGGGAAGATGCCTGTAAAATATAAAGGCGATATCGACATGTACTTTGTTAAAGGTATTCGACCGGAGCTCTCGGTTGATTTAAAGATGACCCCCAACAAAAGATTTTTTATCCAGTTACAAATACTCCGCCTACTCGACGTAGAAGAATTCATCATCGGCAAGCTGAATAACGAACTTCCTGAAAACATGTATTTCCACAATGCCTTATATACAAAAGACATTTATACATTAGCAGAGCTGATAGGTCGCGCTGAAGGTATATCACAAGAAGAGCTTCTGCTTGTCCGCACTGCAGCTTTATTGTTAAATACCGGGTTCATTAATGTTTATGATAATTACGAGAACGAGAGTGTAAAATTTGCCCGTGAAATTCTCCCAAAATTCAGGTACTCTTCCGAACAAATAGATGCAATTTGTAACCTAATACTTTCTACTCGTTTTACCGACGTAATAAAAAATAAAAGCGAAGCCATTTTATTGGATGCTTGTCATAATTATCTTGGAAGGGTAGACTACCTCGACAATTCGTTAAATCTATATAAAGAAGTGAAGGTAAGGGTCTCCTCATTATCTGAAAAAGAATGGCTTTACCACGATTTACGGTTAGTTGAACACCACCTGTTTTATACTGATACGGCAAAAACCCTGAGAGAAGTTTCTATTGAAGCACAAATGCGAAAAATCAAAGAATTTGCCAAATTTAATTAATCGACCATAAATCCTTAGGCGGAATTCATTAACTTTGCGGTTTATTATAATCTTATATTAGTCAAATATGGTCAATTTGGATTGGAAAAACCTGCCATTTGGGTATGTAAAAACAAACTACAATGTTCGGTGTTATTGCAGAAACGGATCGTGGGGAGAGCTTGAAATAAGCTCATCGGAACATATTAATATGCACATGGCCGCTACAGCCTTGCATTATGGCCAGGAGGCATTTGAAGGATTAAAAGCATACCAAGGGAAAGACGGGAAAATCCGTTTATTTCGGGTTGAGGAAAATGCAAAACGTATGGCTAATACGGCAGCTTACATCCGTATGACAGTACCTCCAGCAGACCTTTTTATAAAAGCAGTAAAGACCGTTATTCAATTAAATAAAGAATTCATTCCTCCTTACGGGTCAGGAGCATCTCTTTATATTCGGCCCTTGCTGATTGGCACGGGTGCCCAAGTTGGCGTTAATGCGGCCAACGAATATCTATTACTAATGTTTGTTACACCGGTTGGGCCTTACTATAAACAGGGTTTTACACCCATCGATGCTGTCATTGAACATGAAACCGACCGTGCTGCACCTTTGGGAACCGGTCATATTAAAGTAGGCGGAAATTATGCAGGCAGTCTTCCCGCCCAGGATAGGGCGCACAAACTTGGTTATTCAGTGGCAATTTATCTCGATGCCCGAGAAAAAAAATACATAGACGAAGCAGGAACAGCTAATTTCTTTGGAATAAAAAATAATACATACATTACACCCGATTCACATAGCATTCTGCCGTCAATCACTAACAAGAGCCTTACCCAACTGGCTGAACATCTTGGTATGAAAGTTGAACGCCGTAAAATTCCAATAGAAGAACTGGCTACTTTTGAAGAAACAGGTGCTTGCGGAACGGCTGCTGTCATCAGTCCATTCAATAAAATTGATGACCTTAAGAACAATAAAACTTACCAATACTGCAAAAACGGTAAAGCTGGTCCTTTCAGTGTTAAGTTATACGAACATTTAACAGGCATACAATATGGTGACCTGCCTGATCCTTTTAATTGGGTGAGCTTTGTGGATTGAAGTTTCTAAATTAGGCCCTGCAAGAAAAATGTATCTTTTTGAATAAAGATAATAGCCTATCCTTAGGCATGCTTAAGGATAAAATCAGCAGGTATATTCAATTTTTCATACAATTTTTTAGCTAAATCCATATTTACTTTTCGTTTCCCATTAAGGACTTCGTTGAGTCGGGTAGCTGTGATTCCTAGTATAGCTGCAAGTTCGCGTTGTTTCATCCTGCTTTCTCTGTCCCTTAAATTGTAAGCCACGTCGAATGTTGAGTATTATATTGTAAATTACAATACACGACAATTTAAAACAGACATAACCACTAATTCATTTTTTTTGTCATAAAAAAATTTTTTCTGATAGAAAGAACAAAAAATGAAATAATTATCCGGCTGCCATCATATGTGAGGACTGATGGAGTTGAACAATTGATAGACTATTTGGCGTATAGTGAAGCTACTTCTCGTTCTCAAGCTAAACAATCTGACGTAGATTTACTTGCAAAGGAAGTAAAAAAAAGGTGGTGGAAAAAGAATAAGAAAAGATTAGTTAAGTGAAAATTATAGTAGATACTAATCTTATATTTAGCGCTTTGCTTAACTCGAGTGGTAAGATCAGAACTCAAAGAATCTCAATTTCGTCTTTATAAAAAGCTTCATTTCATTGACGAGAAATTAATCGCTGTTGAAATATGGAATTTTGCTGAGAAAGTTGTTGGAGAGATAGATATTGATGACATTGATTTTATTGCACTTAGCAAATATTTAAATGGTTATTTGTGGACTGGCGATAGAGAATTATACAACGGATTGAAATCTAAAAGGTACTTGAAAGTATATAATACTCAGGAATTATTCGAGCTTAGAGAAAGTAAAAGAAAAAAATAAAACATTTTTGTAATTTGTCATTGTGAATTCTTATACTTTTAAACCTAAGAATAAGACACTTCCAAAGGAAAAATAAAAATTTATCAGAAGAAAAACTCAGGTTACTTGAAGAAATAGGCTTTTTCGAAATAAGTAACCTTTAAATACAAGGAAGCGGCAAACAATTCGGATTCATTTAGCCAAATTTATTTTTTATAACTTTTTGTTTTACATTTGAAAGATATTAGTTTGGATACCAGATTTGGTTAGGACAAACGAATAATATTTAGTTAACCTGCATTATTCAGGTATGAATAATGCAGGTTAAAATTCTCATATTAATTGAAAACTGAAAGATCTTTGCAGATTTATCAAAAAGCCATTAAATATATTATATCCATGAGAAAAGCGTTCGTTAGAAATTCATCAATTATTTCACTTGTAGCATTGGCCCTTTTAATTACCTACTGTTCTTTATCAACCAACAATCCTTCTTATAAAAATGCCGGCCTGTCGGCTAATGAAAGGGCAAAAGATTTATTAAGCAGGATGAGCATTGAAGAAAAAATTGCACAGATGGTTGGGGCATGGAGAGGAGGCCAGTCTGATTTTGATGCCAATTTTATGAGTGATACTGCTGCAATGCGAAATATTTTTGGTTATGGCATTAACTCTGTTCATCCTTCGTTTTCAGATTTGAAGACAACAATAGAACTGAGAAACCAACTTCAAAAGTACCTTGTAGAAAAAACCAGGTTAGGGATTCCGACAATCTTTGTTGATGAAGGTCAGCATGGGTTAATGCGTCCAGAGGCTACTTGTTTTCCGCAGGCAATTGGCCTTGCATGTTCATGGGACCCTAAACTTTTCGAACAGGTATATACGGTAGTGGCCAATGAAATGAGATCGCGTGGTACGCACCATGCTCTTTCGCCTGTAATTGATGCATGCAGGGATCCGCGATGGGGACGCACCGAAGAAACATACGGAGAAGACGCTTATTTGAATGGAGTACTGGGTACTGCTGCGGTTAGAGGGTTGCAGGGTTCATCTAACGGAATTGTTGCACCCAATCATGTTGCTGCCACATTAAAACATTTCGTAGGCCACGGACAGCCCGAAGGAGGTATTAATCAAGCTCCTGCAAATTATTCTTTAAGGGTTTTACGGGAGTTCCACATGCCCCAGTTTAAGACCATCATTGATAGTGCAAATCCGGTAGCAGTTATGCCTTCATATAACGAGGTTGATGGAATACCCTCTCATGCTAACACTTGGTTGCTAAAGGATGTTTTAAGAAAAGAATGGGGTTATAAAGGGCTTATAGTTTCGGATTACAATGGTGTTGACGAACTTTTTCAAAAACATTTTGTAGCCAAAGACGGTAAAGATGCTGCCGAGTTGGCCTTTAATGCTGGTGTTGAATATGAATTTCCTTCAGGAAACCAGTATTTCTTTTTACCGGAACTATTAAAAGAAGGAAAAATAAAACAAGCAGATATCGATACAGCTGTTTTTAAGGTACTTAAACTTAAGTTTCAGTTAGGATTATTTGAGAATCCTTATGTTGATTATAATTCTGCTGTAGAAGCAAGTAAAAATCCCGCATCTGCACAATTAGCGTTAAAAGCGGCACATGAGGCAATCGTTTTATTAAAAAATGAAAATAATCTTTTACCGCTGTCTAAAGACAAATATAGAAAGATTGCAGTGATAGGGCCTTGCGCCAAAAGGGCATATTTTGGAGGCTATGCCGGGGAACCCTATCATAAAGAAAGCCTTTTGGAAGGGATTAAAAAGAAAGTTAACGCCAATACCCAAGTTCTGTTTGCCCAAGGTTGTAAGCTTACAACCAATGATACCCTTAGTTTTTATAACTGGAAATCAGATACGATCAAATTTCCAACCCGCGAAGAAAACATGAAGTTCATTAATGAAGCAGTAGGAGTTGCAAAACAAGCGGAAATCATCATTCTGGCAATTGGTGAAAATGAACAGCTTTGCAGGGAAGCATGGGCAAAAAACCACATAGGCGACGACGCAACGTTAGACCTTTTCGGCCAGCAGGACGAGTTGGTAAAAGCCATTGTGGCGCTCAAAAAACCGGTATTGGTTTATCTTATGAATGGCAGGCCCCTGTCCGTTAACTATATTGTTCAGAATGTGCCTGCAATTATCGAAGGATGGTATATGGGTCAGGAAACAGGCATTGCAGCAGCAGACATTATCTTTGGCGATGTCAATCCATCGGGTAAATTAACGATAACATTTCCAAAATCGGTTGGTCAGTTGCCTATGTATTATAACCATAAGCCAAGCGCTCAATATCACAATTACATTTCACAAGATATTGAACCATTATTTCCATTTGGTTTTGGCTTGAGCTATACAAACTTTACCTATAGCAATTTGAAATTGTCCGGCAATACTATGAAAATAGATGGATCGGTTGTTGTATCTATTGATGTTACCAACTCCGGTAAAATTAAAGGGGATGAAATTGTTCAGCTATATATTCATGATAAAGTTAGTTCCGTCACCAGACCCGTAAAGGAGCTAAAAGGATTCGAGCGTATTACCCTGGAAGCCGGTCAGGCTCAAACTGTAAAGTTTACCATTGATAAATCAAAGCTTGCCTTTTGGGACATAAATATGAATTATACCATTGAGCCTGGCGATTTCGAAATTATGGTTGGCAAATCATCCAAAGATTTATTAATTACTAATTTAACCGTAGAATAAAAATAATGTCATAAAAGAATAGACGTCTCATTTTTTTCTTCTGAAACGTCTTTTCTTTTTCAAATAAATTTATGGTTAAAAGCAATACAATAAGTAAACATACATTGATTTTAATGTAACTATTTTTCAGGTTTTTGCTTCTATTGGATATACGAATTCATGTTATTAAGCAGATAACATTAAGCAAAATCCCTTAATTTTGCGGTTCCAATTTTTTAAAGGTCATATTATGTCGGATAAAAAGAATTTGCTAGAGGAATTTCCACCGGTAACAACTGAGAACTGGGAGGCGAAAATTAACACAGACCTTAAAGGCGCCGACTACGATAAGAAGCTGGTTTGGAAAACTATGGAAGGTTTTAATGTTAAGCCATATTATCGTAATGAACACTTGGAAGCTCTTGATTATCTGAAGCAGTTTCCAGGAGAATTTCCGTATTTGAGGGGGAAAAAAATTGATCAAAACGAATGGTATATTCGTCAGGACATTCATGTAAAGGATGTTACACAAGCCAATAAAATAGCTTTAGAAATTCTGCAAAAAGGAGTTACCTCCCTGGGATTTGTGATAAGTAATAAGGCCGGGATCAACGCGACTTTTCTTGAAAAACTTCTTAAAGATATTTGCCTTAGCGCTATAGAAATCAACTTTGTTTGCGGCATTGAAACAATTCAACTGATACCTTTATTTATTAATTATTTAAAAAAACAGGGTTACGATCAGGGCTCAATCAATGGTTCGTTTTCGTTTGACCCGCTTGGTCATCTGGTAAGCGAGGGATGTATATGTTTTAATGACAAGCAAAAAGTGCTTGATGCTGAAAAGAAGTCTATCGGGGAATTGAAATCTTATCCAAATATACGCGCAATAACAATTCACGGTTCATATTTCGCAAATGCGGGTGGCTCTATTGTTCAAAGCCTGGCTTTTGCGCTGGCAATGGGAGCCGAATACCTTACCCAACTTACCGAAGCAGGGCTATCGGCCAGTGACATAGCCAGTAAGTTAAAATTCAACTTTGCAGTTTCCTCTAACTATTTTATGGAGATTGCCAAATTTCGGGCTGCACGCCTGCTCTGGGCAAAAATAGTGGAATGTTATGATATGGATTGCAAAGAGGCAATGTGCATCCATGCCGAAACAGCAAAATGGAACATGACAGTGTATGATCCTTATGTGAACATCTTGCGTTCAACTACTGAAGCCATGTCTGCCGCTCTTGGAGGTGTCGATTCGATGACTGTGAACCCGTTCGACATCACTTATGAAAAACCTACCGATCTGTCAGGGCGTATTGCACGAAACGCGCAGATTATACTTCAGGAAGAATCATATTTTAACAAGGTTGTTGATCCTTCAGCCGGATCATATTACATAGAAAATCTTACTGACTCTATTGTTGCTGAGGCATGGAAACTTTTCCTTCAAGTCCAGGATAAAGGTGGGTTTACGAATGCCTTTAAAGAAGGATTTATTCAAAACCAGGTTAATGAGGTTGCAAAAAAGCGTGAAAACGGCATTGCAACACGTCGTGAAATCTTATTAGGTACCAATCAATATCCGAATTTCAACGAGCTAATCCAACAGGAAGTTTGTGATTTAAGTTATGCTTGTTGCTCTAAATTTACTGACGGCAAGTGTGATGAAGAAGATAGCAATGGTAACAATGATGACAAAGTAGCCGAACCTTTGCATCAATTTCGCGGGGCCCAGGCTTTCGAGGAACTTCGTCAAAAAACCGACAAAAGCGAATATCGCCCGAAGGTATTCATGCTTTCTGTAGGCAATTTGGCAATGCGTAAGGCAAGGGCCACCTTTTCATTTAATTTCTTTGCATGTGCAAGTTTCGAAGGTATTGACAACAATGGATTTGAAACTATCGAAGAAGGTGCAAAAGCAGCGCTCGATGCTAAAGCTGATATTGTAGTGCTCTGTTCCAGCGACGATGAATATGCTGTATTTGCACCGGAAGCTTTTGAAAAACTTAAAGATAAAACCATCTTCGTAGTGGCCGGTGATCCTGCCTGTAAGGCTGATTTAGAGGCTAAGGGGATCAAAAACTTCATTAGTATTAAATCCAACATCCTTGAAACACTTAAATATTATCAGAAAGAATTAAAACTATAGAATCAAGAACCAAGACATTTAAAATGCATAATTATTTGGTTCTAAATATCTAAATAAAATGAAACCGGATTTTTCAAAAATTAATATTAAAAATACATCAGCCTCATCAAAGGCCAGTCTGCCCGAAAGTACTTGGCTTACTCCCGAGCAAATTCCTGTGAAGCCTGTTTATACGGCCGATGACTTAATCGGTATAGAGCATCTTAATTATGCAGCAGGTCTCCCACCATTCTTGCGAGGGCCTTATGCCACCATGTACGTTATGCAACCCTGGACAATTCGTCAATATGCAGGGTTTTCTACTGCCGAGGAATCGAACGCCTTTTATCGTCGAAACCTTGCTGCAGGGCAAAAAGGGCTTTCGGTTGCCTTCGATTTGGCTACCCACCGTGGTTACGATTCAGACCATCAGCGTGTTGTAGGCGATGTGGGTAAAGCAGGGGTAGCTATTGATTCTATCCTTGACATGAAAATTCTGTTCGATCAGATCCCTCTTAATAAAATGTCGGTTTCAATGACCATGAATGGTGCAGTGCTGCCGATACTGGCATTTTATATTGTTGCTGCACTTGAACAAGGTGCAAAACTTGAGGAACTGAGCGGTACCATTCAAAACGACATCCTCAAGGAATTTATGGTGCGCAATACTTACATCTATCCACCCGATATGAGTATGCGTATCATTGGCGATATTTTTGAATATTCATCGAAGAATATGCCCAAGTTCAACAGTATTAGTATTTCAGGGTATCACATGCAGGAAGCAGGAGCAACTGCCGACATTGAGCTGGCGTACACTTTGGCAGATGGTCTAGAATACCTGCGAACAGGCATTAAGTCAGGCCTTGATATAGATGCTTTTGCACCTCGCCTATCATTTTTCTGGGCTATAGGGATGAACCATTTTATGGAAATAGCTAAGATGCGCGCTGCACGTATGCTTTGGGCCAAGATCGTGAAGCAATTTAACCCGAAAGATCCAAAATCAATGGCATTGCGCACTCATTCGCAAACATCAGGATGGTCCCTTACCGAGCAGGATCCGTTTAACAATATTGCCCGAACCTGTATTGAAGCTATGGCTGCTGCATTAGGTCATACACAATCGCTACATACCAATGCACTCGATGAGGCAATTGCTTTGCCAACTGATTTTTCGGCACGTATTGCCCGTAATACTCAAATATACATTCAGGAAGAAACCAATATCTGCAAGGCGGTTGACCCTTGGGCTGGGTCATACTATGTTGAAACGCTTACCCATGAGTTGGCGTACAAAGCATGGACGTTGATCGAAGAAGTGGAAAGCCTTGGTGGTATGGCCAAAGCAATTGAAACCGGGGTGCCTAAAATGCGTATTGAAGAAGCTGCTGCCCGCAAGCAGGCGCGAATCGACTCAGGTAAAGATACCATTGTGGGGGTTAACAAATACCGTCTTGATAAGGAAGATCCGCTCGAAATCCTTGAGGTTGATAATCCTGCTGTTCGCGAGGCACAGATCAAACGTTTACAAAAGCTCAAAGCAGAGCGGAATAACACCGAAGTCCAGGATTCGCTTCAGGCTATTACTGAGGCCGCGCGAACTGGTAAAGGCAATCTTCTCGAACTCTCGGTGATTGCTGCGCAAAAACGAGCAACACTGGGCGAAATATCCGTTGCAATTGAAACAATTTCAGGTAGATATAAAGCTGTGATACGTTCTATTTCAGGCGTATATGCCTCCGAAAGCGGAGACGACGCCACCTTTAATGAAGCCAGGGCAATGGCACAAAAATTTGCCAAACTAGCCGGTCGTCAGCCACGTATTATGATCGCTAAGATGGGTCAGGATGGTCATGACCGAGGTGCTAAAGTTGTTTCAACCGGTTATGCCGACATAGGTTTCGATGTTGACATTGGTCCGTTATTCCAGACACCGGCCGAAGCTGCTAAACAAGCAGTTGAAAACGACGTACACGTTCTTGGTGTTTCGTCACTGGCGGCAGGACATAAAACTTTAGTACCGCAGGTAATTGAAGAGTTGAAAAAACTCGGTCGTGAGGATATTATGGTAATTGCCGGCGGGGTGATTCCTGCCCAGGACTACGATTACCTATACAAAGCAGGGGTGGTTGCTATATTCGGGCCAGGTACTTCGATACCTTATGCTGCTAAGAAAATTCTTGAGGTTTTAATTAAGAGTATTGAGGAATAAAAGAGTATGAATATTCTTAAAGGTAACTAAAGCATTACTAATGGCTCTTGTTACTTAAATTAAAAAGGGTTTCTTTTTCTGTTTTTGACAGGCTATCGTAACCACCTTTTGATATTTTGTCGAGGATTCGGTCAATTTCCTCTTGGTTTAAATTTTTCTGACGGTTATATTCCAGATCATTGATTGGAGGTTTAGTAACTTTCATTTTTCTCCGCTTAAAAATCCCAAAAAACGAATTGAAAAAACGACTAAACATGTTGAATTCTTTACCTTTTTGAAATAGTTTTACCCAAAGAAAACCGTACATAGCGCCTCCTACATGTGCGATATTACCGCCCGGGTTATCTGACGCAATTAAGATGATTGAGAGGATAAAGGAAAAAAGCCCGATATAAATCAATTTAACTTCACCAATAAAAAACATAAGCACCTTAAAATTAGGGGCATAAACTGCTACCGCAATAATTATAGCCATAATAGAAGCGGATGCCCCCATTAATATAGCTGGTTGAAATTTATCTGGGAACGCATTATACACCAGGAAATATAACAAACCTCCAATTATCCCACCTATCAGATAAAGCCTGAGTAGTTTTTTTTCACTGAAATAAACTAGGAATATTTTTCCAAACCAATAAAGGTTCAATACATTGAAAAGAAAATGAAGAATCTCTTTGTGATAAAACATATAAGTCAATAGCGTCCATGGTTTATGGATTAACCCATTAACATATGAAGGCATCGAAAGCCAATAGGGGATATCACTATAAAACACATTTACAATTCCAAACAGTATAAATACGGCGCTATTGATGAATATCAATTTAATTAAGGTACCCCCCTTTTGATAGGTACTTATTAATTCCTGAAAAATTCCTGGCATCAGTTTTTAGTTTTTCTTTAACAAACCAAATTAATAAAAAGTTGTTCGTTTACTATTCCAGTATTTGATAAGGATAAATCCAAATAGCATGCCTCCCAGATGTGCAAAATGGGCAATATTGCTTCCCGGTTGGGTTAATCCCAGATAAAGTTCAAGTGCGCCATAACCAATTACAGCCCATTTGGCTTTAATAGGAATAGGTGGAAACAGAAGCATTAACTCGGTATTGGGGAACAGCATACCAAAGGCCAGCAATACGCCGAAAACAGCGCCCGAAGCTCCAACGGTTGGAATATTAATTAATTTTGTATATAATGCATTTAGCTGGTCTGTTGCGGCTTGAGCAAACGTAGGGTCCTTTATATGTGAAGACCAATTTGAAAAAAAAGCCGGATCAACCTGACCAAAAAAAGAAAAATGTTTGTTAACGATAGCCGCAAATAAATCAGGGGAAGGGGTATTAGAAAATGCCATGATAGCAGCATGTATTTGGGAATAATGAATATAATTTACTAGTGTATGCAATGCAGCAGCGCCAAGTCCTGTAACCATGTAATATATTAAAAAACGTTTGCTGCCCCATACGCTTTCCAGCACTTTCCCGAACATCCATAATGCGAACATGTTAAAGAATAAATGGGTAAGTCCCCCATGCATAAACATATGGGTAATATACTGGTAGGGCTTAAAATTCGGCGAATCAAAATAGAATAATCCAAGTTTTTCAGTAAGGTCGTAATTAAAACGTGTTGCCAAAACCCATGATGCAATGAGTAAAATAGCATTAATAAATATTAAATTTTTTACTACCGGAGTGGTACCATCAGACCTTTTAAATCCAAAACCATTCATTTTTTATCTCTAATTAAAACTTTTTATCAATGTCATCCAAATTCAAAATACTAATTATATTTTTACCTGAAGGAGAGAAGTTTGGCGTTTTACAAGCAAAAAGGTGATCAACCAAGTCCTGCATCTCTTCGTGTGTAAGCGTTTTTCCGTATGGAATGGCTGATGTCTGGGCCATTTCCCTTGCAATTCGTTCTTTTCGATCACTTTCGACATCCAGCGTTTCGTTCATAAATGCAGCAATCATATTTTTCAATAGCATTACCGGATTTGACGAAGCCAAATCAGCCGGACAGCCTTTGATCTCTATTTTGGAACCGCTGTTTACTTCAATATCAAAACCAAGGGCACGAATATCGTCAAAAATTTCCATTAAACAATTGATCTCCGGCGTGCTTAATTCCAATATTTCCGGGAAAAGGCTACCCTGCGTCACGCCTTGGTGATGCTGGATCATGCCCAGGAACCGTTCGAATAAAATACGTTCGTGTGCCCTTTTTTGGTCGATCATCATTAAGCCCGATTTCACGGGTGTAAGTATGTATTTATTTTTTAGCTGGAACGTATTTAAGGTATTGTCCTCATTTTTAATGGCAATATCATTGTTATAAAAGGTCTCTGGCATCAACTGTGCTTTGTTGTCAGCATCCGGTTCAAGTCCTTCATACAATTTTCCCCAATGTTTCAAATTTTCCTTTCCAGGGCCATACATCGGATGCAACGGACGTGAATGCACCTTCTCTTCATCAAATGGGTTATAATTGGGATTAATCTCTATGACAGGAGATCTGATTTCATCATTTTTCCGTAATGTTGGAATTTCAACAGAAGTGTCAATTGAAAAATCAAGAGTAGGGACAATGTTAAATTTTCCGAGCGCCTCTTTTACGGAAGCCATTAAAATTTGGAATATGCTTTGCTCATCCTCAAATTTAATTTCGGTTTTTGTAGGATGGATATTAATATCTATGGCATCGGGATCGATCTCGAAATAGATAAAATAAGAGGGGATGGCATCAGGAGGAAGAAGCTTTTCGTAAGCTTTCATTATTGCTTTGTGAAGAAACGGATGTTTAATATATCGTTGGTTGACAAAGAAAAATTGCTCCCCGAATGATTTTTTGGCCGATTCAGGTTTACCAATCAATCCAGAGATTTTAACAATCGATGTATCGGCATTTATAGGGATAAGGTATTGGTTGATACTTTTGCCGAAAACATTGCAGATACGCTGTCTGAAATTACTGAACGGCAAGGTATATATTTCGACGTTATTATGATGAAGTGAGAACTCGATCTCAGGATGGGTAAGGGCTACGCGTTGAAATTCGTTGATGATTTGTTTTAATTCGGTAGAATTTGTTTTAAGAAATTTGCGGCGTGCCGGGGTATTATAAAAGAGATTTCGAATAAGAAAATTACTACCAGGTTGGCAGCTCTCGGGTTCTTGTTTTATAATCTGACTCGCTGCAATTTCAATGCTTGTACCAAGTTCGTCTTCCATCCGTTTGGTTCGGAGCCTTACTTCGGCAACAGCAGCAATCGAAGCAAGCGCTTCGCCGCGGAATCCTAACGTACGGATGGAAAAAAGGTCTTTGGCATCGCGGATTTTCGATGTTGCATGACGCTCAAAAGCCATACGTGCATCTGTGGCAGTCATACCACAACCATTATCAATGATCTGGATAGACGTTTTGCCGGCATCTTTAATAAAAATACTAATGGCAGTACTTCCTGAATCTACTGCATTTTCAACCAGTTCCTTTACAACTGAAGCCGGACGCTGAATAACTTCGCCTGCTGCAATCTGGTTGGCAACCGAATCGGGAAGAAGTCTAATGATATCGGCCATTGAGCAAAAACTTATTTTAATATCAAATATAGTGGAAACAGTGTAGGCAACCCCATGACAATTTTTTTAGAGGTACAAAGGTAGTACAATTTTAACAATCCAATATTTTTGATGATTGCGAGACAAACACTATGTTTATATCAAGTTACGCTAAAATGCTGCCATTAAAAGATTAATGTCTTGCGATGGAATGCCAAGTTGGCTCCCAATGATATGATTTGTAAGAATTCCGTTATACATGTAAACCCCCTGGCGTAACCAGGGATTAGTTTTAAGTATTGGTGTGAGCCCCCCTGAGGATGCGATTTCAATTAGAATAGGCCCGATAACGTTACTGAGTGCAATAGAGGCAGTGCGCGCCACCCGTGAAGGAATATTAGGTACACAATAATGAACCACATCATATTTTGTAAAAACAGGGTTTCCATGATCGCGACATTCCGAGGTTTCGAAACATCCGCCCTGATCGATACTTATGTCAACAATTACAGAACCTTTCTTCATTTTAGATACCATATCTTCCGAAACAATAAACTGGGAATTTAATTCTGTAAAATGTATTGCCCCAATAACGACATCGGCTGATTTAAGCGCTTTTCGGAGTACCTGGGGATGCAATACCGATGTATGTAACCTCATTCCTAGTCTACTTTGTAGCCGTTCCATCTTATGAATAGAATTGTCCATAATTTTAACAAAAGCGCCTAAACCCAATGCAGCCCTTGCAGCAGATTCGGCTGCTGTACCTGCGCCCAGGATTACTACTTCGGCAGGAGTAATGCCGGTGACGCCTCCCAGCATAACACCCTTTCCTTTATTCACATTGCTAAGGTATTCGGCAGCAATCAGTATTGCGGTATTCCCGGCAATTTCGCTCATACTGCGAATAACAGGGTAACAGTTGTATTGGTCTTTGATATTTTCGAACGAGATAGCTGTAGCCCTTTTTAGTATCAATCCCCGGATATATTCTTCAGAATGGTTGTGGTAATGAAGAGATGACATGATAATCTGGTTTTCCTTCAGATTACTTATTTCTTTCAGTGTCAATGGTGATATCTTAAGAAGGATATCAGCTTTATAAACTTCAGAAGCATCCACAATCAGGCCTCCTCTTTCGCTAAATTGGGTATCAACATAATTGGCACCTTTTCCGGCATCCGGTTCAATACGTACTTGGTGACCACTCTTAACTAATACCTCGACTGCTTCGGGTGTAAGCGGAATGCGGTCCTCATATTTTTCGCTTTCCTTTGGGATGCCAATCACTAACTGGTGTTGTTTTTTAACCACTTCAAGCATCTCTTCCTGAGGCAAAAAACCTTGTTGCTGGAGATTAAATGTTTTTGGAGTAACCTCTTGTTTAGTCATAGGTTAATAATATGGTAAAGGATCGTGTTTCAATGTTCTAAAGTAATATAATTCAAAGTCTTTGTCAAATCTTGAGGCACTTTTATTTGTGAAACTCCAATTTCCATAACGAAGTGTAGGGAAATTGGTAAGTTGAACAATCCCGCGAAGCGGAGGGCTCAATACCACGCAGCTTGCCTCAGAATTGGTTTCCAAAGCTTACTGGGGTTCTTACCCGTGATTTAAAATTCTATCAAGCGGATGGCATCGGACGTTTCAGTGATGTTAACTTTCAGAATATGATCAGGGAATACTTCTTCGCCTTTCTCTGGCCATTCTATAAAGCAATAATTTGATGAATAAAGATAATCTTCGTACCCGAAATCAAAAAATTCCTCCAGTTTGTTAATCCTGTAAAAGTCGAAATGATAGATAATCTGGTTATCCGCAGTATGGTATTCATTGATAATGGCAAAAGTAGGGCTTGTAACCACTTCGACTACGCCTAACTGGCGGCATATTTCTTTTATAAATGTGGTTTTGCCAACGCCCATGTTGCCATAAAAAGCAATTTGTTTATGTCCGGCTATGGCTTTTAGAAATTCGCCCGTAACAAGAGGCAGGTCTTCAAGTTTGGCAATAATCAGTTTCATTTGCAAAAATTACACTTGATACGATGCTATGTTATAATAGTCTTAGCCCCAAAAGCCAAATCGCCTGCATCGCCCAGGCCGGGAACAATATATGATTTTGCTGTTAGCTCGTCATCAATCGCCCCAAGCCAGATGCTTACTTTTTGACTTGGTAGTTTCTTGCGCAAATAATTAAGCCCTTCCTTGCTTGCTATCAAAGATATAATATGAGTATGCTTTGGCGAACCTTTATCGATAAGGGCACGGTAGGTAAGTGCCATTGTTAAACCAGAAGCAATCATGGCGTCAGCGATAATCAATACTTTGTTTTTTATATCAGGGCATGATATATATTCTATATTAATGCTAAACGTTCCGTCTTTGTCATGATTTCGGTTTGTGGTAATAAATCCGTTAGGGGAATTGTCGAAAATATTCATTATCCCTTGATGGACAGGCAGTCCTGCTCTTAAAACGGATGTAATTACCGGGACATCCAAGGGTACACTTTCGTCTGCAATCCCTAGCGGTGTCTGAATCTGTTTGGTTTCATAGGAGAGTTTTTTACTAATTTCATAAGCAATAATCTCTCCCATCCGTTCTAAGTTTTTTCGGAAGCGCATGCTATCCTGCTGTACCTGCTGATCGCGGATTTCGGCTAAGTACTGGTTAAAAATCGAATTCGTCTGATTGATAATGGTAATCATAGCCTTTAAATGTAGTTCTGAACGCAAGTTAATAAATTCATTAATAACAGCTTCAAACTCATGATTTTTTAATGATTTTATTCGTGAAACTCCAATTCCGAAAGCGAAGCGTATCGGAATTGGTAAGTTAAACAATCCCGCGAAGCGGAGGGTTTAATACCCGTGATTTGTCTTCGAAAGACTAGATCAAACCTTCGTCGGCAAAGCTGTAATAGTTTCCGTCTGTAACAATAATATGGTCAAGCAGGCTGATGTCCATTAGTTTTCCCGATTCTTTTACTTTTTGGGTAATTGATATATCAGCATCCGAGGGGGTAGGATTACCCGAAGGGTGGTTGTGGCACAAAATAACTGATGAAGCGAGTTTTTCGAGAGCAGTTTTAAGGATTATCCTAACATCGGTGACAGTTCCAGAAAGGCCACCCTGGCTTATTTTTTGTCGCTCAATAATTTTGTTGGAACGGTTAAGCAGGATAATCCAAAATTCTTCGTTGGGGAGATCGGCAAGGACAGGATGAAAGATATTATAGATATCGCGGCTCGACGTTATCTTTTCCTTTTTTACACTTTCTGAAAGTTTCCGACGCCTGCCCAATTCCAGCGCTGCCAGAATACCTATGGCTTTAGCCTCACCCATGCCCTTATATTTTTGTAAATCCTCCACTGTAAGTTTACCCAATTCGTTAAGATTATGTTGAACCGAGCTTAAGATACGTTTTGCGAGTTCAACGGCGCTTTCGTCTTTGGTTCCCAAACGGATAATAATAGCAATAAGCTCGGCATCGCTTAGCGATGAAATTCCTTTATTGAGTAGTTTTTCGCGTGGCCGGTCTTCGAGCGACCATTGCTTGATGCTAAGTTTTTTATATTCAGTCATGCAGGAGCGGTGTTTTACATGAAGTTAAAAATAAGAATTTTTTTATGGAATTGTTCACTTCATTGCGGAATATAAAAAAAGCCTTTTCATATCGAAAAGGCTTAGTATATAAAAAGGGTTTATCTAAAATCAGCTCAAACGATTAACATGTTTGGCAAGGCTCGATTTCAGGTTGGAAGCTTTGTTTTTGTGAATCACATGTTTTTTAGCAAGCTTGTCGAGCATACCGGCAACTTCCGGGTACAATTTTTCAGCTTCGGGTTTTGCAGTAATATGCCGCAGTTTCTTAACTGCATTGCGCGCAGTCTTGGCATAATATTTATTCTCCAGCCTACTAGTTTCGTTTTGCCTGATTCTTTTTTCTGCAGATTGATGGTTTGCCATTTTTAATTCCTTAAAATAGTTTAATGAGGGTGCAAAAGTAGTTATCTTTTTTAATTCTGAAAAAGCTTTTGGCTTTTTTTTGAGATATTGCCAAAATTTTCTGAATGCGATAACAAAAAAAATCGAAAAGATTACGCAACTTTTCAATTAAAATACAAAAGGATGTACTTGGTCAGAATGGCAATTAATCTGTCATCTGGATTTACCTTTTTCTTATAACGATAAGCAACAGGGCTGATAAAATATAAGGCCCACCATATACAATCATCGTCCTTAGTTCGCTTGATCCACCAGTAATGTATAGATAGGTTACCATTCCTACGCCACCGACAAACATTAATAAAGCCCCACTGGTTTTACGAAAAAAAGATAATAAACAACCAATTACTGCCAGTAACAGCCATGGTAGAAAAGGTATTAACTCTTTACCTTTGCCAGCCATTATATCTGGGATGCCTTCCCCAACAACAAACATCATAAAAAACACGCTTGCTCCAAGCGATATTGTCCATGCAAACCATTGAAAAAAAGTTGTAAATCCGTTTTTATGTTCACTCATAATAAAGGTAATAAGTTACGCATTTCTTAATGCATAATCTGGGTTAAACAAAAGTATAACTAAAAAATTGGTAATGCAGTTTTACTTTCCATTCTTTGAAAATTATTAATATAGAAAACCATTTGACCGTAAACTTGTTTATCTAAAAAACTGATTATGCAAGATTTACATAATATCCGTAAAGAATATATTTTATTGGAATTGGATGAGGCCAATATTAACCCGAATCCTTTTAAACAATTCTCCGATTGGTTAGATGATGCTTTGAGTTCAGACAATCTTTATCCGAATACTATGATATTGTCAACCGTTTCGGCTGAAAATCGTCCTAGCTCGAGAATTGTGCTTCTAAAACAATACTCTGAAAAAGGATTTGATTTTTTTACCAATTATAAAAGCAAAAAAGGCAGGCACTTGGAGAATTTTGGGTTTGCTTCGCTTTTATTTTTCTGGCCTGAATTTCAGCGCCAGGTACGTATCGAGGGCAAGGTGGAAAAGTTAAGTGCAGACAAATCGGACGAGTATTTTCTGAAACGGCCGTTTGAAAGCCAGGTAAGTGCATGGGCATCTCCACAAAGCAACATTATTCCTAATCGAAGAACTCTAATCGATTGGCACGAAGAATTCAAGTCAGTATTCAAAGACACCTTACCAAAACGTCCTCCACACTGGGGAGGCTACCGATTGTTACCTGATCTCTTCGAATTCTGGCAGGGTCGTGAAAATCGCTTGCACGACCGAATTGAATACATTAAAGAAAAGGAAGGATGGAAATTTCACAGATTAGCTCCTTGAAACAAAAAATATATATTTAACTGAGCAATCCTTTACTAAATGCAATTTTTGTAAGTTCTGCCCTATTTTTGGCTTTGAATTTCTTAAGCAGATTTTTTCTATGGCTATCTACAGTCTGAACACTGATAAATAGCTTCTCAGCAATGTCAGGGTTAGTAAGGCCATCGGCAATAAGTTTAAGCACTTCGGTTTCACGCCGTGTTAACAAAGGTAGTTCTGAAGTATTTTTAATGTTACCAGGAGGATTAGAAATATCAAACCCTAAATAAGATTTCCCATCTAATACTTCACTAACAGCTTGAAGGATTTCTTCCTCAGTTGAATGTTTAAGAAGATACCCACTTGCACCATTTTCAAGCATTCGGGATACGAAACTTCTATCACCAAAAGAGCTCAATGCCAATACTTTCGTATTTGAATGGTCCAAGAGTATTTTTTTGCAAAGGTCAATACCACTTCCATCCGGAAGGTTAATATCAAGCAGAACAATATCAGGGGTAAAAACCTTTAAGGCTTTAATACACTCAGCAACTGAATAGGCAATAGCACAACTGAATTTTTTGTCCGATTCGCTGAATAATTTTCGTAATCCTTCAACAACAACTGGGTGGTCGTCAACGATCAAAACATTAATCATAAATTGAGGAAAGAATTCTTTAATATCAAAGATACGAGATTTTTTTAACTACCCAAGTTGTTTAGACGGTAGGCTGAAGACTGTTAGCTTATGCTCTCGCACGATTATCTCCTACAGTCCAATAGTCTACAGCCTATGTACCTGAATAGTTACGAAATTTTAAATTATCGAACCAATTTCAAACTCAACTCCAATTTCAGTTCCTTTTCCTAGCTGAGAATCAATATCAATATGTCCATTAAATGATTCTACCCTGGCACGGGTATTCCGTAGACCTGTAGATTTTAGGGTGTCTATTTTAGATGGATCAAAACCCTGTCCATTGTCCATGACAGTTAGGTAAATACGATTATCTTCCTGCACTACCTGAACAAGAATTTCCGTTGCTTTAGCATGTTTCAGGGCATTATTCACCAATTCTAAGGCTATACGATAAAGCGTAATTTCAAGGGAATTTTCAAACCGTTTATTTTCACCAAAAAAATTGAAGGTAAGTGACAATTTTTTACCAACCGATATTTGATCACAGAAATCCTGGAGAGCATCCTTCAAACCAGATTTTATCAACGCTTCGGGCATCATGTTATGGGATACCCTGCGAAGTTCCTTTATAGAGTCATCAAGAAGTCCTATCGCATGGTCGAATTGTTTTACATTGTCCTGGCTTAAAATATAATTCCCTTTCATATTTGTTAATTTTGATTTTACAACTGACAACAAACCTCCGGGTCCATCGTGAAGATCGCGGGACAATCTGCCTCTTTCTTTTTCTTCTCCTTATTAATTACAAAATTACTTAACGGTATTGTCAAAAAAATCCCTCATATGGGGGATTGTTATAAAAAGTTAGACAACATATTTTTGTCATGTTAATTAATTGATAATAAGAATATTTTATTTACTTTTTGTAAATTTTATGTAAAGAAACTTTATTTTTAATAAAAAGTTAGAGCACCAAAAAGAAAAAATATTTTTTCAACCATTGGTTCGATGGTAACATATTAAAATATTTAATGTTACTTTGCATAAAGTGTATTTTTCAACTCAAAATATGCCATATCTGTGTTTTTAAAATCGTATCAACCATCGGTTTGTTTACGGTCTTATATTGAAGATTATAAGATATTTCATAACATTGGATATGATACCTTAATTTTATGCGACAAATTTATACCCTCCGTTGGTAGTGCAATGGTATTTCATTTTAGGGATTTGTCGAGTTTAATCATTGAAAATCAAATAATAACACTCCCCGAAGTGCTGTTTGTTGGCCAACAAAAAAAATACGCCAGCATTGCCCCCGGAAGGAAGCATGATATGTTAATAGTAAAATTTAAACCTACCGGTTTATTTAGGTTATTCAGGGTTCCGGCTCACGAAATAACTGATGCTGGTTGGGTTGATGCCCGTTTAATATGCGGCAGCCAAATAACGCAATTATACGAATTGATTGCCAACGAAATATCAATTGATAAACGGATTGGTTATTTGGAGACTTTTCTGAAACACCGGTTAATGATGAACGAACCGGGGCTATACAACAATGGGATTGATTTTGCTGCTAATGCAATAATTACAAGTAAAGGTTGTTTGAAAATAAACTCACTGTACGAAAAACTTTCGGTAGATGAGCGAACCTTGAGGCGTTATTTTCAAGACCAGGTGGGAGTGAGCGCCAAAGCGTTTTCTAGGACGGTTAGAATTAATAATATTATAAAAGACACGGATGGCAATTATGCCGACATCTTTAATATTATTGTGAAATACAACTACTTTGATCAAACCCATTTTATCAACGATTTTAAAGATATTGTAGGCGAAACCCCTTCGCATTTTATAAATCGTGAGAAGCTTCACACCAAAACCATATCGGCCATTATTGATTAATGGTACTTCGCAAGAGCTATTAGGTTAATCAGTTCTACTTTAAAAATTGATGAATCTCCATTGATGTCCGTTTTTTACTATTTTGTTTCTTACCCCGTATGTAATTTTACATTCTACAACAAGCAGAATTTCATAATTATTGGCTTTCCCTTAAAGCCCAAAATCGCATTTGTAAAGCTTTAATAAATATGCTCACCAAAGCAAGTAAAATGCCCTGCTATATAATAATACAAAAGTACTTTACGGGATTGTCAAAAAATCCCCCATATGAGGGATTGTTATACAAAACTACAGAAAGTACTTTTGTCGTGTTAATTAATTGATAATTAAGAATTAAAATATAAAAACCATGAAAAAGAAACTATCAATTTTAATACTAACCATAGTGTCCTCATTGTTTTTTACGCATAACAACGCCCAAGTTAAGGTTGCAGGGTAGAATTTATAAAGCTTTAACAAATAACAGATGGGGATGTCTGCTCGCTGTGTTAAGGATTAATTTTATTGGAATCATTCATTCCTGCAACCTATTTTTTAACAATATGGATGGAAAGGAAGTAAAGGCATTTAACTTGAATTATAAAACAATAGATATAAATATTATTTATAAACCAATTAAAATTCAAAACTATGAAAACAACAACATTTAAACTTGCATTATTATTGGGTATTCTTATTCTTAGTTTCAGTTGTAAAAAGGATAATAATACTACATCAAATACTAACAATAATGGTCCTGCAAATGGGTCTTATAATGCGTCCGGTACAATTTCATTTACAGCGGGCGGAATTAATTATTCATGTCCCATTTCAAAAGTTATTGTAGCTTCAATCAGCTTAACAATTCAAACATCAACAGCAAATCAATCTTCTACCGGATCGATAATTATAACGTGTTATACTGCAACATCAGCTATAACTACAGGTACTTATACAGCAGCTTCTTCTGCAACTATTTCTTCTGTAACTTTTATGGATAAATCCCTTACTCCTTTTTTAGCTACAGCAATAACATCTGGTTCAAGCTGCACCATAAATATTACTACACTAACATCAACATCCATCAAAGGTACATTTACTGCGACTGTTTTACCAGTTCTTAGTGGCGCAAGTGTTAGTATTACAAATGGTGTTATTGATTGTACGATTACATCAAAATTATAAGGGTAACTTGACCAAACACACGATATAAATCATTATAAACTAAATTCTAAATATTATGAAAACAAAATTCCTTTTAATCTTATTGACTTTAGGTGTTTTTATAGCAACTTCGTGTAAAAAAGATTCAAAAGATTCTGCAAAAAAAACTGAGTCAACAATAACACCCACCCAGTTAGATACTATTTCCAAAAACATATCAGCTATATACGCTAAAATTAATGTTTTCATGTCTGAAGCATTGTCGGAGGCTGCTCAACATGGACAAATTATCACTCAACCACCTGCGTCTGCCAAAACAAATATGTCAAAAATTTTACTTAACATGAAGTCTGGTGATGATTGGTTTGGGCCTGATGCTGACGGTTGGTACTATAAATCGTCGCCGGAAGGCATATATAAATTTACCGAAAAATTTAGATGTAAAGACAGCACAATGACCTATATCTTAACCATTGAATCTAGTAAGGATGATAGTTATTCCTGTGTTTACGAAACTGAATATACAAGACATACCAAGAATAAAAAGGTATTATATGAAGGCTATGCCGACATGCATATAAAAACTTTTGGAAACAACAATATATCTGATGTTGAATGGAAATTTGAATTTACCGACTGGGATCCTAAAACAGGTGCAGGCAACTATAATTGGTATTGGGGGGCAAGCTCTCTTGGTGGTAACCCTGTACCTTATCATCGTTTTCTCAATATTATTGCTACAGCAAACAATAGCCTGTTTGTTACAGAAGGTCAAACCCTTCATGTTAAAGTTACCTGGTATGATGGCAGTATCGAATTAGGATCATTCGAATATGATACGGACTGGAAGCCTGTTGAAATGCCTGAAATGCCTTGCGGGGATCAAAATAATGGTTTAGGTTTATCTAATTAAAAAATTAAACAGGTTAAATCAGTCAAAATATCACGCAATGGCGCTAAGTATGCAATGTGTTATAAATAAATACATTTTACTTAGCGCCATTTGCGTGAATAACAATTAACCAATTTTAAATTCAACACTAACTTCAGTTCCCTTTCCTGGTTCTGAAACAATATCAAGACTACCGTTAAATGAGTCTACCCTTGCCCGTATATTTCTGAGCCCGGCAGATTTTGTACTATCTATCATATTTGGATCGAACCCTTTACCATTATCCTGAACCGTAAGATGTACCCGTTTTTCTTCCTGGATTAATTGTACTATGAGTTCGCTGGCCCCGGCATGTTTCAGCGAATTATTAATTAACTCCTGGGCAATCCTGTAAACAGCAATTTCAATGGAACTTTCGATGCGATTCCCTTCTCCATAAAACTGAAAATTAATTTTATTTGCATTGCTGTCAATTTGGCTGCAAAAGTCCTGTAAAGCATCCTTTAACCCGAATTTTACAAGCGATTCGGGCATCATATTATGGGCAACCCTTCTTAATTCCCTAATTGAATTATCGAGCAGGCCAATAGTATGGTCAAATTGGTCTACATTTTCCTGTGAAAGTACAAAGTTACCCTTCATAGTTGAAAGTTTTATTTTTACACCTGATAACAAACCTCCCAATCCATCGTGCAGATCACGTGCCAGGCGGTTTCTTTCAGTTTCTTCCCCTTGTAATACTGCATGTGTAGCCGTTAATTGCCTTTCTTTCTCTAGTTTAATTATTTTTTGTTGACTTATTTCATTGGTTTGTTCAGCAATAATGCGTTTATTATGTATATTTCTGTAAATAAAAGCGATAGCAACACCGGAAACGATAAAAATCGCCATTAGCGAATAAATAATAATATTTCTCTGTTTCTTTTGGGCTTTTAATATTTCAATCTCTTTCTTGTGTTTTTCCGTTTGATATTTGGTTTCAAGTTCCAGGATGTGTTGTTCTGTTTGAAGATTATGAACAGAATCCTTTAATGATGTATACTGCAAATAAAAATCCAACGAATTTTTGTACTCTCCTTTTTCACGGTATATATCTGCTATTTTCTTTAGTACCTCTTGCTTCAGTTCGGGTTCTGAAGTAGTGTATTTCAAAGCTTCTTTCATAAATTCAATAGCCCTATCATAGTTTTTTTTCAAATACCAGATTGTGCCTAAGTTATAAAGTGCATAACTGCTGTTAGGATTCATATCCAATACTTGCTTACAAGTTTCCATCGCTTTATCAAATAGTTTGTTATTTGTATAAATTTCAGTAAGATTGGTGAGTCCAACTATAATTGCCTGTTTATAACCTGTTTTTCGGCCCAATTCAACGGTCTTTATAAAATATGGTTCTGCCTTTTTAGTATCTTGAAAAAAGGTCATATAAGCATTACCGAGGTTATTATATGCCCTAATCTGACACATAGAATCGTGGGTTTCTTCCGCTATTTTTAATGCCCTGGTATAATACTCAATTGCTTTCTCTTTTTGTCGTAGATCGAAATTCAGAACTCCCAAATTTATAAGAACTTGTGCTTCAAGTGTTTTGAATCCGTAATTTTCAGAAATTTTTAAGGCCTTAAAAAGGTAGTCGGCAGCTTTATCATATTTCCCTTTAACATCGTATGTTACGCCAATTTGCATCATAAATTTGGTTTCATTCTGATAGTCGCCAATATGTTCAGATAGTTTTAATGCCTTTTCAAATATTAAAATTGCACTGTCATTATTGAAAGCATTGTAATAGTATTGTCCCAATTTTGACAAAATATTTATCCTCGCCGAGTCTGCGATTGGTTTCCCGTTAAGGATATGTTGTAAGGAATCTGTACCCGAATGTTGTGCTTTAAAACTAAACAAACTGTAGCAAGCAACTATGACTATTATTAAACTTATTTTTTTCATAATTTGTAAGCTAAGTGAAATATGTTTAAAAATTTTGCCGTTGATCCATCACAGGGTTAACCACATAAACATTTGGCTGCATAAAGATAGTTATACGACAATATCAGAAAGCATTTGCGAACCGTAAATTTTTTGGGAGAAAATATTAGGAGTGAAAATGAGCTTTAACAGTCACGATTCAAGAATGCTATATAAAGTAGCAATAAATTGATATTGAATTAGGAAGAGCGCTTTATCCGGGTGGCCAACTCTTCAATTGTCAAAAGTGACAGTACGGCTATAAAACCAATTAACAGTAAAGGAGATATACTCAGATTTTTTAACTGAGTAAATAATGATAAAAACTGGGCAATAAACGGTTGAACAATAGTAAGAAAAGAGGTTAAAAATTGGATTACATATCCTGAGAGCCTGAATAGGACGATGAAATACCAGCTTATGGCTGTGAATACCGGAATCAATCCCAAGAGCCACCAATAATTCCTTTGTACCAAATATTCGGGTTGAGCTTCTAAAGCGATGGATTGCATAACCTTAACTGTAAAATCAGCAGAAGGTTCATCCAAACCTAAATTTTTAATCATGAGAACTGTAAGCTTTTCTATAGTTTTATCTTTTTTCATCATACTGCTCAATAATTTGATCTTTAAACCTGTATTTTAGCAATTCCCACAATTTTTTCCGCGCACGGAAAAGTTTAATCTTTACATTCGATTCACTGTCACCAGTTATAATGGTTATTTCTTTGACAGTGTTCTCATTAAGGTAATACAATGTAACCAGCGCCCTTTCTTCTGCAGGAAGCCTGCCTATAGCACTGCGTACCAGTGCATTCTGCTCTTCCACTGACAATTGTGTCAGAAAATGATCGGTTTCACAGACATCAAAGTTACGATAATGATCGTCGTCAATAGAAATTATTTCCAGTGTTTTTTTTCTGAGCCTGGAAATGGAAACATGATAAACAATCTTATATAACCAGGTAGAAAATTTGCTTTCTCCTTTGAACTCTTTCAGCGATTGAAATGCTTTTACAAAGGCATCCTGGGCAATTTCTTCGGCATCTTCGGGTATGGTAACCAACTTTAGCGCAAGTGTGTAAGCCATCCGTTTGTGTTTTTCCACCAGGTAAGAAAAAGCATTTACATCGCCGCGTAAAATCTTATCAATATAATATTTGTCGTCGCGAAATTGCATATATAGGGTTAGACGCTGCCTGCCCAGGATTGGTTACAACAATAAATGTACGATTTTTTGTAACCGGTTAAAAGAGGGTAGCGTCAAATGAAATGACAAACGATTAGTAAACTTTTAAAATTAATAAATTATGGAACACTTGAGTGAAATTTTAATTGTAGCGGTAATTTTTGCTACTATTTATGGGGTAATAAAATTATTGGTCAGAAGAAAAGAAAGAATAGCCATGATTGAAAAGGGTACAAGCCTGCCTGAAATTAAGGGAGAAGAATTTTCTTTTTCAAGTCTTAAATTCGGTATCTTTTTTATCGGTATAGGACTTGGCGTGCTTGCCGCTAATATTCTTACCGTAACTACCACATTGGATAAGGAAGTAGCTTATTTCTCAATGGTTTTTCTTTTTGGGGGATTGGCATTAATCATTGACCATTTGATTGAAGGTAAAGGGAAACAAAAGTAATTTGTTTATTTGTCTCTATTTAATTTAACCCTCCGATAGCTTAGGACTTCGGAGGGTTAATTATTTAAAAATCAGATTTTTTTATAATTAAATTGATTTTCATTTAAAAACAGTTGTGCAAACGGATAATCATATAAAATAAATAATTGAATATAAGGTTTATGTAAATTTCAACATGTATTAACCTATTCCAAATTCAGCACTAATTTCAGTTCCCTTACCTGATTCTGAAACAATATCGAGACTACCGTTAAATGAGTCTACCCTTGCCCGTATATTTCTGAGCCCGGCAGATTTTGTACTATCTATCATGTTCGGATCAAACCCTTTACCATTATCCTGAACCGTAAGATGTACCCGTTTTTCTTCCTGGATTAATTGTACTATGAGTTCGCTGGCCCCGGCATGTTTCAATGAATTATTAATTAACTCTTGGGCAATCCTGTACACAGTAGTTTCAATAGAACTTTCGATGCGTTTTGCTTCTCCGAAAAACTGAAAATTAATTTTAATTTTTTTACCACTGTCAATTTGGCTGCAAAAGTCCTGTAAAGCATCTTTTAACCCGAATTTTACAAGCGATTCGGGCATCATGTTGTGGGCAACCCTTCTTAATTCGCTAATCGAATTATCGAGCAGGCCAAGAGCGTGGTCGAAATGGTTTACATATTCCTGTGAAAGTACAAAGTTACCCTTCATATTCGTAAGTTTTAGTTTTACACCAGACAACAACCCGCCTAAACCATCGTGCAGATCACGTGCCAGGCGGTTTCTTTCTGTTTCTTCCCCTTCTAATACAGCATGTGACGCATCTATTTGGTGATCTTTTTCAAGTTGAAGTATTTTTTGGTCTTTTATTTCGATTGCTTGTTCCGCAATTATCCGCTTACGTCTAATGGTAAAAATTATGAATAACCCTGACAGGCTTACAACAATAATTACTGAGGCTAATAAAAAAATAAAATGGTTCTTTTTTTTCTTTTCCAACACTAAAGCAAGTATTTCTTTTTCTTTCTTTTCCGTTTGATATTTTGTTTCCAGTTCGAATATTTGTTTGGATTTTTCAGCATTATAAATAGAATCCCTCAAGATCATGTATTTTATATAATAATCTCTGGCATTTTTATAATCGTGTGCATCATCATACGTCTGGGCAATTGCTTCATAAAGGAATTGGATACCTCCCGTAAGATTGCGTTTTTGGGCTATTCTCATACTTTCCATATAACAATCAATGGACTTATTGAACTGTTTCAACCGACGATAAGTAATACCCAAGCTAGATAATGTTCTTGCTATTCCTTGCCAATGATTAACTGTCTTATAATAATTTAATGCCTTTATCAAATATGGATAGGCTCTTTCGGGTTTTTCTAATTTATTGTAAACCGATGCTAAATTAACATTGTCACCTGCAATCCCCGATTCATTGCCTATCTGTTCGAATAGTTTAACAGACTTCTCGAAATAACGGATAGCCGTATTATAATCCACGGCCTTTTGTGCTTTATTTCTCGTTTCGCAATACTCCCTGGAATTATGGAGTTCTCCAATAAAATACAATGATTTTGCAATATTGAATGTGTCTTTTAACTTTTCGTATATAACCAGGGCCTTATTGTTATATTGCATGCATTTGTCGAACTTTTCCAAATAATAGTATATACTACCCAAATCGTCATTTAGGTCGGCTATTCTTACTTCATCTTTTCTTTTTTCTTCGATTTTTAAAGCTTCCAGAAAATAACCGGTTGCTTTTCCAAAATCTTCTTTCTCGATGTAATACCTTCCAAGGTATTGGTTTGCAATGGAAATATGTTTCGGTGACGATAACTTTACAGATAATTTCAAAGCTTTATCCGCATAATAGTAGGTAGAATCAGAATTTCTATTTTGATAATGTTTGGCATTAAATAAAAATTTGTTTATAAGAATAGTGTCTTTATTTTCAACTTGTTGTGAATAACTAAAAGAAAAACTAAGCAACACCAAAATTACTGCGCAACAAAAACGAAATGTGCTCATTTTAAGTTATATATTGATAAGTTAATAATGTAAAACTTAAAAATAGTATAAATCCTTAAAGAAATAAGAACAGACTTTTTACTATCATTTATCCTCGAAGTAATTGTAGCTCTTTTATTTTTAATCATTTGTTTACGCTGAAAGATTACTAATAAATATTCTCTCCAAAACAGTTAAAAAACCTGCCGTATTAATTACAAAAGTACTTTACGGTAATGTCAAAAAAATCCCCGAAAAAGGGGATAAAATTCCTATCTCAAAAAATTACTTTTGACAACTAATAGCTGATAATCAATTTTTTAAAAAAAAAATATTCAAAAAGCAGATGCACATTGAAAACCATACAAATTGTTTTTAAAGTAAAGTCAAAAAAAATATTTATTAAACTAAAAACAATATGAGAAAGATAATTATTTTATTAATAGCGATGATGTTAACAGTGGTTACATTTTCGCAAAGTCCCGATGCGTTTACATACCAGGCGGTATTAAGGGATGCTTCAGGCGCCATAAAGGCGAACTCCAATGTGTCTGTTCAAATAAGTATTTTACAGGGCAGTGCATCGGGTTCGTCAGTGTACACTGAAACCTTTGCTGTAACTACCAACAGTTATGGGCTTATCAATATCAATGTTGGCAAAGGCACTGTTGTTTCAGGGAATTTTACTTCTATAGTCTGGGCAACCGGACCTTACTTCATTAAAATTAGCCTTGATGGTGCCGACTATGGAACAAGTCAATTGCTCAGCGTGCCTTATGCTAAATACGCCGATAAAGCGGGGAACGGGTTTAGCGGTAGTTATAACGACCTTACAGGCAAACCTACCGTATTCAGTGGTAATTATAATGATTTATCCAACAAACCCACCATTTTGGATGCATCAAAATATTCTACTGCAACTGGGTTTCAAAGCCTTTTTTCTAACACAACAGGATTTTCCAATACGGCAAATGGCTATAAAACCCTTTATTCTAACACAACTGGATATCGAAATACTGCGAATGGCGATAGTGTCCTTTATAGAAACACAACAGGATATGAAAATACTGCGAATGGCTTTTTTACTCTTTTTAGTAATACAACAGGATATGAAAATACTGCGAATGGCTTTTTTACTCTTTTTAGTAATACAACAGGATATAGCAATACTGCGACCGGTACGGGAGCTCTTGGTTTCAACACATCAGGGCGTTATAATACTGCTACTGGTTGGGGAGCCCTTTATTATAACCAAGTAGGATATTATAATGTCGCGGATGGAGCCGGTGCCCTTTATTGGAACACAGGGGGTTACAATACTGCATGTGGCGATAATGCCCTTTATGCTAACACAACAGGAAGTTACAATACAGCATTTGGCAATGGTGCCCTTAATATTAACACAACAGGAAGTTACAATACAGCGCTTGGTTATAACGCCAATGTTGCCGCAGGCCTCACCAATTCTACAGCTATTGGGAATGGCGCTTCAGTTGATGTCAGCAATAAAATTGTATTAGGCAATGCCAGTGCACAAACGGTTGGGGGATATGGGGCATGGTCGAACTGGTCCGACCGTAGGCTCAAGGAAAACATTGTATATACCAACAAGCTTGGCCTAAACTTTATAACCCGCCTTAAACCCGTCAGCTATAACTACATAAAAGATACCAACAAACGCCGTCGCGATGGCCTTATAGCCCAAGATGTAGAACAAACCCTTAAAGAGCTTGGCCTGGAATTCAGCGGTTTAATTATTGATGACAATAAGGACAAAACCATGAACTTATCGTACGCCGAGTTTGTGATACCAATGATTACAGCCATGCAGGAACTCAACCAAAAAAACAAGGCTTTGGAATCCACCCTAAGCGAAATGAAAGCTGAAATAGAAAAATTAAAACAATCGCCTCAAAACAAATAAAATTAAAACCATTTATGATGAAAAAGATTCCATCTTTCTTAATCGCAATTGGGCTTTTGGTTATTGAAGGCGCTAAAGCCCAGCAGGTAATTTCCTCAACAGGTGGTACAGGGCAAAACGGTTCAGGTACCTTGTCCTATACTTTAGGGGAATTGGTTATTGATACCTATACCAAAAGTAATACAACCATTACCCAGGGTTTTCATCAACCTAAGATTACAGTAACAGCAATAAATGAATTATATGGAGTTGATTTTAGTATATTTGCTTTTCCAAATCCAACCTATAGTCTGGTTAAATTAAAAATAGAAAAAGGAGGAACTGAAAAATTGGATTATACATTGTATGATCTGGGTGGAAAGCTTCTTTTACAAGGGAAGCTCGAAAATGGCGAAACCGAAGTTTCTTTCGATCCATTCATTCCTGCCACCTATTTTATAAAAATACTGGTGGATGGTAAGGAAGTAAAAACATTTAAAATTATAAAACAATAAATATCTAATTACAAACAAATTATTTTAAAACTTAAAAATTATGAAAACAAAATTATTTTTTATCTTATTTATTTTTAGTGTTGTAATTGCAACATCTTGTAAAAAAGATTCTGCAAAAAAAGATGAGTCAACGCTAACTCCGGAACAGTTAACAAACATCTCTGACAAATCATCATCCACATTTACGGGTATTGAAACTTTTATGTTTGATGCATTGTCGAAAGCTGCTGCATCAGGGGAAACCATCACTATGCCACCTCAAACTACTACCTCAGCCAAAACTGAATTGTCTAAAGTTTTGAAGTTGAAGAATGCGCAAGATAATTTTGACTGGTTCGGGCCAGATGCCGATGGTTGGTATACTAAATATTGGAAATCTTCAGGCTATACTTATACTTATAAAATAAGATGTAAAGACACCACAATGACTAATATTTTAAGTATTGAATATAGTGGTGGCGATGGACATTATTCCAATGTTTACGAAACCCAGTACACCAAATATACCAAAAATAAAATAGTGCTATGGAAAGGTTATGCCGATTGGAAAGTAAGCACTTTTGGCCAGAGCGATATATCTGATATTCGATGGACATTTAATTTTACCGATTGGAATCCGCAAACCGGCGCAGGTATCTATGATTGGTTCTGGGGGGCACACTCTCTTGGCGGAAACACTGTACCTTATCAGCGCCTTCTTAACTTAGTTGCTTTAGAAAAAGGTAGTAACCTTCTCCATGTATGGATTAAGTGGTACGACAATAGTGCTGAAGTAGGATCATGGGAATACGATACTACCTGGCCGCCGGTTGACATGCCTGAAATGCCTTGTGCGCTATAACATGAATGATGTAACTATTTAGATACTGCAATTTATGGCTTCTTGGAAATCCAATGGAGAACTTATCCTTCGGGGTAAGTGCTCCATTTAAAAAATCTAAAATTTAATTAATGCCTAAAATAAACCAGAAAAATAAATAAACTTAATATTTTAATATCGGATATTCGTTTTCCAGCGCAACCACTTATGTGTACTATACCGATAAATTAAATAAAAGCACTGTAGCTCCAAGTTACCTCGGGAAAGCAAGTAAAAACCTGGTGAAAACAGCCTCAACTACAACAGGAGATATAACCATCAATACGCTTAATGTTTACGAATTGGATAACAGTGGATATGTTACAAAAGAGACTACAACCACCGGGTCTTCAGTTAGTACTCAAATTTCAGCCTATGAGTGTAATTGAACATACAGCATAAAAGCCCATACTATATAATTACACAAGTCAAGGATATTACATATAGAAACAATAAATTGATATTGAATTATGAAGAGTGCTTTATCCCGTTGGCCAATTCTTCAATTGTTAAAAGTGATAGTACGGCTATAAAACCAATTAGCAGTAAAGGAGATATACTCAGATTTTTAAACTGGGCAAACAGTCTTGAAAATCTATTAAAAAACAGAAAACTCTCCGAAGAACGTAAAGCCTATATTTTAAATGATTTAAGTTACGAGTACGTTGAAATTGAACCTCGAATAGCTCAGGGCTATGCCAGGAAAGCATTGCAAATAGCTATAGGCATAGGCAATAAAGCATTGATTGCGAAGTCTTACCAATACATCGGGACGGCCTTGTACACTAACCTTGACAACTCCAATAAAATGTATGAGTACACCCGGAAAGCCCTGGATAAACATAGAGCAATCGGTAATAAAATGGGAATAGCTGCTTGTCAAACAAATCTTAGAGACAGTTTGCAGCCGCACAGGTCTGATTTTACTTGAATTATGCGGTAACCCAGAAGAACAGGCAAAGCTGGGAAACGACTTAAAAGCTATTGGTGGGCTAAATATCCAGGAAATGGTGTTTCATTTATAGAACCAGGAACCAAGAGTCAGGAGCCAAGACAAAATACAAAAACCTTGATTCCTGATTGCAGTTCTTGATTCTTGGTTCTTGTATCTTGGTTCTAATAAAAATAATGATTATGGCAACAGAAATCCAAATTCTCGGTATATTGGTAAAGAACCGGTAGCAGAATAGCATGAAAGTTCAGGATACTTTTACCAAGTTTGGTTGCAGCATCAGAACGCGCCTCGGTATTAATGTTTCGCGCGATTACGAGGTGCATGATGCCGGCCTTATCCTGCTTGAACTTACCGGCGATGTTACGGAAATGGAAAAATTGGAAAATGCTTTAAAGGAATTGGAAGGGGTTGAGGTTAATAAGATGGTGTTTGAATAGATTTTCACCCTTCCTTTTTCAAAAAATGCTTCGAATCTCCCCATTCATCATATCCTATCACATTACCTGTCATGCTAATACGTGCATAGAGGCATTGGGTACAGTCATCGGGATTCTCGTCAGTGCAGGGTTTGTTTTCGTATAATTTATAGCTGTTGCGGTATTTCCCAGGTGTAATGTTGGGCATCATAATGTTCGCGCCTATTTTGATGGCTTTTTCCCGTCCCATGGGGTCGATGGCCTGGAGTGCTGTGGCAGCCGCAATATTAATATCTTTCATCATAATACGCAAAATAGCTATCATCTTCAGGGCAAGGGTAAGCCTTTCCTGTTTCGGCAGCAATTGATCGCGGTACTGGTACATAGGTGTGTCCGGATGTTCTATGTAAGGCCCCATGCCCACCATATCAATATCGAATTCCCGGATAAACAGCAGGTCGTCAGCCATGTTTTCAATCGTTTGAAAGGGCAAACCAATCATAACGCCACTGCCAACCTGGTATCCGATTTTTCGTAAGCTGTACAAGCAGTTTAAACGGGTTTCGAAGCGGTGATGCTCATTGGCGGGATGTATCTTTTGGAATAATTCCTGATTAGTGGATTCAATCCTAAGCAAATACCTGTGTGCCCCTGCATCGAACCATTGTTGGTAAACATCAGCAGTTTGCTCTCCCACCGAAAGTGTCACTCCTAACTTATTGTCCGATAATATTTTTATTTCTTTGAGCAAAAATTCTATACGCTTAGAGAAGGCCTCGTTGGCAATTTCACCGGATTGCAGCACCACAGAAGCAAAGTGGTTTTCATAAGCAAAGCGGGCAGCATCTAGAATTTCTATATCAGACAGGTTATATCGTTCTAAATTTTTATTTCCTGCCCTGATGCCGCAGTAATAACAATTCTTGCTACAAATGTTCGAAAATTCTATTAACCCACGAAAATAAACTTTATTGCCAACAAACTTTTCCTTAATCTCAGCCGATTTTGCGAAAAGTCTTCGTGTATCTTCTTCATTGGCAGAGAGCAAGGCGGTGATATCCTCTTTTTGGAGAGTTTCTTTAGTGAGTAAGTTTTTCATTTATTTGCAATTTCAATTATTCTGCTTTTGCAATTTAAAGATATTCTGTTCCCATAGATACCTTCACAAACGGCGCAACTGCACGTTCGTAAATCCCATGTACCCAGGCAATGGCCATGCCGTAATTGGTAACCGGAATACCTGCATCAATAGCAGGCTTTAGACGGTTTATGATCTGTCTGCGGGTAATCATACACCCTCCACACTGGATCACCATTGCATACTCATGAATATCTCGTGGTAGCTTACTTAAACCTGCAACCACATCAAATTCGAGTTTTTTACCACTGAAATTCGAAACCCAGCGGGGAATTTTTATCCTGCCTATATCGTCGCATGAAACATGGTGAGTGCATGATTCGAGAATTAACAACCGGTCTCCGTCTTTAAGTTTTCCAAGATGCGGCGTACCTTTCAGATAATTCGGAAAATCGCCTTTTTGCCTTGCAAGGATAATGCTGAAACTGGTAAGCGGGATGTCCCTGGGTATGCTGGCATCAGCTTTCAGGAATACCTGACTGTCTGTTATAGCCAGGGCAGGCCTTGGATTTAGACGTTTAATGAGTGTATCGATTTCCCTTTCTTTGGCAATAACAGCTACACAGTCGTTATCAAGAATATCCCTGATTACCTGAATTTGAGGTAATATAAGCCTTCCTTCGGGTGCTTCAATATCAATGGGGGTAATCAATAACACTGTGTCTCCATGTTTCAGCAAGTCGCCAATGAGGGATTTTGATTGGTAGGCAGATGCAGGGATAATTTTTTTCAGGGTACTTATAAGGTTCTCAAGTTCAGTCGGCTTTATTGTGCTAAATTCGATAACCTGTACATTAGTTTCGGTTTCAGCCTTTAGTTTGAAAGCTTTTGATAAAGGTACGAGATCGGTTTTATTGTGAACAATAGAATAAGGTATATCGTAATTGTCGAACTCTGCAATAAGCTTTTTTTCTTCTATATCCAATGTATTGTCAGCAATAACAAGAAGGGCAGCATCCACAGTTTTTAGCTCTTGTAACGATTTTTCAATTCTTTTTTTACCAAGTTCCCCGGCATCATCTATTCCAGCAGTATCAATCAGGATGACAGGCCCAATACCAGGTATTTCCATCGATTTCCTTACCGGATCGGTAGTGGTGCCAGGAATTTCAGAGACAATCGCTACATCCTGTCCTGCAAGAATATTGATGATAGAACTTTTACCATTGTTCCTTCGTCCAAAAATACCGATATGCGGTTTCGCGTCTTTTCCTTTGATCATAAAAATAATTAAACAAACAAAGTTACGAAATGTTAATATTCGAAGTACACATAAATATTTTACGTATTTTTCGTATCCTGAAAAATGTACTGTACTTTTAGGTAATTTTTTATCGTTAATTATTTTTCAGAGTAGACTCATACTTTAAACAATAAACTAAATTTTTATAGTCATGAAAATCAATTCACTATTATTAATTTTTTTAGTTATGAATTTATTGTTGAATGATGTTTCTGCCCAGAAACACGAAAGTGACACTATCAAGACCAATCAGGGTAATTTGGTCATTCATTTTCTGGGTCACGGAACCCTGATGTTCGAGTTTAATCACATGATTATTCATGTGGATCCCTATTCAAAAGTTGCTGATTATAACATGTTACCAAAAGCAGACTTAATTTTGATCACACATGCCCATCAGGACCATTTTGACACTAGTGCTCTTGCTAAGATTCACAAAGAAAACACATTGGTTGATTTCACTCAGGAATGCTCCAATTCCGGGAAATATAAAGGCCAGGCGACCATTATGAATAATGGCGACATTCAGAATATTCTGGGTATGAACATTAAGGCTGTACCAGCTTACAATATTATTGGCAAGCGGCCAGATGGTCAATCATTTCATCCTAAGGGGAACGGTAATGGCTATATCGTTACTTTCGGTGATAAAAGGGTTTATGTAGCAGGTGATACTGAA